>Ga0208357_1000249_pt1 | contig 44650 bp, 55 predicted proteins | sample NGESurdeep092012_6_FD_184487 | JGI IMG/M metagenome (GOLD analysis project Ga0208357, IMG submission 184487) | Arctic peat soil microbial communities from Barrow, Alaska - NGEE Surface sample F52-2 deep-092012 (SPAdes) | ecosystem: Environmental > Terrestrial > Soil > Wetlands > Peat ...
AACACCGCGCTGGAGCCAACGGCGGCTGCTCCTTGCATTGAGATTTCAGTGATATTCATAGGTTTTTGTTTTTCGCGCCGTGGCTCAGCTTTGGATCGTTCGGCGTCTTTGCGATGCCGCTCAGTAAATCGTATTCGACCTGGTTTCCGAACACCTCCCAGCCAGGTCGTTTCAGCCGAGAGAACATTTCGAGTTTTGGCACGTCTGGATACCACTCCGCGATTTTGTCGCGCACATAGTCCGGTTTCGAGCTATGGCTTCCACGCGGCGAGCGGATCACGCTTGAGATTCGCAGCGGTTGCGGTGGCGGCGAGACGTTGCCGCGAGTTCCGACCATCAGGATTTCATGCTGGCCTCTGAACCAGTAGCCCATCCCGACTTTTACCTTGTCCCAGACGGCTTGCGTTTTGTAGCGGAATCCCCACGCCTTCATCACTTCCAGCGCGACTTCCAGCCGTGGCGCACACGCCCACAGGTAGAGGATGCAGTCTTTTGCGGCTGGCACTTGCAGGGCGCATATTTCCTCATCGCTCATTGTCGGGTAGTGGTTTTCGATCCGTCTGTTTGGCGTGGCGTTATCGTAGCGCCACGGCGGGTCGGCGTAGATCACACCAAAAGACGCCGAACAAATCGCTGCACCCGCAATGACTACTGCGGCGGGCAGTTTGGCGGATTCGGGCATCGTAGGCGCAGTAGTCATGGGGTGAGCTTGGCGTTGGGCAGCCGGAGTGCGCGCTGGGTTTTCGCACGGTTCTTTTGAGCCTTCCGAAGTCTCGCCGTGCGCTTGGCGATTTCGGCTGGCGAGTATTTCTTTGGCACGCCAGCGGCCATCTTGCCGAGTTGTGAGGCGGGATTGCTCATTCGAGTTCTTGGTTGTGGCCGATATACATCGGGCTGGCCTTGTGGAAGGCGTGAATCATTTGCTTGGCCTCATCCTTCGTTTGAGCCTTCCCGACCACGCGACCGGAGCAGGTTGTTACCACGATTCCATCCGGCCAGACCGTCGCCGTCCAGCCGCGCTGCGCGGACTTCGGCGCATACGCCTTCATGTGGAATTGGTTCGATGCAGGCGTGCCAGCGAGACAGGTTGCCATCGTGTTTTGTTTGGTCAGTTTTATTTTCATGCCCACAGCATATTCCACATAACCGCTTGTGTCAAACATTTATTTGATTTATTTTCAGCCTCACAGAAGCCTTGGTTTTATTAGCGTTTCAGGCCGGCCTGCCCAACAAGCTGCTGGAGGCAACGGCGGTTGTGCGCGTCATTTGCAATCCACGCCCCCAGTCCGCCGCGCCTCAGCAGCGGCGTTAGGATGCCCAGCCACCATTATGTTCCAAATTGATTTACATTTTTCTGGGGTTTCTCCAAAGGCAGATTCAAGGCCACACTTTGGGCAGTATGTGTGCCACTGCCGAGTCTCAGGTTTTATGCCGCAGGTTGGGCATCCTAACAAATCGCTGGAACCAACGGCGGGAGTCCCTTGCGTTCGTTTGTCAGTTGAAAATAGGTCAGTCATATTTATTCGCCGCCGTGGTTCAGCTTTGGGTTGTGCCCGATTGAGCGTCTTGCGATTTGGAGCAGCCATTCAGCGAAAGCAACGGGCGTGTGTTCTCGTTCTGATGTTGGCAGTCTTTTCTTGTGAGCATTTCGGCTCGTCGTTTTGTTGTGAGCTTTGATGCAGTGAGTTCTCGGATCGTATCGCACCAGATGCGCCGGTATTTCTTCTTGCGGCGTGCCGACGATGTAGAGCCATGTCATTTTGTTTGCACGATGCCCCCACCATCTTTGATCCACGGCGATTGTATATCCGCCCCACTTGTCGGGACGTGCGCCGGGTTTCGGAAGCGGTATCGCTTTCCAGAGTCGGCTCATTTCTGGATGTTCTAGCACGCCGCCATTTGCCCTGACTTTTTCGACAGCCCACAGAGCCAGTTCTTTTTCTCCGGGTTCTGGGTTTGCGAAGTGAGCGAGTTTTGCCCATGCGCGGCACGGCGGGTGCGCGATTACCGGAGTTCCAGCCACGAATGTTTTTGCATCGCGTGTTTTGTCATACACGTCGCAGGCTGGCAGAGATTTGTAGATGGAGTCTTGTCTGGCGAATAGCACAGAGACGGGCACAACAAATCGCTGGACACGAATGGCTAGTGTCCCGGCAGTTTGGTCGCTGGTCTTGCGCTCCATCGTTGTTGGTTGTTCAGAGTTCATTTTACGCACCCGCCATCGGTCAGCTTTGCGTTCGCTGGCTTCCACGTTAAAATCCTTTTCCAGGCCGTCCGCGGTGGCCAACCGTTTCTAAATGCTCCAGTTCCGCCAGCGCCGAGTATTTCACCAGGTCAATAAAATCCTTGCTCGCGCCCGTGCCGCCGCTGCGCCCCGTGTAATTCTCCAGGCACCAGATCACCTGCCGGCATTCCTCGCTCACGAACAATCGCGGCTGGTTCACCCCCGGCATCTGGTCTTCCCCCGCGCCCACCGCACCCAGCCCATCACCACCCAATAGCCCGTTCAGCAGCGTGATCCCCTCGTCCGCCTCCTCCGCGTTGGAGCGTCTGGACGTCGGCGCATCGTTCAGCTCCATCGCCGGCGCGATGCGCTCGCCCGTCTTCGCGTCCAGTTGTTCCGCCTCAAACAGATCATAAAGCGTCACCCCGCCGCCCGTGCTCACATGCTCATTGTGGATCCCGCGTGGATCGCCATACCGCGCCGCAATCTCCTCGCGCAACTCCAAAAGATTCTCCCCGCCCCGCATCGCCTGCCGTATCCGCTTCTGCCAATACAAATCCGGCACGTCTCTTGTCAGCACGGTTTCCAATGTGGTTTCATTCCAGGGCACGGCACGGTTCCCCAGCAGCATCGCTGGCACGGCGATCAACTCCTGCCGCAAAATTTCATTCTTATACCGCTCCACGCCCCAGCCCAGCCCCGTCTGCGCCGGCCCCGCATCGCCGTCCCAGCCCTTGCGGTTCTGATCGTTCACTTCCCGCTCCGTCGTCACCGCCCATTCGCCGTAGGTCGGCATGTCCGGCCATTCCCGGTAGAGATACCAGCTCACCGGCCGCGTCGGCACCGCCCGGATCCAGATCATCGGGAAATTCCGCGTCCCGTGCGGGTCAAAGAAAAAGTAATTCGTCCCCGTCGCCGGGATTTGCGACCGCTTCACGATGTTCAACGGCCCGAAGTTCGGGAACGCCCGCGCGATGCTGTCCCGCGCATAACCGTAGGCCACCCGCTCGATATACTCCGTCGTCTTCCCCGCGCACAGCGCCGCGATCTCGTCGTAATACGTCCGCCCCGCGCCCGGGCCGAACCGGTTGAAGATCGTGTGGAAATAGATCGCCTTCGCCCCCGGCATCACGCACTGGCGGATGTAGGGCATGTGGCCCTTGGCGATGTCTGGAAAATTCTGGCCCGGCAGCAGCTCGCTCGGCCGGCTTTGCAGCGTGCGTGCCGCCTTGCCCACCATCTCCTTGATCGCCGGCGTGATGCCCTTCACCGGTGTGAACGGCCACAGCAGTTTCGCCTGGCGGAACTTCACGCGACGCGCGAACATCTTCAGCCATGCCAGCGGCATGGATTCATCCGGCACCGCCCCGATGTTCGGACACGCCGTCCGTCCCTGCGCCCGCCACGCGGAGAGGTCAACCGGCTCAAATTCCTTGTCCAGCGCGCCGGTGGCATCTTTTAACGCCTCCGTCAATCGTTGGCTCACCGCGTGATACACGTCCATTGGAGCGCCCCATTCCCATCCTTCAAAATCCGTCGTCTCCTGGTTGTAGGTCAGGAAATAAATCTGGCTGCCGTTCGGGAAAATCACCTTGCCGTCCGCAAACCCGTTCTTCTGCGTGTGGTTGATGTTTGTGATCGCGCTGCCCCGCTTCCCGTTCAGATGTTCGAAATGGCGGCGGATGTAATACCACCCCAGCTCCTGCACCGTCGCGATGCTCGACTCCAGCGATTCTGAACAGATCGCCACGCGCGAATTCGGGAACAACAGCGCGCTTTCCACCGCCCGCTTCACCGCATACCACGTCTTCTGCGCCCGGTTCCCGCCAAAGATTCCCAGCAGGTAGCAACCCTCCGCTTCTATCAACAGCTTGTCCGCGTCCGACCACGTCTCCGCCTCAAACGTCCAGTTCAACGGATCCATTTTCTCAAACGCAATCCTTTCCTGTCTCCGTTGCAGTTGTGTGATGAATCGTTCCTGACCGTCTGGCGTCGCCATCAACGCCTGCACCTGCGCCAATGTCGGCAGCTTCAAAATCGGATGCGCCGACACCTCCAGCTTCTCATACAACGCCTTCAGCTCCGCCTCACCAAATCTCGGCGCAGCGGCTGGCGTTCTGGATGTCTGGACGGTTTCCATTATTTTATTCGATCTCTGATTTCAAAGTCTAAAAGTTTCGACATCGGCACGTTTGCCGCCAAGCTAATCTTGCTTAATTCCCTCAATGCCTCAAAATAACGCTGTGCCATTTTCCCTTGTTTAGTCCTCAAATCTTCGCGGGAATTCGGATTCATTGGAACTGCTGGTCTATCTCGAAAAATCAGTTCGCAAGCAGCCAGAGAAATAACGAAAATGTTGGCGGGCACGCGCTCGCGCGGACGCGGAGGAGGCGCGACGTAGCCCGGTGTGTATTCAATTGACAGTGTCATAGTGGCTAAACCTTCTTCCTTCTGCGTCTCGGTGTCTCTGTGGCAGGTTTCAAAATCGGCTCCGTCAGATTGCACAGATCCGTCGCCGCCACCGCCAGCCGGTTGCTCATCTCCAGCAACTCCATCGCATCCGCCTTCGTATGGTTCGGCGTCCGCAGCAATTCCTCCGATTTCGCCCGCGCACGCCCGCTCGCGCTATACGCCGCCTGCTTCGCTTCATTGATCGTCATAATGTTCCTTTCGTTTTAGCGGATATACTCCGCGATTTCTTCTCCCTCTCCGCTCTGGGGAGAGGTCCGGGGTGAGGTGTCCCCGCCGTTCACTGCATCCCGCATCTGCTGAAACAAACCCTTCGCCATCTCCATCGTCGGCCTCACCCGCACCGGCCGTTCCCCGCTCGCCACTCGCCACTCATCACTCGTCACTGCCCTTTGCGGCACCCACACCACCGTCCACTTATGGCAACGCGGACACTTCGCCGGCGTCCCCGCCTCCTCGGGGATGTTCTCCGCCGGCTTCTCGCACCGCTCGCACCAAAACCCGCTGAACCCCAACGGCACAATCACCCGCGCACTCGCATGGTGGATGTTTTTCAATTTTTCTTTTTGGTTTTGGTTGATCGTCAAAATTTCATCGTATCTGCCACCCGTGCTGCGTCGCATCCACGCAATGTTTCGCGCACACATGACCGATGCACACGCCGGATTGATGCACCTCAAACAGCGGATATTCCCCGCACGTGATGAATCCGCTGCTATGCTTCGACATCACGCCCTCCACCCACTGGCATTTCTTCGGCCTGCGGATCCTCTGTTTTGTTTTATCTGTGCTCATCTGTGAAAATCTGTGGCTAAAATTCAATCCCCCGCCAGCACATCCTCATCGTCAATGACCGACTCGTTTTTAAGCTCCAGCGACTCATCCGATTTCGGCGCCGACGTCCGGTAGGCATCCACAAACCGCGTCCACGGCTTGATGAACACCAGCGTCGCATCCTCCCCGCTCCGTCCCTCGCGCTGCTTCTCCACCGTGCACGTCACGATCGCCAGGTTCTTTTTCCAGAAACCCTTTGCCGTCACACGCCAGTCCTCCGGCACGCTCGTCAGCCGCGGCAGGATGTCTTCGATCCGTTTCACCCACGCCTCGCTTTTCACGTCCGGCTTCCACAAAAACATCACCACGTCCGCGTCCTGCTCGAGCTGGCCCGTGTCCTTCAAGTCGCTCAACCGCGGGCGCCGATGCGTCTCCTTCTCGATCTCCCGGTTCATCTGCGCGCACAGCACCACCGCCACGTTCAATTCCTTCGCCAGCGCCTTCAATCGCATCGAGCACTCCGCCAGCTCGTCGCTCTTGCTCCATTGTTTGTGACGGTTGCGGACATAAAGCAGTTGGAAATAATCAATGAAGATAACGCCCACGTGATGCTGCCGCACCATCCGCCGGCAGCGGATCTCCAGGTCCTCGATGCTCAACCGCGCCGACTCGTCAATGTGGATGTTTAACCCCGCCAGTTGCACCGCCGCGTTCGTCAGCTTCTGCACGTCCGCGTCCGACATGAAGCCGTTCAAAAATTTCGTCATGTCCGAACCCGCGCGCTGAAACAAGGCCCGCGCACCCAGGCTCACCGCCGTCATCTCCAGGCTGAACACCGTGTTCGGCATTTTCTCCACAAGCGCGATGTGCTCCGACATCTGCATGATCAGCGCGCTCTTGCCCGTGCGCGGCCGCGCCGCGATCACGATCAACTGCCCGCGCCCCAGCCCCGGCAAAATGTTGTCCAGATAATTGAACCCCGTCATCGGCCCGATCTTGTGCTTCACCCCGCGCCGGAACTTGTCCAGATATTTCACCTGAACGTCCACGATCACGTCCCGCATCGTCTTCTCCGTCACCTTCAACCCCGTCTCGCACAGCTTGAACAAGTCCGTGGAGACCTGTCCGGTCAGCGTGTCCACATCCCCCTCATACTCGTAAATCCGGCCTGCGACTTCTCCGCACAATGCCAGCCATCGCCGCAACAGCCATTTCTCCCGGACGATTTCAAGGTAGTAGGACAGGTTCGCCGCGCTCGGCACGCTGTCCTGGAGTTGCGAGAGATACGCGATGCCGCCGCACTCTTCCAGCAGTCCGCCGTCTTTCAACCCTTGCTGGACGGAAATCACATCAAGCGGCACACCCTTCTCGCGCAGTCTCACCAGCGTGTTCCAGATCGTCTGATGCCGCAAATCGTAGAACGCATGAAAATCCGTGATGGTCAGTTGCGCTTCGTCCAGACATTCCGACGGCGAGAGCAACACGCAACCCAGCACCCCCATTTCAGCTTCTGGAGAATGCGGCGGCAACCGGTCCAGCTTCATGGGATCGGATGGTGATGCCGCTTTCCTGCGACGCTTCTTCCAGTCATCACCACCCGCTTGGTCTGAAACAGAATCAATCATGGGTTTGTTCAATTATCAGTTCGGCAGATGGCGGGCTAGGATTTTCCGCAGAGCGTTGGCGAGCGCCAGTTCGCAATAGCCGCCGTTGTTTTGTTCCCGGTCAGGATACGTTCCACCCATGAATTGAATCCGCTGGCATGGCGTGCGCTCGTCGCCTTCTGCGAAAATATCTCGAGCGATTTTGTCCGCCAAATCTGCCGAACCACCGCATGAAGCGGACACGATTGCAGCAGGCTCTAAAGGTTTGGTTGCATTCATAGTTTTTTATCAATCGGCGTGCCGCTTATGCGGACGTTGAAAATCATTTCTCATCCTCCACCACCGGCGTGAAATCCCCGCGCCGCTGTTTTTTTTGAATTTTTTGGACCAGCGCCGCCATTTTTTTTAGCTCTTCCTCCTGCTCCTCCGTCCGGTCCTCTTCCAAAATCGCTTCTAGCTCCCGCTTCCGGGTGGAAACAGCCGCAAATTGGTTCGTCAACGCCTTGCGGGCCTCTTCCTTCGAGGCGAAGCCACCATTCTTCTCTATCTTCTTCCCCTTGTCTGTCTGTTTACTGTCTGTCTGTCTGTCTGTAGCAGAATTTTTCCCAGACGGTTCCTGATGGGCGGGAACATGGCGGGAATTTTTCCCAGACGGTTCCTGATGGGCGGGAACATGGCGGGAATTTTTCCCAGACGGTTCCTGATGGGCGGGAATTAATGCCGGTTGCGTCCCGTTCAGATGCGGACATTCAATGTGTTCCACCCAGTTGATTTTGGGCTGTGCAAACCACAGTAACGCCTCCTCAAAGGCCGCGGCGGGTATCGTCGGCAGCAGTGATGACATGTCTTCATAGTCCATCGCCGCACCGCCACGGATCAACCATCCCCGCTCGTTCATCGCGCTCTGGCTCGCCAGCGTCTCGAGCAGCGTCCACATGCCCAGCAGGGCCGCGTTGCGCGGGTGCGGCTCGCGCAGCGTCTTGCCGATGCCAAAGCCTATCAGCTTCGTCTGCTTCGCATACCAGCCCATGAAATCCGTCTTGCGCGTGTCCGCGCGCTCGTATTTCAGATGCCACTGCGTGATGTGCCAGGCCTTAGTCATAATCATCGTGAATACCTCAATCCCAGTTGTCCCTGTCCGCTCGGCCGCTGCAAACTCGCCAGCAGGTCCGTCCGCCGCTGCTCCAGCTTGTTCGTCGGCAGCCCCTCCAGCCACCGCCTGTGCGCATTGCGCGCCGCGTCCGAAGCGAACGGTCCGCTCAACTTCAAAATCTCCTCGATGATCGCCAGTGTGCTCACCAGTGTCCCCTCCGTCGTGGCAACGGTCCTTCTAGATTGAACTTCCGATCCGTCACGCGCCGCGCCCGCAGCGCCATTTTTTTGAGAAACAGGGAATTGTCCCGCACTGTCACGTTCACCAGGTTCATCGGGTTGCCCCCGTCCGCGCCCGGCTCATGGCAGATCAGCAGCCGCGTGTTCACCGCCGGCACAGACCACACCACCAGCTCCGTCAGCCCCTCGGCCCATTTTGGCGGCGCGTTTTTTTGCCATGCCGGTTTCACCGCTGGCGTCGGTGTTGGTTCGCCAGCCCTTTTAGGCTGCAAAATTTTTCGGGTGGCATCAGCCGCCTTCGTCAATACGCTCATCGAGAATCCTTATGGTAATAATTTTTCCCGCCCTGCCACCCATCGGTCATTCGCCGCTGGCCGGTTTGCCGACCCCCGCCCCCCGGTCTGCCATCGCCGTCCGTCCGAACGTCCCGACCGTGTGACGTCGTCATGGCTGTTGACCCTCCGAATTGCCATCTGGCACCGGCTCGCTGGCATCAGAACTGGCATCAGAACTGGCATCAGTCACCGCGCTCGCCATAATTTCCTTCGCTTCCTTCGCTTTCCCGCTTGATTCTAAATCAGCCGCCCACTCGTTCAGCGACTTCACGCTCAACGCCTCCGGCTGCAGCTTCACGCTCGCGCCCACGCTGATCGTCGTCGGCTCGCCCAGCGCCAGCGACCTTTTGTCGAACACAATCCCAAGCGCAGAACTCATAAAATTAGGATGCAACTTCCCGCTGGCCACCGCTTCGTGCAATTTCTCCAGACCGTCCTCGAAGAACTCCTCCATCCGGATGATTGACCTTACCTTAAAGGGGGCTAGTTTTCCCTGCTCGACCAGAATCCCGCGCGCCGCCCGAACCGTGTGCGGCGACACGTGCATCGCCGCCGCCACCTTCTTCACCCCATTCCCCAGGCACAGCAAATCCACCATCCGCTGCACCTTCACGTCATCATCCGTGATGCTCGCGCCGGTGAATTCGTAACGCTTCTCCTTCACCGCCACCAGCCACTCCTGATTCATCGGCAAGTTCGATTCATCAAACAAAAAAGGCGCGCGGGCGTCCTGACGCTGCGCTGCAACCGTTTTGTGTGTGACTCGTGGCATAATTTCAAAAAACCGCGAACCGTCCGAACGCCTGGAACAAACCAATTCGACCGCTTTCATAAATTGTTCCCAGTTGCTGGCTGCTGACCGGGAGAGTTGTAGTCCCACGATCAGCAGCACCTTATTTGCTATTGTCTAAATGAATCTGATAGAAAGAACACAAGGCTGCCCTTTAGCAGCCAGCAACCGGCAACCGGCAAAATCATATCGGCCCACCATTGGGCACCGGCGGCACATCCTGCTCTTGCGCCTGGCGCTGCACCGCATCCGCCAGCAACTTCGACTTCAACTCCAGACTCAACATATCCAGGCAAAAAATAATCTGCGGCATCGGCACTTCCGCCTCACGATTCGCACGCCCGCAAAATTCAGAAAGATGTTCGCCAAAAGTCATAAAATAAATTCGTCAATGGGGTGAAACCCGAACACAGAACAAAAAAGAGAAGCACTCACGCCGCCACCGCCTGCGGTTGAGATTCGAGAAGTTTCTTCACGTCCAACGATTTCAAATAGGAAATCAAAGCCTCGCGCGCCACATCCGCTTCAGAGATGTAACGAGCTTTTGCCTCAATCTGGATGCGTCGTTTAATGGCCTTTGGCAGCCGAAATGTAATCATTTCTTCGTGAACCATGATGCGAATGTAGGATAAACAGTGTTCAACGTCAAGCAAAATAATTAAATTATTATTTTGCTTGACATTTTGAGTGTATGTAAGACAATCGTCTGATGATGAATAAATCAATACCTACGCGGGAAAAACTCATGTCCGATCCCACCATATCGTTTTGGCTAAAAAAAGCGCTGGAGGATTTGGCTAAACGGGACATCTTGGACGCATTACAGGACGCAAACACGCTGCACTTGGTTTTGCAAGAAGACTGGAACCGCATAAAACTGGAAAACGCATGAAAACCTTCACCCCAAAAACAAAATCCATCACCATGAAAACCATGACTCGTAAAACCCAAACCGCCAACTTCATCGGCATCATTCACAAGCTGTGCACCATCGCCGAACGCAGAGTTGACGCATGAATGATACGCCGCCCACGATGCCCGATTTGCAAGCCGACGTGACCGGCGTATCAGTCATTGCGTCCAACGATTTGTTAGCCGTCACGGTCGAAAAACACTGAAATCGTCAATGTTTTCAAGGGTAAAATAAATCGCATAAATCTGATAATAATGTATTGACAAAACACGGCAATATGCGAAACTATGGGTGTCAGATGAATCTGACAATCGCCCCGGCGAAACCGGGAAGTGAACAAACAACAAAACAAAAATATGACGACTCAAAAAAATCCTTGGACTGGTGGACTGTTCGGAAACACTGAAGCCGCGCAAAAAGCGTTTGGAAACCAAACCTTTTCTGACGAGCAAGTGGAATGGTCTGAGGAATATCACCACAACATCGCGACCGCTGCTGACCGCGCTCGCGTTGAATCCCTGGAAGGTGACGAGGGACAAATCATCGCGTGGTATTGGAACGACTCTTTTCGCGCTCAATGAAAACCACATGCCCGCATTGCGGTGGGGTGATAAACCCCGCCGCGCTTCTCGGAGCGAAAAACACTGAAATCGTCAATGTTTTCAAGGGTAAAATAAATCGTAAAAATCTGATAATAATGTGTTGACAAAACGAAGATGAAATGCGAAACTATCTGTGTTGGAAGAAACCAACAAATCGCCCCGGCGAATCCGGGAACAGAAAAACACTGAAACAAAATGAAAACTGAAATCACCCTCGAAATGCTGACCAAAGCGGTCGGTTCCAAACAAGCCAACGAACTCAACGCCTCATTCCCGGTTGGCGATCCCATCCGACAGATAATTTTCGGCGCGTGGTATGCGCCGTCGAACTATTCGCATGAAGGTGCAATCCAAGCCGCGCTCGGTGGCTGCCATGAAGACTTCGCCGATGCACTCTGAAACCAAATCAGTCGGAAGGCCGCTCGCGGACGAAACCGCCGCCAGCGGCCACATCCATCTTCGCGTGACGATGGAGCGCAAAAACAAATACGTCCGCGCCGCCCGCCGCCGCAAAATGAAGCTCTCGGAATGGATGCTGGCGACGTGCGACCAGGGCGAGGCTAGTGACGGCTAACGCTGACATCAGGCACGCCGGGCCGGGGCGTGCGGATTGAAAATGAGGCGTCCAGCCGGCGTTGCCTGCAACGATTTGTTAGCCGTCGCGGTCGAAAAACACTGAAATCGTCAATGTTTTCAAGGGTAAAATAAATCGCATAAATCTGATAATAATGTGTTGACAAAACACGGCAATATGCGAAACTATGGGTGTCAGATGAATCTGACAATCGCCCCGGCGAATCCGGGAAGTGAACAAACAACAAAACAAAAATATGAAATACTCCGAAAAAATCACCGCTGAATTTGCACCCTCAACCACGACCCCATGCTGGTCTATCTACATCGCGTCAGTGATGACAGCCGGTGGGATATACACCGAGGGACATTCTTACGGCACGACCCGCGACGAGGCGATCAGTGGCGCATCACGCAATCTCGCAGCAAAGGTGGAGCGCGGAGTGGGCAGTGCTTACGCAGTCAGCTACGCAAAATAATTATGGCTCACAAATTCGAACACGGAAAAGACTCGGACGTGTGCGTCCGATGTGCCGAAGAATCTCACGCCGACAACGCGGCGATCAAAAAAATGAAAATCAAATGTCCAAGTTGTAAAAAAGAAATCGTGCAGGTGTCGCACTCGCCGGGCGTCGTGGAATCCGGCGCAGAGGTTGAGTGCGGCGCGTGCGGAAATATCTGGACACCATTTCCAGCGCGGGGCGGTGGCGCTAAAACCGCCGACCTAGGACGCCGCCCTGGTCGTCCGCTGAATGACAGCGTAGCTGCCACCGGACACATCCAAATGCGCGTCGTGATGGTGCGCAAGAACTGGTATGTGCGGATGGCGAGACTCCACAATCTGACACTGGCGGTATGGATGCAGCGCGTGTGCGACGAAGAATCAGGCTACCCGCCAAAGAGCCAGCTAGTGACGGCTAACTGTTAATTCAACAAACCCATTTTGTTAAATGAAAACCTTCACCCTCTTCAAGCGGTCCGACCAACGCGACGCACCCTACTATTTCAAATTCACCTTTCGCGGCAAAACCTGGCTGCGCTGCCTCCAGACCAACGACGCCGCCATCGCCCAGCAACGCGCCCGCGCCCTGCACAAAGAGATCACCGAGTCCATCATCACCGGCCAGTTTGAACGTCTGGACGCCACTAAAACCCGCCACACCGTCCACGCCACCCTCGCCGAACTGATCGCCGCCTACCGTCAATCTCCCGTGGACGCCGCGCAAAAAACGCGCGAGTCGAACATCAACGCCCTTTACAACGTCCTCCGTCGTGCCAACGTAGCAGCCGATGTAAATCGGCTCAATTCAACCCCTTACCCGCAACTGCTCACGGCCGTCACCGCCGCCAAATTCTTCGCCCAGGCCTGTTTTGAAACCCGCGCCGACGACCAGACCGAAAACGTCCGTAAAAAACGCACCGCAAATTCGTTGTGGCTCCAGGCCGCCAGCATCTGCGCCCCGCGCGCCATCGCGTATTACAAAACCCTCGGCATCTACCATGATTGCCTCGATGCGTTTTCAAACGCCGGCATCCTGCACCGCTTCACCCGGCTCCCGCGCATCGAATACAATCCGCCCGCGGACGACATGATCCAAAAAACCCTCGCCGCGTGGGAAGCATTTGAAGACAGAAATGTCTTCCTCGCCATCGGCCAGATCCTAGCCTTCGGCCTGCGCGCCGATGAAGTCGCCCAGTCCCGCACAAGCTGGTGGACCACGCGCCACGGCTACCCCGTCCTTGATGGCGAAGCCCGTGTGAAGAACAAAACCGGCATCGTCCAGGTGCGCGCACTGGATCCGTTCTACACAACGATGCGCGTCAAAGCCATCAGCCGCGGCTGGCTCACATTGGGCACCGGCGACTCGCCGGTCATCACCGGCTCCGACAGCTACCGCGACGACGGCTTTGAGCGCGAAGTCTCCGCCTTCCTGCGGTCGCACGGTTGGGAAACCCAAAAAACGAACCACGCGCTCCGGGCCTACGCCGGCAGCCAGGTCGCCATGAAATACGGCATCTACGAGGCACAGACCTGGCTGCGGCACAGCAGCGTCAAAGTAACAGAGTCGGCCTACAGCCATTTCATCCGCAAATTCAAGCCCCAGAACCTCGACGACATCCCCGCGCGCTGGGCCGTCCTCGATCAAGCCCCCATCCTCTCCATCGTCCAAGCTGCCGAACAATGAAGAAGATTCCATTAACGCGCGGCTTCGTGACGCTCGTTGATGATGACGTTTACGAATGGACGATCATGTTCAAATGGCACGCTCACGTCTCAAAAGGCAAGGTGTATGCCATGCGGCGGGATGTGTGGACAAAAGTGTTTCTTCATCGTGAAATCGTAAAGCCCGAACCGCACGAACTGGTTGATCATCGTCACGGGAACGGCCTCGACAATCGGCGAGAGAATCTACGCGTCGCCTCAAAAGATTAAAGGCAAGTCGTTGTCAGCCAAACACTCCCACGGCTCACTTTGCCGGTGCTGTGCCGTTTGATGCCTTTTCCAATGACGTTTTGATGGCCGAGCGCACGGCGGGCGGCGTGCCTTTGGGCAGGTGCATCGCCTTCATTTCAGCGGCAACTCCGGCGGCTTGCGCGGGTGTCAGCGGTTGAAAATCTTCGTTGACGTGTGCGCCCATGCTTTCCGCTGCGGCCACCGTCGCGGCCTTGATGAAGTCGCGCGCCTGTAATCCGCTCATGCCGTGGTCGCGCAGCGCGCTGTAAATTTCCTGCGCCGCGCCCGTCGCCGGGATCGGGCCGTGCGACCAAAGATATTCGCCCCACGTCAATTTCGGCTGGTCCGCATATTTGGCCGGCTCGTTGGAAAATGGCATCGGCCGTCCGGCGTAATCCGTGCCGAACAAGGTGTCCACGCCCAGCCCCACTTGTGGCGAAAGTTTTCTCTGCGCGTATTTCACGGCGCGGTTGCCGAACTGCATCCGGCGCGAATCTTCCCGCTGCTGCTGCGCCGTGCGCTTCCCCAGAATGTCGCCGAAAATCACTTGTCCCAAAAACCGCACCGGCGTCAGCAATCCGCCGTCGAGCATGATGTTGTAACCGTGCGCCTTGAACTTTAGCCAGTCGCTCTTCGTTGGATCCGTCAAATTCACCTTCTGGTTGCTGCCCAGCGCGGACAACATCCCCTGGTTCGCTAGCAACGCCGCATAATAAACCGCCGCGAACTGCGCCGCGTGCCACACGCGCGTCTTGGCGATCATCTTGTCCGCCTCGCTCGCATGGCTCCAGTTGAACCCCGTGTAAATCGTCTTCACCGGGTCGCCGATGATCCGCGCCCAACGGCTCGCCTCGAGCTTCGCGGCGAACATCACCATCTGTGCCGTCGTCGTCAGCGGGCCGTGTCCGAGATTGCCCACGCCCGTCGCGTGGTTGTTCAACTGCGCGATGTTCTTGCGCGCCAGCGCCGCCGCCTGCGGATCGCGTTTGATTTCCGGCGCAACCTTGTCCCACATCGCCTTGTTCGCCGCCATGCGGTAAATCTTCAGCGTGTCAAACCCGCGCTGGCTCATCGCCGATCCCAAAAACCGTTTGCCCCAGCTCGCGTAAAGTTCCGTGTCCGTATATTTCTTGCGCGGGTCAATGTCCGCGCCCGCCTTCAGCCAGTTGTGATAATCCGCATCGTTCACCAGGTCATACATCGCCCGCGCATGATAATCCTTGTTCAGCCACATCGGCCATTGCTTGAAGAAATGCGGCCAGTATTCGCGCCACATCGAGGGCAGGAACATCCGCGCGCCCGCGTGCGTCTCCATGCCCACCGTGCCGTGATACGCGATGGCCACCGCGAAGGGCGCGCGGATCGCCGCCACCAGGCTGTCCTTCACTTTGGCCGCCGGCGTCCGGGCCGCGCGCAACGCCCGTTCCGTCCCTTCGTGAAACGTCTGCTTCGCCGCCTCGTTGTCGCGGAACGCTTTGATGACTTCCGGCGATGTCTTCCACGCCGCCGGCTTCACCTGGCGTTTGGCAAAATCCCCGCGTGCCAGCCGGTCCGCGTAATTCGCCGCGCTGTTCGCCAGGCGCGAGAGATAGCTTTTGATCGCGCGCTGTTCCAGCGTGGCCTTGTATTGCGGATCCATCGCGCGCAGCTCGTCCCGTTGCGCGCGCAACGCATCGCGCCGCGCCTTCAGGGCGTCCAAACGTGCCGACGTCACCTCGCTCCGTTGCCGTGGCAATAAACTTTCCACGCCGGCCACCTGTTTCGTCAGCAGGTCAATCTCCCGCTCGATGCCGTGCTCGGCCAGCGCCGCGCGTTGCGCGTCCGTGATGCCCGGCTTCGGCGCGATGTCATCGAGCTGCCGGTTCAAGTCGTCCAGCTTCACCTGCAACAGCTTCGTCTCCGCGTCCCACGGTCCGGGCGTCTTCGTCTTCACCGTGCGCTCGCCGTTCGCGATCTGGAACTTCACATCGGCGATGCGGTTGTTCAGCCACGTCTTGCGCGCATCGAGCGCCGATTTCAACTGCTTCGCCGGATCGTTCGTCACCACGCCGTAACGCCGCTTGGCCTCGTTCACCTGCTGTTGCAGCAACCGGCCTTCCGTGCTGGGCGTGTGCTGCTCCACGCCGGACTTCGGCAACGGCCGGCGCGCCTGGATGTCCTCCAGCTTCAGCGTCTGCGCGATCTGATGGCTCAAGTCCCGGCGCGTCGCCTTGATCTCGTCCGGGTTAAGGGCTTTGAATTTGCCGTAATTCGCCATCGCCTCGCGCACGTCGCGGCGCGACACGCCGCTCAAACCGATCTCATCCGTGAGAACCTTGTGGATCGCGTCCACCAACGGCTCGCGTTCCTTCAAACCGCTCGCGATGAAATTCTCCATCAGCTTGCGGATGTAATCGCCCTGCTCATCGAGCGGCCGCATCTGGTTCGCCGCATCCTTCAGTCCGGCGATGATCTGCGCGCGGTTGCCGGTCACATCATCTTTCCGCACGCGCTTCTTGACTTCAAGGGCAATCCGTCCGCTGCTGCCGCGAGCGATGCTCTCCTCGATTTTCTTGTTCGCGTCCGCCCAGATTTTGTTCAGCCACGGCAAGGATTTGTCGCCAAAATCATTCACCATCTGTTTTAGCCAGGTGTCTTTGTCCAAGCCGAACCGGACAATTTTCGCGATGCCTTTGGTCGTGACGTGCTTCAAAAACGTCGGGTCAATGCCGCTGTTGAAACGGTTACCCATTTCCTTCAACGCCGCGTCCGCCTTCGCTTCCTGTGCCGTCCAGTAGGCGACGATGCGGTCAGCGAGCCGTTGCGCCGCCGGATTGTAGCCGGGCGTCTTGGCAACTTGGTCAATCTGTGCTTTGATCGCTTCATCGGCTATCGCCTTGCTGCGCTCCTCGTCTTCGACGCTCTTGGCCTTCGCCTCGCGCTCGGTCGCATCCTTCATCTTCGCGCGCAAGTCCAGCAGCTCCTTCATCATGTCCGCATGTTCGCCCGGAGTCAGGTCGCGGCCCAGTGCGGTCGTCATCTCGCGCGTGCGGACGCGTTCCATGCGCGTGAGCGAATAATTGTCCTGCACCATTGCCCGCAACGCCGCCAGCCCGCGCGCCGTCTCCGTCACCGCCGGCGCCATCGCCTTCTCCAGCGTGTCGAGCTGGTCGTCAATCTTCGCGATGTCGCCCTTGATGCGCGGCAGTTCGTCGGCGCGGTTCGGAAACTGTTTCGCATCGTCCTCCGTCATCGCCTGTTCGCGCACCAGCTTGGCGCGGTCGTAGGTCAGTTCCGTGTGGCGATGCAGCAGCAGGCCGATGTCTGAATCCGTCAACGCGCGCTTATTGCCGTCAATCTGGTCCGCCAGCAGCGAATTCACCAGCTCCTGCGGCGCATCAGGATTATCGGCCACCTTCGCCAACGTCTGCTGCCAGACTTCCTTGGGAAAACTCCGCGCTTCCGGCGGCGGCAACGGCTGTTCGCCGCGTGCCGTGCGTTCGCGGGCGATGGCGGCTTTCTTGATTCCCGTCGGCTCGGCCACCATGCCTTCAAATTCTTTCGGCACCGCGCCGCCCATGCCGGTGAATTGTGGCTGGTCACTTAATTGCGGATGCAACTTTTCTATCTCTGCCATTTTCCGAGCGCCAAGCGCCATTCCTTCCGGCGTATTTGATTTGTCCCGATAATTTTTCCAGTATTCGTGATTTTGTTTAACCAGATCAATAAAGCTCGCGCCCTTGGTTTGTGGAATTTTATGTTGTTCGCCGCGTGAGCCGCGTGGGATTGCCGTCGAGTTGACAAAATCGCCGCCTTCCGCCGCGCCCATGCCCATCCTCATGCCCAGCGGTTGCGGTTCGCCCTCGCGCAAACTCCCCGCGTCCATGTGGATTTGACTGCCCACCGGCAAATGTTGCACGCCATACGCGCCCTCGAGCTGCACACCGCTCACCTTGCCCGTGTCCGCGTCCACCGGATGATCCACCACCGTCATGCGGTTCCCGTTCACCGTGAACGTGTCGCCGATCTGCGTCTGTTCCACCGGCACGGATTCCACGCCCGCCCGCGACGCCTTGTTCGCCTGGTTAAAAAGATTATCCCGTGCCTGCGTCTCGGCCATCGCGCGCGCGTTCAAATCAATCGGCGGATTCTCCCTCATCTGGTGCGCGCCGATGATGGCCGCGCCCAGGTCGTCCGGTGTCCAGTCGGCATACTTTCCGCCGTCGCCAGCGAGTCCGGTCAGCACCTCGTCCGCCGGCACGCCAGCCTTGTCGCTCATCACCGCGTCCAGCCGTTTGGTGGCCGCGCTCGGCCGTCCGGCCTTCGTCAGCGTCTGCTCGCGCGCATCCGCCACCAGGTTGCCAAACTGTTTCGGGTCAAAATAAACCGGCTGCGACGTGTGATTCTGCAAATCATCAATCACATCCGGCCCGCGATCCACGGTGGACGCCATGCTCGCAACATGTTCCGGCGAAACGTCCACGGGAAGTAACTTCGTTACATTGTTGATAGCCGAAGCCGCCGGTGGCGGCGGAGCCACTTCCGCAACCGGCGGTGAAACCGTCTGTGGTTCTTCAGCAGGTGTTATGGCCGGCTCCGAGGATGGTTTGACAATTTCATCTGAATCGGGCGGCACAAACACGCCGCCCTTGTTCACCACGGCGTCCGTCGCCGGCGGCGTCCACGGTTCCGTTCGTGCGTCTGGACGCAGCAACGGCGATTCGGCGGGAACATCGTTCGCTTCCGGTTTCGCCGACGGCAATCCCTTCACCGCCGCGTGCCCCATCAAGGTGGCGAACTCCGCGCTGCCCGTCATGTCCACAATGGCCGCGCTCTGCTGCGCCGGCGTCATCGTGTCCCAGTTCTGATAAGTCGTGTGGATCTGTTCGCCCAGCCCTTTCAACGTGTCCCCGGTGAACACGGCCGCCACCGTCTTGGGCGCAATTGCGCCCGCGCCCAGCGTGGCGATGCCCAGCGGCGATTCGATGAATTCCGGCACGCCCAGCAGCACGTTTGCCGCCTCCTTGCCCGTGGCCGTGAACGTGTCGTCGTCGGGGTTGACCGTGAACTTTGGGATCGGCACGAAGGGCTTTGCAATCTTGCCGAATTCCTGCCGGTTCGCCTCGGCCTCCTCGGCCGTCTGGCCTTCCCTTTGCGTGATGCTGCCGTCCGGCTGCACCTCGGCCATCGGCTGTCCCAGCGCGGCCTGCTGTTTGTCCTTGGTTTGGATGGCCTGGATGAAACCCTGTTTTACCGCGTCGCTCATCGGCGCGGGTTTCACCACCGTGTCGTCATTTGGCGGCTGCCACGAAGTTGCTGACTGCACGATGGTGTCGGAATCCGGTGGCGTCCAGCCATTGGCAGGTGTCGCTGACACCACCACTTCATCCGTGTCCGGTGGTGCAAAGGCGCCCATGGTTTATTTTTTCTTTCGCACGTTCCCCGCCGCGTCCTGGTAAGTGTCCCCGCTCTTCAGCGCGTCATAATCCGCCTGCGACTTGACCACTGGTGTCACTGTTCCTTTGTCTGATTGAGATTTTGCCCCCTTGGTGGCCGCACCGCCAGGTGCCTTCAGCCCCGCGATCGCGTCCCGGTGCTCCCCGATCATGTCGTTGAACGCGCTCGCCGCGTTCGTGTTGCCCTGCTGCACAGCCGCGTTGTATTGCGAGAGCAGTGGCGGGATCGCCGCCATGTGCTTTTGCACCAGGTTGTCCCGCTGGTCCTCCGTCAAATCCGCCGTCTTCGTGAACGCGAACGGCGTCTTGGGGTTGCCCGTCGGCACGCGGTAGCCCAGCACGCTGCCGTCCGTGTCCTTCACCGCCTGCGCCCCCTGCGTCGTGTCCGGCGCGTTGGGCACGATCTGAAACTCATTCCCGCGCTTCGTCTTCACGATGCTCGCGCCCGGCAGCGATGTCTTGTCCACCGTCAGCGGATTGTCCTCCGCCGCCGCGCCCGGACTTCCCGGCAACTGGTTCCATTTCTGGATGCTGTCCAGCACCTTCGGGAAGACGCGGTTCGCGTCCGCGCCCGGCGGCAGCTTCGCCATCGCCTGCTGCATCGCCTGATATGGCGTGGGCGTCGGAGCGTCTGGATCGTCCGGGTCGCCCTGCATGATCTGGCCGTAAGTGCGCGCGATGTCCGCCGCCGTCTGGCCGGCTGCCGTGTCCGCGTCCTTCTCGTTGGCCATGGCCGTGCGCTGGTCCGCCTGCGCCTGAAAATCCTGCGTCTGGGCCGCAATCCGCTGCTGCTGCTCCTTCGCCATCGAAGTCTGCATATATCCCTTCACAAAATTGATCCGGTCCATCGCGCTCCCGTTGTCCACGGCCGTCGGGTTCACGCCCTGCTGCTGCAGCCAGTCGTCCCCGCCCATCCCCTTGATGAAGTATTGCGAGCTCTTGTCCAGGTTCGCGATCTGCTCCTGCTGGTTCGCCAGGGCTGTCATCGCGTCCGGCACCGCCGACGTGTCAAACCCCCCCGTGTTGTAGTTCATTTGTGGCATAAAATCACATAAGTCCACCACCGCCGTAAAATTCACTCTGGGCTGCCGCCGTCTGGCTGGCGCTTACCCCCCCGCCAGTCCCGCCAGTCCCGCTGTTATACAAGGAGTAAATGCTATTCAGCCCGGCCGGAATCGCCGCCAGGCTCTGTTGCTGCGAGTTATACCCGGCCGTGTTCAACTGGTTCGCATACCCCTGTTGCTGCCCATACAGCGCGCCCACCACAGACGGAATCGAACTCATCGGTGCCGCATTCCCCGCGCTCGTCACCGTGCTGGTGCCGGAACTGCCCGTGCCAAGGATCGCCGTAAAAGGATCGCCATAAAAATTATTGTTCGCCGACACCACGTTGCCGGCAAAGTTCTGCGCGTTCGCCCGGTTCTGTGTCCGCTGCGCATTCTCCGCATACGCCACCGCCGCCGCGTCCGTCGTCCCCGTGCCCAGCCCGCGCGCACTCGTCCCCGCGTTCACATCATTGGCAATCGCCGTCTTTGTAAATGGGTCTAACGCCCCGTTCAAATTCAACTGCTGGTTCGCCTGGTTCGTCAGCGTGCTCAACAGCCCCGCGCTTTGCGGATTGTAGGCCTGCAGCGTCTGGCTCACCTGCGGCGCCAGCGCCGCCGTGTCCGCCACGTTCGCCGACCGGATCGCCGTGTTCTCCGCCGTGCCCGTCGCCGTCAATGTCGGCTGTATCTGCGCCTGGAGCTGGGCTATCAGCGGATCATACGTTGACATCGCGCTGTAATCCGCCGCCGCCGCACCCGCCGCCGCACCCGCCGGTGTGCCGCTCTGCGGCTGTCCCGGCGCAAACGCCCCGGTCGCGCCCGCGGCGCTGATCGCCGTTCCCGCTGCTGCTATTGCTAATGCGCCACATCCCATATTATTTGTCCTCCTGTAAAAAATGTGTTGTCGTGATATGTTCCCGGAATCCCAGTTTGGCCATGAACGGATACAGCGGGCTGGTCACCGGGCACCACGTCAGCACTGGACGCCGCCCGCTCTTTTCAAACGCCAGGTTCTTCCCCAGGTTGAACACCTCCAGCGAATTCCGCGCGTTGTGCTTTTGCGAATGAGACCAGAACGTGAACACCGGGATCGCGCAGATGCTCAAGCTGCCCGTGATCTCCCCGTCCTTCACCACCGCGTGCGTCGGGTAGATCGGCACATGGTTGTCCGCCGCCGCCGCGGCCATCAGCCGCTGGAAATGCTCCGGCGTCACAATCGGGTTGATGCTGATCAGGTGGCTCATAAATAAAGTTGTGTCCAGCCGTCCAGCCGCGCCCGCACAAACAGATACGCCGACGCCCGTGCCGGCAGCCCCACAATCATCGCCGCCGACGCCGTGTAGGCCGACGGGTTTGGGTAAATCGTTTTGCCCGCCGCGTGCAATTGCCGCGTGATGTCCTCCAGCCGGCGGAACTGCGCCGGGAAAAATGCCTCCAGGTGCGCGTCCACCGCCAGCCACAGCGGATCCTTGCGGCCCTTCTCAAACGAATTGCCCCAGCCCGGCACCTTCATCTTCAGCGGGATCAGTGTCATCTCGCGTCCCGGCATTTGCAGCAAGGCCACCGTCTCCTCGATCGGCCCGTGCGCGCCGCCCAGGCTCGCCAGCGCCGCGATCAATCCGTTCACATACCGGCTGCTGCCAAACGCCCCCGCCTCAAACAGGTCCCGGCTGATGTTGTGGCGCCCGCACGACGCGACGTGCGCCGCGTGCACCAGCTCCAGCAGGCGCTCTTCAGCGTCCGTCAGCGGCGTGTCACGCCAGAATGGAAGTGTCCGTGTCATGTCATTTTCCCGCATAAAATGTTTCCCGCGCCCACGTCGTCTGGCTCGGCAGCGGTGCCATCGTGATCTTCTCCGGCATCACCGTCACTCGCAGCGTGTCCAGCATCCGGTAACGCCGTTCGTCCCACGCCAGCCCCGGCACCAGCCAGTCCCACACCGTCCGCATCACGTGCGGAAATGCCAGGTCATCCAGCTCCAGCTCCAGCCGCCTGGACGCCGGCACCAGCACCCGCGCCTGGTTGTAATACGCCTGCGCCTTCGCCATCACCGCCTCCACATCCGTGTCCGGCGACACGCCCGGATACGGCCGCTCCGGCGGGAATGCCTTGCGGTAGCTCGCCGCCGCCCGCTCCGGCGTGTTTCGCACAAACAGCCATCGCGCTGCCGGGAAAAAATCCACCAGTTCCTCCGCGTGCATCAGCAGCCCGCTGTCCGCGTCCCCGGCAAACCGGATTTCCGGCGGCAATGAGGCGAGCCGGTCCCGCACATACTCTGCCGTCCATCCGTCTTTCATCGCGTCGTGCCAGCACCACGCCGTCTGCGTCGTGAAAAAATTTGCCATCCACGCCGTCCGGCTCCTCGGCAGCCCCGTGATGAAAAAAGGCTTCATGTCTTGATGATGAACATCAGGTTGATGTTGACCGGCCGCGTCTCATTGCCGCCGGTGGCGCCCGATGCGGTTGGAGCAGTGCCTACATAGCACTGCGTTGTGTTGCCGGATTGCGGCTCTGTGGCGCTGGGAACATTGTAGGCATGGGTATGGCTTTTGAATCCGTCCGCCTGCATCGTGCCCACATAATTCCCAGTCACACCGTCGCCCCGGTCCGTGCGCGCCGCTGCATCCGGGTCGTTCCCCGCCCCATGATCCCATCCCCGCGCAAATTTCCCGCGCAGGTCCGGCAGGTTGAAATTGCCGCCCGCCACAGTTCCTCCGTAAATATAATTCACAGAATTCTCCACGCTCACCAATGCTGTCGCCAGCGCCGGATACGTCGTGGCGGACACGCTGGCCCCGTTGCACTCCAGCCAGCCTGTCGGCACCGTCTCGCCCGCAAACATCGTGATGCTGCCCGTCGGCGGCAGCGCACCGGCAGTTGCCAGCTTCGCCGCCGTCACGCTTCCGTCCGCATACATGGCCGTCGTCAGCGCCCCGTTCGCCACCAGCGTCGCCCCCGCCGCGTCCGCGCTGATCACCCCCACCGCCAGCTTCGCCGTCGTCACACTCCCGTTCGCGATGCTTGCGCTGGAGATGCTGCCGAACAGGTTGATGATCGGGTTTGCCGCCAGGTTCAGCTTGTCCTCCGTGACGATCTCCCCGACCGTCCAGATGTAGCCCGCCGTATATTGTATTGTCAGCGCCATAAATTTTTCTCGTCACTTGTCACTCGTCACTGTTTTCAAAGCATCAAGCCCATCCGCCGGTCGCCCTTTGTGGCCGCCGGCGTCACCGCCTTGATCTTCATCCGTCCCGTCGCGTTCTGGATTCGGATCAGGTCATACGCCCCCTGCAACGTCTTCGTGCTGGGCCTTAAGAAAACCTCCTGGTATTGCGCCCCGTTCAATCCTGCGCCGCAATAAACCCCGCTCGTGTCCGTCAGCGATTGCGACGTCACCGGATGGATGCTGAATATGGCGATGGCCAGCGCATAGCCCGCCGGCGCATTGTTCACGGCCTGCGGTGTGAACGTGAACGGCACGCCCGATACGATCTTCCCGGCAATGATCGTCTCCGTAAAAAAGGTCGTCCCGCTGCCGTCCGATTTCAGATACCCATAGGCACACTCCAGGTTCAGGCTGCTGAAGGCCGTCGCGCCCGACAGCTCCAGCGTATACGAATGTCCCGCCGTCAAAGGTTGGATCCACAATCCAGCCTGCAAATTCACCCCGGCCAGCAGGTTTGGCTGCGTTGCGTCCCCCAGCTTCACCGTGTAATCGCCCCGGTTCGGCTTTGAAAAATCCCCGTTCACATTCGTCACGTCATAGGGCGCGGCGTCAAATGGTTTCAGGTATTGTGTCCGGTTGAACGCCTTGTTCACGATCGCCGCCCGCGTCGTGTGCAGCCCGCCCGTCCCCACCGTCACCGTCAGCGTTGCCGCCCACATCGCCAGCCCCAGCTCCACCAGCGGAAACCGTTTCGGCCCCGGCTGCCCGAACAGGTGCCCGCGGATTGTCGTGTCCATGGGGATCTCCGCCCAGCCCAGCCCTCCAGCCTGCGTCAGGTCCGCCACCTGGTCGCCGCTCGTCGCCTCCTCCACCAGGTTCACCCACCCGTTTTCACCAATGAAAAACAGCCGCTCCTGCCCGCGATACTGCGCCTTGAAAAATTCCTTCACGCAAAACTCGCTGCCCGTGTCCAGCCCCACCCATTGCTGCGTCCTGAAATCATAGACCATCAGCGCCGTGTTCACGCCCGTCAGCGTGCCGCCGCCGCTCGTCGTCATCGTGCCGCCGTCCAGCGGCGCGGCCCAGTAAAGACAGTCGTTCCACCAGCCCAGCCGCATCTTGTCCGCCAGCGGCCAGCAGATCCGCCCCGTCCATTTCGCGATGTCCGTGCTCAACGCCACATCCACGCTCTGCACCAGCCCCTGCTGCGTCTGGTTCAACGACACCACCCCCCGCGAGCTGGCCGGAAAATACACGTTTTTCCCCGCCGCAATCGCGCTCCGCAGCGCGCACGCCCCGTAATTCCCGCCCATCGGCGTGTAGGTGATGTTCGCCACGTTCTGCTGCAAATTGCCCAAAATGCCCCAGCGCCTGCCCTTCGTCACGATCACCGTGTTCTGGTCATATTCCGTCAGCGTCTCAATCTCCGAATCGTCCCCCTGGTTGATGCGGAACTCGTTTGTGAACGTGAAATGCACCGGGTCCAGGATGTCCGTCGCCACGATGTAATCCTTCTTCGTGTATTCGCTCGTGCTGTCATACCCGTTGTCCCCGGGCGTGTAGGCCGTCGGCACCAGCAAAAGATTGTTGATGAACAGCGCGTCATCCGCGTTGGGGAGCACGTTGTAGATCTGGTTCCACGCCTCCGGGTTGCTGTCCGGCGATTGACCCGCCAGCACGCTTGCCGCCTGTGCCGTGATCGTTCCTGTCGCATCCGTTCCCGGCGCGCTGTTCATTGCATAGGTAAACGTATTGGCATCCAGAACAGTGATGGCATAGGACCCGTTGTAGGCGCCCGGAGTTGCTCCGGCCATGGGCACAATCTGGCCGGTGCTAAATCCATGGCCAGTCAAGACGGCAACCGCCGTCTTCTGAATGGAGGTGTATATTTGTATGGTGCCCGTTGCATCTGCCCCGGGATCGCTTGGCAGCAGATAGGAAAATGTGGAGGGACTGAGCACGGTAATGCCAAAGGTCCCGTTGTAGGCGGATGGTGTCGCGCCGGCAACCGTCACTGTGTTCCCTGTGCTCAATCCGTTTTCCGCGATCGTGGCAACCGCCACTGTCGTCGAGTAGGCGGTGATGGTTCCGGTCGCGGGCGATGTGCCGCCGGCAAAAACATAGGTGAAGGTATTTGCGCCCGTTACGGTGACTGCATAAGTTCCATTGTAGGCGGACGGTGTCGCGCCGGCAATCGCCACTATGTTTCCAGTCGCCAGGCCATGAGCCGTCAAGGTGGTGGCCGTCGCCGTCGTGCCACTGCTCGTCAGGGTGTCGAGTGTTCCGCCGCCGATCACCTGGCGTCCCAAGGATGCCGGCGTCTGCCTCATAAGTTTCAGGGAAGTCACCGCCAATAGGCTTCCCAGCGCCTGCCAATACAGCGCCATGTTCGAGACTTTGATTGTCCCCGTCGCCGGACTGACTGGAATGACATATAACGAATATGTGATGGTTCCCGTTGCGGGTGATGTGCCGCTTCCGGCAAATACGTAGGTGAACGTATCCGCGGTTGTCACTGTGATGATGTAGATGCCGTTGTAAACCGGCTGCGTCGCTCCGGCGATCAGCACCGTCTGTCCGCTGGTCAAACCATGCGCCGCGAGTGTCACGGTCGCCGTCGTCCCGCTGCTCGTGATGCTGGTCGGCGTCACTGGCGTTCCGGGGATGGCATACCATTCAAAGGTGAACGTCACCGGGTCAATCACCGTGATGTTCCACCGCCCGTTGTATTGCGGCTGGTTCGCACCCTTGATCGTCACGTCCGCACCCGTGACATAGCCGTGTTCCTCCGCCGTCACCACCGTCGCCAGATTGCCCGTCAGCGTGATGCCCGTCACCGTTTGGAACGGCCCGTAGGCCATCTCGTCCGCCGGCTGTTCAATCGCCTGCACCGCCGCCTTGTAGGCCGTGGCGGGATTGTATTGCGGGATCACGTCAATGAAACCGGTGTCAATGTCCGGCAGGATCAGCGGTGCCAGGTATTTGCCCCGGAAGCACACCACCCGGTTGAACGCCTGGATCAGCGAACAGTCCCCCAGCACCTTCACGCCCGGGGGCAGCGGCAGCGTGAACCGGTAGTTTCCCTCGCAGCAGCGGTAAATGTTGCCATCCGCCGCGATCAAGACCCACTCCCGCGACTGCGGGTCACTGAACACCCCCGCGCCGTAAAGCTTCACCCCCATCGGCAAAATCTGCTTGCCCACGCACTGGTTCAGCCAGCCCGGCTTCACCACCCCCAGCCGCGGCTCGATGTCCCCGTTCCGCATCCGCGTGTTGACCCCGTCCGCCACCAGCCCCGGGGCCAGCTTCTCCGGCGGCAGCCGGTTGTTCACCCCGCTCCACGTGATGTTCAGCGCCAGCAGGTAGTCCGGCCAGTAGGCCTCGCCCACCCGCTCGCGCGGTTCATCCAGCGGTCCGAATGATCGGTAATCACCCATGATAAATTGCTGTTATCGTTTCGCCGCCCACTGGGCGTTTGCTGCTTTGATATGCGGCACACTTTCGTGTTCGGGAAAGTGTTTTAGAATGGTTTCCTGGCAGGGGTCGCACAGATCATCAAAGTTGCCATGGATGGAATGAAGTCCTTTGCAGCGGGGACACTTCAAGTATGTTTCTGGGTCTGTTTTGCGGACCTCATTGCATTCTAGTCCAAGGTTCCGGATAACGCGCACGGTCGCAGTTGTCAGTTGAGCGTCTTCGAGTATGTTGTCTCTGGCTTGGTTGGCTGTCATATTTTGTTCCTCAATTCCTCATTCGCGTTGCCACGTCTGGACGGCTCGCCGCATCCGCGTCCCAAGCCGCCTGTCCGAACTCCTGCACGGCCATCACAAGCGTGTTTATCTCCGCCGGCGGCACAAAATTGTCCTCGGTCAGCTCGCGCAACGCCGCGTCCGCTTCAGCCTTGACGTATTTCTCCGGTGCCCACGGCGTCCACGTCACTCCACCGTCAAGTGACTCGTCAATGAATCCCCGATACCATGCGTCGTGCGAGACGGTCGGGAAAAAGCTGTTTGTGGATTGCAGGTAGCATTTTGAGAACTTCGGCGAACTCAATCCGTCCGTCCTGCCGCCGCTCCGCATCCGCAGCAACCGCCCGTCACGCATCCGCCAGGGCAGCCCGGAACCAGCCGGCTGCCCGCGCTGCTGGTAAATCGTGAAGTCGCTCCACCCGTCGAGCGTGTCCACAACCAGCGGAGCATTTGGATGCAGGTAGCCCATGGTTCAAAACGTGATGCCGAATCCGATTTCAATGGAAGGATTCCGGCTGAATGCATGCCTCGCGTAATACGGACTCGCCACGCGCAAAAAACTGTAGGTATTGTCCGAAAACTTCTTTTTGAGCGTGAGGTTCGGCTCAAGCTTGAACGCACCAAGGTTAAAATCCCAGCCGCCGCCGATCTGAGCGTCAACCTCCGTGTCATAGTGCCGGTAGAGTGCATAGCCGCCTTCCAATGTGAACGCATTGAACGCGCTGCCCGCGCCGTCAAACTCGATGTCGCCAGCCGCTTCCCACCCGCTTTCAAAGTTGTATTGGATTTTCAGCGCGTCCGCAGCCGGAGAACCGATCACCTGTTTGTAGCCGGTGTCCAATTGCCAGCTTGAATTTGTCGTCCAGCCATAAGCCGGGTTGAACGACAGGAAATAAGTTTCGGCAGCCTGGAATATGCTGTTCGTGCCGCCAGTCTGCGCCTGCGCATTAACCGTCAGAGCCAGAAGCCCGACGCCGATGAGGATTGATTTGAATAGTTTCATAATTTCTTTATTCGTTTGGTTTGGTTGGTTGATTCTCAATGTGAGATTGGATTACTTTTCCGCCCATGAAGAGGCCCGTCACCTCCACCACCGTCTGCGGGATCTCCACCAGGGACTTTGTTAGGATGCACATATAGGCCCAGACCAGGAACACACCTGCTGCCCAGATCAGGAACGCCAGTCGTGTCGCCGAATACTGCCCCGTGTCATCCTTGAAAAATTGTGATAAATTCATGTCATCCTCACTTATGGTGGCGGGCGATTTTTCCCCTGCTCCATCCACCGATACATGTCGTCAATTTCCCGCTTCATGTCCGTCATGGTGTCGTGATCATCATTCACCCGCTTGCTTAAATCAGCCACCTGGGCGGCCACGGTTTCCACCACCATCTTGCTTGGCACAAAATAATTCCATACCGCCACCAGTGACATGATGGCGATGGCCGTGCCACCCATGCGAAACAATGGCAGCTTGATCACCCCCCCGTTCTTTGGGATGTAGTCTGTTTCACTTGATTCTTTAGTGTTCATAATGCGAGTTTCACATCACGGAGGCCGACTGCGCCACGGCAGCTTGAGCAAGCAGACAGCAGCAAAAAATGAGCGTGAGGGGTTTCATTGGCCGTTGTAAATCTCCATCACTTCTGTTGACGACAAAGCGCGGATTGGATTAAGGGGTGTCATTTTCGGTGAAAGTGAATATGAATCAAACCAAGCCCGCTGATGATAAGTGCAAACGCGCCCGGCTCGACGTGAAACAAGTTAAAGGAAATGGTCTGATTCGCCTTCCACAAATCGCAAGCCACGCGAAGTCCCCATAAGATGACAATGATTCCAAGCACCGAAGTCGTTTTAGAATTTCCGAATATGTTTTTCATATAATTTATTGAGCTACCACATCCCCAGCCATTGATGTTCCAATGACCTTTCCGCCGGGTTGAAGTTGGATTGAAACTCCAGTAGTGATCGTGCCGTAGTTGGCAACCGCAGTCCCGGCATTGTTATATTTGATAACCGACAGCCCTGTTACATCATCAAGGACGACTGATTTTAGAAGCGCGTTCGTCCATCCTGTCGTTGAAACAATGTTAGTGTCGGTTGCATATGATGCAATGCCATTGGTCGCCGTCATTATCCCCTGCACAAAGGCGTTTGTTTTCATAAAAACATTGCCAACACCAGCAGTTGTTACCACAGCATCACCAGCCCCGGTGCTGCCCATGTTCATGCCGCTCACCGCATAGACGGTTCCGAACGCGGAGCCGTATTGTGGCTGACTGCCAAGATTTTCCGCCCCATTACTATCCGAAGCAATGGACTTTTTTAAGACGATAGAATTGTTATTATTGAATTCCATATATTCCACCCCACAGTCTAGGAAATAGAATTTTCCGCTTAAAGATGAACCATAATTGACACTTCCAACACCCGCATCGCCATTGGGAGCAGCCCACAGATGCGCCCATACACCAGGTGTTCCGGCTGTTGCCACAGTGTCCGTAGAGCCAACATCAAACCACGATGAAGCCGGCCAGCCCTGACAGCTAAACCCTGTTCCTGTATAACCAGCAGACGGGGATATATCCAAAGCCAAAACTTCATTTGTATTAAATGGTTCTATCGTTGGCACGGGAAAGTTGGTAAGCGCAGATGCGCCATAACGTCCCGTGATGACAAAGGTCGTTGAATTATTTGTTGTATTATTTTGCGATGGCGAGATAGAAAGATTCGATGCCGTTAATGTCGAGTGATATATCCCGTTCGTTACTGTGAAGTTCGTCGAGACATTGTAGAAGGCGATGCCGCTTGGAACAGAGCCGCCGCCAGCGGGCGCATTGCTCCACGTCCCCGCGCCAGTCGTCGCGTTGGTCAAGGTGAACACCATGCCAACAGTTCCGCCGGACGGAACGGCAATGGACAGGTTTGAAGCAACCATTGTGTTTTGAACATTGGTGAAATTCAGGATGCGCGTGTCGTTATTGCTGACTGCCGTGGATTGCACCCAGCCGACCGTCGCAAGCCCGTTCGTCACGGTAGCGGTGACAAACCCGTTCGTCGCCGTGTTGACGTAGCTGATTGTGGCAATGTTCGTTGACGCCGGAAGCGCGCCGTATTGGTCGAAATAATTGCTTCTCACAGTCAAAATGTCCGCCGTGTAATCCTGCTCTATATCCCAAGATTTTGTCGTGGAATTATATTTGACCATCCCTGGATAATCCGACTGCAAATATCGCGTCCAGTAATAAACGCCATTCGTCGGAGACCAGTTGGATTCATAGGGAGCTTCGATGATTCCGTTCCCAATCGAATTTGACCGCACAATCATCGAAAGATAATCCGGCACACCACGCTGTAGAATCGGACGGCCATAATTCACGCCACCAATAAACTGTGCTGAAAGATTTGTTGTCACTAGAGGTCCATATTGGGAATATTCATTATTCATCTGGTTTGCATGACCGTTGTAAGTTGAACCGTTTTTCAGCAGTGTGAACTGGTTTAATAATCCACTTGTCGAGACAAATTCATACCAGCCCTCGACTCCCGTTCCGCAAAAAACAGAATCAGCACTGTCCCCATGAAGCGCAGCATCAAATGTCTTTACCAGCGTTGATAATTCATAGGTTGTGGCATTCTGAAAAGAAACATTATTCAATTCGACCACACAGTAGCTATTTGGAGCCGGGTCACATTCAACCAATGCGGAGTTGGTCATATAGTCTCCGTGATTATTTTGGGCTGCATTTGCATTGTTCAATAAAAAATTGTTCAAATCAAGTGTTCCGCCAAGCAGAATGATTGGATTTGTTGCCATGTCCCCCTGTTCGTAAGACTCCATATAGGAATCGTGAAATGAAACCGGCTGCGGCGAACCATCTACCAACAGCCCATGAAATGAATAAGAGGTGTCATGGTTAATCTCCATTCCGCGACCGGAGTCGAGCCAATAGACAAGTCCATCAGGCCTGAATCCACCTCCACAATCCGTGATTTTAAGCTGGTCAGGAGAAACGGCTGGAAATCCTGGAAAGTAAGACAAGCAGTTGCTCCAATAATAAGCCGTTGTCGGCATGATGGCTGCGTTCGTCGAATTTGCCATGTATCCATTGCCCTGTGAAGTTGCAGCCAGACCAATCCCGTTCAAAATCCAGACGCAATGATCAAAGTTTGCCAGTCCGGAATTGACTGCAACACCAATCCTGAATCCACTCACAGAAACATTCCTTGCGGTAAATCCACCAGACCAGCCGATATTTGTATCGCAAACAGTCAGCCCCGCAATGCCAAGCTGTGAGAATGGGGCGGTTTCAAGAGTTGTATAAGTTGCAACCGGATTGGTATATCCTTCGATTTGAACTCCGGTAATTGAGCCAATGTCCTTTGTGATGTTGTCAAACCAGACTCCAGTCGCATTGGTGTTGTCAAACCAAACCATTGAATAATTTGTCGTAGGCAGGTCTGGAACCGCGTCTTCGATGCCATAATGCAAGAACCCAACACCGGCAATGTTGACAGATGGTGGCACGGATAATTTATTGCTGGCGGCCACACGGTAAATTCCCGGTGGCAAAAACAACGTCGTCTTGCCCAGCGTATTTGTCGCACACCAGTTCAACGCAAATTGAAGATTAGATGATTCATCATACCATCCATGCGCGTTCACATTGTCTTGAACCAGCATCGGCGCATGAGGCGTATTCGTGCCGCAGAAATCAAGAAAGCTGACTTCATTGAAAAGATTGTTCGTGACGATGACGCTGCCACCCGGCCCGTAAAGTGCCGTCGTCGCCAGTGTCGCCGTGGCCGCGTTGTTGGAACTCATTATCTGTATCACCCCGCCCTCGGTCAGATTTGTTCCTTCCCCCGGCCACGCCGCCAGCGTTTTCGGGGTCACGGCCTTGTAGCCGTTCACCCCCGCGTTCACCTCCGCCTGGCTTGCCGGCGCATAGGGCGTCCCCTGCGCATAAACGGTGCCTGTCCACAGGCCCGTCCAGACGCCCAGAAGAACCATCGCCATCAGAATCAATGTCCGTTTCATAAAATTCGTTCGGTTTTGCAGCCCGTCAGGGGGCTGCGGTGGCCCTGACGCAGTTAGCCCACCCGGATGTCCGCCTTCAGGATCACCTTGTTGCTGCCCGCGTCCGTCACCTTGGTCGTCGCGTCCGCCGGCGCCACCGTCGAAAGCGCGATGAAGATCCCGTTCTGGAACAGGCTGCCGTCGCTGGCAAAATCCCAGGAGTCCGCCACGCCGGCCGGCACGTAACGCACGCCCACGGGCGCCACGCTGTTGGCGTCGCCCGCCGCCAGGTCGAACACCCACACATACACGTCCACCGCCCCGGCCAGCGGCGAGATGGACAGCTTGTAAAGCCGGCTGCGCTGCGCCGGGCATTGCACCGTGCTGACAAAATTGTTGCCGGACTTGTTCGTCGCGCTCTGGTCCGCGCCCATGATTTTGACATTCATAAAAATTTTATTTGTGTTTCATCTGTGTCCGTCTGTGGCTCAACTCACAAACATCCTCGATACCTGCTGCTCCTGCCGCTGCACCTTGTCCGCCTCCATCTCCAGGTAGCTCGTCGCCATCGGCTCCAGCGCCTGTGCCTTGTCCGATTGTCCGTCGCTGGTCAGCCAGTCCGCATACCCGCCCTCGATCAGGTAACCACGGAAAATGTAGGGGATCTGGATCACCGACCACTTCGCCGCCGCGCTCACCGGGCTGTCTCCCGCATTGGTGGCCGTTGCCGCCGTGTAAAAATTCCCGCTGCCGCCGCTCACCGCCGCAAAATAAACCTGCGCCCCGATTGCATACGCCACGGTCGAGTCCCACGCATCCCCCGTCAGCACCGGCCGCCGCGTCCGGTAATACAGCCACACCAGGTTCGTCGCCGGCCCGCTGAACTGGAAGCCGTCCTGCGACACCATGAACGGAAACTTCCGCAACTGCGTCGTCACCCGTGGATCCTTGTCAAACGCCCGGAACAATTCGCCGATGGCCGTCAACCCCGGCTGCTCGAACGCCACATACCGGTTGAACGGCGTCAGCAGCCCGAACTTCGTCCCGTCAAATGTTCCGCCGCTCGTGTGCGCCGTGATGCACTGATACTGCCGGTTGTCCGCCGGGTTCCGCACCTGGTCGCCCACGTTAAACTGCGCACCGCTCACCCAGTCATTCGCCTCATACTGGTTCTTGCAGACGGCCCACCACGCGGAATTCTCGACCCCGCCAACGGACGGACTGTTGCCTGTGTTCGCCGTCTGCAAGCTCTGGTAATAACTGCACGTCGGCACGTCATACACTTCATTGGCGCTGTTGTCCGCCGTCGGATCCGTGTTCACCCCGTAAGTGGCCGTGCCGCTGTAATTCGGGCGATACTGCCGCTGTTCGATCGGGCACAAGTCCGGCCACTTGTGGATCTCCCACGCCATCTGCAGCCGCCGGTCGTGGAACGTCCTGAACAGCGCGAACTCCGGCGATCCGATGTCACCCTTGCCGAAACCGGCAAAGGCCGCGCTGCCATAAAGACATTCGCTATAATCAACGGCACGCATGGTTCAAGTTGCAAACTCCATTGTTCCCCGCCCGAAAGTCACCCCGCTCTGTTTCCCCATCTTCGATCTCCCATCTCCCATCTGCTTCGTGTATCCCACCCTTGTCCGTCCCGCCACGCTCTGCCCCGCCATCTCCGGGTTGCGCCCCAGCAGCCACTTCACCAGGTTCTTGTCTTCCTTCCACGCCGGCCCGTATTGCGCCGTGAAAAAATCGTCAATCACCGGGTCCACGATCAGTTGCTGCGGTCCAAAATCATCCTTCCACCGGTGCGGATTCAGCCGCATCAATTTGGCGATGTGCGTCTGCCGCTGGATCGCCTTCAAAATCTTCAGGTCGGCGTCCTTGCGAAAGATGTTGTCCATCGCCTTCTGCACCGCCGCCGGCAGCCTGCTCAAATCCACTTCCATAATTTTCCATTCCGCACTCCGCACTCCGCACTCCGCACTCCGCACTTGGAAAACTCCGGCGGCGTTAACAACCACGCCGCCGGAGAACTCAACCCTAACTTGTCCCGGCTGCCATCACGCACCGGGCAAGATGTTTCTACGTCTGGTTCGTCGGCTCGTTCAGGCTGTCAGCCGCCGGTTCGAGGATCGTCATCAGGTTGCTCGCGTCGTCCAGCTTCAGGTAGAAGTCAATCTGCCCCGCCACCAGTGCCGTGATCGCCTGCGTCGCCGCCGTCGGCGTGAAGATCAGCGCATCCGCCGCCGTGTAGGCCTTGGTCGCGCCCAGCGTCGTCAGATACCCCGCCGCCTTCAGGTTCAGCGCGTTCACATACTGCGTCGCGCTGCCGCTGTCGCCCAGGCTGCCCGTCAGCGTGCCGTTGTTCGCGCCCGAAAACGCGAACGCCGTCACCACGTTGGCGAACACCTTGCTGATGATCGCGCCCGCCGGGATCGTTCCCGGCGTCAGCGCCAGCCCCGCCGCCGGCAGCACCTGCTGCGCCGTCCCGCTCGTCAGCTGGATGATGTCCAGATACGACAGCCGGATGATGTGTGAAAAACCCATATACGCCCGCGTCTCCGGCGGCAGCGGTATCAGGGTTCCGATTGGTAATACACTTGGCATAATTTTAGTTGGTCAATTGTTTCGTTGGTTGGTAGGGCGGCGCTGCTGCGCCGCCCCATAAATAATCACGCATCGCTCGGCGCAATCTTGCCTTCGCCGATCGGGTTCTTGCACAACAGCATGATGATCGCCTCGATCGCGCATGTGTAGGAACCGCCCTTGTATTCCGGCTGATACACCGTCGGCTTCTGGTTCCAGTGCCACGCCCACATGTCCGGGTGCAGGATGTAGGTGCGCCAGTCCGCCACCGTCGCGCTCGCCACGCCGCCAAACCCGTTGAACGCGTTCCATTTCGTCGGCACCAGCTCGCACGATCCCCACGAGCTCAAGTAGGTGCTGATCGCGCTGCCCAGCGTGGTGTCCTCCTGGTCCCGCTTCGTCACGCGGCTTGTGCTCGGCGTGTTTTGGCTGTTTGGCATGTAGAATTGGAAGTTTTCCGCCACCTGGTTCAGCGACTGCTGGCCACCCACAAAGAGCATGTTCCGGTTCTTCAGTCCCGTGGTCTGCCACATCGTCTGCAAGATCGTCTTCAGGCTGTTTTCTAGGAAGCTCGCCTTCGTGCTGCTGTAGATCTGCGCCGCGTTCGGGCGTATGGACGCCGGCACGTCGCTGTCCGCATCGGACTGCGCTGCGGTGGAAATCCACTTGCCGATGCCGCGATACATATTGCCCGTCTCGCCGTCGTCGGCATACGAGCCTTGATCCGATGCGCCGTGGCATTCCATCTGCCGCGCCAGCACCGTCATTTTCTTGGTAATCTCGCGCGCCAGCTCGTCGTTCACGCCGGCCGTGTCCGTCACGTCCTGCGCCAGCTTGCCCACGCTCGCCATCTGGACGAGGTATTGCACGCGCGCCTGCAGCTCTTTGCGTTGCGCGCCCGCCGATGTGAAATTGTCCCACGGCTTGCCTTCCGGCCATGCCACCGGCTTGGGCGTTTCATACGTGTCCGCCTGGTAATGTTTGACCACATTCACCGGCTTGTCGCCCTTCGGCAGCCGTTTGAGCAGGGGCGTTTCATGCTCGTCGGACAGGGTGATGTAATTCGCCCAGTCCGTCTTCTTGCCCACCACATTTTTCTCCAGCAACATAATTTTTATTTCTCCGTTGTTTGGTGGGGCGAGACTCTGTCGAGCCGTGACCCACCGGTTTTAACGAAGTGCAATTTTCAAACTTTCAACCCAAAGCAGCTTTCAACGTCGCTTCCATGTCTTCCGCCGTCCCGCCGGACTTCAACTTCTCGCTGGCCTCGGCCTCCTGCGCGTCCCGCCGTCCTGCGCGTGGCGATGCCCCCGGACTGCCAGCCCTCGGCGCCGCCCCCGGCGGCTTCCTGCCCGGCAAAAACAACTTGGTTTTCCCGTTCGCATCCGGCAAAGGCACGTTCTTCTTCAAGACCGTCCGCAACGCCGCGATCACATCGCCGTCCTTCGAGGCCGCGCTCAAGTGTTGCCACGCCTCCATTCCAAGCGCATAGACGCCCATGCTGAACTTCGCCGCCGGACTCCGCGCCGACAATTCCGGGATGAACTTCGAGATTTCAGAGGCCACCTTGCCCTCCGGCGTGTTCACGTCCCCGATCGTCGGGAACCGCGACTTCACCACCGGCTCGATCTTCGCCCGCGTCTCGTTGAACTGCTGCACCTGCTCCCGGATTTTCGGGGCGCCCTGCGTCAGCCAGTCGTTCACATCGTCCAGTTGCCGCCGCAATCCCTTGTCGTCCAGGCCTGCCGTCTCCATGTGTTTCTGGATCCGCTTGGCCGTCGCCTCGTCCGCGTAATCGCCGATGAATGCCCTCGCATCCGCCCGGAACTTTTCGCTCGCCGTCACCATGTCCGACAATTTCTTCTCGTCCATGCCGCCGACTCCCGGTGCCGGTGCGCCGTTTCCGCGCTGCTGCAACTCGCCGTTCAACCGTTCGACTTCCGCCTCGGCCTTGTCTGCACGCGTCTTCTGCGCCTCGCGTTCGCCCACCACCTTGCCGATTTTCTTCTCGACCAGCTTTTGGAGCGATGCCGGCAACGTGCCGCCCGTCTTCTCCCACTGGGCCAGTTCCGCTTCCAGATGCTCCGGAAGCGTTTCGGATTCCGCACTCCGCGTTCCGCCTTCCGCCCTTTCCAGATACGCCCTTTCCTCTTCGGAAAACTCGGGTGCCTGTTCGTCCGCCGCCGCGATCTCCTCCGGTGTCGTCGCCTTCGCGCGCAACTCAAACCACGCCTGTTTGTCCGCCGACCACTTTGGTTCTGCTGCTTTGTCAATGATCTGTTCCTCACCGGGCTTCTTGGTTGCCGGCTGCACTTCTTCGCCTTCAACCTTTTCTCCGGCTGGATCCGGTTTTGCAAAATCGGTGCTCAAAAGGGCAACGACGTTGTCCGGTGTTAAATTCTTTTTGTCATCGCCATTTGCCGCTGGCGTTCCACGTTGTGGAGTTTGTTCTCCGCCCTTCGCTCCTGCGGGCGACTCTTTAATTGTTTCGGCGTCCATGATTCACATGTTTCTTGTGGTAGGGCGTTGCTGCTGCGACGCCGTCCCGATTTCCGTGCGAAGTTTGATTTGCCGGAAGGCGCACGTCCCATCCGTGCATGAGATAAACCACGAAGTGTCAATCAGGTGAAGACCCCATCCCCGTTTGATGCCCGCTTTGAAGCTTTAGTGCCCGCTTTAGTGCGAAGTTTTTATCCCTCTCCGCGTTCGCATCGGATGCGAATCGGGAGAATGACGGGGTGAGGTGTCCCCCATCTGCCATCTTCAATCTTCCATCTTCTTGCTTTTCACCTTCTGACTCGCCAGCAGCCGCGCATCCCGCAACAATTTGCACACATAATCCGCATTGGCCGCCGCGCCGCTCGCGAACTGCCGCTGCTCATTGGTAAGGTTCGGCGACAGCGATCCGTCCAGTTCATTCTGCGCGTTCTCGTCCACCAGGTTCAGCACCGCCTGCCACACCGGATGATTTTCCGACACGCCGGCCAGCGCAATATCCCGCTGCAACTCCGCGTGCGCCTTCGCCCGCGCGTCCACCGCCACATACCGCCGCTGATATTCCGCCCCGGACTGTCCCGGCAGCATCCCCCGAAGTTTTGAAAGCAAGCTCATAAATCTTGGTGTCTTTGTGTCTTGGTGGTTAATTCGCCCCCTGCGGCGCCGCCGTCATCGTCTTGACGCCCAGACGCCCCACCTGCTTGTTCTGCTGCTGCTCGATGCTCATCTGCAGGTTCTTCGAATAATTCTCCATGAGCTGCACGAACCGCCCGTCCTGCTGCATCTGCTGCTGGTATTTCGGGTTGCCCTGGATGATCTGCTGCAAAAATTGCATCTTCGCGCCCGCGCTCGGGTCGTTGTCCACATATTGCGCCTCGTTGCCCTGGCTCATCTTCATCACCTGCTGCATCACGTCGTCATACACTTTTTGGCTCGCCGCGCCCTTGTCCATCAGGATCTTCGCCGCCAGCCGCGAATCAATCATCCGCACCGCGATCGCGATGAACTCGTTCCGGTCAATCGAACCCGTCACGTCCAACGGCAGCAGCTTGATGATATACTCCATCTTCTTGGCGAGATATTCCTGGTCCAGCTCCATCATGTCGAACGCCAGCCCGAACTGGATGCTCTGGATCATATCGAACGGGTCCAACTGCGCCAGCGCCGGCTCGCCCGTCACCGTCACCAGCTCCTGCGGATTGTATTGCAACGTCAGGCACGTCATGTGCAAAAGGATCTCGCTGAAGAACGTGAAAAAATCGCCGCTGCTCTTTTCCTGCTTGCTCGACGTGCTCGGCTGCGGCACGCCCGCGTCGAACAATCCAAAATAATCCGCGCGCTGCACGTGCAACATCTGGATCAGTTCCATCGCCAGCGCCGGCGGCTGTCCCAGCTCGAACAGTTTCTTGAACGAATCCGCCTGGTTGCGGCTGATCGGCACCTGCGCCCCCGGGCCGACGCGGTAATCCACCCCGCCCAATTTCGGCACGCTGATCGGTGGCAGCGTGTCGAGCTGCGCACGGTTGAACAGCATGTCCCGCTGCGTCTTCTCCTCCGCCTGCCACGTCCCGCCGATCTCGCTCACACTGCGCGTCTCCGTCAGCCCGCGCCCCAGGTTCTCCCGCTTCAGCACCACCAGCGGATATTGCCCGTGCGCGTAATCAATCAGCTCGTGCTTCGCGCAAAAATCTTCCTCACCCTTTTCCGATTTCGTCAGGTGCGGACTGAAAATAGTCTGGTAAATCTCCGTCACGCCGTCCTCGTCCGTGTTCCGTCGCAACGCATAGACGATCTCGATCCGTTCATACTGCGATTGCGTCAGCTTATACCACCGCACGCCCCCGACCACCTTGCTCGGACTCAAATTCGTGCTCGCGATCGTCGGCTGGCCGCTCGGATTGCCCCACATCGAAAGCTGCCCCTTCGTCTTCTTCGCCGCCTCGATGAAATCCGGGTCCCACCCGTCCTGCACCTTCGCGTCCAGTTCCGCCTCCGTAAAAGTCCGCCGCATGAAGTTCACCCGGCTACTCTGGATGTCCGTCGTCCCGCGCGAGCACAAAAATTCATGATACGGCCGCATCATATAGACCAGCGGCTGGTTCTTGCACACATACGGCATCGGCACCTGCACCTTGCCCTCCTTGCGCAGTTCGCGCACGTATTTCTTCGCCGTGGAAAGTTTCAGGTCCAGCAGCTTCGTGTCGTCCAGCTCCTCCTCGTAAAATCCCTTGCCGCTCATCGCCTGCTGGACATATTGCTTGTAAAGCTCCTGGATCATCACCGCCGATTCGCCGTCCAGTTCCGGCGATTCCAAAATCATCTGCGGCAGCGCCGCGAACTCCGGCGCCTGCTGCGCCAGGTTCAAGATCTGCTCCAGCGTCACCATCACCCGCCGCTTGCTCAACTCGCGTTCCCAGCCCACATACGCCACCGCGTAGCCGTATTCGCCCGTGTATTGCAACGCCAGTTCCGCCTCCAGCTCCATCGCCTTCCGATACCGCCGCTTCAGCAGCCAGTGACCCCACGCCTCCAGCGGCCCCGTCAGCGGCGACATGTCCGGGTTCACCGCATCCACCTTCAGCTCCGCGCGCCGGAACGCCGCCAGCCCCAGCGCCACCGCGTCGTTGATCGCGCCGTCCACGGCGGGAATGCGCGTATCGCTCGCGCCGTCCCACGGTTGCGCCGGCTCGCCGTTCGGCTGCCACTGGTCCCACTTGCGCCCGTCCGGCGATTGTCCCGGCCACAGGTTGCGCCGGATGTTCTCGCAAAAATTCGCGTCAAACAGCCCCTCGCCCAGCGGCGACGCCTGCTTGTATTCCTCCAGCAACAGGTCCACGCACGGATCAGGATTGCTCACCAGCTTGTCAGAATCGTCCATAGTCGTTTTGTTTTACCATCTGCCATCTGCCATCTGCCATCTTCGTTCCCGTTTGATGCCCGCTTTGCCGCTTTAGTGCCCGCTTTGGTTAAAGTCCGATCCACTCCCCGATCTCTTCCTTCCGGAATTTCCGTTCACCGATCCCGCCCGGCTGCACCGCCGTCAAACCCTTCGCCCGCACGATGTCGCTGATCGTCCCGTTCGCGTAACCCGTCCACTGCGTCACCGCCCCCAGCCCCAGCAACGGCTTCTCCCGCCACCACGCCTCATAGTTCAGCGTGTCAATCCATCCCAGCAGCCCGGCAAGCTGCCGTTTCTGATACCGCCGCTGCGTGCAACCCTTCGGCAGCACCGCGTGCAGGATGCCGTGCTCCGCGTATTTGCCGATCGTCGCCGGCGCATACCCGCACGCCACCACCTGCCCCTGCGTCAGCAGATACGGCAACTTCTGGAATTCCTCGCGTGTCATAAAAATTTCAAAATCAAACCCAATGCCTTTGCCGCATGACGCACCGATTTCAAGTCCACAAAATGTGACTCGCCCGTTGTCTTGTTTCTCACGCCAAACTCAAATCGGTGCCAGCGTTCCAGTTTCGGTTCACGCTCCAAAAGGCCGGCGTCAATTAAAGCCTGACGTTTGCGGGCCTTGGCTTCTCGCCAGCGTGCCATCTTAGCGCAAATTCGTTTGTGCCTTTCCTCTCGCAACTTGCGTGAGCGTAAGAAACATGAATTCTGTTGGCACTGCGTCATATTCTATTGTTAGGTGACGGAGCGTTAGCCTTGAATTGCTCCATCAGTTCTTTGGTTTTGAAGCCGAACCATGTTCGACCGTGCATCGTTACATTCCCGCGCCGCCAGATGCCTTCATGCCCGTGCATCGGCGATGATTGGCGACCGAGCGAGCGGTAGCACCAATCGCGGATTTCGCCATCGAGATCGCCCGTGAACACATCGAGCATCCAAGGGGTTGGCGACCATTCGCTTTTCATCAGCGCCTTTTGTTCGGCGTCACCGTAGTCTTCAGCCATTGTTTTACGATAGAGTTCAGTTCCGTCGCCTAACAAGGGCGCTGGAGACAACCCCGATTGTGCATCGCAGTTGTCCGCTTCGGATTTTAGGATTTCGGGCGTCATAGGTTCGGGGTGTCTCAGCTTCGTATGTTAGGCGACTTGAGCCATGCGACGATTTCACTCGGCAGCAGCATCCCATCAGATGTTTTTTTCCATTGGCCGCGTCCGAATAGATTCGGGTCGCTTTGACCTTTTATTCTCCAAGCCTGTTCGCAGCGGCGTTGACCGTCATCCGAATAAGCGACGACACTTTCACGACCCATGACGTATTTCCATTTCACGCCGTTGACATTGAGATTTCTACCAGGTCGCCTAACAAAGCGCCGGAGCCAACCGTGGTTGGACGTTTCATTTACGTTCGCAGGAGTTTTTGGTTTCATAAAGTTTTCAGTTCCACGGTGGCTCAGCTTTTTCGTTAGGGGTCATAGCAACGCGCCTTGGTTACATTCACGTTCAAGACGGGCGCACGCAGTCTTGAAGTGTTCCGGGTCTTTCTCGATACCCACGAAATTCATGCCGAGCCGGAGAGCCGCGATTCCGGTCGTGCCGCTGCCCATGTATGGATCGAGCACAGTGCCGCCTTCGGGCGTCTTGGCCTGCTCGATACACCATGCCATGAGGTATGCCGGTTTCTGTGTCGGATGCAGCCGGCCTTCACTCGACCAACGTGCTACGCCGTGCCACATCTTCGAGCACATCCGCACGGCCTGCCCGACGTTGCACCATGCAAGCTCACAGTCACCGAAGCAGATTTCAGACGGCTTGCCGTCGCCGCGTTTATTGAACACCAGCCAGCCACCTTTCTGCGGCAGCGAGTGGCAGAAGTATTGAGCACCCCACAGCACTTGAGTCTTGCCAACTGCAAGCCACGGTGTCGGGTCGAACGGTTGGTCATCACCCATTACCCGCTTATCCCACACCTTCGCCATTTTCGCTCCACCCCATGCTGACATCCCGCTCCAATCGGTGTTCAGATTCATTCCATACGGCGGGTCGGTGATTACCGAGTCCACAGTCGGCAGAGTGGGTAGCACGTCCAGACAGTCAGCGTTGTAGAGAGTCACATGGTTGTGACCCCTAACAAAGCGCCGGAGCGAATGAGCGCCGCGTGCGTCATTTGCAGTGGGTATGGTTTCAGTGGCGCTCATCGCTCAGCTTTTTTCGTTCTGCCAAATGACCACGCACATCGGCATCCACAGCCCGCGCTCGAATCCTTTGAAGGCGACTTCGCCACGGATGAAGCGGACGGTTGCGATGTCTTGCACGCACTCATGCCACCAGCCGGTGTTTGTTCGGGCAGGGATTAGCGCGACCACCGTGCAGCCGCGTTGCCATTCTTTGTGAGCCTTACGCACCCATTTTTGCATCGGGCGTCCATACGGCGGATTCATCCAGCACACACCCGACCACGTTTGCTCCAGCCCATCTTCGGCGGCGGTGTAGTGGTTCGCGCAGAGTGCGTTCTTGTGAGTGCTTGCCACGTCGAGCGTGAAGCCGAACTCTTTGTCGAGAGGTTTCCAGATGCTATCGGGCGTCCCGTATTCTACCGATTTTGCATTGAACCATGATTGATCTACACGACGTTTGGCAGAACCAAGCGGCGCAGCCAACGGCGGGATCGCTGGTGGTTCAAGAGTCGTTGTGTTTTCGGGAGTCATTTTTTATTCGCCGCCGTTGCTGGCCTTTGCGTTCGGCGGCGTTAGCGGGTGGCGTTTCCATTTCAGCCAACAGTCATCGCCCAGCATGACGCCGCTTGGCCTCATTGGTATTTGCACGGTAATGGTTAGTTCGTCTGCGTCACACCCCACCACCACCCCGTAAATTTCGATTATGGACGCGCTCGCCGCCGAACAAGTCATTGGAGCGCAATCGGCAGTGGCCTTGGCATTTTGGTCGTTGTTTTCAGTCATAAAGTTTCAAGGTTTAGAGTGAGCCTTCGCACCTGCCGATGGCTCAATTCCATCGTTCGGCGTAACCATTCTCTGCCGCAGGCCGGCGAGTGCATGAGCCAGTTTCACCGTTTGGGCTTTCGATGACGGCGAGAGTTCTTCGTAGCAGCCAGCTATCGCCGCCGCAGCAGCGTCTATTTCAGCCACCATGATTTCACGATCCGAGGACGCCGAACCAGTCGCCGGAGCCAATGACGGTTGGCCGTCGCAGTTCCGCTTCGCGGTTGTGAGATTTAGTTCCGTCATGGCTCAGCTCCGAATGTTAGGGGCTTTCGGCGCTTCGATGGTTTTGCAGCCAGTGGCAGTTTCGCATTCCTTTGTATTGCACCACCAGCTTCCGCCGTGTCCGCCACACTGGTAGCACGGTTTCATTTCGCCTGGGTGATACCACAGCGGGTCGTCCTCGTAGCCGTCGAAGTATCCATCTTCGCATCCAGCGCCACACTCCACCCATTCCATTTCGCCGTTACAAAGAGCGCAGATCATTGAGCCATCAGAGCCACGATACATCGCCCCTAACAAATCACTGGAAGCAACGGCGGGTGTCCGTTGCTCTTGAGTTGTTGGCGATGCGGTAGTCATTGGTTTTTCGCGCCGTGCTTCAGTTCGTCGTTAGGGATAGTGGCGAGCGCGTGATATACATGACAAGCAGGGCATGTGTGCTTGTCGTCCGGCCCACCGCCTCCGCAGGTGCAGCACTGCATTACCGCCATGCTGATTTCTCTGTGCGAGTATCGCGGGTCACTATCCCTAACAACGCGCTGCACCGCAACAGCCGGTGTCCCTTTCACGTTCAATGTCTTACTCATTTTCATTCCTTTGGTTGCGCGCCACCACTGCCGCCCCCGGCTGTGGGTGAGCTTGGTCGTTAGGCGGATTGACGCTTTTGGCTATAAACCATACATCGTCACGGATTGCCAGAAGTTGCTGGCATGATGGTTCGGATGTTGGGATAGGTGAGTTGCCGATTTGGTGAGCAATCTCAGTGAGCATGTCGGCGATATAACGCAGGCGATGACCTGCCGACGCCGAGGTTATTTGATCGTGTATTCGCATAGATTTTATTTCAGTTATGAGCCATCCGCCTAACACCGCGCTGGAGCCAACGGCGGCTGCTCCTTGCATTGAGATTTCAGTGATATTCATAGGTTTTTGTTTTTCGCGCCGTGGCTCAGCTTTGGATCGT
>Ga0208357_1000251_pt1 | contig 44368 bp, 38 predicted proteins | sample NGESurdeep092012_6_FD_184487 | JGI IMG/M metagenome (GOLD analysis project Ga0208357, IMG submission 184487) | Arctic peat soil microbial communities from Barrow, Alaska - NGEE Surface sample F52-2 deep-092012 (SPAdes) | ecosystem: Environmental > Terrestrial > Soil > Wetlands > Peat ...
ATTGGCTATTGCCAAAGAAACGGCCCAAAAATTAAACATGGGCACTAATATACTTGATGCCGCCGTCCTCGGAGATTCAAAGAAAGAGGAGAGTGCAGCGGTGACTGCGTCTATAGAGAATGCAGATGGTTTTGCGCAGGTATTCCCTGAACATAAATACCACATTATTGATGTGCTGCAAAAACACGGGCATATTGTTGGCATGACAGGAGATGGCGTGAATGATGCTCCTGCTTTAAAGAAAGCAGACTGCGGGATAGCTGTTTCGGGTGCGACAGACGCTGCGCGGGCTGCAGCATCCATCGTTTTGCTGACCCCCGGCCTCTCTGTAATTATTGATGCCATCAAGGAAAGCCGTCGCATTTTTCAACGCATGAACAGCTACTCTATATATAGGATAGCCGAAACATTGCGGGTGCTTTTTTTTATGACACTGGCAATCATCGTATTTAATTTTTACCCTGTTACGGCCGTAATGATTGTGATGATAGCTTTACTGAATGATGGAGCCATCCTTTCCATTGCCTATGATAACGTGCATTACAAGGACAAGCCAGAGGCATGGAATATGCGCACGGTGCTGGGTATTTCCACAGTGCTTGGCATAATAGGAGTTATAGCTGCCTTCGGACTTTTCTACATGGCCGAGCGTCTCTTTCATCTTGATCGTGACCAGGCACAGACCATGATGTATTTAAAACTGTCTGTAGCGGGGCATCTAACGATCTTCCTTACACGAACACGCGGACCTTTCTGGTCCATCCGTCCTGCAAAGATTTTATGGATGGCTGTCCTCGGCACACAAACCGTAGCAACTTTAATAGCGGTATATGGTTTATTTATGACACCGCTTGGCTGGGGTTGGGCAGGCTTTGTTTGGGGCTATGCCCTGGTTTGGGCTCTTATTAATGACCGCATAAAACTGCTTGCTTACCGGGTCCTTGACCGGACAAAATCCAAATCGAAAACCGGAACTGCAGTATTACAAAAATCAGAAGACAAAGGCAGTTCAGCATCTGCAACAAACGCTGAGCCTAAGACTGACGACAAAGAAAAACCTAAAGAAGTTGCAAAAACAGCGCCTGCTACTGATAGCAAAGAAGAACCGAAACCTAACGTAAAAGCAGAAACGAAACCGGCAGACACAACGGAGCCAAAACCTGATGCAAAAGCAGATGCAAAACCAGGGGCTGCTACCGATAGCAAGGAAGAACCGAAACCCGATGTAAAAGCTGATGCGAAACCGGCAGACACAAAAACAGAGACGAAACCTGATGCAAAAGCAGAAGCAAAAACGGAACCTGCTAATGGAAGTAAAGATGAACCGAAACAGGATGTCAAGGCCGAGGCAAAACCAGCAGACACAGTGGAACCAAAACCCGACGTAAACGCAGACGCATCAACCGATTTAAATCCGGAGATTGCGAAGCGGGCTTACGAGATTTTCGAAGGCAGAAGCCGCCAGGATGGGCCTGCCCTTAGTGATTGGGAACAGGCTAAACTGGAGATGGAAATTGAAAAATTGAAAGCTGCGTCGAACAAAGAAACTAAAGGTGCAACGCCTAAAGTTGTAGCAAGTAATGCACCTACACATGAAGATGCAGCAGCAACAAAATCCCAAAGCAAAGAAGATGCAGTTCCAAAAAGTAAAGAAGAACCGGCAAATGAAGCGCCGCAGACTGTTCAGCGGGTTCATAAACTCTATGAAGAGTTAGGTCGCGAAGACGTAAAAGAAGCACAGGACTGGGAGAAAGCGGAGAATGAAAAGCATGAACATGAAACGCATAAATAGATTACTATCAACCTTGCGGTGAAAGAATTTCAATGACACTGTAATCAAACTAAATAGAGTGGAGTCCACTGTAAGAGTAAATTCCGCAATAATAGTGCACATCGAGACAATAACCCGCCTGGAACCATTTTTTTAATTGCTACCATGAATTTTTTATGCAGAAACAACGAAAGAAAATTAAATAATAAAAATATCACCCTTAGCGGGAAAGCCGGCAGAACATGATTTTCTGAAACTTGAGATGGCAGCCGATCAAAAATAAAAAATGAAAAAAATAATTGTATTTGGAGCCACAGGCGGTACTGGTAAACTTGTCGTTGAACAAGCATTAGAAGCAGGGTACCAGGTTACGGTTGTTGTCAGAAATACTGACGCGGTTGCTGCCAGGCATAAGAAACTGGAAATTATTAAAGGTGATGTATTTCAACCAATCACCTTTGAAAATACGATGAATGTAAAAGATGCAGTCGTTTCCTGTTTAGGAACTCATAAAAGAGGACCCACAACGGTTTATTCTAAAGGGGTAAACAACATTATCATGGCAATGCAGAAAGCAGGTGCTAATCGCATTATTTGTATTTCAGCAGCTGCCGTAATTGTTCCACCCAAAAGTTCATTCATATTAAAATTTGTTGTAAAAAATATTTTACAGCGCATATTCAAATATATGTATGCCGATATGCTTCTAATGGAAAAGTTATTGGCCGAATCAGAGTTGAATTGGACAGTTATCCGGGCCCCACGATTAACGAATAGTAAAGGCAAAGGAAAATACAGAACCGCCATTAATGACTATTTACGCAACCCTTCAAATATTTCCCGAGCAGACCTTGCTAATTATATCGTGAATCATTTAACCGATGAAAAAACCTTCAAAGCCAAAATAGAAATCTGTTACTGAGCTACCAATTGTTTATTAATAATACTTTAATAGTCGTGGTAACTCTTGCAAATTATTAATGTGTGTGAATGACGTAATCTGTATTAATTTTCTTTATTTTTTGTTAAGTGAGTTGTTGAAGCGGTCAGTATCACAGGTCGGCACCGAGATTCAAGTTTAAGCGGCAACACAATTTTAGAATTACAATTTCATTTTGATTTTTTATTTAATAAGGTTTCTAATTTTTTCAATTTTGATGACCAGAATTTATCAAAGTAAGATATCCACTCCTGCAGTTCATCAAATCCATCTTGTTTTAGCGTGCAATATCTTTCCCTACCAATATCACGGATAGAAATAAACCCAGCACCCTCTAAAATTTTAATATGCTTTGAAACGGCGGGGCGACTCATGTCAAAATTTTCTGCAAGGCAGTTGATGGTCAAACTGTCTTTTGAAAGCAGCCTCAGCATTTGCCTCCTGCTGGGATCTCCAATCACCTGGAATACATCAGGAGTGGGTATTGACATGTTGTGCATCGTTTAATAGTTCAGCGATCTTGTCGAATTTTTCTACCCACCCATGCAACAAACCATTGTAGAAATCCAGGTTTTCTTTTTTAGAGAACCCACTATGTTCCAGGAATAGTTCTGTGCCTTTATCCTTTGGTTCCAGTTTCCATACTACTACCGAATCAAGCGTAATCTTGCCATCTCCTGGCCCACTCTTCCATGAATAAGAAAGCTTTTTAAAGGGAACAATTTCTAATACTTTGCAGTAAAAGATTCCGTCAAAATTGAGTGCAGGTATCGGGCCGGTCCTGAATTGAAAGTCATAGCCAACAACCGGCTGAAAATCATTTTTCATGAGCCACAGCGCCATCAGTTCAGGTTTTGTAAGGTATTCCCAAACCGTCTTAAGCGGATGAGGAAAGAAAAATTGATGTTTAATAATCTTTGTCATAATGAGTAACTTTTAAGTTACACAAATGTATAGGTAACTTTTGAGTTACGCAAATTTATTTTTAAAAAAGAGGGAAATTATTTTTAACACAGCGGGATTTACCCTAGAATACAAATGGTCACTACATCTTAAAAACTATTAAAAAATGCCAATTTATAAACGTCATTCGATCTCCTAGTCGCACCAGCCAGCCAGCTTTGAGAGGCTACCAGGGCTGTGCATGGCCCGTAAGTAATGATCTTTATTTTTCTAAGGAGTGATTCTTTTTTCAATAGCTCTAAAACCTCCTGCAGCATTTTTTCCGTGAAAGGAGTAAACATAAAAAATACTGTTCCTTCAGAATAGTCTGCTTCACATGCGTCTACATTTAGAAATGTAACGCCAGTTATATTAAGCCCAGCTGCACAATTCTGCGCATATTCGGAAAAGGATGGTTCGAACTCCACTCCTATGGCTTTGACCCAGGTGAGCAGATTTACCAGGATAGCAACCTGTCCCAGGCCGGAACCAAGGTCAAAGAAAACATCATTTGATGTGAAATGAACTTTTTCTACCATTTCGAAAATGACCCTGGCAGGCGTTTTTTGATAATACACCATTTCCGTTTCCAGCTCTTTGGTTGGTTCAGGCATGGCCCGCAAAGAGAATAGCCCATTGATAAAGATATCAAGGTTATCATAACCTGTTTCGCCATGTTGTTCATTATGAAGATTAGTGTATTGATCAACCAGGTCTCTGAATCTTTTTCCTCTATGTTCCCCTTTCCGCATATTTGCCCTAAGCTTTTGAAACAGGCTGACATTAATTTTTTCCAGTTCTAATTTTATTTTTCCGGCGCGATGTCTTAGCAGAATTAATTCATTTGGCTGATCTGTTTTTTGTAGCGACATTTCTACCTGGTCAATAATGTAAAATTCCATGAAGTCTATCGCTTCCATGCGATGCTCAAAGTTTTTCTCTTCGTAAAGCGCAACGTCTTTTTCTATTTTTTCGAAATGTGATTGTATTTCAGATATGCTCATCATTTTCGTGGTGGACTCCTTGTTTCAAACATTCACAAGTGCCATTTATGTTTCTGTAAAACTAAATTCTACTTTTTAATTATTCTAACTTATAGGATAAATGCCTTCCTCACCAGTGAAAATAAAACAGGAATAATTATTTTTTCTTCGTTTACTGTAGATTACCACTAAATTTGGGAGTGCTTTTCCAATTGCCTGATAATTACAAAAATAAATGTGGATGCTTGCCAATATAAAGTAGTTGGAAAATTATTTTGAATTTTTATAATTTCTGTTCGACAAACTATATCATCTTTTAATCAACCAGAAAGTAATAAGTATACAATTATATTTTTTCACATTATTCAAATAACCATTAATCTTTAAAAATGAAAGAAAAATCGTACAACAAAAACCTGGTAATTATTATTGCTGCAGTTGCTGCTACCGGCGGCCTTTTATTCGGCTTTGATACCGGTGTTATTTCCGGTGCCATTCCATTTTTTCAACAAGACTTTCATTTGAGCAATAGTATGGTTGAAAACATTACCACGGCAGGATTAGTAGGGGCAGTAATTGGCGCCATGTTTACCGGTAGGTTATCAGATATTTTCGGAAGAAAGAAAACCATTTTGTGTGCAGCCATTATTTTTGTGATCGGGGCCGCATGGTCTGGATGGGCTCCCACTCCCGAATTGTTGATCGTATCCCGTGTGTTTATCGGATTAGCGATAGGTATTTCTTCTTTCGCAGTTCCATTATACATTGCTGAAATTTCACCTACACATATTCGTGGCCAGTTAGTTTCGCTGTTTCAGTTACTTATTACTATCGGTATTCTTGTTTCCTATTTAAGCGATCTCGCATTTGCGAATAATAATAATTTAGAATCGTGGAGACCTATGTTTTATATGGGCATGGTTCCTGGTTTTATTTTATTGGGTGGGATGTTCTTCCTTCCGGAGACTCCCCGTTGGCTCATGAGCAAAGGCCGCGAAACCGAAGGCCTTAAAATATTGAAAAGAATAGAACACCCGGGACTGATAGAAGATTCCATGAAGCGCATGAAAGAAGAATTGGAGAAAGACAAAACACGTCCGAGTTTCAGGGAAGTATTTCGGCCATGGCTCCGGCATGCTTTAATTATTGCAGTGGGAATCATGTTTGTTCAGCAGTTTGTAGGAATAAATACTGTTATTTATTACAGCCCGAAGATATTTATGATCGTAGGATTCCAGGGCGCCCATGCAGCTATTTACGCAGCGGTAAGTGTAGGAGCAGTGAATGTAGCCTTCACGATACTTTCCCTTTTTATGATAGATAAATTAGGTCGTAGAAAATTATATTTTATTGGATTGACCGGGATAGTCATTTCTCTCTTTGCACTGGGTTTGGTATTTGCATTTCATAACAGTTTAGGCGATATGGGAAAATGGCTGGCGATCATTTTTGTGTGGGTCTATATTGCTTTTTTCGCCATCAGCCTTGGCCCGCTTGGATGGTTGATTATCTCAGAAATTTTCCCTTTGAGGGTAAGAGGAATTGGTTCCTCCATAGGATCCTTGTCTAACTGGTTGTTCAACGGAATTGTTGCGTTTACATTTTTTAAAATTGTAAAACTATTTACTGCCTCCGGGGCAGGAATTATTACTCATGAGAAAATTTACGATACAGCTACCAATAGTTTTTCCATGCAGGCAATAGACAATGGAAACCCGGCAGGAGCATTCTGGTTTTATGCCGCTATTGGTATTTTAGGAATTATCTGGGGTTATTTTTATTTGCCCGAAACCAAGGGTGTTCCTTTGGAAAAAATTGAGGACCATTGGCGTATGGGAGGAAAACCAAAAGATTTGTAAGAGTATAAAGGCAGCATTTAAAGAAAACAGAAATTGTTATTTTTTGTTTGTTTACTGAATATTGACAAAGCCTCCTGCCCTGTCCTTTAGCTCCCTTGTGCATAGAAGTATTTACTATATAAAAGACCTTGTTTAAAGTAAAAAATATGAGTAAAGATATATCCCAACACCGACCAATACTGAATCCTGCAATGAGATTTTAAAACCGTAAGTTCGATTTGTACGTATTTAGAGTAATACTGGCAAAGGATTTGTGAAGATAAATAAGAGGAAGTTTGGAGTAAAAAAGCTGGTATTCTTTTTTCACTGTAGTTTTATGTTTGGATTTTACTGACTTATAGTTTAGGTTATGAAAACAATGCCGGAATAAAATATTTCTTTATTTATAAATAAAATTTTTATGCTGCTGCGTACAAATATTTTTCTTATTGTCTGCCTTATGTTTTGTTCACAAAATATCAGTGCCCAGAAATCAGTTTATGATAGTACCGAAATTATATATCCGGGTAATATTCCTTTGAATGAGATATACCCAAAAACCGTCAGGAATTTTATTAAAGATTATCCTGATGTTCATGATGAAATATGGGCCCTTACTTCAAAAGGGTATGTTGCATCTTTCAGCAGCCTTTCTAAAACTTACCAGCTATTCTTTGGCAAAAAGGGTGTATTAAGATTAACTGTTATCAGCTATGATGAAGAAAAATACTTTCCAGAGGATATAAAAAGATTAATAGCGATCGGCTACCCCGGTTCTGATATACAAAATATCGTTGAAGTCTCTGATAGAACACAACGTTTATACGGCATCACAATAGCCAACCATCAAAGCTACAGGTTGATTGAATACAGCCAGAACGAAACGAAAGTTGTTGATGAATACACCAGACAATTGTAAGAATTTTCAATCCAAAGCCTTTAATTTATTATCGAATTCATTAGTGTTCGTTTTGCTTAAAGTGAAACTAACTGTTTCATTCGCGGTTATGGTAATTGGTACAAAAGAAGAATAGAGTGTTCCATTTTTTACACCGAGTGCCACAAGTGTACACGGTAATCCTTGTGGCGCATAGTAATATGGAAAGCCGGAATACTGATCATAATAAACGTGTACCATTGAATTAAGATTTCTAAAAAGCAGAAATACGGTGGTGCTGTATTCATTGACGCTATCGTTTGGGAGTAGGATTAAGTTAGTCATAGTATATGCTGAAAAATAACTCATATTATCGCTATTGCACCAGGTACCAGAGTCAACGGGCGAACTGAATTGATAAAGACCAAAAACATAAGCAGAAGTGCTGGCAAATGAAGAACTAATAAATATTGAATCTGTAGGTGCAGGTGCCCATCCCTTTCCTAAAGAATCATTAACCAATACAAATGGGGTTTGCTTGTTCACGGTATCAAGACCTCCGGTAAGATTTGCGGGCTGTGTCACGGTGATCTCCTTGCCTGAGTCAAGATCAACGGCGGAATTATTGGACGTTGCCTTTATAAAAAATTCTCCACCAGATTTCAAAGGACCATAAGAGGTTTCAGTAGGCATGTTTGAAAGCAGCATGTCACTTTTTTGGTAAATGTCCTTAAATTGTATTATTACATTGCCTGTTACGGTTGTGTTTGACTCAGTGATAAAAGCATTAGCAGGTATGGTTACAGTTGTTCCCTGTGCAGTGGTAAAACTGCCTCCGCTCCGTGCATCGATGTTATAAGTTGAAACAGGAACACTATTCTTTTCAAAAAAATCATTTATAGAAGAATAATTATCAGTTATAGAGAAGTGATTTTTTGTACATGAAATAAACGATACAATCAGAATAGTACCAACAGTAGTTATGAGAGCTTTCATTTTAAATTCTTTTAATGGTTATTTGTTTCTATATAGATACTGAAGAAATTGAAATTGTTGCCTCAGCTAAAAGAAAAAAGAACTTATAAAAGCATGATATTCCAGTCGGAACACTAAATTCATCAACTCTTTAAAAGTTATATCTCAATCCAAATGAAATACCTGACATATCGATTTGCTCTTTAAATGGTATTTCCGGTTTTGTTATATAAGAAGGACGGTAAATAAAATATGGCTCAGCAAATAAATTAATTGCATTGTTGAGCTGCTTCGCAAAGCCCAATCCGAAATATAAACTGATGCCCGTAGTGCTTTTATAAATATCTACCGGGTTACCATTACCGTCATAAACAGCACTACCATGGCTTGAAGCAGAAAGATTAAAAATCATACCCGCATGAATAGTAGTGGTGAAATTGCCGTGCCCTATATTGTAACCAGCAATAATTGGAACATCAATATTACTGTACTTACCCTTAATTTTAAAGTTAGCGCTGTCAATAGTTTGCAGGATCATGTTCACCTGCGTATACAAAATTCCTGTTTGTGCAGAAAACCTCTTACCAAACATTTTTCCTATACTAACTCCTGCTGTATATGAAAACCTGATTTTATAAATTCGATTTAAATAAGAAAGCGGATAATTTGTATTACTGGTTGTAAATTTATTAAAGGCGAAAGCGGGCGAAAAGTACCCTGTTATAAACAGGCTTTTCTGCTTTATAATTGTTTTGCCTTTTTGTGAGCGGGTATCCTTTAAAGCCATATTTTTTTTAGAGGAGTCCATTGCTGGTGGTACCGGTACTACATTCGTTATCCTGGCAGTACCGTCATTTTTGATGGTAGTATTTTGATGACTTTTATCATTCGCTGTTGTTGAATCTGCTTCTTTTTGAGTATTATTTTGCCAGGTAGTCTTTGTTTCAAAAGAGACCTGCTGTTGATTTTCCGGCAACTTATTTTTGGTGATATATGAATTCTTGTTGGCTGTATATGGTGGGTTCTGTTCACGATAATTTCTAGGGAGATCGCTTTTTACAGAAGCCACTTTTGCACCAGATACAGGGGTCGTAGTTATGGTGTTCGCCGAAGATTTTGATGTATCGCTTTCTGTAATTTCATTGTTTCTTTTTTCTTGTGGTAGCAATGTATTCTTTTCCGCATGGCCTGTGCCCACACTATCTATATTATTTCCGGCTCCGGTTTTTTGTCTCTCTGATGATACGTGATCTTTGTTATTGTACTTATTGGTATGGTCTTGAAAAACAAAGTAACCCGTTGCAAAAGAGATAAGCAATATCCCTCCAAAAAACCACCAGAAAAAAAATCTTCTTTTGTTTTTATGCTGTATTCTTTCCCACATGTCGCCAGGCACTGGTGTCGGATAGTTCGAAAGCTTATCCCTGAAAAATTTATTAAACTGTTCTTCATTCATAGTTCGAAAGCTTTTGTTGTTCCTGAATTTGTTGCCGTAATAGTTTTTTGGCTTTTGCTAACTGGCTTCTGCTGGTGCCGTCGGTAATCCCAAGTTTTACAGCAATTTCGTTGTGCCTATACCCTTCCATCACATACATATTAAAAACAACCCTGTAGCCTGTAGGTAAATTGCTGATCAATTGTAATATTTCATGCTCCTGTAATGATGAAAAAGGGTTTGAATCTTCAGGATGGTTACTTTCAACATACGCATCAATCTCTGAAAACCGGATCACCTTTTTTTGTAAAATTTTTAAGGCTGTATTTACGAAAATGCGTTTTAACCATCCTTCAAAAGACCCCTCATATCTATATTGATGTATGTATTTGTAAACCCGTATAAATCCTTCCTGCAGCATATCTTCAGCTTCTGAAAGATCATGTGCATACCTTATGCAAATGGTCATCATTATACCAGAATATTTATCGAAAAGTAATTTTTGGCAGCCTGTATTATTGTTTTTGCAGCCACCTATTAATTCTTGTTCTGTCAATCACGGTGAATTAGGTGTATATAAGTAAAGATACCCTTTTGCTAAAAAATGTTGCCTGGTGCTATACAATTCGGTCAATGATTTATGAGCCTGCAGTGCTTACCCTGCTACAAAGACCTGGAGTAGAGACGCGACCCGGAAGAGATGGGACGTGGACAGAAGCATTATACTTGTTAGGTATTGGCCGAAACAGATAGCGGCTCATATGAGTGGGTGATAAAAGTTCTGGAAAGGAAGGGAACATCTACGTAAGATTGTCAAAAAATTATTTGAATTATACATTTTACACTTAATTTGTGTGAACCTATTTTAGGACAAGACATCCGCATTGGCTAAAGAACGAAACGAAAGTAGTTGATGAATACATCAGGCAATTGTAAGAATGCTTTCTGATGAGTACCTTGCACCAATTCGGGATTTAAGAATAAAGAGAATTTGAAATGAAATGCTTTACTAAAAAAATATCCATTTGCCTTGCATTGATTATTTATGTTACAAATATCAATGCACAAGTTCCGATGTTGCAAAAAGCAATTGATAAGATCGAAAACTGCAAAAACTTTAGTTTTCATGAAAAGGAAATAATCAAAAGTTCGTTTAATCCAAATACGATGACTTTGAATAAAGTATCAATATTTGTAAGAATGCCTAACGATACCAACTTCGGATTTTTTTTTAAAATTAATTCAGCACAAGATTCCTTAGTGTATAATGGACAAAATGCGGTGACTAGTCTAAATTCACAAGACAGTTCTTACACTTTTATTGAACCAAGCGAATATTCTATTTCTTTGCTTGGTTATATCAATCAGGTAAAACAAATATTAAATAAACCAAATTCCATTAGTCAGGAAAGAGATACAATAATTAATGCTGTTTCTTGTTATCATTTTATTGAAAAAGATGTGGATTCTACTAGTAATGATAGAGGAGACTATATGTATACACATTGGTTCATAGACAAACAATCAAGTAACATAATTGGTATTATTTATACGTGGAGAATGACCGATGCGGGCAAAAACGTGATATATAATGATATGCAATGGAGCTTTTCCGATTATAAATTTAACCAGGATAAGGTTGATATATCATCGCTTGAAATTCCTGCAAGTTTTCATCTAAAGAATAAACAAACGCCAACGCTTTTAAAGATTGGGACGACTGCACCTGATTGGACATTGTATTCAACTGACGGAAATAAGTTGTCTTTATCTGAACTCAAAGGGAAAGTTGTTTTAATAGATTTTTCTTATGTCGGCTGTTTGCCTTGTATGCAAGCAATAAAGCCAATGAATAATCTTCATGAAAAATATAAAAATAAAGATCTCAAAATTATAAGCATTTATCCGATAGACAAAACTGCGTCAGTTGCTGGATATATAAAAAAATATGGGATAAAATATCCTGTTTATATAGATGCAAATACCTTGCCTGCAAAATATCATATTACAGGTTATCCCTGTTTTTATTTCATTGATAAAGACGGGAAAATCGCAAATGGATTCGCAGGATATTTAGATGGTTTTGAAACAGAAACATCATCAATAATAGATAATTTATTAAAAAGGTAATTAGCCTACTTCGCTATTAGTGGCATACGATACATATAATTTATATTAAAGTGAAAATAAAAACTTAATTTTTAATTATAGTGGACGCTAATTCACTAACTACAACTCGCGCCAGGTAGAAAACCCTAGTCATCTTGTCTTTGCGGATCTTTCACATCATCATGCTGATCGTTCCCATCACCGTGTGGGTCGCTCACATCATCATGATGATCGCTCTCATTACCGTCATGGTCGTTCACATTACCGTCTGGGTCGTTCACATTACCGTCTCGATCGTTCACATTATCGTCATGGTCCCTCACATTACCGTCATGATCGCTAACATTACCGTCATGGTCGCTAACATTACCGTCATAGTCGTTCACATTACCGTCAGGATCGCTCACATTACCGTCATGGTCGCTCACATTACCGTCATGGTCGTTCACATTACGGTCTGGATCGTTCACATTACCGTCATGGTCGCTCACATTACCGTCAGTATCGTTCAATTCTTCTTCCCGGCCAAGCTGACAATTCACTATTACCATGTTATCGCAAATACTTTTCCGTTAACGCTAATGCCACGAGACTCCCTATGACTTTAAACTTTCCCGAATTTTCACCTTGACAAAAAAATATTTCAAAAAATAATTTGCGCAACCAGATAATTGCATTTATATTTGCAACCACATAGTAGCAAATAATTTAAAAATGGAAATAAGAAGAGATATTTTTCAAGCCATTGCAGACCCCACAAGACGGGCAATCATTGTGCTTATTGCATTACAGGCAATGACACCAAATGCACTTGCTGAACATTTTAACACAAGCAGGCAGGCAGTATCAAAACATATAAAAATATTGACTGAATGTGATTTGGTAAAACAAGAGGTTTCCGGCAGGGAAATTTATTACACACTTGAAGTAGAAAAAATGAAAGAAGTAGATATATGGATTGAGCAGTTCCGCAAAATATGGGAAGCCCGTTTCAATCAACTTGACAAAGTATTATCAACCATTAAAAAACAAAAAAAATGTTAAACGAAGAGAAATCCCCCAAAGCGGGAAACAACGATTTGCTATTTGACTTTACCGTCGACAAAGCGGCGAAAACGGTGTTTGTAAACAGGGAATTTGATGCCGAACTTTCGCTGGTATGGGATGCATTTACCAAACAAGAAATTCTCGACCAATGGTGGGCGCCCAAACCGTACACATCAAAAACAAAAATTATGAATTTTGAAGTCGGTGGGCGAAGATTTTATGCTATGGTAAGCCCCGAAGGACAAGAAAGCTGGGCTATCCAGAAATATACTTCCATTAGTCCAAAGACCAATTTCAAATTTTTGAATGCTTTTGCAGACAAAGATGAAAACCCTGCATTGCCAGGCTCTGATTGGGATCTCACTTTCACTGAACAAACCGGAACCACAAAAGTGAGTATAAAAATTTATAATGAATCTCTTGAACGCATGGAAAAGCAGATTGAAATGGGCTTCAAAGAAGGATTTACGGCGACATTGAAATACCTGGCAGAATTGTTGGCAACTCTATCGCAAAAATGATTTCCGCCTGCAAAGACTTTGGATAAATATTAAAAAGTAACCAATTTAAAAATCTAAAAAATAAAAATTATGGCACTCATCAATCCTCACATTAACTTCAACGGAAATGCCGAAGAAGCATTCAACTTTTACAAATCAGTATTTGGCGGAAAGTTTGCAAAGATTATTCGTTTCAAAGACCTTGCTAGCACTGAATTCCAAGTAGCTGAAAAAGAAGAAAATAAAATTATGCATATTGCCTTGCCTATCGGTAAAGGCAGTGTGTTGATGGCAAACGATGTTCCGGAAATTCTGGGAAAAACAAACGAAAATGAGAACAGAAGTAAAATTGTAATAAGTGCAGCAAGTAAAGAAGAAGCAGATAAATTATTCAATGGGCTTTCAGTAGGAGGACAAATAGAAGGACCTATTGGTGATAGTCCCTGGGGTACCTATTTCGGTTGTTTTAGAGACAAATACGGTATTGAATGGATTGTGGAATTTGACCCAAAAAACAATGGATAAAAGTAACTGAAGAAAAACTATGAACCGTGCCCGAACGATGTCCAGTCGGGCGCCTCTTTAAAGATGAGCATCTAAGCCTCATTACACAATTAAACATTAACTAAGATATCAACATGCAGGTTAAGGGCCACCCGATGAGGATGGCCTTTTTTATTTTTTACCCGAAAGAAAAAATATATTGAATTTATGTATAATTACGATTTTACTGGCAACAATAAGTGTGGCGGCAGACATGTAAAAATGTATATGATTAATTAATGGTTATTTTTTTTCTGAAGTAGCATCTTATAACATATTTTTGTGTGTTGCTACAACCAAAGCAGACCCTTATGCAAAAGACATTTCTAACTTTACTTACGGTGCTTTTTTTAACTAACTCATTTGGACAGAAAACTGAATTTAGAATTGCATTTAATTCAGGGCTATTTTCATTTTCCGGACAATCCGCAGAGAAATATTCTCAAATAAATTTTAGTAATTCTTCAAATTCGGGATATACAAATAATCCTTATGGTTCAATGTCTGGACTTTGTTATGGCTTATCAGGGAATTTAAAACGGGTAACAAAGAAAAATTTAGTTTTAGGACTTGACATGGGCTATGAAACTTTAAGAAGTAAAATAAAAATAAGTGCCATTAGCGGCAATACCGGAACTTCTACATACGAATACTCTGCAACCGGACAAACATTTCTTAATTATAATTTCATAAATCTTTTTCCTTACATAGGACACAGGTTTAACGTAAGAAAAGTGTCCTTCGACATTGTTGGTGGATTTGATATTGCTTATTGTCTAAAAGCAAGAGAGAAGGGTAATGCATCTGTGACAAATGGAACAAAATATACAACTTCGGTTGACAGAAAAACAATAAACACAGACATTAGGCCACGCATTCAATTTTCAGTAGACTACCAAAAAATAGGTATTTACGTTGGCTATTCTTATGGTTTAGCAAATTATATGTCAGGTTATGTTGGTGGGACAAATGAGTGCTATGCCAGACTGGCCAGATTTGGTTTGACATATCGCCTTAAATAACCTGGCAGCAGGTAATGTTGGCTGCTTACTTAGGAACAGTTCACAATTATACAATCTGCAAAAAATAAATGATAACTTTGAGGAACATCTCGGATCACACTTTCGGATTCAGCCACTAGGATTATCGCACCAGTTATTGAACTTTTACTTTAAATGATCCGTTGGTTAAAATAGCAGTACTTCCTGAGTTAATGTCCTCTACTGTTCCTGAAAAAGTGCCTGTAACATAGGTGCTGTTTATTGCAGTAATAGTTATTTTAACCCCCGGACTTATTACTAATGCAGAACTATATTGTTTGCCTGTGTGGTCATAATAACCTATGGTGCCCTGGGGTGAACCGTTCACCATTTGATCAGTATAGGTTTTTGTGGTAATGGGGGATGAATCCATAATAACTGCAAACAAAGCATCTGTGGAAGAAGTTAAACTTACCTGCCCTTGTATGTCGAGTACATAAGTACCTGCCAGCGTAGTAGAAATAGCGGCAGTATATCCTGTGTATTTTACGAGTGTGTCATTAACGTATGCCTGAACGAAATAGCCTGTATCACTTGGGGCAGCACTTTTTTTACAAGAGGAAAATAAAACGCCAAAGCTTACAATGGCTAATAATAAGGCTGACAGCTTCCGGTAAAAAGTATTTTTCATGTGGTTTTTTTCGCGCTAAAGTATAAAAAAAAACAATTACAGGATTTTTATTCCAATTCCTTGATTTTCCTTCATTCCACAAACTATAATCAAACTATTTAATTTTAATGGAACCCCATTGTGAGCATCAACCATTTATATTAAAGTGAAAATACAAACTTAATTTTTAATTATAGCACAAGGCACTTTCGCTAACTCACTAACCACATCTCGCGCCAAGCAGGGGGTAATTATATGAGAGAAGAACTGCATTTTTATTCATTTGGAACTGCTAATAATTGAAAATACATTATTTTAATCCTTTTTAAAAGGAAACCTCACTCTGTTTTTTCGCAAGGATCCATCTTTCTTATAAAAAAAACACCGTCAAAGATCTTATTCCACTGTGCTTTGTGATTTGTATGAAGCATATTACCTTTTATTGATCCTGACATATAAAACATTTCATGGTCATTCGGATTCAATAAATTAAATTTTTTGAAATCAATGAAAGCATATGCATAACCTTTATTAATCCAATTTTCAAAACTGTTTGATCCTGGCCTTTTAATTTTATATTGCTTTTGAAAAAGACGTCCTGCAGTTCCTTCATAAGAAGTGAAACCTATTATGTAAGTTTTTTGCCTAACTAAACTATCCGTTGTAAAAATACTTCCCATCGTATGTGCATTGTTCAAAAACTCCTCGGGGTAATGTCCGTTATATTTTGATATATGATAATTATGTGCCCATACAATAATTTTTTCACCGGGATATTTAATTTCATTAAGCCATTTTAGATTCAAAGCCATTTGTTTATCTCTGATATTTTTGTCATTCCAGTAATCTTTCTTCCCATTAAATCGAATATTTAGTTGAATTAAATTATCTATCGTTATAATCCAAAAGTTATCTTTAGATAGCTTTTTAAGCATTTGATTTTTAATATCAAGAAGAAGACTATTGACTTTTTTATTTGCTATACTATCATTGGTATTCTTATACCAATCTCTTATCAGAGGAAATATTTGGGTCGAGTATCCTGGTAATTCTGTAATGGGAAGTTTTAAACTTAGCAATTCGCTATCAAGAAGGGGGAATAGATATCGGGTATTCATGGAATTATCAAACCCTGTGATTTCTAAAGGTGTTCCAGTTTTTAAAGCCGACGGTAAATACTGTGTAAATAGTGTATTATTAGCATTGCAATAAGTCCAAATAGCATAAATATTTTTCTTAATTAAAGTGTCAATTTTAATTGTACCATTTTTGACAAGACTCCAACCATAGTTTAAACCAAAAAAATCACTTTCAAAAGCTAAGACATTAAATCCTTTTTTTTCATGTAAATATTTAATAATCCTGGTTTTAGCCAGGAAAGTAGATGCATCCCCATGATCCTGCTCGCCAAGCATAACAATTTTGGAATCTCCAATAGCATTTCCAATTGGTTCTAAGTCTGTGTAATCTGTGGAATCTGGCGAAATAGATCCAATAGGTACGGCATTTTTATAAACATAATCCTTAATGTTTTCCTGAGCGAGCACCGAAGTAAAAAGAGAAGCGATAAAAAAAATTAAATAAATACATAAAAATTTAATTAAACTTTTTTTTTGAACGGAAACTATGATTTTCATTTTAAAATAGATTATTAATCATGAATTTAGTTTAGCATAATTTATTCCGTGCAATTTCTGACGTGTAATATTTTACCAAATAAAAATATATAACTCACTAACAACAACCTCGCATCAATTGGAGCTTTTGTGTAGCGGCAGTGCCAGGCCGGGTAAGCAAAATTAATCCAGTGTGATAACAACCTTCCCTGTAGTTTTACCTGATTGCAGTAATTTAAGACCTTCTTTCAATTCCGAAAACGGAAAGGTATGTCCGATATAGGGTTTACCAATGTCAAGTTGCTCAAGGTGCTGAAGGTATTTTTTCAAACTATCGCGTTGTTCATATAGATGAATAAGATTAAATCCCATGACCGATTTATTCCATTCAGTAAGTTTTATGGGATCTATCATTGGTCGTTTCAAATATAGCGGAAGCAGTTTGAAATAATTCGGTCTCGAACCGTGAGGCATAAAGCTGGCAGCGCCGTAAACGATCATCCTGCCTTCAACGGCCATCAGGCGAAAACTATCTTTCAGCACCTGCCCACCAATTGATTCAAGTACAATATTAAGCTGTCTTTTGCCTAGAACTTTTTTAAGATCATCCCTGAAGTTTTCGCTACGGACGATGACTTCATCATATCCCTCCTTTCTCAATATATCGGTTTTCGAAGCGCTCCCGATTGTGCCGATCGTATAGGCATTGTATTTTTTGGCGAGGCGATTGGCCAGTATCCCAACGCCCCCGGCGGCCGATTGAATAAGGACCGTCTGGTTAGGTTCGATAGCGGCAAGTTTAACCAGAGCATAATAGGCAGTCAGGGCCTGGACAAGATAGGCGGCGCCGTCTTGAAAAGACCAGTCATCGCGCATTTTGGTAAGGTAATGATGAGGTATGGTGATCTGACTTACATAGCCACCGAACCTTGTAATTCCCATAACCCTATCGCCCGTTTTGAAATCGCTTACCCCGGATCCTGTACCGGTAACAATGCCGCAATATTCAAGTCCGGGAATAAAAGAACCTTTGGGAATGGCCCGGTAAAGTCCGAGGATCGCTGATATATCCGCAAAATTTAATCCGACTGCCTTAATATCTACGGCTACCTCATCCGGCCCGGGCGCCTGGATATTTTCTTCCTCCAGGTTCAGATTATTCATCGAACCGGCTTTGGGGGATAAGCGGTACACTTTACGAGTCATAGTTTTTCTAACAAAGGTAACATGATAATCATTTATGTAATTTTATGCTGATCTTCCACTTCCAAATTTGAAATATCTGGAAAAACAAAAGAAGCTGCCATTGTTGGTGCCCTCTAATTGTATATGCATTCCATTATAATTACTCAATAGTATTATCTGTATTCTACCTGTTTTCTGTTCCAACATTGCTTTTCGAATGGCTTTTTACTGCCAACATGGTAAATATGGCTGAAAGAAATAAAGACCCTGCCATAAAGATATAGGAAGCATTAAAATTTCCGGTAACACCGTTCAGAAAACCTACCATGTAAGCTCCGGCAAATGACCCCAATGCTCCCAGGCTATTGATCAATGCAATGGCTCCCCCTGCTACATTTCGTGGCAATATCTCCGTGATAGCTGCAAAGAAAGGACCATATGGTGCGTACATGGCACCTCCCGCTATTACCAGCAATGAAAAAGATAACCAGAAATGATGGCTCCCCATTAGGTAGGATCCATAAAAAGCAATCGCTCCTACTAAAAGAAAAGGCCAGATAAACTCTTTTCTCTTTAAGGTTTTATCTGAATAATGAGAGACTGTCAGCATCATAATGATGGCCAGCAGATAAGGAACTGAAGATAGCCACCCTGTTTTTACTAAATTCATGTTAGGTGCCTCATTGATGATAGAAGGCAGCCACATTACAAAACCATATACCCCTATGCTCCATAGAGAATACTGAAAGCACAATAAAACAACCACTCTCGATTTAAATGCTTCGGCGTAATTTTTCACCGGTTTTATGTTTTGTTGTTCTAAGGCCAATTGTTCCTCCACGCCATTTTTCTGAGATTCAGATAGCCATTTGGCATCTGTTACTTTGTCCTTTACTAAATACCACCAAAAGAAAGCCCAGATGATAGCAGGGGTTCCTTCTATAATAAACATCATGCGCCAACCCAATGATCCTACGAGGTGACCTGAAAGGATTGACATCCATAAAATAGTAACAGGATTACCCAGGATCAAAAAGTTGTTGGCTCTTGAGCGCTCTGCTCTTGTAAACCACCTGCTTAAAAATATCAGCATGGAAGGAAATACAGCGCTTTCTACCACTCCAAGCATAAAGCGTATGATGATCAGCAAGTCTATATTCTGCACCATGCCGGTAGCGATTGCCAATGCTCCCCACAGAATCAATGCCCAGAATATTAATTTCCTCGCACTTTTGTTGGCAGCATATAACGCTCCCGGTACCTGGAAGAAAAAGTAACCAAGAAAAAACAGGGAACCCAACAAGGACGACATGGCTGCTGTTATGTTGAGATCGTGAGCCATTCCACCTGCTAATGCAAATCCGAAATTGGCCCGGTCGAGATACGCAAGGCTATAGGTGATAAAAACTATAGGAATTAAACGATACCAGCGTTTCCTGGCTAAAGGCAGAGACATAGTTGTTTAATTAGGTTAAGCTTGAATCATCAATTAGAGATTTTTTCTTCATCTGTTAGTATTCTTAATTCTAAATTTTAAAATCACATTAAGGTCTTCCGGACCAGGACTGCCCCTTATTTTTTTCCTTCAATAAAATTAATTGAATTTATGCACAGCTCCCACCAAACCTTGAAATTTTAAAAGGAACACTCATATACATAAATTAAATTCGGATAAACCGAAAACTATTTGGCCGGTCACTAAGATTTTAAAAAAGTAATTATTATTTATTCACTACACTGTACATTTATTTTGCATGGTTCAAAAAGTGTAGTAATTTTCTTATATGTAAATCAAAATTAAAATCCAATTATTCATTAAATATTTACTCAAATGGAAGACTTATTCAAAGATTTCGGAAAGGTTATTATTCGCTCTCCTTTCTATTCGTATGTAGATCTTTTTGATCAAAACAATGAGACTAGAGATTTGGAAGACCTTGTTTGTCTCCGGCTCAAAGATCCTGTTTTTTTAGAAGCATTGTATTGGAGTTCGCCCCAATTGTTTAATGCCGCTTTAAAATTTAAAGAAGGTAGCGTCAAAGGCCCGAAGGAAAATAAATTAATGCAGACTTTGAAAAAATATTTTATCAGGGCAAGTACAAGATGCACGCCTTATGGTATATATGCATCAACGGGCATAGCAACTCCCGGCTCTCATGGAGTAAATCAAAAAAGAGAAATGGAGCGTAAGGTGCGGATAGATATGGGTTTATTGCAAAATATAAAATCTCAGATAGAATCGGATCCGGGAATTTATCCTTACTTGCTTTATTCAATTAATAATTCTCTTTATAATATTCCCGGTCAATATCGTTTTACTGAAACGATTATTGAAAACGGGAAATGTCATTATCAGTTGAGTGCGTTGCATCATACCGTTCTTTTGGAACAAATAGTAGAATTAGCAAAAGATAGAATGATATCTCCTGATGACATTTATGAGTTGACAGAAGAAGATACTTCTTATGAAGAATTCAATGATTTTATTAAAGAGTTGATCACATCGCAGTTTTTAGTTAGTGAACTGCAATTGGGATTAACTACCGGGGATGAATTGGGAAGATTTGCAGAAGTGTTGAATCGATTAAAAGAAAAGGGTATTATTTCAGCAAATAAATATCTTGATCTTTTTTTGTCCATCGAAAATATTTTACTTCAATTTAAAAAATTACCGTTAGGAGTTTTGCCTTTAGAAGAAATAAAAGATTTGAAATCATTATTTATAAAATGCGGAATCGGAGATTTTCAAGATCATATATTTCAGGCAGACTTAAAAGAATCATTTAAAGAGCACATTGTTTTTCCGGGAGAGAGTATAAAAGATATAAAAAAAGGAATTTTAATTTTAGGAAAACTTACTAATAATGATTCCACTGTGAAACAACTGAAAAATCAGTTTATAAAACTTTTCGGGGAAAAATATGATACCCAGGAAATTTCATTATCTGAAGTGTTGGATCCTGAATTTGGTATTGGATTTCCTCCCCGGGAAAAAATTGGGGATACCTTTTTCAATTCTTTAATAGGAAAGGTAGATCTCGCAACGGATGGCAAAATAGAATCCGCGACAAGAGATTTCCAGGCTGAGTTGCAGGATAAAACGGATGCTTTAAATATACAGTTTGTAAAAGAAGATATTCAACTACGGGATGAAGATCTAAAAGATCTTAATGATAAATATTCCACTCTTCCGAATACACTTTCTGTGATGGGAAGATTGCTTCCTTCAGGAAAAATTTTACTCGAAAGTATTGGAGGAGCTCATTCAAATGCATTATTGGGCAGGTTTGCCTATTTGGATAATAAAATAGAAGAACTATGCAAAGAACTCGTAGATACAGATCAGCAAAACAGCCAGGATGTTATTTTTGCAGAAATAATATTTATACCCGATCTCAGGATTGGGAATATTGCCAGAAGGCCTGTCTTGTCAAGGTATGAAATACCGATTCTCGCTTGTTCAGGAGTTGATGGAGAAAAGCGTATACCCATTAATGATATCCTTGTATCAATTCACGACAATGAAATTATTCTCAGATCGAAGAAGTTGAATAAGCGTATCATTCCAAGGCTTTCAAATGCACACAACTATAGTTCCAGTGAGGTACCTGTTTATAAATTTTTAGCTTCTATTCAAAGCCAGGGAACATTGGGATTGAAAATAAATTGGGGTGATTTCGCTGCAAAGAAACGTTATTTACCACGTATCACTTATAAGAATATTATCTTACACAGGGCATGTTGGTTTCTGTATAAAAGTGATATCAAAACAATTATAGAGTCACCCAATTCCATGGAACAACTTCGGTTGTATCTTCAAAAGTGGAATGTTTCAAAATTTGTTTGTTTTACGGAAGGCGATAATGAATTATTTATTGATACTTCAAATAATAGTTATTTGGAAATATTAATAGAAGAAATAAAATCCCTTGATTCTGCAAAACTAAACGAATGGCTTTATACCAGCCCATCAGGGAACTTTGAGCCAGGCATTCCACCCATTCAACAATTTATTTTACCATTGTTCAAAAAGGACACGATCATTAGTAAGCCTTTACAAAAATTAGCAACTTTAAATGAAGTACAGCGGACTTTTGAGCCGGGAACCGAATGGATTTATTTTAAAATTTATTGCGGTTCCACATTTTCAGATGAAATTTTATCAAGCGTAGTTAATCCTGCGATTCATTCACTATTAAAGAATAGGGTGATAAGAAAGGCATTTTTTATTCGATATACAGATCCACACTATCATATTCGGTTTAGATTGCAATTGGTTAATAACATAAACAAGCAATACTTTGCAATGGCAATAAAATGTATATATAGTTTGCTTCATCCTTTTTCTGCTAATCGTATTGTATGGAATGTACAATTGGACACCTATCAAAGAGAAATAGAGCGTTATGGAGAGAGAGGAATATTGACAAGTGAAGTTATTTTTTTTCATGACAGCCTTCTATATCTTAATTGTTTAAAGCATGAAGAGTTTATAGAAGATGAGCAAACCAGATTCCTGTCTGCAATTAAAAATATAGATAAGTGGTTAACGCTTTTCAAAATGCCCCTGCAGGAAAAAGCAGATTATTGTTTACAAAATTGTCAGCGGTTTAGTACAGAATTTGATTCGGGAGTAAAATTTCAATTAGACCTCAAATACAGAGAGCTTAAAAATGGTTTACCCTCTTTTTTAAATTCTGATGACTATGATGAAGAGTTCAATGAAAGAGATAAGAACCTGCAAAAAATTTTAATGCCAAAAGAAAATTTGACAAGCTATATACATATGAGTATGAACAGGTGGTTTCTTACTGAACAGAGACTTATGGAGTATATGTGTTACCTGTTTTGCAATAAATATTATAACCAGTTATTATGGCATAATCAAAAAGAAATAACAAAAGTGGATTTGGAAGTTTAGCCTTTGCACATGAATACAATTAAAAAAAATATAGTTAGAAAACCTTTTCTTGAAAGAGTAGCCGCTTTTGATTTTGAAAAGTATTACACAGTAAAAGTTCGGATTGTATGCCACTTATTAATGTGGCTGATATTTACTTTTCTTCTCCAGATGAATTTGTTTTTTGATTCCTCTCTTCCTTTGGATAATACTTTTGCTTTTGCTGCAAGAAGTTTGATATGTAATGCAACCGTTTTCTATCTTTTTTTTTATGTTTTGTTACCGTTTACTTTATTAAAAAACAGGTTCATTCCAGCTATTTTTTTCATTCTGGTTTGTATTGTAATTTGGATCATCCTTAATCATTATTGCCTTGTTTTTATTGGAAAACATTTTATTGTGAATGACCCTTATTATAAGCAAGGTATAGATTCCAACCTGCGTGAAAACTTTGCGTATTTAATATCTCCCAGGAATATACTTGTTGGGTTGGTACCGGTGTTTTACTCCATCTCCCCATTTTTTTTCACTAAGATCGTTTTTGATATTTATCATTTTTACTCCAAAATGTTCAAATTAGAAAGGAAAGCAGTAAACCTGGAAGTGGAAAAATTAATTCTTGAAAAGAATTTTTTAAAAGCACAACTAAATCCACATTTTCTCTTCAATACTTTAAATAATTTATATGGCCTTGCTTTGCGGCGCGACCAGGAAACACCGCGGGTAATTACCCAACTTTCAGAAATGATGCGGTATTCTCTGTATGAGTCCGACACAGAGAAGGTGCCGGTTGCCAAAGAGCTTCAATATTTAAAAAACTATGTGATGCTGGAAAAAATGCGGTATAAAAATAATACGGAAATCGTTTGTACTATTGATGATTCGCAAATAAATGATCAAATGATTGCGCCGTTGCTTACCTTCATCTTTGTGGAGAACGGCTTCAAATATGGCCTTAAATCAAAAAATGAGGGATTCTTAAAGATCAATATTTCTGTTATGGACAAAATTTTTTATTTCTCTATAATAAATGATAAAGATGAAAAGAATATGCCCCGCGAATTTGGAGGTATCGGCCAGGTAAATGTCAGAAAGAGATTGCAACTCTTATATCCAGGTAAGCATGAACTAAAAATAGAAGACCGTGGAAAAATTTTTTTTGTCGAGATGACCATAAATCTTGAATAATATGTCTGTTATTAAATGTCTAATTATAGATGATGAGCCGATAGGCCGCGAGATCATGGAAAATTTTGTAAAAGAAATTAATTTCCTTGAAGTGGTTGCTGTTTGTGAAGATGCATTTGAGGCATTGGAAATTCTCGAGGACAACCAGGTAGATTTATTGATTAGTGATATTCAAATGCCGAAAATTAATGGTTTGGAATTGGTACGCTCCCTTCCCTCCCCCCCGGTAATTATCTTTGTTACTGCACATGACCAGTTTGCTGTAAATAGTTTTGAATTGGGTGTCGCTGATTATTTATTAAAGCCTGTATCTTTTGAGAGGTTTCTGAAAGCCATTAACAAAGCCAAACTGCAGATCGAAATGCACAGGAATGTTTTATTAAATTCAAATGCTGATATTGTTGATTATATCTTCATTAAAGCCAATAACAAATTAAACAAAATAGGCTATAACAACATCCTGTATATAGAATCTTTAAAAGATTATTTAAAACTATTTACTACTGACGAGATATTGATCACTTATTCAAGTATGAAGTCTATAGAAGAAAAATTACCTTCCAATCAGTTTGTAAGAATTCATAATTCATATCTCGTTTCAATAAGTTCCGTAAAATCGGTGAAGGGAAATATGATAGAAATGGTCAATGGGAAATCATTGCCAATATCCCTTACCTATAAAAACAAATTATTTTCTGCTTTGCAAATTATGAAAGGTCAATAGTAAAATTCTCCGTTTTAATTTTTGCATTAATAGTTCAGTTATCGTGCAATTCCTGCAATCCGTCGAGTATTTCTCCAAAAGGGTCGAAAAAGTTTTTTAATTGAGTGGATAAGAACAAATTTTGTTTGTAATTATTTTAAACTCAAAAAAAAACTATGACTCTGACTGATTTAAATCCCAGGAAAAAACAATTGCTTGTTAAGAAAAATATTATCGTAAGGTTTGGTGCGATAAACAGCGTGAATAAAGCAGGTAAAAGTAATAAGAATAATGATACTTATCCAACTTCTTTTACAATTCCAACTTCTTTGTAAGATAGATATATATTAATTGTTTTATTGAATATTCTGAAATATTGGCCGCTGCTATCGCAAAGGATTGAAGTGTGTGCTTGAAGTGTGAAATACTCTTTTCAAAGAGTAACGGACTGTGGCTATATTCAAAACTAAAGATGGAATTAGAAACGCCTACCTCTGATAACACTAATTTTGGTTTAGCTCTTATCCTAACCCAACGAATGATTAAGGCAGCTATTCTCAAACGATAAAAAGGAAAACCCAGTATTAGATTTAATTGCACAGAAGATTGTTTAGGTCACCCCAACCACCGCTGTTGACGAAGGGATTCAGTTTCAGCGGTTGGTTTTTTTAATTCCATTTTTCATTTTTTTATATCAAATGTTTCACTGCTGGCATTCTGTCTTTTGCACCATGTGATTTTTACAGCAGAAAGTATCGGAATTTCAAGTCTATATTCAGGAAATATCTGAAAATCGTTTTTCTCGTAAAACAACAAAGGTGATTGATATAACTCTCCATTTATCTTAACATCATTTTTGTGATCAATGACCCACCCATTTAATATATCGTTTTCACTTTTTAGCTTATTCAAAAGGTGGGTTCCTTTTCCTTGTCTTTGAACATTATTAGAAATTGTTATTGCAAATCAATTTTCTTCTCCCCGTCCAAAAGTCATAGCCCAACCTTCAATCACTTTTAAATCATTTTTTAAGAGGTAATATGATAAATCAGGTAAAGTATCTAAATAGCTATTCATGTCAATAATAGTCTGAAATCCCAGCTTCGCAGGATATTCCTTGTTCCAAAGATTGAATACGATTTGTTTGTCCTCAGAATTTAATGACTTTGTTTTTACAATCTCCATACACTTAGACTTGAAACGAAGAGGTGCTTACAGTTAAATCAAATATAGCAGAAAGTTTTCTATCTTAAAAAATTTCCACAATGTTGGTGTGTTGCTTGTGATATAAATAAATTCGAAAATGCAGTAAACGAATAAATAGCGCTTCTTTTTATTTTTATGAAGTTAAGAACTCAAGCAGTTGCGGGCTTTAATCAGGGGATCGTGTTTGTTGAATTGTTTTTAATTGAGCAACATAATCAGAAACAATCCATGCAGCTCCGCATATAGCCAGGTTTACAGCATTACCGGCCCAATTGAACATTTGATGCGGATCACTAAACAGTATTGGCAACCATACAAAAACACCGAAACAAATAATCATAAGGGTAAGTAACCGGGATGTCAATAATGCAAGCCAGCCGGTAAATAAAGAAATAGCAGCAAGCGCAAATGCAATGGTGGTTGCTACTGACCAAAACATTTGCCCAAGGGGCATCCATTTAGGAATAAAGTCCGCTGTTGCAGAGAGGTTTAAAGCTTGTTCAAGTGTGAAGGAAATGACACATATCCCGAAGAAGATATATCCCATCCTGGCTATCCTTGTATTGGTTACCGAATTGTAGGCTCCTACTGTGGAATAAACTATCAAAGCACCACAGACCAGGGAAAATTCTTCAAAAAAGTTTCCCCATCCATCGTAAACCAAAGGAGTCTTAATGATAAAGGGCAACCATAGTAAAGCGAAAAAAAGATAGATAATGAAAAGAAGGATGGCTCCGGCCCTTGCCGTTTTCTTCCATTGCACAGCAATACCGCCAACGACTTCAAAGACTGCTACAATAGAGACGAACACTTCCATGTGTGGTATGTTGCCAAGAGCCTGCACCTGCTGCCAGGTGTTGAACTGGTGCCATACTAATCCTATTATACCCAAAATGATAGCCGCCAATCCATACACATGCCGGCCAGGTTGCAGTTTCATGATATTTACTTTATCTCAAATTGTGAATATTTTGGTTCCTGAAAGTATCTCCATTTCAATGCTTGTGTATTTATGTCGTACACTTTCATTAGTGAAGTTAATAAACTTCTTTTGATTCATGGGGAAGTTCTGTTTTGCTGATGGCTACAAGTCCTGATTTATTTGGTGCCATTGGTCAGGAGACCAGCGGCACTCACTGGGGGATTTATGCCAACATCAACAGACAGTAGCAATTCATTTTAATTTCTTTAAAAACGGACTGTTCTCTATAAACAACTTAAAATTATCCGGGTGCTGAATAATGTCATTATGCTCGTGCAGCGTATGAATAAAAATAATTTTATTGTCTTTAATAATAGCGGGCGTTACATCCACTTCTTCGAGAGAATCTACCGGGAGGTTTGCATTCGCTATTAGGTGCATTATGTCTTTTGTTTCGTCATAGGTGCCGCCATGATTGGTGTATAGATCTATGAAACGATGATCTTTATCAGCGGTTAACCAACTCATAAATTTATCGGTATCTGCGTATAAGGCATCGAATAAAATAACTTCGTTTACAGGCACATTTCCATTTTGTAAAATATTAGCCATTACCCTGTATGCGCCGCTGTGGCCGGAGAGAATAATATTTCCTGCATGGTCTCTTGCAGATATAACATGCATGTGTACCAGTTCTTGAAGGACATCTTTTACCAATTGATGGAATGTATTTTTTTGTTCCAGTTTTCCGCCATAACTATCGGGCGCATTTTTTGCAGTTTCAGCCAACACCAATACGGCATTGACATCTGCTTCGGCAAATTGTCTTGACAAACCATACTCTATTAAGGCGGTGTCAATATTATTATTCCATCCATGAAACCAGAAGATCATATCTACTTTTTTCTTTGCAACGAAATGTTTTGGGGTAATAATAATCACAGAACTATCTGAATAGTGATCTGCCGTATTGTACAAAACATGATTGTAAAGATGTCCCTGCATTCTGCCCGTATCAGGAAAAGATGTATTAGAAGAAGTTATTTTAAATTGATTTACCGGCGACTGGCAAAAGCCCATGGAGCCAATAATTAATAAAATGGAAAGTAGGGAAAACCTTTTTATCATATTTACAATTATAAGCTATAAAGATAAGAAATGCACCCGGTGTCTTTTTCTTTTATCAATTTACAATGTATTCTGTTTCTTTGCAATTTAAGGTTTTACAGAATGAGAACTGTATAGAAATGATTATAGGAATTTTTTATCCTGCTAAAAGTGGTCGGTGAGGACACCGGCCACGGCGGACCGCCGACGTTCGTGTCCCACGAACGGCTTAAACGGTGAATAAAATTTCTATTTCAGAAAGATTCTAAGTGCTGCCTTGATGCAAAACTCAATGATGTATAAACCTTAGTGATACTTTTTACAATTTACTTTGGTCATTAAATATTTTTGGTAATGAATATAAACGCACGCATACGCCTTACATGGCTGTTGATACTTATTGCAACCTGGTGGGTAAACCCGGTTAAGGCACAGGATGCACATTTGATAAAACAACTTGAGCAAAGCAATTATCTGCGCATAACCATGAAGGCTGATTCTGTCAATATGGGCATCACAAGATGGTTAAAAAAGCCGGTAGAAAAAACACGGAAGCTGCCGTTGGCTGCTGACTTCAATGCATTAAAACATACAGGACCGGGCACTATACAAATTGACCATAGCAACACCATTTCCGGTAAGGGCAGCATTCTGCTGGAAACGCCAACCTCTCTTCCCAAAAAAAATCCGACCAACAGGGCTTATGCATTTGCAGAAGTGATAAAGCCATTAAAGGGAGAAGACCTGAGGGGGTATAACCGCTTTTCTGTGTGGGTTTACGCAGATGGTCCTGGTTTCTATTCTTTTTTTGTAGGATGTACTTTATACAACGACGGCAAACACATAATGCCCACACCGGGCAGGTTTGAGGGGCAGCATTTTGTTAGTATATATCCAGACAAATGGCAGCACATCATTTGGGAAATACCCGACCTGTACCGCGACTCGGTAACCGGGTTTTCTGTAAGCATCATGCTGACCGGTTCGCCACAGGGCGCCGCTGATAGTATGAAGCTGTACATTGATGATATGCGCATTGAAAAAGTAAAAGCTGAAAACACCAGAGGTTTTAATCTGCGGCAGGATGCCATTGCGTACAGCAACAGCGGTTATAAAACAGGAGCGGTGAAGCAGGCGTTGGTGCAAAATGTGACGGAAACAAAATTCCGGTTGATAAATGCGGACAACAAAATCGTATTTACCGGTAACGGCAAAAGAATGGATAGTGGTTTTGTTCAGATGGATTTCAGCAGCTTTAACAAGCCCGGATATTATAAACTGAAAATCGGCGACAGAACAACCAAACCCTTCCCAATAGGTGATGATGCTTACCTCGCTACGGCATGGCATACACTCAATTTTTTCTATGCTGAAAGGTGTGGCTATGACCAGCCGGGCATTCACGAGCTATGTCACCAGGATGCATTATGCGTACACCCCGATGGAAGGGAAATAAGTGTAAGTGGCGGATGGCATGACGCCGCCGATGTTACGCAGGGAGTGGACAATACTTCGCGTGCCGGAATCGCCATGCTGGACCTCGCCAGGTCAGTGAAAAATAAAAATGAAGCCTTGTATAATCGCTTACTCGAAGAATCCCGCTGGGGGCTTAGCTGGACGATGCGAACAAGGTTTGGCGATGGCTATAGGGATGGAGGGCTTATCATGGGCATCTGGAGTGATAATATCATCGGTACTAAAGATGATATGCGGGGGAAAGCTTCCAACAACCCTGCTGACAATTTTATCGCGGCTTCTTATTGCGCAATAGCGGTTCCTTTTTTATAAAGATGACGCGGTTTTTGCACACTGGTGCCACAGAAGCGCTGTAGAAGATTTTGCATTTGCAACACAGCGGCTGGACGCTTCTGTAAACGAACATAATGAAGTGGACCTGCATGCACTCGCCGTAGTCTCTGCTATGAATCTCTACCGGCTTACTAAAGAACCCTCTTACCTGGATTCTGCAGTTAAGTATGCACGCGTGGTAATGGATTGCCAGCAAATAAAAAGGCGCACCGATTGGTCTATCCCACTGCATGGCTTTTTTTATGAATCGAGAAAGAAAAAAAGAATACTCGCCTACTTTCACAAAAGCGATGAACAAATGATGATAGAAGGATTAAGCATGCTGCTTACAGATGCTCCTTCAAACCCGGACGCTTCACTTTGGAAAGCATCTTGCCAGGCGTATGCGGATTATCTTCATGACATTGCAAACGTGATGAAGCCTTATGGAATTTTACCATCAGCCGTATATGAATTGAACAATGCAGATTTTTCGGGAATTTATCATGAAGGGGAAAGAGTGGGCATGCCATCTATGGAAGAATACAATGCTGAAGTAAAAAACGGGATACACCTTGGCGGCGATTTTTACCTGCGCCGTTATCCTGTAGCCTACCAGTTCCGGGGATTTTATGATGTACTGATGGCAAAAGCAAAGGCCGCATTGATTCTTTCAGACTTACTTAAAGATAAATCACTAAAAGACATTGGAACAAGGCAGCTTGAATATATTGTTGGCTACAATCCTTTTGCAATGAGCACTATTTACGGAGATGGCTATGATTATCCGCCTTTGTACGGGGGTTATGCAGGAGATGTTGTAGGTGCGGTGCCGGTAGGAATTGAAACTTTTGAAAACGATGATGAACCGTACATGCCCATGCAGGTAAACGCTACTTACAAAGAAATATGGACGCGTACTACAGGCGACGTAATCTGGATGCTGTCAAAGCTGTTTGAGAATTGATTGGAGTGGAGTAAGCGCAATATGCTTGTAACATTTTATATAAAGCCTGATTTTAAGAAAGCCAAATAACTCCTGGTTTGTTATAACCCTGATTCGCCTTCACAAAACAGAATTATTGAAGTGGTGATTCGTGAAGGCACAATCCTCAATTTGTTTGATTATTTTGATTACTGTGATTTTCAAGTTCTTCAATCATATCAATCAGATAAATCTCAAAAATCATCGTTCAGACAAAAATTATCTGAACGGAGATTTATTTGATTAGTTTGATTTTTATGATTAATACTTTCTTTCACCACACTAATCATTTTCTTCAATCATACCAATCATAAAAATCTTAAAAATCATCGTTCAGACAAAATACTATCTGAACGGAGATTTGTTTGATTAGTTTGATTTTTATGATTAATACTTTCTTCCATCACACTAATCATTTAAATCTCAAAAATCACCGTTCAGACTTTAAATTTCTTATTGGTTAATCTTTTAAATTTTAAGCTTGGTTCGCCGAAATTAATCAGCAATCCTATTTCTAAATTATATGCCTCCAAATAATTAATTGCCTGTGTAAAATTTGTACTTTCGAATGATGCTATGGCTTTCAGTTCAACAGAAATAATACCTTCTACAAAAAAATCTACCCTCCTTGTAGCGATTTGTTCTTCGCGATAAAAGATGGGCATTTCAAATTCCCTTTGGAACGAAATACCTGCCAAGCGCATTTCTATTGCCAATGCCCTTTGATAAACCACTTCCTGGAAACCATTACCCAATATTTTATGAACTGTCATAGCGCAACCAATGATTTTGGAGGTAAGTTCTGAATATTTATATTCTTCTTTAATCATGACGGAGATTTGTTTGATTTTTTATTTTTGTCTGAACGATGATTTGTTTGATTAGTTTGACTTTTATGATTAATATTTTCTTCCATCACACTAATCATTTAAATCTCAAAAATCACCGTTCAGACAAAATATAATCTGAATCTTTTGTAAAACAGCAATCCTCTATTTTTCTTTGTTTACTGCATTCTACTTTCTCATTCACTATTTTATTTTTTATCAACAGTCAAATTTCCCTGTAACCGAATATCATCAGAAGCACTTCCTACTTTAATAATAAACATTCCGGGTTCTACCACGTGTTTCATTTCCCTGTTCCAAAGCGATAATGCATCAAAGCCAATCTCAAAATGGACGGTGCCACTTTCTCCCGGCTTCAGTGTGATACGCTTAAATCCTTTCAAAGCAAGTATTGGAGTGGTGACACTGCTGACTTTATCCCGTACATAAAGCTGCACCACTTCGGTACCTTCCACTTTCCCAGTATTTTCAATTTGTACACTTACGGTAGCTTTCCCATTTACAGGAATGTTGGATGGTGAAATTTTTAAATCAGAGTAACGAAAAGTGGTATAACTCAATCCGCGCCCGAATGCGAATAAAGGTGTTTTAGGCAAATCAATATAACGATGAAATGAAGTAGGCTTATGATCATAGTAATAGGGAATTTGCCCAACCGAACGTGGAAACGTAACCGGCAGTTTTCCGGAAGGATTTACATTACCTAACAGCACATCTGCTATGGCATAGCCGCTTTTTTCTCCCGCATACCAGGTCTCTACAATAGATGGAATATTTTTAGCAATCCAGGTGATAGTGAGTGGACGCCCATTCTCCATAACAACCACTACCGGTTTACCTGCCTCGTGAATGGCCTGCACTAATTTCTCCTGGTTTTCATCTAAGTTCAAATCTGATCTGTCTTTTCCTTCTCCGTCTTCGCTTTCATATTCCCCAATTACCACGATGGAAACATCACTTTGCTTTGCCACGTTTACCGCCTCTTTTAAAAGTTCTTCCTGCTTGGCAGACGATGTATCCTGGTTATAACCTTCAGCATAATTGATGCTCATTGAATTTCCAATACGATCTTTTAAACCATCTAAAACAGACACACCATCGTGCCCGTCAGAATAATCACCCAGGTATTGACTCGTTGCCAATCCTCCAATCACGGCAATAGAATGAGTCCCTTTATTTAATGGCAGTAAATCCCCGTCATTCTTTAACAAACAAATTCCCTCCCGGCCAGCCTGCAACGCCAATTGCTGGTGGGATTCACTATGAAAAACTTTTGATACCAATGTAGTATCAGTATAAGGATTATCGAATAAGCCTAACCGAAACTTTACCCGCAACACATCACGTACCGCATTGTTCAAATCCTTTTCGGTCAGCCTATTTTCTTTCAAAGCCTTCACCATAGCCGTGTCAAATTCGCCGTGACTGAAATCATAAAATTGCATATTCATTCCTGCCCTAAAAGTTTGTGCCAATGCATCACTTACACTGGAGGCTACATCATGATCGTCTAACGTCATACTTATCGCTCCCAAATCAGACAAAACAAAACCCTTAAAACCCCATTCCTTACGCAACACATCTGTCAATAACCATTTATTATCCACACAAGGTATCCCGTCCAAATCGTGGTAAGCCGCCATGATGGCCATTGCACCGCCTTCGCGTACTGCTTTTTCAAATACATATAAATAATCGGAACGCATTTGCCGTTCTCCGATGCTGACCGGTGAAGCATTGCTGCCGGCTTCCGGAATACTATGTGCTGCGAAATGTTTAGGTTCTGAAATCACCGCATTCTCATCTGCCAGGTTGTTGCCTTGTAAACCTTTTACCATCGCTACTCCATTACACGCATCTAAGTAGGGATCTTCTCCATACGTTTCCTGCACGCGGCTCCAGCGCGGTTCGCGTGCCAAACCCAGCACAGGACCTAAGATCATATCCACTCCATGCGCTCTTGTTTCAGTGGCTATGGTTCTTCCTATCTGATGAACCATCGAAGTATCCCAGGCAGAAGAGAGCATAAGAGGAATAGGAAACATGGTACTTCCATGGCCCAAATAACCATGAAGCCCTTCTTCAATAAATAAGATCGGAATTCCTAAACGGGTTTTTTCTATAGCATATTTTTGAAGTCGATTGGCTATTGCGGCATTCAGCGGATAATAATCATGCACAGAACCTACACCTGTATTCGAAATCATATTTTGTGCTTTCTCTTCCGAAAATGAAGCCGCTTCATGCCCTCCCATATTGGCAACATCTTTTCCCGAATACATATCTAATTGTTTTATTTTTCCCATAGTCGTCATCCTTCCGATTAAATCATTAATTCTTGCTTCAACAGGAATGTTAGGATTCTGATATGGATGCTTACCGGATTGCGCATTACCGGGATAAGTAAAAAAAGAAAACAGGCAGATGATTAAAAAATAAAAGATGCTTTTTTTCATTTTGTTTTAAATATTTTATGAGTTTGTATTCCAGTCTGTCGTCGCATTCGTTTGTACTACTTATGTAAAAGTAAAACTACAAACTTAATTTTTATTTGGAGGAGAAGGGGTTTGGGTTGAATTTATTATTAGCTCATGACAATGTGGAGAAATTCGCCAGATGGAAAGGAACTAATATTCTTTTAGTACCTGTTTCAATTTAAGAAAATTACAAACGTTAATTTACGATGATGATTATCAAAATTAATGAATTAATAATAACCATTTATTTTTGCCCTTCAACAATAGATGCTTACAATTGAATAAATATTGGAAATTTATTTACATAAATCTTATACTTTCGCCTAAATAGCAAATACATTTTATGAAAAAGATTCCCTGGGATATTATTGGTATTATTGGAGGGGCTGCCGGAGTAATTATTGCAGTGAGAGCGGTTCTGAAAGCCGGTGGGCTTGGCAGCATTTACATTGCTATCGCTTTGGTGGTTGTTTTTGGAGGAATGGGCTATTTTTTATATAAGTTTTTATGGCAGCCAAAGTTCAATACCCGCCGTTTGCAAATGGAAGGTATTCCAGCCAGGGCAAAAATTGTAGAAGTTCATGAAACCAATATTAGCGTGAACCAAAATCCGCAGTATCGTTTAGTATTGGAAATAAAAAACAATGGCGGCCAGGTTTATAACACAGCCTGTAAAACGATAGTTTCCCGTTTAAGGAAAGTATATTTCCAACCAGGAAAAGAAATAAATATTAAGATTGATCCCCGGAACGAAAAAAATGTAATTGTAGATGTAGGTTAATCTAAGGCAGAAGAACGTGTTAGTGCGGGAATCTATCACTTAGCATTTTTCCCCAACATTCATCCGATACATCATGAGGCCTGAATTCAGTATCTAAGTCATAATCGCCATTGTCATCTATTTCGTAAAAGCAATTGTTTTAATAGAGAGATGACACCTTTTTGAAAGGTGTCATCTCTGGACTGTTTTCACTTCAGTTTTAAGCTTGTTGATAGTCTTGTATTTTTGAATAGATAATCACCTTTAAGTTTACGATTAAATTATTTTACCTCATTACCTTCCGCGTCAATATATTTGATCGGGCCAAAGTTAAGTTCTTGTATTCCCTTTTCAATCTTTGACCTGTCACCAACAATGACCCACGTAAGATTTTTTGGCTTATCTACTTTCATTGCGGCATTGCGTATATCCGTCAACGTTAGATTCTGTAGCATGGCCGGATAATTCTTCAAATAATCGGTTCCCCTGTCATATTCAATAGTAGATTGTAATTCATCCAACACAGAACCATTGGTTTCCCATTCTCCGGGCAATTGCATTACTGCATTTTTTTGTGCTTTATCAAACTCTTCTTCTGTTGGGGGTTTGTCTCCAACATATTGTGTTAGTTCTTTCAGCATTTCCTGCATAGATTCTTTTGTTTTATCTGTCTGAACGGGAGCATAACCGCTAAAGAATCCAGGACCCTTGGCAGCTATAATAATAGAAAATGCACCATAAGCCCAATGTTTATCTTCACGCAAATTCATGTTGAGGCGGGAAGTAAATTGCCCTCCCAGAATGCGGTTCATCATCTGAATTTTTTCATAGTCAGGATCTTTTGCTGATGGGCTTATTTCGGCTGCAAAAATAATAGATTGCAATGCCCCGGGTTTATCAATAATATAAACTGAAGGTTGCGGGGAAAGGGCAACATCTTTTATATTTTTTTCAGGAACCGTATGCTTCTTCCATGAAGCAAAACTGTTCTCTAATTTTGTTTTTAATTCATCGGGATTCATATCGCCTACCACAACAAGAATGGCATTATTGGGGGCAAACCATGTGTCATGAAATTTCACAAGGTCGTTGCGTGTAATTGCTTTTACTGATGACTCGGTGCCTGATCCTGTAAAAGGATTACTATATGCATGACCGTTACCATACAATAAATGAGGCAGAATACTTAAACCCATTGAAACCGGCTGCGATTGCTCCTGCCTGATGGTAAGCAACTGTTCTTTCTGGACTCTTTCAAAATTCTTTTCGGGGAAAGTAGGATTGTATAAAACATCCGTGAATAAATTGAGCGACTCATCAAAATTTACCTTCAACGCACTCATGTACATATACGAATTATCAAGACTGGAATAGGTAGAAAGGCTTGCACCTGCGTTAGCCAAATCATCGCTTAACTGTAAAGCAGATTTAGTTTTTGTTCCTTCCTGCATCATCGTCATGGCTAATTTAGCGAGGCCAGGCTTACCAAACTGATCGGCTGCATAACCGGCGTTAACCATTAAAGACATATCAACAACCGGAACTGAATTTCTTTCAACTAATGCCACCTTTAGTCCATTGCTTAGCGTAAACTGTTTTACATCCGGGAATTTTACAACTACAGGTGCGTCTAAAGGAGGTTGCTGTTTTCTATCAGCAATAGAATCACCAATGGTATAATTTCCATAAGGCTCAATATCCAACACATATTCACCATCGCTCAACCAGGCAACTGCGGCCTTTTTTATATCAGCGGTTGTTGCATTTTTAGTCCATTCCTGTATCTTTTTGTAATATCCGGGAGTGCCCCCAAAGGTTTGGCTTTGCGCAAGAATATCTGATGTGCCGCCAAAACCACCAATGCGTTCCATACCTTTAATAAAGTCGGCAAAGTAATTTGTTTTAGCTCTTTCTACTTCGGCAACTGTTGGGCCTTGTGTCAGTATTTTCTGCAGTTCTTCATTGATTATGGTATCTATTTTACCCACTGTAACACCAGGCTTCACATTAGCGACAATATTGAATTGGCTGGCGATTTCCCTGTCATCCACATAAGAATAAATACTGCTTACCAACTGATCGTCATACACCAACCTTTTATATAGGCGTGACGTTTTGCCGTTGGTAAGAATATCACTTAATAAATTAAGATAAGCATCATCTGCCGTTCCCCATTGCGGGGTGTTCCAGACTTTTTGTAACCGGGCTTGCGGTACTCTGTCTTGTGCGGTTTGATAATGTATGCCGTGCATTTTTGCAACCCAGGCTTTTTGTCTTGCAATTGGCGGACAAGCCGGTATGGCGCCAAAATATTTTTTTACTTTTTGATACACCGAATCTGTATTTACATCTCCCGCAATAACAACTGTTACATTGTTGGGGCCATAATAAGATTTGAACCACGCTTTCACATCCTCAAGCGATGCGGAATCTAAATCTTTATTTTTGCCGATCACCGTCCATGAATATGGATGGCCTTCAGGAAAAGTATTATTTGCGATAAGTTCCTCTGCAATAGAATAAGGCTGATTTTCGCCCTGGCGTTTTTCATTTTCAACCACGCCTCTTTGTTCTGCCAACCGTGATGAGTCAACAGAGCCCAACAGGTAACCCATCCGGTCGCTTTCGGCCCATAAAATTTTATCTAATCCTGATGTAGGGACATCTTCAAAATAATTAGTACGATCATTACCCGTAGTTCCATTAATATCGGTGCCCCCAATTGATTCAAGCATTGTAAAATATTTATCGCGGTTGTTTTCACTTCCTGTAAACATTAAATGTTCAAATAAATGGGCAAACCCATTTTTACCTACTGGTTCATTTTTTGAGCCAACATGATACCATACATTGAAAGCCGCAATTGGCGCTTTATGATCTTCATGCACAACGAGTGTAAGTCCATTGCCTAATACAAATTTTTTGTATGCAATATCTATATCCGGGTATTTTTTTTTCGTTGTTTGTGTAAATGCAGTTACACAAAAGAATAGTAAGCAAGCTGTAGCAAGCAATCTTTTTATAAGAAGCATATTAGATGGTTTTTGGATGAATGATGATGTAAATTATGGCATTTTTAAATAATATTTAATATGAATTTTTACTTAAGTTTTACTTTTTATAATATACACCTCACAATAGCCCTGATCAACGGTTAATGTAAAACAGGAATTGGTGTTTTTTGTTTGTTTACAGTAGATTGGAAGACAACCTGGTTGTTTTTTCTCCAACTATTCCGGATTGTAGTTTCAAATTGTAACAGGAATCCAACAAGAGAGGAAAAGGATGCCGGCACCTATGTCATGAAAAAAAATAAATATCCCGAAATATCTTTTGTAAATTTAATCTTCGATTGCTCTTATTAATATTGGACCCTGTGTAAAGTGATTGACAAAAATGGCCGTGTGAGATTATTCTGATCTACTTCTGTCAATCTTGAAATTTAAATAATGATTACTCTCTTGAAAAATAATAATCATGTTCAAAAATTATTTCACCACCGCTTACAGGTTCATCAAAAGAAATAAATTCTTTTCCCTGGTAAATATTCTTGGCCTTTCATCCGGGCTGGCTGTATGCATCCTTATTGCCATTTTTGTTTTTGACGAATTTAGTTATGATCAATATAATCATAACGCTGATCGCATTTTCAGGATTGAGTCCGATATCAGCATTAATGGAAATGGAATAAACACCACCTACGTGCCGGCGCCAATGGCAACTGAAATGGTAAAGGATTTTCCCCAGGTAATAAATGCAGTGCGTATAAGAAAACAGGGATCTATCCTGGTAAAGAAAGATGGTAGGAACATTATGGAAACAAATGTGGTGATGTCAGATCCCTCTTTGTTTGATGTTTTTACTCTGCCGATGCTTACAGGCTCGCCGTCAAATGCTTTAAAAGAACCTAATTCAATAGTTATCTCCGAAAAGGCTGCCAAAAAGTATTTCAACAATACCGATGTAATTGGTAAAACACTTTTGGTCAATAATACCACGACCTATAAAATCACCGGAGTCATAAAAAATATACCGCAGGAATCTCATTTCCATTTCGATTTTATCGAGTCAATGCCGGCGGATGTCAAAAAATTAGACGATATATGGCTGAATCCATGGGCAATTACTTATGTATTGGCAAAGCCGGGAATTGCTGCAAAAAATATCAATGCTTTATTGACACAGATTGATGCAAAGTACGTCATGCCTCAACTGCGGCAGATGAACCAGAGCAGCAAGGATGCGGTGACAACCAGCGATAATTTTTTTAAATTCTATGCGATACCGCTCAACAAAATCCATTTGTATTCTAACATAAGCATGGAGTTTGAACCGAATGGAAATATTCAAACAGTCTGGATCTTCATCATTGTTGCCATCCTTATCCTGTTAATGGCATGTGTCAACTTTATGAATCTTTCGACGGCATTCAGTTCACGCCGCTCTTTAGAAATTGGTGTAAGAAAAGTTCTTGGAGGTAGCCGCAAAGATTTAATAGTTCAGTTTCTTGTTGAATCTGTTTTTATAACCTTTATCGCCACCTTCCTGGCGATGGGGTTGGCTATTTTACTGTTGCCATATTTTAATGAACTTACCGGTAAACGTTTTTCGGCAGCGCTGTTTTCGAAAGGATGGATGTTAGGCAGTCTCTCCCTGTTGGCACTAATTACGGGATTAATTGCAGGAAGTTATCCTGCGATATATCTTTCCTCATTTAAGCCTTTAAAGGTGTTGAAAGCATTTTTGGTTACAGGTCAAAGGAGTAGCTGGCTGAGAAATTCTTTGGTGATATTTCAATTTGCAGTTGCCAACATATTAATTGTAGGTACTTTGGTAATATACCACCAGTTTACCTACATCAAAGAAAGAGACCTGGGCTATAACAGAAACCAGGTATTGGTAATATCTAACACCAGTGCACTCGGTGAACATGCCACGACTTTTAAAGATGAGGTAGATCAGTTGCCCGGTGTAACAGGCGGCACACTGACCTCCTTTCTTCCTGATCACGACATTGGTGGCGCCAGCCGTGCTTATTATAAAGATGCAACCGCTAACCCAAAGGGAACTTTTTTACTGAACGAATGGACGGTTGAATCGAACTATGTGCCTTTGATGGGAATGAAAATAATAAAAGGAAGGAATTTTTCGCCAGTACTTTCTGGTGATACTTCATGTGTATTGATTAATGAAACTGCCGCACGGTTGTTAGGTTATGCTGCAAACCCCATCAACCAGGCTGTCTATCTTCACGATTCAAATCCCGAAGGCGGTTTTAAAATAATTGGCGTGGTCAAGGATTTCAATGCATCGAGTTTGCACAATAAAATAGAGCCTATTATTTTTCGTTTGGGCGAAAATATTGGGAATGCCTCATTCCGTATCAATACAAAACATATTGCTTCACTTATCAGCCTCATCAAAGACCGTTATACTGCATTGGACGCTGAATACGATCAGCCATTTACCTGGTCTTTTTTGGACGAAGATTTCAATAATCTTTATAAGTCTGATGAGCAAACGGGCAAGATATACTCAGCATTTACCATTTTTGCGATATTAATCGCCTGCCTCGGACTCTTCGGGCTGGTAGCCTATGCCGCACAACAAAGAATTAAAGAGATTGGTATCAGGAAAGTTTTGGGAGCAACCACGCTAAATTTGATAGTACTTCTGTCAAAAAATTTTGTGAAGCTGATCCTTACCGCCATCATCATCGCCTCCCCGCTTGCATTTTGGGCATCGCACCGTTGGCTGCAGGATTTTGCCTACAGAACCACATTAAATCCGTGGTTCTTTGTAATAGCCGCTTTGGTAACAATATTAATAACATGGCTTACGATATTTTTTCAGTCCGTTAAAGTTGCCGGTCAAAATCCAGCGGACATTTTAAGGGATGAGTAATCGGTATGCTGTTTAGGGTTACCACCAATGTTGTAGGCAGTTGTTCGCTAAGGCTGTTTTATCAGATTATCTCTTTGTCTTGCTAATACTAAAAAAATAATTCCTAAGAGCAAACAAAGTAATAATGATGTTAATGAATCTTGTGGGCCGGTTTCACCACCGGTTAATAAAGAATTACCTGCAATTTTACTGGTGAGCAAACCATGTGTTAGAGAACTGCTGGGATTAATTCCACCAAAAATACCAGGCTCTGCAAAGTCCCAACCAAAATGTAAAAATATGGGAAGCCATAAACTACGGCTAAACACATAAGCGGCAGGAAGCATAAAGCCTGCCTGCATAGCCGTAGCGCTAACAGATACAAAGGTCGCTCCATTTATTTTTATATGTAAAAGAGCAAACAACAAAATAAAAATAGACAGTGCAATTGCGGTTCCTGTTTGTTTTTCCAGCAAACGGAATACAATACCAATTATTATAATTTCAGCAACAAATCCGGCTGTTAACGCAAATGCAAAAGGAGCGATTAGTGTCGAAGCAGAATTGACATGAACAATTGAATAAGTACCTGCTATATAAATAACTAAAATAAAAAGTGTTTGCAGTAAAATGCCTGTCAGAAAGCCTGTAATGGCATTACTGGTGAATTTTGTCCGACTCAATTCATGAATTTGTCTTTTATCATATACTTTGAAAAGAACAATGTAGGCTGCTACAGCGATAACTGCTTCTGTAATTGATGTAGTTAGCGCTTTAGTATCATTAGATAAATTTGTTTTGTCAAGCAGGGAAGAACGTAACAATTCTACAAGAGCTACCAAACCAACGATGATGGCAATACCTACAAACATCTTTGTCAGAAAGAACTGAAATACCTTTTGCATTGTAGTTTGCTTGCCCATCTTGTAATCATCAAATTTTTTTCTGTATTAGCCAGTGATGACCAAAAGGGTCTTCTACTTCTCCTTGCCGATAACCGTATTCATAATCTTTAGCCGGAGTTATTTCTTTTGCACCTGCTTTAATCGCACTTCCCATAACAGCATCTACATTCGGAACAAACAGTCCGATAATAGTTGTTGAGCCCTTGTGTTTATCGGGAGAAAAGAAGTATGGTTTTGTTACTTCATGTAAGTGAAATATGGTTCCATCAATAGATAATTCAGCAACATGAATACTGCCATCATCATTATAAAAGCAAAGATTTTCAGTTGCGCCAAATGCTTTCGTATAAAAAGAAATATCCTTCGTTCCGTTATTGATTAAAAGCTGGGGTGCGAAAAATGGTTTGTCGCTATTGCTTGTCATTTTATTTTTAAAATATTTGTTTTATTTATTAAGCTTACGTTTTACGGCTTGCTGCAGGGCTGATATTCCGTGTTATTTTCAGCCGGACTGAAGCCGATAAAAATTCTACAGTCGAAGATATATTCTTTTGCCGGGATTTATTATGCCGCAGGGACTACAGTTGATCAGGGATATGCCGATGAGTATATATTCTTTAGCCAGCCTTGCTTCAAAACGCATGTTAGCGGCATAGTCTTTCTTATGTCGAAAGGGTTGGCTTATTAGTAGGATGTTTCACTACTTTATATAACATTATAAAATTTACTATAGCCAGTAATAACATCGGAATCCTTCTATAAATGAAATCGGTTGAGATAAGCCGTTCAATTAATTGCGAAGAAAATTGTTTATCGAGCTCAACTTGAATAGGCATTTGAATAGTTATAGTCGAAACAAGGGTTATAAAGTTAAAAAGTAAAGCTAACCAAACTAACCACCTGGATATAACCATCGGTCGAAACCAAAACAATAAAATCTGAGGAATGAAGGATAAGAAAAAGAAAAAAACAAATAGCGGAATAATTAGCGAACTATCAATATGATGAAATTCAGGAAATTCATTTGCGCCTACGGCACGCCATGTCCTGTAAGCAACCAACGAATTTACTATACCTCCACCAAAGACATAGAAAGCCAGCATAACATAGACTGAGAATACAATTGTTGAGATTTTGTTCTTATTAGTCATTTATAAGTTTTTAAGTATTTTATCTAATATTCTCTTTGTTTAATGAACTTTCACTGACTTGACGCTAACGTTTATGCATCGGCTATGACTGGGCATTCAATGAATTTTCAGCCGGAACAAAAGTACTGTAAAGAACAAATAGTTGAGATTATGATTCATAGCTCAATAGATAATTTTCAGCCTGGACTGCTACCCAATAGAGAACAAAAAGCTGATGAAATGGACGTACTGCTATTACCAGGAATATTAGCTGACGTTAATTTTTAGTTACTTCGTTTATCAATTCAAAGCCTAATTTGTCAATGTTTTCCATTTCAGGATTAAAAGCTGAAACATTTGATAAGATGATAACAGATGTTTTGTCATCAACGTTTATAGCAATTGATGAAGAATATCCTCCGGTTCCTCCATTATGCCAAAATAATTCTTTATCATTTTCAGATTTTAAAATATGCCATCCTAAACCAATTTTCAACTTTTCATTTACAACAAAAGTTGTTTTTCTTGTCAATGCAAGTTCTTTGTTTTCAGGATTAAATTGTGCTTTTGCAAATTTTGCCAAATCTTCTGTTGTTGATAATATTCCACCGCCGCCAAACAAAACATCAAAATCCCAATTAGGAATTATTTCTCCGTTTGCATTTAATCCTTTTACAAGTTTGTTTTTTAAATTTTGCGAACTGGTGAATGAATTTGTCATTTTGTATTTGTCGAAAATTCTCGTTTGCAGTAATTTCTGAATAGTGGATTTTTGAGACAATCCAAGTGTATAACCTAATAATCCTCCACCTAAATTTGAATAAGAATATTTTTTTGAAGGTTCACTTTCAAGTTTCATAATATTCTTAAGATATTCATTGAGTTCTTTTTTGCCATAATTTTTATATGGATTTGTTTCATTGGACAAATCAAAATTTTCCGGCAGTCGCGGTAATCCTGAAGTATGATTAGCCAGATTTTCAAAACTTATTTTGACATTATCTTTAAAAGGAAAAGGGAAATACACATTGATATAATCTGTCAATTTGATTTTCTTATCGTATCCCATTGACCAACCCCGTATTCCCGGTGCGATATGAAGTTAGGACATTTGCCTGATGAAAAATAGAAATCAGGTTAAAGCAGATGAGATGC
>Ga0208357_1000252_pt1 | contig 44355 bp, 52 predicted proteins | sample NGESurdeep092012_6_FD_184487 | JGI IMG/M metagenome (GOLD analysis project Ga0208357, IMG submission 184487) | Arctic peat soil microbial communities from Barrow, Alaska - NGEE Surface sample F52-2 deep-092012 (SPAdes) | ecosystem: Environmental > Terrestrial > Soil > Wetlands > Peat ...
AACAACGACTGGGTGTTCGGGACGCCCGTGCTCACGGCGCCGGTAAGCGGCGGCACGAGTACGGGGACCGCCGCGACGCTGCCGGCCGCACCGCCAGCCGCGCCCTCGCTGACCTCGCCACCCGCGCCCTCGACGGCGACGGGCACGCTCGCGCTCACCGGCATCGCCACCATGGCGGCCGGCAGCACGATCGAACTTCCGGCCGGAACTGTCACGGCCACGGCTACACTGCCGGTCGCTGGCACGATCAACGGCGCTGGCATGGGGAAGACAATCATCGACGGCACCGGGCCGCTCACCCTGTCATACGGCAAGGCACTCCTTGTGCCTTTGGTGCCCGGCACTGTGATCGCCAACGTGACGCTCCAGAACGCCGCATGTAGCGATAACAACGGCGCGGGTGTGCGCGATGCCGGCGATGGCATGGGCGGCGCGCTCTATCAGGTCGAGATCACCGGCTGCCAGGACGGAATGTTGACGTTCGCGAGCGACTGGAACCTCGTCAACTGCAGCGTCCATGGCAACGGCTTCGGCGACGGCCTGTCGCACGAGCTTTATTTCAGCCGCGGCGCGAGCACCGTCCAGAACAATACCGTGGCGCTGACCAATACCAATGCGACGTGCGGGCCGAAATCCACGCACGCGCTCAAGAGCCGCGCTGGCACCACGATCGTCACTGGCGGCGTGCTCACCGGCTCCGCCGATCCGACCGGCAATATCGGCGGCTCGGTGATTGACATTCCAGACTGCGGCATCGCCGTTTTCAGCGGCACCACGGCAACCCTCGCGGCCGGCACTGCGAATACCGTGTTCGTGAGCTACGGCTCGGAAACCGGCTTGAACCTGCCGATCGGCAAGTCACTCACGCTCTTGAATTTCGTCGCGAACGATCTCAACGGCAAGGGCGGCTCGTTCGAGGCCGGCCCTCAGGCGATCGGCGCCACGCTCACGCTGGCGGGCTGCACCTACACCGGCCCCGTCGCGCCGACCTTCACGGGCTGGGCGAGCGTCATCGGAGCGTTCACGAAGGCAGCATGAGTGACGCCCTTACCAACCTCGACCTAGCCGGCGCCGCGCTAGCCTGCTACACAACGCCGTCAACCGTTGAGACGGGTGATGCTCGCGCGGTTGTATCGCTCATAAAGGGCGTCCAGGTAATCGCTTGTGTGGGCACGCGCACAGAGGCCGACTTGTGGCGCGACGTGTGCTCGCTGGAGACACGGAACGACCCCAACTATGGCCCGCTGTCAGATAGCTTCTTCAGCGAGGCCGAGCAACTGCTTTGGCACCTGTGGCCCCTTCTCACGCATGCTCCTGTAGCCGTAACCGGCCATAGCAAGGGCGCTTCGGAGGCGCAGGCGCTCACTCTGCTCTTGGCTTGCATGGGCCGAACTCCGGTTCGTCTGTGCGCTTTCGAGCCACCCCAGCTTGGCACGCTGCGGGGCGCCCTCAGCATCATACCCGGCGTCGCTACACGTCACCAGTACAGCGACTTTCTCGGTGATCCGATTACTGAGGTTCCTATAACGCGCGGGCATGCGCAGCCAATCACAACCCTACAATGGCATGGACTTCCTCCGTTGAACCCGCTAGAGTATCATGCCATGGCCGGCGTCTACGCTGCCATGCAACTCCGGGGTGAACCATGACCACGACCGTAATTGTAGAAGCTCACTGTGGCGAAAACACCGAGGTGCTAGTCACGGGCGGCGACCTAAACAAATTCGAGCCAGACTTCCAGTACGTCATATTCGACGGCCAGAAGGTCACCGTCTACGTGCATGATACTGTGGTGGTTGGCGTATACGAGCGCCCAAAGAAGGTATCACGTGATGCCTAAGCGCGCCTTTCTAGCCCTCGCGGCAGCGCTCACCCTCGCAACGCCGGCGGAGGCGCTCAACGTCACGGTTCAGCAGGGGTCACCCCCATACGCATTTGGGTCGCCGCCGGGCAACATCTTGTGCGTTCTTGGCGACAGCATCTACGCCCAGGGCTACAGCGCCTCGAATGGCACCGCATTTGCCGTCACCACCAACCTGGAGAGCCCGCGCGGCCCCGGCTTCTGGGCGACATTCTTGACGCATGGCGCCGTCATCTCCGGGTCGGAACACAATTACGCGGTCCCCGGCTACACGACGGACAACGTAATCGCCACGAGCCTGCCATTGATCCTCGCCGATCCTGCGTGCAGCGTCTATCTCATGCTGAACGCCGTATACAACGGCCTTAATGCTGGCACGACGGCCGCGCACGAAGAAGCAAACATGCTTCAGATTGTGCAAGAATTGCGTGCGAAAGGCCATCCGGTCATCCTCCAGGCAAACTTTGTCGGAGGCTTGACCAGCACGAAGCTGCAATACCAGTTGGCGACGAACTATTACGCGAAGACTGTGCTCGGGGGCCTTTCCGGTGTATATTATTTCGATAGCACGCGCGACAGTTGGCAGCAGCAAGGGGCAACACCAACCGCGTTATCTGGCTACACCTACGACGGCTTGCACCCCGAGCTTCTGGGCGCGTATCCCGCGTACAAGCAGCTTGGCCCGATCCTCAACCTGCTCTTCCCGCCGGCGCCAGAGCCGGCCAACGGCATCTGGAACGTCTATGACAGCACGAACAATATCCACGGCAATCTGATCGCTGCCAATTCGCCACTCACCGGAACCGGCGGCACGACGACGGGAACCTGCGTCAGCGGTAATGTTGCTACCGGATGGACGATACTGGCGACGGGCGGCGGCAGCCAAGACCTTAGTTCAGCGACGTGCGCCGGCAGCATCGTGACGAAGCTCGGTAAGGTGTTCCAGCAAATCGCTATCAGCGGCACCGCGACCGGGGACTACCATACCTTTGTCAGCTTCTACGTCCCAGTCACCGGAATGGTAGCTGGCCAGAGCTACCGAGCGGCGTGCACGGTCGAGCAGAACGCGCCAGTCACCAACATGGGTGGCCTGTCGCTCAACCTCTGGGTCTTCGACGGCACCAACAAGGTTCAAGCCGGCATGGGGGAAGACAGTTATTTCGGGGGAACCAATCTTGGGCCGGAGCCATCCTATTCGCCTGACGCTGAAATCGACAATGGCATGTTTGAAACCGACATCCTGGTGATACCCCCCGGCTTCACGACTTCATCTGAGCAACTTGAGTTCAACATCTTCTTTCAGAACGCTAGTTCGCTCACTGTGGCTGAAACAGTACGCATCGGCAATTGCGCCGTCTGGCAGTTATAGGAGATACCATGGCCGCTCCAGTAGTACACAGTTCCGACACAGCGCCCACCTCGGGCTCGCTGGCACTGACGGCCGGCGTAACCGGCGTCAACCCAGGCCGCGCGGTGCGCATCGACTGCACCACCACGGGCGTATGCACTTACGTCCTGCCAGACCGCTCTAGCATGGTGCTGCACCTGACGGGTGGCACAGTGTATGAGTTCAACGACGCCTGCACCAGCTTCACGGGCTGGACGAGCAGCGGCGTCGGCGCCTTTTACAACCTGTATTAGCATGTGGCCGTTCCGAAAACTCATTCCTCCGGCGACTGGGCCTTTGCCGGTCGTGGCGGGGGACATGCTGCTGCCGGAAGACCCGCGCCCATTTCCACGGCTCGATATAAAGGCGCGAGCCGTACACGTGGATGACGTGCATTCCGAACTTTCACCACGCGAGCGTTCTGAGGCGGAGCACTTCATAGCGCGCAAGGACCACGACGCGCTCATACGCCACGTTCGCACCTGGGGTAGGCGATGAACGGCGCCCCGATCCTTCCATCCTCGCTCGGCACGCTGCGGAAGATGTAGGCGGCTGACGCCATGGCCTGGAGCCTTATCGCGTCAATCGGCGCTGGCCTGACTTTAACAGGCGGAACAACGTCGGGCATAAATACCACCGGCGCCGATGCCATTTTCATCGCCGTTGGAGAGTATACTTCAAGCCCAACGGCCCCGACCGACAACAAGTCGAATAGCTGGACGCTGATAAAGAACGAGAGCGACGCAAATAGCGCCTCTGTCGCGATCTACGCTTGTTACAACCCGACGGTGGGCGCCGGCCACACGTTCTCTACGACCGCTCAGTACCCCTCTATTTCTGTCCTCGCCTTCAGCGGGGCCGCATCTGCGACGGCGGACCAGCAAAATGCCACTTCCGCTGCTGGAAGCAGTTTAACAATTCAGCCGGGCTCGATAACCCCCAGCCAAAACAATGAACTCGTGCTCTGCGCCTTCATCGACGACAACGGGGCTGGGATAACGGCAAGCATCGATAGCGGCTTCTCCACTCAAACCGGGTGGTTCGAGAGCGGCGTGTACGGCCAATCCTACCCCGTCGGGCTTTCATACCTGATCCAGACAACGGCCGGAGCGATCAATCCGACAATAACTTGGGGGAGCGCGCCAAACGGCGCTGCCGCAATTATTGCGTCTTTCAAGGCGGCAAGCAGCGGCGGGGGTTTTACAGCCTTGTTCCGCAAGTCACTTAGTGGTACAGGTAGCGGGGTTGGACGCCGGCAGCTTCAAGGATAGGGCATGGCTTACGATATTCTCAAGTCTTCGACCGAGAGTGCGCTGCTGTTCTTCCTGACGCTTGCCAGCGACCACATTTCGCCGGCAACGGGGCTGTCACCGACTGTCACCATTAGCAAGAACGGCGGGGCCTTTGGTTCCCCCTCTGGTGCCGTTTCTGAGATCGCGAACGGCTGGTACAAGGTCGCCGGCAACGCGACGGACACGGGCACCCTCGGCCCTCTGGCGCTCCACGCTTCAGTTTCGACGGCCGACAACTGTGACATGATTGTCGCCAATATCGTCGCCTTCGACCCGCAGAACGCCAACAGTCTCGGCTTGGCTGTGCTGCCTGCCACGGCGATCCCTGGCGCTAGCGGCGGCCTGTTCATCGCAGGCACGAACGCGGCGACTGTCATCACCACGAGCCTCACGACGCATTTTGTCGGCACCGTGGACACGCTGACGACATACACCGGCAACACGGTGCAGACTGGCGATGCCTACGCGCGCCTCGGGGCGCCTGCTGGAGCTTCCACGGCTGCCGACATTGCGGCGGCTAAGGTGAACCTCGTGACCCTCGTGGCTGGCGTCAACGTCAGCGAGATTGACGGCCAGACCGCTTCGGCCGCAGGCACCGTTACCTTCCCTGGCACGCTTGCGAGCCCGACCAACATTACGGCTGGCACTATCGCCACGGTCACGAACCTCACTAACGCCCCGACCTCGGGCGACCTCACCGCGACGATGAAGACTTCAGTGACGACGGCAGCTTCCGCAGCTACGCCGGTTGCTACTGTCTCCGGCGACCTCAGCGCCACGATGAAGACTTCTGTGACGACGGCAGCTTCGGCAGCTACGCCAGTTGCCACCGTCTCCGGCGACCTCAGTGCCACGATGAAGACTTCGGTGACGACCGCAGCTTCGGCAGCTACGCCTGCCGTGAGTGTTGGGTCCGGGGGCATAACCAGCACAAGCTTTGCTTCGGGCGCCATCGCTAATGCGGCATTCGCTTCCGGGGCGATCAGCGGGGCTGTGTTCGCCAGCGACGCCATGACGGTACTGGCTGCTGACGCCATCACTGAAGCCTACCCGACCGTTGGAGCGGGTCTGACGCTTGCCAAGGCGCTGTATAGCCTGCATCAGCAGGTGTACCAGCAGAGCATCACCACGACGACGATGACGATCCTGAAGCGGGATCAGGCCACCACGGCGAAGACCGCGACGATCAACAGCGCGACCGCGCCGACTGCCATCACTGAGGCCTCGTAATGGCTATCGGCGTAGTCATAACGCGTGGATACACGCCAGCGATTACTGTGGGTTTCATCGTAACGCGAGGGTACTCCAGCGGCGCAGCGATCATATCCACGGGGAGCGTGTGGTCTATGAAGAAGCGCGACCAGCCCGGCTTCGGGGCGAAACGTGGACCCGGTAGTGGCGGGGCGGTAGCGTAATGGCATCACGTGATACCGTTCCAGACCAGGAGTTGGCGGATACCATAGCGGGGTTCTACGAAGACCCGCTCGGCTATGTGATGTTCATGTTCCCGTGGGACACCGAGAAGTCGATCCAGATGGTCGAGCTTCAGGAGCCCTACAAATCGCGGTATAACTGTAAATATGGCCCGGACCTGTGGGCGTGCAAGTTCCTCGACGACTGGGGCGCCAAAATTAAGGAACGAGGGTTCGACGGCGAGCACGCGGTAGAGCCAATTCAGTTCGCGACTACCAGCGGCCATGGCATCGGTAAGACCGTTCTGGTAGCGTTCATCATCAAGTTTATCCTCGACACGCGACCGTATTCACGCGGCACCGTGACCGCCATGACCGACACGCAGCTTCGGACGAAGACATGGGCCGAACTGGGCAAGTGGCACAAGCTCTCGCTCACGGAGCACTGGTTCAAGTATAACACAGGGCGCGGGGCCATGTCCCTGACGAGCTACGAGCACCCGCAGACGTGGCGCTGCGATGCGCAAACGAGCCGCGAAGAGAACTCGGAGGCCTTCGCCGGCCAGCATGCGGCAAATGCCACCTCGTTCTACATCTTCGACGAGGCGAGCGGCGTCCCCGACAAGATTTTTGACGTTCGAGAGGGCGGCACGACGGACGGCGAGCCTATGACCTTCGACTTCGGGAACCCGACGCGCAACAGCGGGCGCTTCTTCGAGGAATGTGAGGGCAGGTTCAAGCACCGCTTCATAGTTCATCGCATCGACAGCCGCTCAGTCGCTATCACCAACAAGCACCGCATCCAGAAATGGGTCGAAGACTATGGCGAAGACAGCGACTACGTTAAGGTCCGCGTCCGGGGCATCTTTCCGGCGGCCGGCACCATGCAGTTCATCCCGACTGCTGACGTGGACGCAGCGATGGAGCGGGAAATCGTCATGGACCGCTCGGCGCCGCTCCTTATCGGCGTAGACGTGGCGCGGTTCGGCGACGACGACAGCGTGATATGGGCCAGGATCGGCGACGACGCGCGCTCCTTCCCGCCCGACTGCTACAATGGCCTGGATACGGTGCAACTTGTTGGGAAAATCATCGCCAAGATACAGTTTTTCCGAAATCTCGGCATGAAAGTCTCTGGTTTGTTCGTGGACGGCGGCGGCGTTGGCGGCGGCGTCGTGGATCAGCTTCGCGCGCTCGGTTACGCGCCAATCGAGGTCATGTTTGGCGGAGGCGCTACCGATAAAAACACCTATCGCTTCAAATCCGACGAAATGTGGGGCAATATGGCGGCGCGGATCAAGACGCACCTCGTTTTGCCGACGATCCGCGACAGGAATGGTGTAAAACTCAAGGAACAGTTGACGCAGCGGGAGTTTGGGTATACAAAGCTGGGGAACAAGGTGCATCTTGAGGCAAAAGCGGATATGAAAGAGCGGCTCGGAAGCGGCGCCGGCTCCCCTGACCTCGCGGATGCTCTCGCCACCACATTCGCAGCGGAAGTCGCGATTGCGCGGCCAGAAGAGCTTGCGGCAGCTTCGCGGGGCGTACAGGATTTCGACCCCTTCAAACTCGACTGGCTGAGGTCATAAAATGGGTGCTTCAACTCCTCCTGCTCCAGTTATCCCGGCGGCTCCTCCCCCGACGCCGACGCTCATGGACCCGAATGTGGCTAACGCACGGGCCGCCAACATTGCTACCGCCAATCTCCAGGGGCGAGCGAGCACCATCCTCACTTCCCCGCAGGGGCTCACTAACACGCCATCCACTCTGGCGAAGAAGACCGCGCTGGGCTCGTGATGGCGCGCAAAGGTCGCGTATTTGTAGGGGGCAAGCTAAAGCCGCCTCGCGTGGTTTCCGGCGTTGTGGTATCACGTGAGGCCAAGGTGCAGCACACTACCAAGCGGAGATAGCCGGTGTCTGACACCTACATGGATAGCTCCAACGTTCCGCTGGTGGATCAGCCGTACCGGGACCGTCTGGAGCGCCGTAAGGGGGCTCTCAAGCTGGAGCGAGTTGGCTTCATCCCGCACTACAAAGAACTGTCGCAGTTCATTCAGCCCCGGCGTGGTCGCTTCTTCATAGAAGACCGCAATCGCGGTGGCGAGCGGTACAATAGCATCATCAACAGCAAAGCGACTATGGCGCACCGCGTAGCGCGGGCCGGACTTATGGCCGGCTCCATGTCTCCCGCGCGCCCGTGGTTTGAGCTTGGTGTTGACGATCCGCAGCTTTCCGCCTGGCAGCCAGCGAAGGTGTGGTTTTCGACCGTCTCCGCCATCATCCGCAAGATTTTCAATGAGAGCAACTTCTACAATATGTCCAGCACGATGCTGGGCGAGATACTGTTGTTCGCTACGGGCGCCATGCTCCACGTGGACGACTTCGAAGACGTGGCGCGCTTCTACACCCTCACGGCTGGCAGCTACCTCATCGGGCAAGACGACCGCCAAATCATCAACACCTTGTGCCGCGAGTGGGAGCTTACCACGTCACAGTTGGTCCAGAAGTTCGGGCCGAAGGCGTGCAGCCCGCAAGTCCAGACCGCTTATGACAACGGCAATTACGATTTGTGGTGGCCCATTACCCACATGATCGAGCCGAACGATATGTACGACCCTGGCAAGAAGCTCAGCCAGTACAAGAAGTTCGCGTCGGTCTACTACGAGACCGGCATTCAATACAACGCAAACGGCAAACTGTTGAGCCGCAAGGGGTTCAGGGACTTCCCGGCCTACGTGCCACGCTGGGACGTTACGGCCGAAGACATTTACGGCACCGATTGCCCGGCCATGACGGCGCTCGGGGACATAAAGGGGCTTCAGATCGAGGAGCGCCAGAAGGCGCAGGCCATATCCCTTATGGTGCGCCCCCTGCTGAAGGGGCCAGCATCTCTGCGGAACGTGCCAATTGAGAGCCTCCCAGGCGGCGTCACGATTTACGATGGTGACGCGGGCAAGGATAGCCTCGCGCCGATCTACACGGTTAACCCGCAGCTTCAGGAAATGCGCATAGACATAGGCGCAGTCGAGGAGCGGATCGAGCACGCCTTCTACAACCATCTGTTCCGCGCCATTTCCGACATGCAGGGCGTGCAGCCCCGCAACCAGCTTGAGCTTAACCAGCGCGACCAGGAGCGCTTGCTGGAGCTTGGGCCGGTGCTTGAGCATATGCATGAGGAGTTCCTGGCGCAGGTGGTCAGCCGCACATTTGAGCAGGCGGTTCGGGCGCATATCTTGCCGCCTGCCCCAAAGGAAATACAGGGGCAGTTCGTCAAGATGAAGATGATCTCTGCGCTGGCGACGGCGCAGCGTTCTGTCAGCGCAGGCACCATCGAGCGGGTTACCACCTATGTCGTCGGGCTCGTGTCGGGCGGTTTCCAGCACGCGGCCGATAACTTTGACGCGGATGCTGCGGTTAATGAGTACGCTGACGTTACCGGCCTCTCTCCCCGCCTCATAAAGGGGGCGGAAGTCGTGGCTGCCGAGCGCAAGATCGCTGCCGATCAGGCGGCGCAGACGCAGAAGGCCGCACAGCTACAGAGCATGGCCGAGACGGCGAATACTGCTGCTGGCGCCGCTGCTTCGGCCACCAAGGCTGGCATAAACGTGCCTGCTGCGCTGGGCCAGACGGGGCTACAGCCGGCGCAGCAAGCTGTGCAGGCTCGCACGGGGACGAACCTCTATGACAGGCCGGGTAAATGAGCTACGACGACGACGAACAGGCGCGCTTAGACGCTGAAGCTGAGGCCAAGCGGCGATATGAGCTTGAGCGCACGCAGGAAGACGAGGATTTGCGCGCTATTGTCAGAACTACCGCCGGTCGCGCTTTCCTGTGGTCCTTGTTCACCATGTGCGGTCTATACGCTGACGATTTCAGGGGCGAAGACACCCATTCCATGGCCCGTGCAACAGGAAAACGCTCAATAGCGTTAAAAGTCATAGAAAACCTCTTTACAGCGGACCCCCATGCGTATACATTGATCCGAGATCAGGCAATGGCACGGCGTATAGCTCTGCTACACGTCGGCGCACAGGAGAAAAAGTAATGGCTGATGGGGAACGGGTTTTAGGCTTCCAAGAGACGCCGTTGGTTCCGGGGTCGGCGGTTGGACGCTTGGGTGATGCGGCGGCAGCGGCGGAAGCTGCGCTGGCATCACGTGATACCACGCAGGCTGCTGATCCGGTTGTAGCTCCGGTTGTAGCTGCGGTAGCTGACCCGGCGGTGGCGGCTACGGCTCTCGCGGCAGCTAAGACGGCGGCGGATGCGAAGAAGGCGACCGACGTTACCGCCGCAGAGGCGGTGCTGGCGGCAGCTAAAACCCCCGAGGAGAAGGTGGCAGCGCAAAAGGCGCTTGACATCCTAAAGGGGCCGACCGATACTCCGGGTGTTGCGCCCGAAAAATACGAGCCGTTCACGCTGCCGAAAGAGATTACCCCCGACCCGGCAGCAATTGCTGCCTTCGAGGGGGTCGCCAAGGGGTTGAATTTGAGCCAATCGCAGGCTCAGGCTCTCGTGGACTTCGATACGAAGCGCGCCATCGAGCAGGGAACGAAGGCGGCGGAAGCTCAGACGAAAGCCTGGAATACGTTGCTGGAGACGCGGCTCTCCGAGGCAAAAGCCGATCCGGTCATTGGGGGCCAGAACTGGGATGCGAGTGTTACTTCGGCGCGTGCGGCCATCACTGCCTTCGGTACGCCTGCCCTACAAGCGTACCTGAACCAGAGTGATGCAGGGAGCCATGTCGAGATCGTTCGGTTTTTCGCGGCCGTTGGGAAGGCCGTGCAGGATGACAGCGTACACTTCGGCGGCAAGCAGCCGCAGCCTGCTGACATTAGCCTCGCTAAGCGCCTGTTCCCGAACGACAAGTAGTCCCCAGCACGAGGATTAAACTCCCATGGCGACCCTCATCAATCGCAACCCGACCCTTCTGGACCTCGCCGCCGTCACGGACCCGAACGGCCAGATCGCGGCCGTTGTCGAGATTTTGAACCTCGTCAATGAGGTTCTGATCGACATGACGTGGATCGAGGGCAATCTGCCCACCGGCAACGTCTCTTCTATCCGCAGCGGCATCCCGGCCCCGACTTGGCGCCGCATGTATGGCGGTGTGCAGCCCAATAAGTCCACGTCTGTCAAGGTGACGGACAACACGGGCATGCTGGAGGCTTACGCCGAGGTGGACAAGGCGCTTGCCGACCTGAACGGCAACACCGCCGCGTTCCGCTTGCAGGAGAACCGCCCGCATATCGAGGGCCTCAACCAGCAGGCTGCGACGACCATCTTCTACGGCAACGAAACGTCGCTGCCCGAGAGCTTCACCGGCCTCGCGCCGCGCTTCAATGTCTCCCCCGGAAACGCCACTCCGGCGCCGAACTCTGAGAACGTGATCCTCGGCGGCGGTTCGAGCACCGATAATCAGTCGATTTGGCTGGTCGTCTGGTCGCCCGAGACCTGCCACGGCATCATCCCGAAGGGATCGACCGCCGGCCTTCAGGTCACTGATAAGGGTCAGGTCACTATCGAGGACGCGAGCGGCGGCTCTAATACCGGCCGCATGGAAGCCTACCGGACGCACTACCGCTGGGATATGGGCCTCACCGTCCGCGACTGGCGGTATGTCGTCCGCATCCCGAATATCGCCACCACCGGCCTCCTGTTTACCGCAGCGACGGGCGCTAACCTCCCCGACCTGATGTATCAGGCGCTGGAGCAAATCCCGAACCTCTCGGTCGGACGCCCGGTGTTCTACATGAGCCGCGCCATCCGCTCGATGGTTCGCCGGCAGGTCTCCTACGCGACCCGTGGATCGACCTTGACGATGGAGAACGTCGGTGGTCGTATGACCATGAACTTCCAGGGCGTTCCTATGCGCCGGGTTGATGCCCTGAACGCCGCCGAAACCCTCGTTTCGTAATCCCGACCGTCATAAGGAACGCGACCATGATCCTCGACACCGATAATGTCCTTTGCAAGGCCGCTGCGGTCGGCACGAGCACGACTACCGGCACCGCCATCGGCGACGTGATCGACCAGACCGTTTCCGGCCAGGACGAGCCGGGTAAAGTTTACCTCGTCATCAGCGTCACGACCGAGATCATCACGGCGGGTTCGGCGGGTGTCCTCACCTTCCAGCTTGCCTCCTCGGCTGCGGCGAATATGGGCACCCCGACGGTCCATCTCCAGACGCCCCCGTTTGTCACTGGAGCTACTGGCGCGACCACCGGCATCGAGGTTGGCGACTTCCTGTTCGTCTGCGGTCTCCCGGCCTCGTGCTACATCGGCGCGGGTCATCTGGCGACCTCGACGTACTTGCGCTACCTCGGCATTCTCGCGGTCATTACGACCACGGCGCTGACGGCCGGCGCGATCAACGCCTACCTCACGCTGTCGCCCCCGTCTTGGAAGGCCAAGAAGGCGGGCATCTAACCGGAGTTGGCGCTGGTATCACGTGATGCCGGCGCCAACCCTCTCATTCACAGGGAAGAGACTACGATGATCGTTTTATTGCGGGAAAGCTGGTTCGGCCCTGACGCCACCCTATACCCCAAAGATGAACGTGGCACCGTCATACCGGACCAGTTTCGGATACATCTGCCCAGCACGGCACGGGAGCTTTCGGAGGTACTGGAGGTTGCGCCTATCAAGCAAGCGCCGGAGCGCCCGCTGACCGCCCTCCAAGCCGCCGACCTTGGGCGCCAGCAGGCAGATGCGTTTGACGAGGCGGCTCAGAGGGCAGAACTGACGCGGGCGCAGAATGCACAGCGCCTCAAGGACGAACTCTCGAAAGAGAAGAAGAAGTAACCCCTAGCCCCCTGGAGCACGCCACATGGCCGTCCAATCCACCTCAGTTACTACCGCCATTGCGACCGTGCCGTTCGCGGTGTCGCCGGGTGAGCAAGTCACCGCCGGCCTCTCTGGCACGTACGCCATGACCGTCGTGCTGGAGGAAAGCATCAACGAAGACCCGAACGGTGCTTTCCAGCCCGTCGGCGAGAGCCCGAGCATCTACAGCACGGCAAATGCCACCGTCTCGCATGTCCATACCGTCGATGGTCCCCCGGTTGGCAGCGGTGCGGGCACTACGCGATGGATGCGCTGGCGCTTCACGAGTGTCACTAGTGGCACGTGTGTCGCCACGATGACGAATGGTGCGACCCCGCTCCAGGCTCCTGACATTGTGCTTAACCGGAACGTCAGCGTTACCGGCGACTTCCACACCGGCGCCGAAAGCGGTTCCGTCGCTCCTGTTGCGGGAGGGGCAGCCCTCACTCTCACGGCGGCCTTGCATGCGGGCAAGACGATTAACTTTGATACGGCGGCCGGAACGATTATCACCCTGCCTGCGGCAACCGGCACGATGGACGTTTACAAGTTCGTTGTCACCGTCGTTCCTACAAGCAACGACCATCACGTCCTGACGGCGCCTTCAACCGATCACTTGCGCGGGACCGCGCTGTTGAACGATAGCGCGACCGTAACCGGCTATGACGCCTACGCGGTGTCTACCCATACCGCCAACAAAATCCTGATGAACGGCACCACCACCGGCGCCCTGTCCATCGGCGACAGCTTCGAGCTTCAGGACATTGGCGCCGGCTGGTGGCAGGTCAGAAACTTCGTGGCGAACGCCAGCGGGTCCGCCGCTACTCCGTTCGTTCACGTCTAATCGGCAGATACCCCTGGGATCACGTGATCCCAGGGTCTTCCTCGGGAGCATGGCATGGCGGCGATTAGTCAAACGACCGTCTGCAACATGGCCCTCTCCCATGTCGGCGCCAAGAGCCATATCGAGAGCATCCAAGAGAAAAGCAATGAGGCCGACGCTTTCCGCTTGTGGTGGGACTTCTCGTTGCTGGAATGCCTCGAAAGCTATGACTGGAGCTTCGCGCGCACTCGCACGCCGCAGGGTAGCTCTCTTGCCCTCGACGGTGACGTACCACCCGACGAGTGGCAGTTCCGCTACCAGTATCCGGCCGATTGCGTGAAGGCGCGCATGATATGGAACCCGGTCGGCCCTACGGCTGACGCGGTGCCGTTTGCGCTGGAGCTTAACAGCCAGGGCGTGCGCACGATCCTCACGAATATGGGCAACCCGATCCTCGTTTACACGAAGCTTGTCACGAACCTTTCACTGTTCATCCCCATTTTCATCTCCTTGCTGTCGCGCTGCCTCGCGCAGCATGTTGCGTTCCAGCTTACCGGGGACCAGAAGATCGTTGACGCTCAGGTGGCACAATATGGCGCGCTCTTGCGCTTGGCGCCGGCCGTTGACGCGAACGAGATGGTGCCGTCGCAGCCGCGCGATGCCGAATGGATACGCGGTCGCACGTTTGACCCCAAGAATTACGGCTACCCCGGCATCCGGTATTAACCGATGCCGGTCCTTATCCAGCCCAGCTTTGCCCACGGCGAGGTAGCGCCAGCCCTGTATGGCCGCGTTGATACGACCATGTACCAGAGCGCGCTTCGTCTCGGGCGCAATATCGTAATCCGCAGCTTCGGAGGCGCCAGCAATCGCCCCGGGCTGTCGTTCGTTGGACCTGTGCGCGATCACTCCTACGACCCGCGCCTTATTAAGTTCTCGTTCGACGCTGAAGACCACGCCATGCTGGAGTTTGGCGACGAATACGTGCGCGTAATCGTGGACGACGCGCACGTTACTAACACGCCGGTTGCCATCACGGCCATCACGAAGGCGAACCCGTGCCAAGTTACATCGGCGAGCCACGGCATGAGCACCGGGGACGAGGTGTTCTTCGCCGGCGTAGTGGGGATGACCCGGCTCAATAACAATCGCTATCTCGTGACGGTTATCGACAGTGACAACTACACGCTGAACGATCAGGTCACGAACGCCGCCGTAGACACCACGGGAAGCTCGTGGGGAGCGTATGTCTCGGGGGGCACTGGAGCTTCCATCTTCACTGCGGTATCGCCCTACGCCATCGCCGACGTAGCTACGTTGAAGTATACGCAGTCAGCAGATGTCATGTCGCTGACGCACCCGAGCTACCCGCCATACGAGCTACAGCGCACTGGGACGAACACGTGGACGTTCGTGGCGCCGTCGTTCGAGCCTTCCATCGCATCGCCGACGACCATGGCCGTTGCGGTTGGCACGACTGGGGCGGTTACCCGCTTGTACACTGTAACGGCCTCGAAAGAGACCACGCTCGAAGAGAGCCTTCCGGGGCTGGATACAGCGGGAGCCGTCACGATAACTGGCATTACGGCAGCTAACCCAGCGGTCGTTACGTCAGCCAGCCACGGCCTATTGTCGGGCGATGTTGTGCAAATCGACGCCGTCGTGGGGATGACGGAGTTGAACGGGCAGCGGTTTACGCTCGGCGCCACTACGACCGACACTTTCGCCCTGCTGGGGGTCGATAGCACCCTCTATACCGCGTATTCTTCGGCCGGCACCGCGACACCGCAGTTCGTCCGCATCACCAATGGCGCGGTAACTGCTAACGACACCCTCACGTGGGACGCGGTGGCGGGCGCCATAAAATACTCAGTGTATTGTAATAACGCCGGGGTCTTCGGCTGGCTGGGTGATACGGCTGCGCTTACTTACACAAACACCAACCAAGCGCCTGACGCTTCGACTACGCCGCCGAACGCGAGCAATCCCTTTCTTGGCATTGGTAACTACCCCGGCGCAACCGGCTTCTATCAGCAGCGGCAAGTCTACGGCGCCACTAAAAACGCGCCCGACACGTCAGTTTACAGCCGCACCGGCAGCTATGACAATCTGAGCGCCTCGACCCCGGCCAATGATAGCGATGCGATCACGGCGACCCTCGCCAGCACCGAAGTCAATGAGATACGGCACTACCTACAGGGCACGTCCGACTGCTTGATCTTTACGGCCGGCGCAGAGTGGCAGGTAAACTCTGGCACTGCCGGGTTCTTTGGGCCGTCGTCCATACAGCAGTGGCCGCAGTCTACCTGGGGTTCCTCGGACCTCGCGGCCCCCATAATGCTCGGGCGCGTCATCTTGTACATAACAGAAAACCGGGCTTCGGTTCGCACTATGACATTCTCCTGGCAGGTCCAGGGGCAGGGCTATATCGGCACCGACGCCACTATCCTCTCTAACCATCTGCTTGAGACGTACCAAGCGCAGGGATGGTGTCTTGCCAAGTACCCGGACCCGATCTTCCACATAATTCGAGATGACGGTCAAGTTGTGTGCTGCACCTACAACGAGGAGCAGCAGATGATCGCGTGGGCACGCTGGGACACGCAAGGCAGCTTCACCATGACGGCCGCGCTTCCGCACAACGCTACTGAGATCGACGAGGCGGTATACTTCGTCGTCAAGCGCCAGATCAACGGTAACACGGTTCGCTTCATCGAGCGCACGCATAGCCGGCGCTTTGTGGACCCGCGCGATTGCTTCTTTGTGGACGCGGGCGTCTCTTATGACAACCCGCTGCCCATCACTGGGATCAGCTTGGGTGCCAACACTACTATCACGTCGGCCAGCCACGGCTTGACAACCGGCCAGTACGTAGACATTTCTGACATTCTGTGGCAGACGACGCTCGACGAGCTCGGAAACGCCATCGTACCAAACCAGTTGAATACCTACATTGGCTGGGATCAGAATGGCCCTGTGCCGAAGCCGGAAGGCGTCCTGCGCTGCCTCGTCGGCCCAACCACCACCGACACGTTTGTCGTGCTGGACCAGAAGACGGAAGCCCCGATCGTAAGCACCGGCTGGAACGCCTACCTTTCCGGCGGCAACGCGCGCCTACCGATTAACACGGTTACGGCTCTTGACTACCTCGAAAACACGGAAGTCGTGGTCCTGGCAGACGGCAACGTTATCGAGGGGCTAACCGTAACGAACGGCCAAGTCAATATCGGCCGTCTCGCCAGCCGCATCCACGTCGGGCTCCAGTATATCTCGGATATGGAGACGCTCGACATAGAAGCGCCGAGCGGCACGATACAGGGGCTATTCAAGAAGGTCTCAAAGGTGGTCGTGCGCTTTGAGAAGTCGCGCGGTCTCCTGATCGGCCATTCGGAGGTGCCCGAGGAGAGCACGATCCAGAATGACTTGATCGAAATGAAGCAGCGGTCCACTGAGCTTATGGGCGACCCGACCGCGCTTCTGACCGGCGACAAGGAGATCATCCTCGACCCGTCATGGAATACTAACGGCCGCATCTTCATGCGCCAGAAGTACCCGCTCCCCATGACCATCCTGGCGGTTATACCGACGCTCTCGGTCGGAGGCTGACCGTGGCGGAATACCAGATCGTGCCGGCGACCCGAGAGCACGCGGTTAAGCTGGCCGCCAGGATGCGCGCGTCCGACCTTCGGGAATTGCGTGCTCTGGGGCTCGACCCTTTCGTAGCTCTGTACGATGGCATTAAGGTATCACGTGATGCCGTTACCGGGCTGGTGGATGGCCGCGTGCTCGGCATGTTCGGGGTAGCTGTCTACGTGCCACTGTCGGATGAGGGCTGCCCGTGGTTCCTCGGCTCCTACGAAGTGCCGCAGCATAGTCGCGCGTTCTTGCGCTTCTGCAAGACGGGGCTGTCTCACATAGCGCCTCAATACTCATTGCTGGTCAATTACGTTGACGCCAGATACCCTGAAGCTGTAAGGTGGGTGCGCTGGCTTGGTTTTACTGTAGACGCGCCGGAGCCACGCGGCCCCCACGGCGTTCTGTTCCACCGTTTCTGGCGAGTGCGCGCATGATCTGGATTTGCCGAGTTCAGGAGACCATTGTAGCTGGGCCTGCGCTGCCGGCCATAGCCATAGCTGCCACGGTTGCTTCTACAGCCATGTCAGCTTACGGCGCCTACAGCCAGGGTCAGGCGCAGAGCGCGCAGGCCAAGTACCAGCAGCAAGTAGCGCAGAATAACGCTGTCATGAAGCAGCGCGCTGAGGTCTCGACCGCCAGCCAAGCGACTGTCACAGAGACGTACCAAGCTCTCCAAGACGCGGCGCTTAAGGGGCGCGAAACCGCAGCCGAGGGCGCCAGTGGCACCGACGTGAACCAAGGCAGCGCGTTGAATACCACCAGCAACACGGCGGCGGATGCGGTGCTGAACCAGAAGACCGTCGCCTACAACGCCTCTATGCAGGAATATGATGAAGCGGCGCAGGCCGACTACCAGCAGGGGCAGGCGGGTCAGTTTGGCGCCGCTAGCCAGAACGCACTCACTGCCGGAACCATCGGCGCCGCCGGGTCAGTCTTGAGCGGGCCGGGTTCTGTTGCGGATAAGTGGTACAAGTTTAACCAAGCTGGAGTTTCATAGCTGTGGCACAAGTTCCTGTTGAGCCAGTTCCGTCTGTAACTCCCAACGCCGCTCCCGCGCCGATGGCGAGCACGTCTGCTGATCCGGCGGCGTTCGGAGCGTTGAACGCTCAAGCCATACAGCGGGCTGGTGCTGGCCTAGGCAATATGGGGGACGCTCTCGGCAACATCGCCATAGCGAAGGCACAGCAAGCCGCTTCGATCATGCGGGGCAACGACTACTCGGCTGCGGCCACACAGCTTAATCAGGGTCTCGACGCGATCAACAAGACGCAGAATATGGGGCTCCCCAGCACTGTCCAGAACTTCGGGGACAGCGTTGACGCGACTATCCAACAGACCCTCGCTAACCACGGCGGCGGGCCGGCCAGTACCGTGATGCTGCAAAACCAGTTGTCGCAACTGAAGACCGGTCTAATGGCCCGCGCTCAGTCCATGTCGGACCAGTCCAACACCATTCAGGCGCAGACACAATTTCAGCAAGTTCTGGGGCCTGCGTCGTCGCTCGTCTACAACGACCCTACCCAGCTTTCCGGCGCTATGGCTCAAGTCACCGCCAAAGTCAACGATCAGGTGGGCATGCGGACGCCCCCCGAGGCTGAAGCCATTTTGCAGGGGGCAAAGCAGACCCTCATTACGAATGCGGTGCTCGGGGCGCTCCACCAGGGCGGCACGCAAGGGATTTTCCAAGCGCAGAACATTGTTACGGACGCCGCTAAGGCCGGGTTCCTCGACGCCGACACGCTCGTCAACCTAAACGGCCAAATTCACGCCGCCAACCAGTTCATGGCCGGCAAAGCTTTCGAGTACAACCAGCGCCCGAGCAACTTCGTTCCTGACAACGCCAGCGCCTATATCCATGGCACTCTCGATCCGGTGGACAGCCGGCGCATGGAGCTAGAGGTGCAGCAATTGGCGCTCCCACGCACAGTCATGGACCCGCAAAGCGGTCTCCCGATGACCGTGCCGGGCGTGGACCCTGGGTCAGACATGCGCGCTGCGCTGGCAGCGCACGGCATAATCTTGCCTTCCACGGCCGCTGCCGCCGGCTCACCCGCCGTGGGCATACCACAAGCGCCTGTGGCTGGCGCTCCCGGCGCGCCTCTTGGGCCGGCTACTACGGTCGGCGCTCCGGTAACAGCGCGCAATGCAGGGCCTCTCCCTGGCACTGTTCTCACGCCCGGTGATCCTGGCTACCAGCCGAACGCCAGCCCTGCTGGAGCGGCTCCTGTGCCTGTGCCAGCGCAAGGGCAGCCGGGCGCGGGCGCAACGCAAAACGAGACCCTCTACAGCTACGCCAAGAACGGGCAGGCCACTGGTGCCGGCGCCGAAGCGTCACGGCTGTTCTACAACTATGCGCCGGTTGTCGGGGGCGCCCTTGGTAGCCCCGCTGCCTCCAACGCCGAGACGGAAGTAAATGCTGTCAAGAACAACCTCGCCTCAATCTTCACGAACGCGAACATCGCCGGCGGCAATAGGCCTCCCCCGAAAGAGACTGAAGAAATCGCCAGCTTGCTTGACGAGTTAGACCCAAAAATGCTGGGCAACCAGACCGCGTATGTCACCACCCTGGCGAAGCTGGATGACGTGCTCGGCCAGATGCACGATGAGTACCTGGACCGCGCCGACCCGCACGGTGCGGGGGCTCCTATGGGAACAGACGTTCGGCAGCAAGCGGCTCAGATCGCCAACCAGATCACGCATATCCGCCAGCAACTCGGCGTACCTCCCCGCCTTACCCCCCAGCAGTCGTGGGCCATGCCGGCAGGCTCCGAGTTCCGAAAGAACAGCGGCCCCGAGAATGGCCAGATCAGCATCTCGCATGGTAAGCCGGGGGGTCAATAATGGCCGATCCAACTCTCCCCCCGCAAGAACAGTACACGGCGGCTGACGCTGCGGCTGACGCTGCTAACGCGGCGGGTGCGCCAGCCCAGCACGGCACTGTACAGATCACATTTCCTGGTGGGGCACCTCCCGCACCTCCCGCCGGGCCTAACACCTCGACCGCCGCCGTCCCAACGCCGGTAGCTGGCGGTGCTGCGGTTTCTGCCCCGGTGCCGTCACCCATAGGACCACCTGCGCCGATCCAAGCTCCGGGTGTGGCACCGGAGCGCGATGCCTACGGCGACCTCCCCGGCGAGGCTGCGCATCCCACGGTAGCTACGGCTCCGGCACCTGACGCTTACGGTGACCTCCCCGGAGCTACCAGCGCGGATGCTACCGCTGGGCAAAAGATGGGCGCCCTCGGCGAGGGTGTCGCTGGCGGGGCCATATCTGGCGGCACGATGATGGCCGGTATGACCAGCGGCATGGCAATAGGCGCTCTCGCTGGTGGCGGTGTATTTGACGCGGCTACCGTGCCGTTTGGCGCTGCCGCTGGGCTCGTGGCTGGCTACTACGCTGCTAACCGAGCGAAGGCGGGGCTGGGCATACCGGCGCCTGAGCAGATGTCGGCTAACGTGCGGCCATATGGCTACGCGGGTGATATGTTCGGCTCCGGCATGTCTATGGCCGGTGAAGTGGCTCTCATGGCGAAGGCTGGGGTGACGAGTTCTATTCCCTTCGTGCAGAAAATCCTCGGATACGCTCGCTACCACCCGGCGGCGTTTCTAGCAGGGGAAGCCTCCACCAACTTCGGCGCTGGGACTGGGGCTGCGGCCTCTGAAACGGTAGCGCCAGGCAATACGCCAGCTCGCATAGCCCTTAGCGTCGGGGGCGCCATCATTAACCCGGCCTTCTGGCTACAAAATGGTGGTCGCTTTGCAGCCTCCAAGTTCGGGTTCTACGGCAAGCTGCTGACGAATGCGGGGCAGAAGAACCTAGTAGCGGCGCGCGCCCAGGCTATAGCGCTATGGCACGGGGAAGACCCGCAAAGGCTGGCCGATGTACTGACGACGCCCGGCATCGCGGACGTTCCTGGTATCACGTCAGCCCAGAAGAGCGGCAGCCCCGCTCTCGCTGCCATGGAAAAGAGCCTCACCGACAGTAGCCAGAAGTTCGGCTCCTACCTCCATGGCCGAGCAAAAGACGCGCTGACCACGATGCGGAACGCCATGCACTTGCTCGCCCATGGTGGAACGCCGGCCGAAGTGACCGGCCATGCTGAGACACGGGCGATCTATTTCCGCACGCTCATACAGGGCGTCGTGAATGACGCGGTGGACACGGCAGTTACAGCCGCGAAGAAGCTCACGGTGGACAGCCAGCGCACGCGCGCCCAGCTTGGCAAGATTGCGCAGGATGCTGTTGCCAAAGCGCTGACGATGGCCCGCGCAGCCGAGAAGGAACTGTGGTCGAAGGTTAATAAGACCATTCCGTGGCAGGCCCCGGAGCATTCCATCGCCGCGTATAAACAAGTGGGGGAGGATGTTCTTCTCAAGAAATACGGGCAAGGGGTAGACCCTGTAACCGAGCGGTTCTTCGCTTCAATGATGGAAGAGCCGAACCCACTTGAAGAAGGCGATACGGTTTTCGGGGAAGGCGCCGCAGCCGAGCCGAAGACTACCTCGGGCGAGCTTATTAAGATGCGGGGTCATCTCTTGAACGAAGCTCGTATGCTCCGGGGCGCTACTCCGTCGAATGATAAGATGGCGCGTGTTTACGACGAGCTTGCCGATGGTGTCTTGAGCGACCTTAACGAGATGGGCGCCAAATTTGGGGATCAGGCTTACGACGCGGCCCGCCAATTCACTAAGGAATTGCACGATGCCTTCCAGCGCACTTTCGCCGGGAGCGCCACGAGTGTCACCCGCAATGGCTCCGGGCGCGTAGCTCCAGAAGAGTTCTTGGATAAAGCTCTCGGTAGCGGCGGCACTGGCGGCGACCTTCAATTGCAGGAACTTGAAGACGCCACGAAGTTCATGGCCCTGCACGGTATGGACAGCCCCGAAGCGCTCAAGAATGTCGGCGTGATGCTCAGCGCGCAGCAGCGGCTATTGCGCTTCGCCGCGAGTGACATCGTGAACCCCGTCACCAAACGCATCGACCCTCTGCGCGTGGCGAAGTTCATGCGCGATAACCAGAGCATCCTCGACCGCTTTCCCGAAGTGCGTGGCGAACTAGAGGGGGCCATGAAGGGCGAGCAGCAGGCGCAAGACGTGCTCAGCCATTTCGGCCCTGATGGCACCGGCATTGTTTCCAGCGACCAGCTTATCCTCGGCAAGCTTCTCGACACTGACGACCCCGTGGGCGCAGTGGCTAAGGTTATGAACGGAGCGCAACCGCTCCAAGACTTCGTTCGCATGGTGGAGCTAGCCGAGAACAGCGGCGCCCCGGCCGTGAAAGGGCTCACTTCAGCCGTCCTGCAAAACGCCGTCACTAAATCGGTGAAGGGGGGTGAACTGAACTTCGGCATGCTCGATGACGCGCTTAACCGCCCGGTGCGTGCTGGGCTGCCGAGCCTGCTACAGATGATGCGGAGCACGGGCCTCCTCGACGTTGGGGAGAGCGGGCGCCTGACGCAACTCCTGGCGGCTGGGCAGAAGGCCGAAGGCGTCGAGGAACTGGCGCGCGGTGGTCCCGGCATTCCGCTGCCCACTCAGCTAAGCGAAGGGGTGCAGGTCGCCATCAAGACGCTGGGCTCCCATACCGGCGGTCGCATCGGCGAGGCTGTCTTGGGGCGCACGACCTTGATCTCGCAAGCCGCATTCTCGGGGTGGGCTTTGAAGCTCGCTACGCGGGCTGGCGTCGTGCAAGCGACCGACCTTCTCCAGCAAGCGGTCGAGAACCCGAAGGTGATGGCCGATCTGCTGAGGGCACCTACCACGCAAGCTGAAGCGATCATGTGGGGACGGCGCTTGCATATGTATACGTTCAATTCCATAGCGGAGGGAGAGGCTCCAGAACCGCCGAAGGAGAGTGACCCCTACGATGAGCCGCCGCCTCCAGAGGCAGCCGCCAGTGAGGGGTCTTCGGGTGGGGCGCCCCCTACTCCCCCGCCGCCACCGGCCGCTACAGCGCCTTCTCCTGCGCCCTACGAGCCCCCCGGTAAAGCTCTGCTTCCGGTGATCCAGAAGCTCGAAGGGAGCGCCAACAATGCTACGTCGCGGAAGGGGGCTATCGGGCGTAACCAGATAGAGCCATCTACGGCTCACGCCTACGGTTTCTCCGACGCCACTCCTGAGAAGCTTAAAGACCCGGCGTACAACGACTATGTGGCAACGCACATTCTCTCGGGTCTCCTCCACCAGTTCGGCGGTAATACGAAAGCGGTGCTCGTCGCTTACAACGCCGGCCCGACTGTAGCGCGGCGTTGGCTCGCTGCTGGGGAAGATAACTCGGTGCTGCCAACCGAAACGCAGAAGTATCTAGAACACGCTAGTAGGCTGGGCTTGCAATAGCTGGTCTCACGTGATACCGTAGCTCTTCAGGATAGGGCGCCCCATGACCATCGAAACTCCAGCGTTCAAAACCACTGTCACCGGGAACGGCGCTGCTACCGTCTTCTCGTTCAGCCCAGTTGTGCTATACGCTGATGGCCAGCTTACCGTGTTCATGCTCGACCTCGATGGCAATCAGACGCAGCTTGTCGAGGGCACCGGCACGGGCAATTTTGGCGTCAACATGCTGACCGGCTATCCGGGCACGGGCTCCATCACGTACCCGAATGACGGAGTGAGCCCGCCGCTCGCGACCGGCTGGAAGCTCGCCATCCTGCCTGACTTTCCGCTGGTGCAGACGCTCGCTCTCGACAATCAGGGCGGCTACCTACCGGAGAACCAAGAGCAAGCTCTCGACTACCTTACTATGCTGGTGCAGCAGCTACAGGCTGAGCTTGACCTGTGCCTGCAAGTGCCGGTTACAGGAGCTACCCCAGGAGCTACGCTCGCGGCCGATCTGGAAGCCGTCGCCGCCAATCTCCCGGCCATCGGGATCGCTGCGGCGCAGAACATAGGCCCGGCGGTCGCCATCGCCACCGGCACGAGCCAAACTCGCTCTATCGCCGACTGGCTGGCGTCCGACATGTGGCCTGAAGATTTTGGCACCACGGGCACGAACGATGACACGACCGTAGTGCAAGACGCGCTCACCACCATCGCCAGCATGGTGGCGTCCATTAACACGGCGAACACTTGGCAGATCGACACCAGCGGGCCATTGCTGCGCTTCAAGTCTGGGCGCAGGTATACGATCAACCCGGCTACGGGGCTGACGAAAGCTGCGGGTTTCAGCATCGATGCCCGAGGAGCCCTTATTGGTACGCCGGAAGCGTCTCCCATCGTCATCACCCTGTCACCGCAGGTCAACCCCAGCGGCGTAGGGTCGCCGTGGAGTGACGAGATCAAGGGCGGCAACTGGACCTGCGTGAACTTCCTTATCCAAGGCAGCGGCACCAATTCGGTTATCTCTTGGACGCAGGGCATCACGCTGCGTGATCTTGGCATGTTCGGCTGGAACCAAGCAGGATCGTTCGTGGTGCCAGAGGGTATCACTGTAGGAAAGTGTGCCAACGCCATCCAGCTAGCGCGCTGCTTCATCAGCAGCTACAACACCGGCATCCGCATCATCGGCCATGACGGTTCCGGTAAGGCGACGCGCGGCCATTCGCGCACGATCATCGACGGCTGCCATATCGGGCGCTTGGCGCCGCTGACAGGGAGTGGCACAGCGCCCGGCGACGGCAACACCGGCACCGGAATATGGCTGGACCTTGCCGGGGCCGACGGGGAGACCCTGTTGATCTCCGACTTGCTGGTCGAGGGCGCCAATTACGGCATATACCTCGACAATGGCAGCGGCACCAAAGCGACCGCTAATAGCGGCCTCTACGGCGCTGGCGCTGGCGGCGGCAATGCCACTGCCCTAATCACCGGGCTGCGGTGTGACAGCGTTCAGCAGATGGTGTACAACGGGATAGAGGGCTGCACCATCGTCGCGCCTTATGCGCCGCCGAATGAAACGACGCCGATGATTAACGACGCCGCCATCTACGTGAACTACGGCGTCGTCAACGTACTTGGCGCGCGCATCGAGTTCCCCAACGCTGACAGCACCGATAACGCAATGGTGGTCAACCGGGCTAATGGCGCCGTTGGGTTCTGGGAGGGGAATGCCACTGGCGCGGGCCAGCAGTATCCCTTCAACGTGCCGGCGCCGCTGCGCACGCTGGTCGGCGACCAAGTGTGGCAAACGCTCGTCACCGGCGTGCTCTACGTCTATGCGCAGGGCAGCGGCAGCTTCAAATTCCAGTTCATCGACGACGCCGGCTTTTTCTCCAACACGCTCTCGACCGCGATCTCATCGGGTTCGATTAGCGTCGGATCAGGCGACAACGAAGTCACATTCACCATCGGCTCCAGCAGTGTCATCTATGTGGCCTTTGGATCGACTAACTTCACCCTCGCCGGCAATCCCGCCGTGACGGGCTGGAACGCGCAGCCAACTGGTATGGTCGGCGGCGGAATAGCTGCCGGCCACAAGGCGGCGTCCACGACGGTTATGTCCATCACCTTCTACGACCTCGATCTCTCGACGGGGATGGCCTTCACCGGCCTCGCATCCGGGCAGAACATGGCGATCGCGCTGTCGCTTCGGCTTAGCAGCGCATAGGGGGCTAGGATATGGACCCGTCAGGCGCTTATGGAAGCCAAATGCTAAACAAACTGTCACATGACGTATCGCTGACGTTGGGCACTTTCGTTGTCCTATCGTCGAATATCGAAGCCACCGCTGGCGCGATGGCGGCGGTGTTCCTTATGCTGTGCGGGGCCATTACGGTTTACACGCGCGTACAGCAAGCGCGAACGGCAATAGTAATGCGCCACAAGGCCGAGCACGAGCTTAATATGCTCCAGTCCTCGGATGTCCGCCGCGCGGCCGAGGTAATCCTGAACACGGCGACCGAGACGGCGCGGATGCTGCGGATCAAGAGTGAGGAAAGCGAAGCTCTGCGGGCGGCTGTAGCTAAGACGGAGGCGCTAAGTGGCTCATAAGGGCCTCCACAAGGGTAGCAGCTTAGGCGACCACGGGAAGAAGAAATAGCGCGGCTTCTGCCTCCCTGCGCCGCACTAGCCCATGGGATATGATGGGTGGATGGCCGGCGTAGACGTAGAGTTTTAGCCCTTTCGGCACTGCTAGGTAGTCTCCGGTGTTCAGCAGCCGCGTGAATGTGGCTCTCTCCAGGGTGCCGGCTCCCGTATTGAAGGTGAAGCTCACCAGGGCGCCAAACTGGTTCTCGTTGAGCGCCGCAGTGACGGCGTGGACAACGGCCTCCTCGGCTATCGTGAGGTCTGCTTCAAGCACGTCATCTGCTTGGTCTCTCGTGATACCAAGGTGCCAGTCTTCCTTGGACAGCACCCTGTGACCCCAGCCGATGGTCAGATAGCCGTAGCCGTCGTAGTACTCCTTCGGCTGGAAGCTCTCGAAGCTCTCAATAAGCTTGAGCGCGGCGGCGTTAATCATAGCCGCCACGACTTCTGCTTGGGAACTTTGTAAGCGACATGTAGGACGGGCGCCTCGGCTGCTTCAGTAGCGGGGGGCCGGCTGCTATTGCGGAGGAAAACCTCCAGTCGTGCGAGCGCGTTCCACGCAAGCTGCGCTGCGTGCAGCATGTCGGCGTCTTCATGGTTCACGAAACCTTCCAGCGCCTCCCCCGCCATATGCCGCATACAAGCTTCGGTGTACATATTGTAGGCGTCAGGTATATCCAGGTAGCTCATGTCGCCGATTGCTACCTCATGTTTCTTGGCGCCGTACTCGGATACCCGCGCGATCTCCATGAAAGCGCGCGGGAAGCGTGCCAGTACGTTACGGTATATGTTAACCTTCGCGTACTTGGCGGCGGTAGCGGAAGCCAGTTCACTCATATACAACCTCCTGTGGCGCTATTTTAGCCACTTTGCACAGCGCAAGATAGCAGTCCAAGAACTCGCGTTTGGCCCGTGGGGGTGCCCAGCATTGTACATTAACCCCCTCTAGCGGCTGGTACTGATCGAATGCCCACGGTTGCGGGTAGCGCATAATAGCCACCTTCTCCACGGGAACCATTCGGCGATCTATCGTCTTAATTTTGGAGGCACAAATAATACGCCACGGCGTCACTCCGAAACTCTCGTCAATCACGCGACCTATATTAGCCTCCAGGTCGGTGTACGCGGACCCCACCGCATGCTTGACGGCGCGCGATAGGTCGTTAAGGTACGCCTCTGGAGCGTCGTGCAGCAAGACCGCTAGCGCAGCCAAAGGCGGCCACTTCGCCACCGAGAAGGCGTAGCGGGCCATGAGTACGCTATGCTCGGCTACGCTGTAGAACCGGCCGACCATCCCCTGCCCTGAGTACCGGCAGTCCAGCGCCAGACCGTTGGCAATGTCTGATATAAACACCTCTTCCTGCCGAGGGTCGAGTGGGTAGAAGCGGCCACCCAGGCTCGTCTGCTGCCACTCGCCTTTACGACCCGGCATAATGTCGTCGAAGCTGGCGTCGGGTGCCTGCTTAGGCCGCGCGTTCGCTAAGCCCCAGTCCTGACATTGCCCGAAAAACTCTCTCATCATGCTCTCCATTTTGGCGGGTGCTTCCCCTTGCCGTAGCAAGTGATGATGACGCGCTTGCCATTTGGGTACACGCCGATATGGCTGCGCGTCCATGACGACTGCCCGACGTTGTAGCCCTGCTCCAGGTCTCCCGTGATACCAGACACGTAGGCGCCGAACCAGATGCCGGCTGAGTGGCTATGGCCGGTGTTTGTCTTGCGGCCCATTTGGGCGAACTGCATCGCGGACCCAGGACGGCCATTCGACCCGTTGTGCCCGTGGATGCCACACTCTATGCCGCCGTTGGCGTCGCCGCAGATTACGAAGCTCTCGTCCTGCTTGAGGAACTGGAGGGGAACCGGATGCGGGGACATAAACAGTCGGCAAGCGTAGTCCACGATGTTGAAATTGCGCAGCTTTGGCGCCGCGATCTCCTGGTACACCGCCAACTGGAGCTTCAGGAATAGGAGCGCGTTCGGCGGGTCGGTACGGTAATCGGCCTCGCGCAGCCAGCGCTTCAGGGCGTTGTCGTGGTTGCTGTCCACGATCACCGTCTTGCACCACGGGCGGTAGGAGCCCTCGGTCAGGAACCTCGCCACGCTCTGCAATTCTACAGCCACGCTGTCGGTATTATTGATGTACTTCTCGAAGTTGGCGTGCGGGTTCCCGCGATCATGGTGGTTGCGCGAGCGGAAGTCGAGGACATCGTGCATGAACTGGAAGCGCGGCTTCAGCACGTCCATCATGCCGTCTTTGCCCCACAACATCTCATCGACGGCCGCCGGCACGGTGCCCAGGTGTATATCCCCCCAGGTTATGCCCTCCATGCGATGGCCCTTCGTGACCTTGCCGTCCTTGGCACGCAGGGTAAGATCGTATATGGTGCCTTCGCTGTCAGCGTTAAGCTGTCGCACAAACCATACGCCGTCGCTGTCTACCTCGACTAAGAGGCCGCCGTAGCCGTGATGGAAGGACGCCTTAAGCCCTTCCTTCTTCAGGATGTAGTTGCGCTGCGTTACGGTGCCGGTGGTGTAGTTGATCTTGGTGCCCTCGGACTTCTGCGATGCGACCGAGCGCATAGCGAACTGCACGTGGGGGATAATGCCCGACTGCCGGCCCGTGTAAGCTTCCAAGCCGGATAGCGGTTGTACCGCAGTGGGCAGGATGTTCATCTCCCCGCACCAGACGAGCCCTGGGGCCACCTGAACGCTTTGGTCAAGGATATGTGGCTCAAGCTCGGGAGCCCACCACGGCTCACCTCCTGCGCCCTGCGTCGATCCTCGCTTGATGCTGCCCTTGCCATAGGCGGCTTTGTTATAGGTGAAGGTCGAGACGTGAATGCTGGCGTTATAATGCTTCGCCAGCGCCTTAATGTTCTCCCACGCAGGCGTGAACAGCTTGGTGTTATTCTGGGCGCAGGTGAAGATATAGCGGAACACCCTACCCTCGGGCGGCACGTCCCAGGTGGTGCGGGGCAGCGTCTTCACGGCGCCATGCAGGGCTCTAAAAAGGGGCATTATTGAACGCTCTCATGTGCGGGGTGGATGACGGTTATGGCGCCCGTCAGTACGTAGACGACGCGGTCGGGGCGGTCTTGACCGCCGAAGATTACGATGCGCGGGCCTATGAAGCATATACCCTCACAGCCGCATGGACATGGGCAGGCTAGTGCCATTATCTCAGGTGATAGCTTTGACCGCGACCCGCCGCCGCAGGAGCATGAGGAACTCTTCTGCGTCGAGGATAACGAGCCAGGGTTTGTGGCTTCGTCTGTGGAATACAACAGGTATCTCCCCCGGTGCCTTGTCGCGGGTGGCTTGGTCCATAGCCGGGTACAGCGACAAAATTTCCGTTCTCTTGACTTCCATATGGAAGCCTTCTATTGAATGTACTACATCTGGTGATCCAGGTCCACCCCTAAATTGCTGTCCACGGCGCGCCTCGAAGCCAAAACGGCGCAAAAGGTCACGCACCTCAAGCTCGCCAGTCTTCCCCTTATCCCGCTGCATCTTACCCACTACAATTTCCTCGCGAATACAAGTTTCGGATGTAGGTTCTTGGTATCCCATACACGAGCGCCAGAATAATCGTCCGTGCCCGGCCCCGCGACACGCCTACAGGTGAAACCCTTAGTGGTTCCTACGTGCTGCCAGCCGTCTCGCAAGTACAATTCCCCAGTTCTCGGGGGCTCTACAAGGGTCTCCCAGCCTTCCACGTCGTCTCCGTAGTTAAGCGGCCAATCCAGGGCTACTACACTGCGAAACTTGGCTACTATGGCTGTGGCGAAGTTGCGAACGGGGTACGAGCCACCCTTCTTGCTTATGTGAAAGAACGTGTTATTCACGATCTTATGTATGCTGGCCCCCGGAAAGAACTCATTGCGCCCCGGCAGGAATAGTCCAGCGCTACCCGCCACCGTCGCCCCGTAAACTACGCCGCGTACCGACACAAGATAAATAAGCTGGCGGCCCACAAACCCGCGCGGCTTTGAATAGTGGTCGGCCATCCACACCCTCAAGCGCAGGTCAGACTTGGGGATGCGGGTTAGCTCAATCATAGCCCGTACCTTTCTCCGACGTTAATCTTGCCGTCAATTGGCCAATCTTGAGCGAACGTGCCGCGCGTGTCGATCAGCAGGCGCTTGAACTCTTCAGCACTGCCGAAGCCCGGCTTCTCCTCGGTGGCGATCTCGTCGTATACGGTAAGGATCGGATGGTAGCCGGCGAGGCGAAGGCGCCGCTTGCCGGGCTCCATGATCTGACGCGCGGTGGCCTGCGTCCAGTTTTCCGTGAGCTTCCCCCCGTAGGTGTAGACGCGCTTCCAGTGGCCCTCCTTCTGCGCCATGTATGAGAGCTTAGGCACGGGCTTGCACCCGCACGTGCCATTGGCGCAATCTTCGCGCGTCACCGGCTGGTGCCACTGCGGCATCCCGGCGCGTATCTGCGGCTGGAAGTACCATAGGCGCTTCTCGCCATCGGGCAACAGCATCGTCAGCCATTCGTCTATGATCTGGAACTCGGCGCCGCATGGCTTAACCCGGAACATATGGCCGGGGTACGTTACGGCCTCAGTGGCGGCGCTTTCCATGTTGCGCCACATATCTACGATGGCCGGGCACTCTTTGCGCCACGCCTTGCAGAAGCCGATGATCGCCTCGTCGCTATGGATGGGGCGCGGGTCGAACTTGAGCCACGCATTGAGAGCGCCCTGGTAGCCGAACGCTAGCTCGCATCTCTTACCATCCTGGCGTTCCGGCATTTTCTTAGTGCAGGTGCCGGGCGCCCAGCCGTAAATCTTGTCGGCCGTAAGCTCGTAAATCTTAGCCTTATTGCGGAACGCCTCGATCTTCCACTCCTCACCGGCGCCGCACGCGAGCACCACGGCCTCGATGGAGGAATAGTCACCGGAGTAGATGACGTTCCCCGGCTCGCCCTTGATCCAGTACCGGCTTGCCTTGCTCACGACTTCCATAGCCTCGCCGTAGCAGGTATCCAGCCACTCTGGGTCGCGGTAGGCAATGTCGCCGCATAGCTGAGCGCTGTCCATGTCTTCGAGCGGTCGCGCTAAGTTCAGCGGTTGGAAGCCACTGCCAGTCTCACGCCCCGTAGCCGCGCCGTGGTAGCGCGTCTGAAAGCGAGCGCGGCCGTCGCTACCGCAATGGCGCATCATAGCATCCAGCTTCTTCGTGCTAGCCTTGTTCACCTCGACCCGTATCTCCAGCGCCCGGCGAGCGGGACCGCGCGGTATCTCACCATCCTCCATCAGGTCGTTGAGGTACTCAGCTCGCATGTTGTCGAGGTTAATCTCGTGCCCGGCCATCCACGCGATGACCTTGGCACCTTGGGTGGGGTTGAGGCCGGTGATGGCCCGGAACTCGGACACCAGCATAGTGCTGCGTTTTTCTACAACTGCGATGGCGTCGGCAATCCCTTCCTGGTCGAGGTAAAGGCCGCGCAGGTTCGTCTCCAGCGTGAGAAGGAAAATCTCAAGCTCGTGCGGCGGAAGACCCCCGAGGTGCTTGCTCACCGCGCGCTCCAACTCCACGTCATCGACGCAGTAGGCGACAAAGCGCGCAAGATCGTCAGCCGGGATCGTCCCCTTGTGCGCCGTCTTGAGATAGAGCTTGCTGTATTTCGAGATAAGACGCCCACCGTCCGCATTCTTGGCACCGATACCAAGGGCCTGTGCTAGCCTGTCGAGAGCCGCAGGCAGAGCGTAGTAGCACGCAACCGCCATCGTATCCCGCCACTGGGTCAAGGGGACAGACGGCCATGAGAACTTCCTTTCGAGTATGTTGAGCCAGTGGGATAGCTCGAACGAGATGTTGTGCGCCTCAAGGTCATGCCCGTCCGCTATGGCGTCGAACAGCGCTTGCGGAGGTGCCATATATGGGGTCCAAACCTGAACAGCGGCGTCATCTATGGCGTAGCAGGCGCAGATGATCTCCGTCGTCGGGTCCTCTGAATAAACCCAAGCGCCAACGCGCTTCAGGTCTGCGTAGGAGCGCGTCTCAAGGTCCAGCGTGATAGTCATGTGCGATCCGGCTTTAGTGAATACCCGAAACCGTACCTAGCTTTTATGTTGTAGCCCATCTTGCGCAAGTGCATGATCGTTATGCGCAGGGCCACGTCGGGGTCCTTGGGCTGGCGGTCGAACCGCGATAGCACGAATTTCTCGCCGCGCCGCCAGTCTTCCCCCCACAAGGAATTGATTATGGTCTCACGTGATACCGAGTTTCCGCGCCCGCTGGCGATGATGCCCAAGACCGCTCTTGGTAGTGGCGCCATATTCGGCTCCTTGAGGGCCATGACAAAGGCGTAGAGAGAGACGGTCGTGAAGTCGCTCACGACAGCTTCCCGACCAACCCGACTACGGCTAGCGCATAGCCGCTGTAAATCAACACGTTGTTCCAGTCGCCTTTGAACCCCTGAGCGATGGCGATGCCGAGGTAGCACAAGCCGGGTATTATGACGAGAGCCGTGCTCACGGTTGCACGTGCTCTTTCGGCTTGCGCGGCCTCATGGGCACCGTACCGTCCTTTATCCACTCAGCCGCAATGTTCATGTTCTCGGCGAGGATGCGGCCGTCTATATCCGCGTTCGCCATGTAGGAGAACACGAGCGCGCGTAGCTTCTGGCCGTCGTTTTCGAGAAACGAAAACTCGTCAGCAATCTCTGCGGCTGGCTCCTCGGCCACTATTTCCTCCAAAGAAAACCCCGGGCTGTTGCGGCTCGCACTAACGGCAGCCCAGGGAATTTACGCAGCCGTCTTATCGAGCGCGGCGGCTGCGGGTGGCAGGTTCGCCGGCGGCCACGACAGGCGTGCCGACGGGCTTGAACAAGCTGGAGTGGTCCGACGACGCGATCAGCTTCTCGCCGTCCTTCGTCTTCTGGAACGCCGACAGGTAGAACTTCATCGCCTTGTCGCCGCCGTTGTCGAGGTAGCACAAGATGGTGACGGCGCACTGGCCATACATGCCAGGGTAAATTGCCGCGCGCTGGGCGGGGCCGATGGCCTTCACGTTCTCGTCGTAGACTTGGATACCCCCCGGCGCGTCCTGGCCGTTCAAGTTGAACAACGTATTGGCGCGGATGACGATGGTGCCCTTATATGCCTCACCTTCCTTGCCCTTGTCGGCACGCTTCTTCGCCAGCTTGTCGCCGTCGAGGAAGGGCGAGCGGATCGAGCCGTCGAGAAACTCCTTCTCGGCGCTGTCGCCCCACTCCTGGCAAGCAGCCTCGATCAGGTCGTCCTCGATGGTGCCCTGGCCCGTGACGGCTTCGGGAGCGAACGCAAGCTCGATCTTGTAGAACGGCGTGCCGGCCTTCTCGGTGCGCGGGTCCACGTAAGCGTCTTTCTCAAACAAGGCCTCGTTAATGACCCGGCCCTCGGGCAGCAGGAACGTCACAGTCTCTTTCTTAGGTGCGGGCATAGTAGCCTCCTGTGGTTAAACCTTCCTCGTCTTAGTCGCGGCCTGGAACATGGCCTTGGTGTCCTGGTTCACGGCCGCTCGCGGGTCCATATCCTTCACAACCGTCAAGCCGGTGTCAGGCTTGAACGCCCAGCGAGCGACAAATGCCTCCCCCTCTGGTAGAGCCTCCATCTGCGCCGGGCTCAAGAGTTCGGGCGCAGTGTATGCACTGTCGCCGAATGCGGCTTTGGCAGCGGCTTCGGCTCCGTCTTTGAATATACGGTTAGCCTTTGCCTTAGCGAGCTTGAAGCCGGCGATTTTATGCCCAGCTTCGAGGCGACCGAAAGCAGTCTTGCTCGCAGCCTTCCCCACAATCTTCGCCGTCTCCAGCAATGTAAGGAAACGACTGACTTGCTCGTTTGTAAGTTCATCGGCAGTCCTCGACATCGCGCCCATCATCGTCTCCAGTTCGGCCATGTCTGATACCAGTTGGGGGCACGCCCGAAACCGTACCGGGCAGAATCGGCAGTGCTCACCGCTGGCGGTATCACGTGAGACCAAGGCGCGGTCCATCGCGGGGATCAGTTGCCCCAGGAGCCACTGCTCAAGGTTCTCGGTTGAGATAGACCACATGCGATGCGCTTCCCCGAAGCACCGGGGCTGCACGATATGCAGCACGACCATATCTACCTGGTCCCAGAGCTTCAATTGCTCCAGGGCGCCACAAGCGTAGCCCATCGTCTGCGGATTATGCTTCACCTCGACGTAGATGCCAGCGCCATGCTTGTAATCCCATATATGCAGCACGCGCCCGAGCTCATCGAGGTACACAATGTCCGCCGTGCCGTAAAACAGAGCATGGATCGTCGGGCAGTAGTATTTCTCCTCGGTCCAGAAGTTGCCCTGATTGCGGTCGGGATGGGCCTTGCGGACAGCGGACAAACACACCTGAACCGCGTCTGCCATCGGCTTTTCAATAGCGCCGCCGATGTATTCCCAGGCGTCTTTCTGCTCCTGGAAGGCTAGGTCGAGCAGTTCGTGCGCCGCCGTCCCTGGCTTGGCGAACTCACCGTCGTCGTCATCATCGTGTAGGCCCTCGCTCAGGCCTACGGAGCCTGGGCACGCCATGAAGCGCTCAGCACCAGACATGCCGAGGGGACTATGGCCAGCGGGAACTTCGCTCATAGCCAGCGCCTCCACAAGTCCACAAGTACAATCGCGAAAAATACTACGCCCAGCCATACCAGCGACACCAGCGCCAGCTTAGCGGCGAACAGAAGCAGAGTGTCTGGCGTGCTCATTTCGTCGCCTCGATCATGCGCCGCACCTCGTCGATGAAGTCACGGCGCTGAACACCTTTCATCTCGCCCACTGTCTTGACCCCGAACTTGGCGACTAGCTCGGTGACGACGCGCGGTGTGAGCGCACGGGCGCCTGCACTGGCAGCCTTCGCCAGATCAGCGTCCGTGATCTCTTCAGAAGGGGATGCAGTCGCAGCGATCGACGGGGTTTCCGCAGAAGTCGCAGGTGCTCGGCGACGGCTTGTGGAGACGGCTGAGGGGGCAGGGGATGGTTCCGTAGCACCAGCCGCCGCTGGGGCTTCCACAAGTGGCACACTTGCGACTGTGGAAGCGTTTCGATGGCGTGTCGTCGGCGGCGTAGGGTCCACGGGTGCGGCTTCTGCAACCTCCCCGCTGATGGCGTTGGCCTTGCGCCGGCGCGAAGTCTCGCGCGGTTCCGGCGCAGCAGCAACCACTTGTTCCGGCGCAGCAGCAACCACTTGCTGCGCTACAGTATCACGTGATGCCGCTTCGTAGGCATGCTCGATGGTGACGCGGCGCAGGGCTATGGCGTCGATGATCGCCCGCGCCCAATCGCCTTCTTCGGCAGCAGATAGCTCGATGGTGATCTTCATGTGTAACCCCTGTAACTAGAGGAAGAATGGTAACATAGTCTTCAGCAAAGGTCAATGTTTATCGAGTGCAGCGTGGATGTTGATCGCCTTGTCGATGGCAGTTGCGAGCACGCGCTCGTCTAGGGTGCCTGGGCAAACGGGGATATGGCCTATGGTGCGCGCGCCCGTCTGACCCATGCGATTTATGCGGTCGAGTAGCTGATCGTTCTTCCCCGGCACCCAATCGAACTCAGCTAGCACCGCGTCTTGCGCAGCCGTCAGTGTCCACCCCTCCCCCAGCGGTAGCATCTGCCCGAGGATTATCTTCACTCGATCGTCGGACTGGAAGCGGTCCACCGCATTCTGTTTGCGCGAGACGCTAGTGCGGCCGTCCATATACACTAGGCCATACCGCTCCAGGCGCCCGCGCAGGTAATCAAGAACCGCATGATGCCACGCCGAGACGACAAGTTTAGTAACGCCGCCCTCCATCAAGTCGTCTATGTAAGTGGCGACGGATGGGGCTTTAGCAAGCCCTAATTCCTTGCGCGCGGTAGCTATAGCGCCGTCGATTGGAACCCCCCGGTCGAACGCCGCCGGGTCAAGCTCGTATAGCTTCGACGCTTGAGCGAAGCCAGGATGCTTCAGCGCTTGGCGGATGGCACTCGTGAGCACCAGCGGAAATGGGTGCCACGTCTTGAGTGGCAGTTGCTTGAGAACGTCCACCTTGCGGCGCCGTACCATGAGGTTCTTGCGCAAGCGGAATTGCAGATCGTCGAGGTTGCGAGGGACATTGCGGACCTTGTTTGAATAGTGGAGCTTGCGCGCCCATACTTGCGCTTCAGTGTCGAATGTCATCCCGCGCACCATGCCGCCGCCAAGATCGTAGTAATACTCCACGAAGTCTTCGAGGCTGGCCTTATTGATGGCGCTCCAATTGAGCAGGCGTATGGCGTTGTAGCACTCGCGCGGCTGGTTCGGCAGGATTGTGCCAGAGAGCGCCGTGAAGCGCCCGGTTACGCTGGGCAACCGGTCCTCGGCGCACACGACCTTAGTGCGGTTGTTCCCCCTTGGGTCTTTCATGGCGTGGGCTTCGTCCAGTATCACGTGATCCCACCGCAGGTCGAGGATAGCCGCGAGGATACTCGGATTTGTGAGCATCGCCCATGACAGGATCACGTAGTCGGCCGTGTTGCTGACACCATCTGTTGACTTAAAAACCATTGAGGTGGTGACGTTTAGAACTGTTGACCAGTTCCAAATCTCACGCTGCCAGTTTATCAGTAGGGAGGCAGGGCACACGACGAGGGTGCGATTAGCACGTATAGCGTTGCTGACAAGGATGCCTTCGCACGACTTTCCGAGGCCGGGATCGTCGCCTATGAGCGCGTGGTTGCGCTCGATTACGTATTCCGCGCCCGCGAACTGAAACTCCATTGGCGCTGTAGAAGGGGGATGCGGCGCACGGTAGAACAGTGGCTCTTCTGCCCAGGAGCGCCCGACATCGTAGTTCATAGCGAACTCGCCAGATACGCAAACCCTATTGTCTCCCCAGGTGCCAGCCGCATAATATCCCCGGACGTATAGATCGCTGTCACCATCCCCAGCAGTGCTCCGTCAGCGCCCACTACGGGGCCGCCGCTCATGCCTGGAACGATATGGCCGGCTATGGCAAAACCCCACACTCTCTCTTTGCCGTACATAGTCCAGGCATGTAGCAGCACAACACGACCGGCCACGTTTTGCTTAAAGCCACCGCAAGACGAGCCGTACACATGCACGCTTTCCCCTAGCACCGGGTCGCGCCTCGGGAGGGGCCTGCCGTAGTGGCTGGGGAAAGTTGAAATGTCTTTGCCCGGCACAACCGTTGCCCCAAGGAACGTTGGCACGCCGTGCGCGGTAGCTACGGCCATGCTATCGGTGAGTTGGGTGGCCGAAGCGTTCTCCCCCAGCAACGGGCACTCCCCGACGCTATAGGTTATAAGATCAGGGGCGTACCCCGGATAGTTGCCGCCGACGCATGCCCCGAGCGCCAGCGGGATAGCTACGCTGGCGCTCTTAAACATCACAACCACCCGTTCGCGCGCGCTACCGCCTCGGCGCAATCGACTAGCGCCAAGCTCTCGCGTCCCAGCGCATCATCCGCGCGCGTGGTTTTCCAGTGCGTCCGCGCTTCCGCCAGTGTGAAATAGCGACATCCGGCGCGGATGGTGACGTGCCCGGCGCCTTCATTGAAAACAAAAAACGCATAGCCGTCAGAGCGTTGTCCGATTAATCGCGCATTCGCGCCGATCAAATCGGCGTCGGCCAAATTGGCGCCGCGCAAGTTGGCGCGGCGCAAGTTGGCGCGGTACAAATCGGCGCCGATCAAATTGACACGGCACAAGTTGGCGTCGGTCAAATCGGCGCCGATCAAATTGACACGGCACAAATCGGCGCCGGCCAAATCGGCGCGGTACAAATCGGCGTCGGTCAAATCGGCGTCGGCCAAATTGGCGCCGATCAAATTGGCGCCGCGCAAGTTCGCGCCGCTCAAGTTGGCACGGCACAAATCGGCGCCGGCCAAATCGGCGAGGCACAAGTTGGCGTCGGCCAAATTGGCGCCGATCAAATTGGCGCCGATCAAATTGGCGCCGCGCAAGTTCGCGCCGCTCAAGTTCGCGCAACGGCCGCCTTCGCCGGCGGACCATATAGCATGGTCGGCAAGAATTTTGGCGAGTTCGCTAGCTTCCATTTCATTTCTCCATCTTAGAATAGCGCGAAGATAAGCGCGCCGATTATGAAACTTACAACCGGGCTATCCTGCGCAATCGGGCGCGGCGTTGGGAGCGCTTGCGTGTAGGGATTAGCCGGCTGCGGCGTAGCACAGCCCGCCAACAGCACGGCCATGAGCAACAAAACTCTCACGGCATGATGATCCCAGGCACACGCTTGACAGGCGAGCCTACGCTGTCGAGCGCCTGCACCAACGCCAGGATCACCGCCGATGCGCGCATAAGAGTGTCGGCGAACCCCGGCGGCATCTGGCCACCGTAGTTCGTGACCATGTTCTTGAGGTTCTCGGCCGTGTCGAAAACCTCTTGCTTCGTCATTGCGACATTGCCGCCGCCAAGGTCTCTCATGTGGGGTCTCCAGGCAATTTAGGATCGGCCATAATAGTGAGGGAGATACAGCCGGCGGTGACTTGTGTGTACCCCGCTGCACCGTTGTTGCTGCGCCAGTTGAAGTTAGCCCGTGAGCAGCCCTCCTCAGTGAACGGCCCCAAGACGTTCGCGCTAAGGGCATGCGCGCCGCGCACCGTGCCAACAATTACATAAACATATGGCTTTGGTGGCGCCGCATAGGCCGTCGTCGTAAGCGCCACACCTACGAAAGCGGCTAGAAAAGCCCCGTGTTTCATTATCATCTCCATTGGTCGCCGTTGCTGTCTTTCGGCATTCTCTTGCCGATGGCGTAATGGGTGTCCATGTAGTTGAGGATGAATAGCAGCACCGCTACCCCGATAACCCAAATCATGGTGGCACCCCGGAAAAATTGCCCCGGCGCGCTTGGCGTGCTCATGTATGGCTGCCGAATGGCGCCGGGGCTAGGTTGTGCTCGGAAGGAGCACCCCAAAACCCGGCTGGGATCATCCATGCCGGGCCTGGGATCACGTGATACCGGGGTTTACGTGGGGTCGAAGCCAATCTCAAGCTTCGCGCCAACCTCGGTCGCGCACCACTGGGTGAAAGCCATCTTGTCACTGGCCTTCAATTCCTGGAACGCGGCCTTGAGAGCCTCGATGCCGACGAGGATCACCGCATTCTTCTGAGAGCGAGCACCGCCGAGATCGACCGCATCGTCGTCTTCATTCGAATTGGTGTAGCCGGCGCCCTCGTTCGCAGCCTTGAGCTCTTCGACTTCGGCCTTTCTCTTGTCGCGCAAGGTCTTGTTCGCTTCCTTGTTCTTGCCGCGCATGTCGGCGAGAGCGAGAGCCGGGTTTGGGGACTTGCCGACCGCGACGAGCTTGCGGATCGTCTCGTAAGACTGGGAGAGGTTCTCGGCGGCCCAAGTGGCGAACTTGATGCCGGCTTCCTTGCACCGGGTAGCCGCTACCTCCAACTGGATCGCCGCCGCGAGCCGGTGATCGTCTGCGTCGTCTTCGAGCTTGGCGGCCTTTTCCAGCCGAACATTAATTTCCTTGGCGATTGGCTTCAGGCGTTCCTCTTCGGCTGCCTGCTCCTTCGCCTTCACCTCGGAGGCACTGCCCTTGGCGGCCTTGGCTTTCTCCTTCGCCGCCTCCTTGGCGGCCTTCTCCTTGGCAGCCTTCGCGTCCAGAGCGGCCTTGATCTTGGCCTTACCGCTCGCGACCTTCTCAGCTGCGGCCGCCGCCTTCTCTTCCTTGAGGCGCAGCTTCTCCGCGCTCTTCTTAGCAAGCGCCGCCGCTTTATCCTCTACCGCCTTAATAGCGGCAAGGTCTTCTGGGGAATTGTCACGTTCATCGGACATGGTGGGTGCCTCCGTTCGATGGCTGGGGAAGGATCACCTTGACCGTCCCCCTGGACCGTCACAAAGATGGTATCACGTGATGCTGTGCTTCGCAACAAATTATTTAGCGGTTCGTCAAATGTATGCCTGCTAGTGCAGCGCGACGGCGAGCACCGTACACCAACGCCCTCTTGCGCGTAACAGGGGGCCGCTTCGGCGCGTCGGGATCGGGCAGCTTTTTAGGGCCGCCGCTGCGAATGGCCGGAGCGCTCAGGATGACTTCCTGCACCTCCAGGCCATTGTAGAGGATGTAGTCAATCCCGAGCCTGTCGTGGTGGTTGATCTGCGCGCCGTCATTATGGCTGAACTGGATGGCGTGCGCCGGGACCCCGTGGGACACCTTATCCACGATATAGCAGGATGCGGTGTTAAATTCCACGATGTGTACCGGGAAGGGAAACACGTCTTGCAGGCGCTTGACCATGCGCGCGTCCATGCACGAGATAGAGCATCCCTGGCGGGCGCGTAGAACATCCACGCGAGCGCGGCATAGCTGAATAGGCTCACCCCGGTATGGATCGCATGGGACGCGAATGAAGTTGTCGAAGTTCTCCTCGTCGTAGTAGATGCGGTGCGTGCGTGTGTGTGTGTGCTTCATAGCTTAACCCCTGGCGGTGGTGGTTCGTGATCGCTCTCAAACTCAGCCTTAGCGGCTGGTGACATGGCGCGGTAGTGCTCGCAGAACTTCGACCAATGGTAGCAAGCCAGCGCCACCAACTCTTCTTCCGCCTCTGGCAAGCCGGTATCCTCGTCGTCGTGGTCCGGCGGCGCCGGGCGGAAGGCGGGGTATGGCTTTCCCCCAAGCCCGAGGGTTATTGTCCCACTTGGGACAACTGCTGCCTTGGCCCGGTGCGCGGTGCCACGTCCTGCGCCCGTAGCCGCAGCTATCTCTCGCACTGAAGCGGTTGGGTTGGCCGCGGCATAAGTCTCAGCCCGAGCTATAGGGGCAACTCCGCAATCGCAGGCGGCATCCACCCCGCACTTGGGGCAGTAGTACCGGATAGCCTCGGGCTGGTGTAGCTGGTGGATACTCATAGGGAACCCCTGTTCCAATCGAGGAAGCGATGGTATCACGTGATGCCCCTAATTGCAAAGGAAATGTTACTGTCTATAACCCCTTGACATCGCACCCTAAAGTGGGGTATGCTCGGCCTATAATTGTCACAGGGCTGGTCTTTCCATGGCGAACTCCCTGTTAGAAGCCGCGTTGGCATACGCCGCGCGGGGATGGCCGATCTTTCCTTGCGACACGCTAAAGCATCCACGTACCACTAATGGTGTTATGGATGCCACTACAGATACCATTACTATACGTGAGTGGTGGGACCGCTGGCCCCGCGCCAACATCGGCCTAGACGTTGGCGGCGCTGGCATGATGGTTGTGGACGTGGACGCCTACAAGCCAGCGTTCGACCAGAAGGCATTCACAGAACTACAGTTGCCCGAAACGAAGCTGACGCAGAAGTCCCCGCGTGGGGGAACGCACTATTTCTTTGAGCTAGCCGAAGGGGAGATAGTATCAAATGACGCCACTGGAAAACTCGCGCCCTGTTGTGACGTTCGATCCTTTCACGGCTATGTCTTATTGGCTCCGAGTGCCACGGCCGATGGGCCATATGTTTGGCAGGGCGAAGGCAAACCGAGCTACCGCGCAGACGAGATGGTACGAAGGGCCAATAGCCACCGTGAGAAGTCGGCCGCCCGCGACGAATGGATAATCGCCGCTGACCTTCCTGAGAACGTCGCCGCTTGTGCGGCATGGCTGGCGGAGAAGGCGAAACCGGCCATCAAGGGGCAAGGCGGCAACAGCATCGCCTATGCCACGGCCGCCATGTGCAAGAGCTTCGGCATATCCGAGGCGACGGCCTTCGATCTTATGTGGGAGCATTGGCGCTCGCGTTGCACGCCCGTATGGTATTCCGAGGAAACTCTTGAGACTGTCATCGAGCATGGCTACCGCTATAACACGTCGCCGCCAGGGAACATGACGGCCGCTTACAAGGTGGCGAAGAGCGCGAGCCTATTCAGCAAGGCGCAGGAAGTGCCGAGTGAGGGGCAGCAACTTATCACGCCCGATGGCAGGTTCCGCTTTGTTGATCGAGACGGGATGGCTGCGATCAAGCCCCCGTCATGGTTGCTGGAAAACTTCCTGCCCAGTGATGCTTACGCCATGCTGTTTGGCGCGCCGGGCACGTTCAAGAGCTTCCTGGCGCTGGACATGGCGCTGAGCATCGTGACCGGTATCCCAAGCGATCCTGTGTGGAATGTGGTGCGTCCCGGCAATGTGCTTTATGCGGCCGGCGAGGGCCGGTCCCATATCGCCGCCCGTGTGGCAGCGTGGGAGGAGGTGCATTGGAATGGCCAGAGAGCGCAGGGGATCGTGCTGGGTGACCCTGTGCCTAACGTGGCGGAGGATTGGCAAGCTTTCATAGATGGTGCCCTGGCGCTTTCTCCTGAGGGCTACGCGCTTACCATAATCGACACGGCCGGGACTAGCTTAGCCGGCGAGAATGAAGGAGCCTTCGAGAGCGCGAGCTTATTCACGCGCAAGGTGCGTGGGCTGACGATGGCGTTCGGCGGCGCAGTGCTCGCGATCCACCATGTGGGCCATGACGCCAAGGGGCGGCCGATAGGCTCGACCGCGTTCCTGCGCGACCCCGATACGCTTGTGAGCGTGACGCGCGAAGGCAAGCAGATGGTGGTCGCTGTCAGCATGGTGAAGCAGAGAGATCACGAGGAATGGACAAAGCCTCATATGGTTGCGCTCAAAGGGGCACGCGATAGCCTTGTCGCCGTGAAAACGTCAACCCCGCCACCAGCGCCTAAAGCTCCCAAAGATGACGCGAAAATCCTAATGGAGCAATCGGCCGTGGACAAGGTGGTCGAGCGCGCCATCCGTGAAGAGCTATCTAAGAACCGGGCGGGAGCTTATTCAATGCTGCAATTCGCAACCATCCTTGCCATGCGCGAGGATATAGAAGTCGGGTCGGAAATGCTGCGTCGGCATATCCTGCCGCGCCTTTATCAAGCCAATGGCACGTATGCCAGTAAGGCCTACCACCCGGAAAACAAGCCCGCCGACCGATGGCGCTGGTACACTGAATAGTATGCACAGGGAGTGCGTTACTCAAGCAAAAGTAGCGCAATAAAAAGCCGGGCTAAACAGCCGATCCTGCTGTTGGTAACATTACCAACCATTACCAAACCCCATTACCAAAAGTCTATTACCAAAACTAATTGGCCATATATAGCAGTGTGTTAGGGTACTTTTGGTAATTGGTAATGGCACACTTTTGGTAATGGTGTAACCCTCCCTCTCTTTTAAGAGAGAGGAGAGGGGTTTACACACACCAAGTGCCGACCGGATAGAAAAGATTAGCTGAAGGGATCACGTGATACCGTGGCAACCCTGTTATGGCCTGGGATAAGAAACCGCCGCCAGGGATAGTGCCGAGGCGGCGGTGGGAGCACTAGTGGTAAGCTGAGTTTATCCAATAGTCGGTCCGATAGTTGGGAGGGCGCTTTGCCCCTTGGAAAGTGGCAGGGTCTAAATGGTACGCAGTGAACTCGTCCTGCCAACGATCGCGCGTGGGCTCGCGTAGCGCCTGATCAACAGGCCGGGCATCACCAGACATGGCTTAGGCTCCCTTCAGGCGGCGATTGAGTTCAGCCTTTACTTGGCGGGCAGTTTCTCCCCGCCATGTCGTGGCGTTCGACAAGAAGTAGGCGACAACTGATTTTCCGCTATCGTCGCCATAGCGGTCGCCGATGTCACCAAGGGATTGCATAGCGTGGAGGTAGGGGACCGCACCAAAGAACGGGTGCTCCCAGTCGCGCGAGCAAAGTCGTGCTAAGGCCGCGATGGAAAATGCTTTTATGGCCGGGTTGGCAACAAAATTAGGCATGGCTTAGGCTCCTTCTTTATGCGCGGCCACTTCCGCGGTCAAATACCAGACTTTGCGCAGTGCTTCCGGGTTGGCAGCCCAGTGTGTGAGGGCTTCCGCTACAGAAAAGTCGCGGCATCCTGCAAAGATACGTAGCTCATTGGTGCGCGAAGCATCGTAAGCGGCCAGGAACTCATAACCGCGCCTGTCCCGGCCCGCATAGAAAACTTTTTTGAGTGTCACGTTGTTGCCGAGTGTCACGCCGTTGCCGAGTGTCACGCCGTCGCCGAGTGTCACGCCGTTGCCGAGTGTCACGTTGTTGCCGAGTGTCACGTACCTGCCGAGTGTCACATTGTCGCCGAGCCCCACGTACCTGTCGAGTGTCACGTCGTCGCCGAGTGTCACGCCGTTGCCGAGTGTCACGTTGTTGCCGAGTGCCACA
>Ga0208357_1000253_pt1 | contig 44343 bp, 44 predicted proteins | sample NGESurdeep092012_6_FD_184487 | JGI IMG/M metagenome (GOLD analysis project Ga0208357, IMG submission 184487) | Arctic peat soil microbial communities from Barrow, Alaska - NGEE Surface sample F52-2 deep-092012 (SPAdes) | ecosystem: Environmental > Terrestrial > Soil > Wetlands > Peat ...
GCGGCGCTATCCCGGGCAATGGAGCCGACCTGCTGCCGCTCTTTGACGAGGGTGTGTTCGGGTTCAAATGCTTCCTGCTCGACTCCGGTGTCGAGGAGTTCCCGCCGCTCGGCACCGCTGAGCTGCAGGCCGACATGGCCATGCTCACCACCGTCGATGCACGCATGATCGTGCACGCCGAGGACCCCGGCACCATCGAACACGCGCCGGATCCCGCCGGGCCTGGCTACGACCACTTCCTTGCCTCGCGCCCGCCGGAGGCCGAGAATACGGGCATCGCCACCGTGATCGCGGGCGCCCGCGCGACCGGCGTGCGCGCACACATCCTGCACCTGAGTTCGGCCGACGCGCTGCCGGAGATCGCGGCTGCCCGCAGTGACGGCGTCGCGCTCACGGTCGAGACCTGCCCGCACTATCTGACCCTGACCGCCGAGCACATTCCGGATGGCGCGACCGCCTACAAATGCTGCCCGCCGATCCGGGATGCCGCGAACCAAGATCGCCTGTGGGCTGGTCTTCTCGACGGCACGATCGATTGCATCGTCTCCGATCACTCGCCGAGCACCGCTGCGCTGAAGCAGCCGCCCGGCGGTGACTTCGCCATGGCCTGGGGCGGCATCTCATCCCTGCAGCTCGGACTGCCGTTGGTGTGGAGCGAGGCGAAGCGGCGCGGCATCCGCCTGGAACGGGTTGTCGACTGGATGGCCGGCACACCGGCCGACCTGGTCGGCCTGCCCGACAAGGGGCGGATCGCAATCGGTGCAGCAGCGGACTTCGCCATCTTCGCACCCGAGGAGACCTTCACCGTCGATGCGTCGAGACTGCAGCACAAGAACGCGGTCTGCGCCTATGACGGGCAGACGCTGCACGGCGTTGTGCGCGCAACCTATCTGCATGGTGCGAGGATCGATAGTGAGACACCGACCGGGCGGTTGATCCGCCGCGGGGGTACTGATCCAAAAAGCGCAGATCCGCACGACGCTGATTCACGAGGCGCAGATCCACAAGGAGCACACACATGAGCACACAACTCGCCGTTGGTGAGCAAGCACCCGACTTCACGCTGCGCGACAGCACGGGCACGGAGCGGTCGCTGTCCGACTTCCGTGGGCAGAGCGTGGTCGTTTACTTCTACCCGGCGGCATTCACTGCCGGATGCACGACGGAGGCCTGCGACTTCCGCGACAGCCTGCCGAGCCTGCAGGCATCCGGTTACCAGGTGATCGGAATCTCGCCGGACCCGGTCGAGAAGCTCGCCGACTTCGCCACAGCGGAGTCGTTGACCTTCCCGCTGCTCTCCGACCTCGGCGGCACCGTGGCGGATGCGTGGGGCGCGTGGGGTGAGAAGACGTTCGGCGACAAGACGTTCATCGGCGTACTGCGCTCGACCTTCGTGATCGATCCGGCCGGCGTGCTGGTCGACGCGCAGTACAACGTCAACGCTCAGGGGCACGTGGCCGCGTTGCGCACTCAGCTTGGCGTCTGAGTCGTCGCGCTGTGCGGCTGTGACGCTTGACAGCCCATCATGTCGAACTGGTAGAATTACGCATGCTGAAATAACAGTTCCACGATACGAGATCTGCAACCGTAACACAGCATGATTCCTCGTATTCGTACACCGTGGATGGCAGCACTCGCAGGAAAGTCGAACAAGCAATGATGCTTGCAGAATTCAATGGGGCACACCGTTCGGATGCGGTGGAGCTACTGCGCCCCTGTCTTGATATCCGGCGTTGGTATGAGCAGGTCGCCGACGCACGTCCGTACGCCGATCGAGATGCGGTGCTGCGCGCGGCGCGCGAGGCGGCGCATCCGTTCACTGCTGACGAAGTCGCAATGGCGATGTCCCACCATCCGCGGATCGGCGAACGGTCGACCGAAAGCGGTGCAGAGGCGGCGCACTCGCGGGCAGAACAGGCGGGCGTCAACGCAACCGATGCGTCCGTTCAGGCGGCGCTCGCCGCTGGCAACCGTGCGTACGAGCAGAAGTTCGATCGGGTATTCCTGATCCGGGCGGCCGGTCGCTCGGCTGAGGAGATCCTCGCGGCCCTGACCGAGCGACTGACGCACGGCGCCGCAGAAGAAGACACCATCGTCGCCGAGCAGTTGCGTGAGATCGCGCTGCTGCGGCTGGAAGGACTGATCACCGCATGAGCCATGTGACGACGCACATCCTGGATACGGCGCGCGGGCGCGGAGCATCCGGGGTTCCGGTGGGGCTGCACGGTCGCTCGGGCGACGCGTGGGCGCCGATCGCGACCGGCGTGACCGACGACAACGGTCGCGTCATGCAACTCGGTCCGGATGCTCTGCCCGCCGGCGCCTATCGACTCACCTTCGACACCGGCGCGTACTTCGCGGCGCTGGCCACAGAGACCTTCTTTCCGGAAGTTCTCCTGACATTCACCATTGCAGAAGGCGAGGCGCACTATCACGTGCCGCTTTTGCTGAGTCCTTTTGCATATTCGACCTATAGAGGAAATTGATCATGACAGACACGACAGCAACGCAAGACGGCACGGACACGCAGAGCGGCACGACGACGCAGACCGGCAACATCATCTTGGGACCGAACCAGTACGGCAAGGCCGAGGTGCGCCTGGTCAGGCTGACCCGCGACACGGACCGCCACGAGGTCGAGGACCTCAGCGTGACGTCGCTGCTGCACGGGGATTTCGAAGCTGCCCACCTCGACGGAGACAACGCGCACGTCGTTGCGACAGACACGCAAAAGAACACGATCTTTGCGTTTGCACGCGAGGGCATCGGCTCCCCTGAGGCTTTCCTGCTGCGCCTGAGCAAGCACTTCATCGGCAATTTCGATTGGGTGAGCGGCGGCCGGTGGCAGGCCGAGCAGTACCCGTGGGATCGCATCCAGGCCCACGGCGCAGGGCATGATCATTCGTTCGTGCGCAACGGCCAGAACATCCGCACCGCGGCCGTCGTTGTCGAGGGCGGACGCATGCACGTTCTCGGCGGGCTGAAGGGCCTCACCGTGCTCAAGAGCACGCAGTCCGGGTTCGTCGGCTACCCGAAAGACCCTTACACGACGCTGGCTGAGACCACAGATCGGGTGCTGTCCACCGATGTGGCCGCGCGCTGGCGCTACAACACGATCGACGGAGTCGACTTCAATGCGAGTTACCTTCAGATCAAGGCGCTGATGCTCGAGGCGTTCACCGAGAAGTATTCGTCGGCGCTGCAGAACACGTTGTATGAAATGGGCAAACGCGTGCTCGAAGTGCGTGCCGACATCGACGAGATCCGTTTCTCGATGCCGAACAAGCACCACTTCGTCGTGGATCTCGCACCGTTCGGACTCGACAATCCCGACGTGGTGCTGTTCGCTGCCGATCGCCCGTACGGGCTGATCGAGGCAACGGTCACTCGCGACAACGCATCGTCGGCCGGCACGGTCTGGGACGGCCTCGCCGGCTTCTGCTGACGCGTCGGTACTGGGTCGTCAGGCCCACTGCTCGAAGACGATGAGCGGCACCTTCGTGCGCCAATCCTGGAAAGCCTTGCTCGATCCGATCGTGTCTTTCGTCGAGAAGTCGATTCCGCCGTTGCACCAGAACCACACGAGGTACCATTCGTCGCTGGATGCCCAGAAGTAGTTCTGGTTCGGCCAGTATCCGCCGCCGCTGTCACTGTGATCTTCGTACCAGCTGGTTCCGTCGGACCACAGCTGCTCTCGATAATCGAGGATCACGTCCGAGGTGCCGGGTCCTCGCCAGTGCGTCACCAGCGTCCCGAGCTGGGCACGGTTGTGCGCGACCTGCAGGCTCGAACTGTCGTGCCAGTCGTAGCTGTAGGTGACGAGCCCGGACACCCGAACGTAGGTCGAAGGCGCTTTGGGCTTGAACCACAGGCCGACGCCGGCACCCGCGTACATCCATCCGCCTTCCGCGACGGGTCGATCCACGTAGGTTTCAGTCAGATCGATGGTCATGAATCCATGGTTTTTGTCGGCGGACGGCCCGTGAGCAGCCGTGCCGCTGGCACCGGATGGCTGGAAGGTGGTCCACTCCACGTCATACGGCGGCACAGCGATGAAGAGCCTGTCACTGCTGCCCTTCGTGACAAGGCTGAGGGTGTGCATCTCGCCTGCACTGGCAGCCGACGCCTGCTGATGAACGATGGGAGATTCGAGCGCGGCGACGCTCGTGGCCAGCTTCACGAAGCGGTCGTCGACGTCGGCGAGGGTACTGCTGATGAGCTCTGCCCGCTTCGAAGCGCGCAGGTAGGAACTGCGCGCCTGTTTCGTGCTGTCCTCGAAAATCTTTTCGAGTGTGGCGCCAGGGTAAGGCTCCGTGGGCTTTGTGGTCGGTGCGACGGACATGTGAACCTCCGAGAGAGCGCTAGGGCAATTCATGGATGAGGCCGGGTGTCTTGTGTGCGTAAAGGTACGCGCAGGTTGCACCGTGTACAAGCACTATTTTTCGGCGTGGGCGATCACGCGTGAGGCACGGTGCCTGCTGGATGCGACCAGTTGCGCGTTGCGAGCATCCGGGCCGTTCGCCCAGGCGATCGCGGCATCCGGAGTCATACCGAATGCGATGTGTCGCTGGATGAGCTGCGGCACCCGCACGGCATCCGGAATGTCGACGAACCACGCGTCGTCGAGAAGGTCACGCACCTCGCGCCAGCCGGCGAGCTCGGCCAGCAGATAGTTGCCCTCGGTGATGACCAGCCGAACGTCCCGCGAGACGGCGACGGATGCTGCGATCGGCTCTTCGAGACCGCGCCGGTAGGTCGGTGCGTAGACCACGCGCTCATCGCGCGCACGCAGCCGGCGAAGGAGCGAGAGATAGCCGTCGACGTCGAACGTGTCGGGTGCTCCGCGGCGCTCGGCAAGCGGGGTGCCGGCGATGACCGATTGGGCGAGGTGGAAGCCGTCCATCGGGACGATCACAGCCTCGCCGGGGTCGAAGTGTGCGAGCAGTTGCGCCGCGAACGTGGACTTGCCGGAGCCCGGTGCACCGACGATTCCGAGCAGCAGGCGCGGGGTCGTGGCAAGGCGTTCGCGCAGGCCTGCAACCAGCGCGTCGATCTGTGGCGGACAAGGCTCGCTCATGAGCCGACCGGCGGCATCCGCAGTTGTGCTCCTTCGTGCCGGCAGGTCGCGGCCGCGATCGTCATGGCACGGGCCAAGATGGCGCGCCAACCGGCGGCATCTGCGGGAACGCCACCGGTGAGCAGCGACTCGACGACGGAGGCGAGCGTCGCGTCACCGGCACCCATGGTGTCGATCACCGGCCCGCGGAGGGACACGATCGGCTCACTCACACCGGTGCCGTCTTGGGTTGCGATGCTCGCACCGTCGCGACCGGCCGTGGCGACAACGACGCGGCTGCCGTCGCGCAGCAAACGTTGCCGCAGGGCTTCCAGGCTCGTGCCGTAGAGCAGGGCCGCGTCGTCGTCACCGATCTTGCTGAGCAAACTGCGTGACGCCACGCGGTCGAAACCGACACGGAAAGCCGCCTTGTCGTGGAGCATGCCAGCCCGGGGGTTCGGGTCGATGATCAGGCGTCGCTCCGGATCGAGCACAGCGGCTTCCAGCGAGGCAAGCTGAGCCACGTCGTCGAACGGAAAGCAGCTCACAACAACGTAGTCCGCTGCATTCAACGCCGCGCGCGCTGCGGCGTTGAAGTCGATGCTCCTGTTCTGAGCCGCCGTGTTGAATTCGTAGCGCGGTTCGCCCTCCGCGCGATCCGAGACGGCGCGCGAGGAGCCGTGCGGCCCGATCGTCGGCACGAGCGCGACCCCGAACGATGTGAGAAACGATCGGATGCGCTCGCCGTCCGCATCGTCGCCGACCATCGCGATCAGCGTCGTCTTCACGCCGAGGATGGCGAGTCCGACCGCGACGTTGAGGGCGGCGCCGCCGACGAATTCGCGCACTGCTCCGTCGTCGCGCAGTTCGTCGATGAGGGCGTCCCCCACTACGACCGCCTGTCGCTCAGTCATGAGGTGTGAGCTCTCCGGAGCCGCGAATTATCAAGCTTGTCGGCACCACATATGTGCGTTCGGGGGTGTCGTCGCCGTCCAGTCGGGCGAACACTAGATCGGCCGCGAGAGTGCCGATGGCGTTCGCGTCCTGCGCGATCACGGTCACTCCCGGGTCGAGCATATCCCCAAGTGGAATGTCGTCGAAGCCGATCAGCGCGATCGAGCGGTGAAGGCCGAGAGCCTTGAGTGCGTGAAGTGCACCGATGGTGATCAGGTTCTGGCTGCTGAAGATCGCGGTCGGCGGATCCTCGCCCTGCAGTAGGGCGGCGACTGCAACAGTTGCGCTGTCCTCCGTGCTCAGGCCGTCGATCATCGGGATGCCGTTGGTCGCGATTCCCGCAGCACCCAGCGCCTCCAGAAAGCCACGTCTTCGCTCGCGCGCGGTCTGGATTTCCAGCCGATCGCCCAGATAGGCAATTCGGCGATGCCCGTGCTCGATCAAGTGGCAGGTGGCTCGGGTGGCGCCTGCCGCGTTATCGCTGACCACGGCATCCGCTTCGACTCCGACAGGTTCGCGGTCGACGAAGACGAACGGTGTGCCGTGCTCTTGCTCGGGTTGCAGATAGCCCTGGTTTTTCGCGACCGTTGTCAGGATGAGCCCGTCGACCCGGCGCCGCAGGAAGGCGGACACGATGCCGCGTTCCCGATTCGGATCGTCGTCGAGGCTCGAAGCGAACACAGCCACGTTGCGCTGGGCCGCGACATCTTCGACAGCCCTGTGTACGGCGCCGGAGAACGGGTTGGCAACGCTACCGACGAGCAGTCCGAGCGTCTGGGTCTTGCGGTCGCTTCGGCGCAGATTGCCCGCGTGCAGATCGGGCAGATAGTTGAGGCTGTCCGCAGCGGCGGTGACCTTCGCAATGGTGGCTGCCGACACGTTCGGCTCACCATTGATGACGCGTGACACGGTCTTGATTCCAACGCCCGCGAGTGCCGCGACGTTGCGCATCGTTGGCCGTGGGCGCACACTGCCGCGGTGTGCGGTGTCTCCTGACAACGGTGTCACAATCCGGTCTCCAATGTGCTCGGTGACTTGACTATATAGCAAAATTGCTCTAGACCTAGTTTCTGACATCGTTGTCAGGCACGCAAGTTGCCTCGAGTGAGTGAGGAAGTTCAATGTTGAATCACACAGCAACACACGGACGAGTGAAGCGAGTGATCGCGGCGTGTTCTGTTGCAGTAGTGGCCACCCTCGGGATGGCCGCCTGCTCCAGTTCGGGCTCAAGTGGTTCGAACGACAAGGTCGGCGTGGCCTTGATCGTCAAGACCACCTCGAACCCATATTTCGTCTCAATGGAAACTGCCGCGAAGGCGGCAGCGGCAACCGCGGGCGTGAACCTGACGCTTGCGGCCGGCACGAAGGACGGCGACACCGATACCCAGATCACCGCGATCGAGAACTCGATCTCACGCGGTGACAAGGGCATTCTGATTACCCCGAACGGCCCCGCCGTGAACAATGAGATCGCGAAGGCGCGTAAGGCGGGCCTTTATGTAATCGCGCTCGACACGCCGCCGGACCCGGCGAACACGGTGGACATCACGTTCGCAACCGACAACTTCGCAGCAGGCGAGGCGATCGGCAAGTGGACAGCCGCGAAACTCGACGGCAAGAAGGCCGTGATAGCCATGGTCGACCTGTCGGCGACGCAGAGCATCTCGGTCGACTACGATCGCGACACCGGCTTCTTGACCGGCATGGGCATCAAGGTTCCCGACAAGAAGAAGAACGGTTCGGAAGCACCGACCGGTAGCTACACCGGCGCAACGGGCGGCAACTACGAAATCGTGGGCCACCAGCCCTCCGGCGGCGCAGAAGACGGCGGACGCACGGCGATGGAGACCCTGCTGTCGAAGAACTCGAACATCAACGTGGTCTACGCGATCAACGAGCCGGCAGCATACGGCGCATACCAGGCGCTCAAGGCAGCCGGTAAGACAAGCGGCGTGCTGTTGGTCGCGATCGACGGTGGTTGCACCGGTGTTGGATACGTGAAGGACGGCATCCTGGGTGCCACAAGCCAGCAGTATCCCTCGAAGATGGCCACGCTCGGCATGGCCGCGATCGTCAAGCTCGCCAAGACGGGCAAGAAGGCGACGACAAGCACCGGCCTGAACTTCTTCAACACGGGGTCTCAGCTGATCACGGATCAGGCCGTCACCGGTCTGCCGAGCATTGACACCACCGCCGGCAGCAAGATCTGCTGGAAGAACTAAGAAGCGGGAATCCGGAAGCGGTGGCAGTGCACTCCTGGCAGTTGCCTCCGCCTTCGGTCCGATACAGAACAACGAAGTTCGGAGATAAGCAGTGAGTCAGCAAAGCACTCCAGCCAGCACGCCGACCGCGCAGTTGGATTTGGCGGAAGAGTTCATTCGGCGCACGACGCCGATGTCGGTGATCCGTGGAACACTCCACCGCTATCCGGCCATCAGCCCGGCGGTGGTGTTGCTCGTCGCTGTGATCGTATTCGGCGTCATCAACGGCCGGTTCCTCGCCCCGGCCAACCTGTCGCTGATCACGCAGCAGGTGGCCGTGGTGGGCACCATCGGAGTCGCTCAGACCTTGATCATCTTGACGGCCGGAATCGACCTGTCGGTTGGTGCCATCATGGTGTTCGCCTCGATGGTGATGGGTCAGGTTGCGGCCGTTCACGGGGTTCCCGGCTGGATCGCGCTGGGCCTCGGACTCGTGGTCGGGCTCGCCGCCGGCGCACTCAACGGTGTTCTGGTGACCCGGTTCCGGCTTCCACCGTTCATCGTCACATTGGGCACGCTGAGCATCTTCGTGGCGTTGACGCTGCTGGTCTCCAACGGCAGCACGATTCAGGGCAACCAGATGCCTGCCCTGTTGACATGGACGGGGGACACGTTCCGAGTGCTCGGAGTCGACATCACCTACGGCGTCGTGATGATGGTGGTGCTCTACGTCATCTTCGCGTTGATCCTCAGTAAAACAGCGTGGGGTCGCCACGTGTATGCGGTCGGTGACGATGTCGAGGCGGCGCGCCTGACCGGCATCCGCGTCAACCGCCTGTTGCTGAGCGTCTACGTCACGGCAGGCGCGATTCTCGCTTTAGGGGCGTGGATTCAGATCGGGCGCTCCTTCGCGGCGAGCCCGAACGCAGCAATCGACATCAACCTCGATTCGATCACCGCAGTCGTAATCGGCGGAACCAGTTTGTTCGGCGGTCGCGGCAACATATGGGGCACGCTGCTCGGGGCCTTGATCGTCGGCGTCTTCCGCAACGGTCTGGCCCTTGCCGGGCTGGATGTGCTGTTCCAGACGCTCGCCGTCGGCATCCTGGTGATTGTCGCAGTGGGGATTGATCAGTGGATTAGAAGGGTACGCAAATGACGATCGCAGACTCAGCGGCGCAGGCAGCGACCGCCGCGCCCACGGACGCGCGCACACCCGTGCTGCAGGCCAAACGGCTAGTCAAGACATACGGTCACGTTGTTGGACTCGATGGAGTGAGCCTGGAGTTGTACGCCGGCGAAGTTCTGGCCATCATCGGCGACAACGGCGCAGGCAAGACGACGCTGATCAAGTGCCTGACCGGCGCCGAGCTCCCCGATGAGGGACAGATCCTGCTGGACGGCAGACCAGTGCACTTCAAGCGGCCCCAGGATGCGCGCGACTCCGGCATCGAGACCGTCTATCAGTCGCTCGCGGTGTCGCCGGCGCTGGATGTGGCCGCGAATCTGTATCTCGGGCGAGAGATTCGGAGGAAGGGCATTCTCGGCAGCGTGTTCCGCGTGATGGACATCAAGGGCATGCGCGCGAAGGCAAAAGCGCAGGTGCTCGAGCTGGGCATCTCGACGTTACAGGACGTGACGGTGCCGGTGGAGAATCTGTCGGGTGGGCAGCGCCAGGCCGTCGCGGTCGCCCGAGCGGCAGCGTTCGGCTCCAAGGTCGTTGTGCTCGACGAGCCGACCGCGGCACTCGGCGTTCGCGAATCGGCGCAGGTGCTTGCGCTGGTCAAACGCCTGCGTGACAACGGCGTGCCCGTCATCCTGATCAGCCACAACATGCCGCAGGTGTTCGAAGTTGCCGACCGCATACACATCCAGCGGCTGGGCAAGCGAGCGGCGACGATCACGCCACTGTCGCATTCGATGACGGATGCCGTCGCGATCATGACCGGCGCCGCTCGAGCGTGAACGCACCCGCACCCGTGCCGCACAGCGGACCGGAACGCATCCTGTATGCGGAGTTCACGGCGCTGCCCGGCCGCGAGCCGCGGGTTGCCGAGCTCATCACGCAGCTCGGCACCCGTGTTCGCGCAGAGCCGGGCAACATCGTGTTCGCGGTGCATCGGAAGACGGCGCGGCCAGCAGAATTCTTCGTCTATGAGGAGTACGAAGACGAGGCCGCCTTCCAGGCGCACATCACCGCAGACTATGGCGCGCGGTTCAATGCTGAGTTGTGCCCGCTCGTGGCAGGAGGCGGATCTCTGGTGACCTGGCTCGATCGCCTCTAAGGAGTTCACAGAGAGAATCTGCTTCGCGGACGAGCAATCCCCTGTGCGGAGCACACCAGGCCGGAGGCGAAGCAAGAGTTCGCGCGTTAGCCGTTAGAAGACCGTGTAGCCGCCATCGATCGTCAATACGGACCCGGTCATGAAGCTCGACGCGTCGCTGGCGAGGAAGACAATCGCCGGGCCGAGTTCGTCTGGTTCGCCTGCGCGCTGCTGCGGGGCATCCTCGATCCAATAGCGCTGGAATTGCGGTTCATGGATTGGCGACATGTCGGTGTGCATGTAGCCGGGTGCCAGCGCGTTCACGCGAACCCCGAGCGGAGCCCACTCGGCGGCAAGGCTCTTGGTGAGGTGGTGCACCGCAGCCTTCGACGCATTGTATGCCGGTTGCCACTGTGGGCGATTGACGATCTCGGCAGACATCGACCCGATGTTCACGATCGACCCGCCTCCGGCGTCGATCATGTGGCGCCCGAACACTTGGCTCGCCACGAATACGGCGGTGAGGTTGACGTCGATGATCTGCTGCCATTCGTCACCGGTCACCTCGAGCGCCGGTTTGTGGATGCATGCCCCCGCGTTGTTGACGAGCACGTCGACTCGACCGAAGGCATCCGTTGCTTTCGCCAGAATCTGCTCGATGTCGGCGCGCACCGTCAGGTCGGCCAGGACGGTCAGCGTACGGGTGCCGAGCGTGGCGAGTTCGGCCGACACCTCTGCCGCTGCGTCCGCGTCGCGACCGACGATCACAATGTTCGCCCCGGCCTCGGCTAGTGCTCGCGCGAACGCGCGCCCGAGTCCGCGCGTGGACCCGGTGACGACCGCGGTGCGGCCATCCAGTCGAAAACGATCCAGAACGGACATGGTTACTCCTTCGGCTTGGGCTTCGGCTCGGCTTGGGCTTCGGCTCTGCTCGGGCTTCGGCTTCGGCTCGGCTCGGGCCGCGGTGGCAGCGCTGCGCTAGCGGCTCAGTTCGATGATCTCACTGCCGAACGTGCGATAGTGGCCGACGGGCGTGAAGCCGAGCGCGCGGAGCGCGGTCAAGCCCCAGCTGTCGGTGTGGGCCGGCGTCGAGTACTCGACCAGCCAGGCGCGGGTGACGCCGGTGAAGCGCCCGAGTGCGATTGCCTGCGCCACGCTGTACATTGTGTCGCTCCAGCTGATGTTGTCGACGTTTGGCGTCTTGAGCAGCACGTTTTGCAGACCGGTGAAACCGGCCGGGTACGTGTGCAGCGCGAGCTCGGGTCGCCGCGACTGAGGAACGGAATGGTCGAACAGCACCGCATCGCCGGGCGTGGCGTGGGCACCCACGACCGCGGAGATCTCCGCCCAGTCGCTGTTGTTCTTGGCGTACGGTCCACGCTGCACCAGATAGGCGGGAACCATTGCGGCCAGCACAACCCCGGTGGCGATGACGGCCACCAGAGTGCGCCGCCGATCGGGCAGTCGCTTCAGCGCCGCAAGCCGGGCGATCCCGCACGCGATCAGGATGGCGGCGGCCGGCGCGCACAGCGTCAGATAGCGGGGCGAGAACGCGGCTATGAACGTCCCAGGTACAATCAGCAGCACGGCCGGAATGAACAGCCAGCAGCTGGCGACCAACTCGAGGGATGGGAGCTGCCTCGTGCCTGGTCGCGCTGACGGCACGTCGTCGCCCGCGTGCCGCCGCCGGCGCAACTGTACGGCAGCCACAGCCGTGGCGCCCACGGCGATCACGATCAGCGCCCAGCCGACGATCGCCGCTGCACTGTAGCCGAACCAGAGACCGACCAGGATGGAGTCAGGGGTCAGCTGCTGGCGCGTAGCCAGGTAGGAAATCTGAGAGCGTTCGAGGAAAGCCCACACGCCGATCGGAACCGCCGCAGCAATGCCAACCGCCGCACTGAGCGCCCACACCGCCACGAACCGTCGGCCCGGTCGCTGCCACAGCACGATCACGGCGTGTGCGGCGACCATGAGCCCGACATACAGAAAGCAGTAGATGCCGAGCGCGAGAAGCGCGGCGTAGGCGACCCACAGCATCCGGTTCGGTCGGGTTCGGTCAGGTGGCGTTCGGTCGGGCCGGCTTCGCGCCAGCAGCTCGAGCAGCAACACCGTGAGCCAGGCCGCGATCGCCGCACTGAACGCGTAGGAGCGCGCCTCCTCACCCGCATAGGTCAAGCGCGGCAGGAACGCGCAGACCAGGCCCGCGATGATCGCCGTTCGCGTCGAGCGCAGTCGTCGCACCAGAACGACGACCGCCGCCGCGCACAGGCCGATCCCGATCGCGCTCGGGAATCGGATCGAGAACGGTGAGCCGCCGAAGACGTCGATCCACGCGTGCAGTCCGAGGTAGTACGTGCCGTGCACGGCGTCGATGTGGCCGAGCATCATGAACAGCGAACCGAGCGGACGGCGCGCCGACAGCAGACTTGCCGCCTCGTCCTCCCACAGCGAGGGGATCCACGAACCCAGCATCGACACGAGCGTCGCGAACAGGCCGAAACAGACGGGCAGCAACCAGTCGCGGCGCTGCGCTCGCCGCGGTGCGGATGTTGGCGCCGGAGCCACCCGAGGCTCCGGCGCCGGCCACGCTGCGACCAAGCCCGGGGCCGGCGGTTTCGCCGGCGTCACCAGATCGCGCATGGGTTATTCCCGATCGGGCACGTGAGTCGCGCCACCGTCTTCTAGCCAACGGATGCTGCTCCAAGATTCGGCTCAGACTGCGTGCGCGCCGATCAGCAGGCGGATGCCGCGGCCGCGGTTGCGCCTGCAACTTCCGCGTAACGGTGCGGATGTCGGCCCGCATCCAGCGCTGTCTGCGAATGCTCTCAGACGGGTCAGAGCTGTCCGAGCCGATAGCCGTGGCTGCGCACGGTCAGCACCACGTCTTTGTCGGTCTTGCGGCGCAGGTAGTGCACGTACGTGTCAACGGTGCCGGGCTGCTCGTCGGAGCGGAACACGGTCCGCAGGATCTGTTTGCGGCTGAACGTCTTCGTCGGATTCTCCGCCAGGAGGCGCAGCAGTGCGCCCTCTCTTGGCGTCAGCAGAATGCGGCCGATGTGGGGGGAGTAAATGCAGCGGTCCTCGGGGTAGAACGTCCACTCGCCGATCGGCAGTGCGGGACCCTCCGCACTGAAAACACGCGTGAGCGCGCGCAGCCGGGCGAGGAGTTCGTCAAATTCGAACGGCTTGACCAGGTAGTCGTTCGCACCGGCATCCAATCCGTCGACCCTGTCGGCGACCGTGCTGAGTGCAGTGAGCACAAGGATCGGACAGGTGACCCGCTGAGCGCGGAGTGTGCTGATCAGGTCGAGGCCGTCGAGAGATGGCAGCCGTCGGTCGACCACCATGATATCGAACTCACCGATCAGCCCGGCATCCAAGCCGGCCTTCCCATCAGCCACGAGTGTCACGACGTATGCCTCAGCGAGTACGTCGCGGATCAGCGGTCCGAGTTGAGGGTCGTCCTCGACCAGCAACAGTTCAAGTGGGCGATCAGCCATGGTCGTCCGTGCTCCCTCCCGCTGCGTTGCCACGCAACGCTGTGCCTAGATTAGACCCGGATGCTCCGCAGACTCAGTTGCGCAGCCAGCGGATGCGCGGAAGCAGCATCCCGAGCCAGATCACAAGGAACAGCGCCGCGGCCGCAACTGTGTAGACGATCGCACTGATGGTGATTGCGATCGGCGGGCTGAACAGCCAGGCGATCGCGACCACGAGCGCGCCGCCGCTCAGCGATGCGACGAGCGTCGAGTGGGCGATCGGGCGGAGCGGATCCAACCGTCGCTGCGGCCCGGGGCGCTGCGGCCCGGCCTCAGGCGCCGTCATCTGCCGCATCCGGTGTGTGTGCGGGGCGCACGCCCGTGATTACCCGGTCGAGTTCGTGCAGCACCGTGTGCGTGTAGGCGTCGAGGTCGAGGAAACCGGCCGGAACCTGTCCGCGCAGGTAGGCGTGCAAGCCGTCGGCGAGCTCAGTCTCACTCTGTCCGACGATGTGCAATGTGTCGTTCGGTAGTGCGTCATGCGCCGAGGAGAAATCGACGGATACCATCGGAAGCCCGAGAACCGCCGCCTCCAGCAGTACCATCGGCTGGCCTTCGTAATTGCTGGAGAGCACGAAACAATCAGCAGCCGCCATGATCGCGAACGGGTTCTGGTATGCCCCGGTCAGGATCGCGACATCCGCGAGACCCCGGTCGTCGATGTCACGTTGCAGCTCTTCACGCAACGGGCCGTTGCCGACGATGAGCAGACGAACGTCGGGGCGTTCTGCGTGCACCCGCGCGAACGCTCCGATCAGGCGGCCCTGGTTCTTCTCCGGTGATAACCGCCCTGCCGTGACGAACCACGTCGTCTCTCGGTTGCCGTTCGCGTCACAGTGATTCAGCACCTCCTCGACCCACTGCGGAATGACGACCAGCTCGGTGTCGGGGTCGATCGGATGCCCGGTCAACTCCCGCAGATCGGCTTTTGCACCCCTCAGCACGCGTTTCGCGTCGATCAGATTGCGCACAGAGGTGAACTTCTCGGCAGGCGCATACGACGCCAGCTGTCTGCTGTTGAGGTTGCTTAATCGTGACGAGACCGATACCAGGTGATCGAATTCCTTGTACAGCGCGAACACTGCCGGCAGCGAACGGCGCATCGACTGCTTGCCGCCGACCTCGCGGTGCACCTCAGCCGCCATGTCGTTATGCAGCCAGATCGAGCGCGTCGCCTCGGGCGAGTGCAACATCAACCGTGCCCAGAACGGGCTGTAGCCGCTGAAGTCGATAACGTCATCGAAGCGGCTGCCGCCGAAACAACGCGTCCATTCTTCGTACCAGAGCTCCTGCTGAGCCTGCGGAGCTTCGAACACGTCGGTGTGTCCGCGGCGTTCGGTGAGTTCGCGTTTGACATGGGCGAGCTTGCTGCCGTTCATTCCTCCGACCCGCGGGTACTGGCGCACGGCCGGAGGGATCTTCTCCTGATTCTCCCGCTGCTGGGTCTTGCGCGAGTGCGCGTAGATGACCGAGACGTCCAGGCGAGTGTGATCGATCGTGCTGAGCAGATTGAGAGCGGATGCCGTGATGCCGTTCGAGCGCATCCCACCCAGGTAGAACAACAGACGCGGCCGATCGTCGTGCGCAGCAGGCCGCACGCGGTAGCCGCGCCGACGATTCCGGAAGACGATGTCGACGACGCGCGCGCCGACGCCGCCGTCTTCGTGCGCCGTGAAGCGCTCCTGCCACTCGGCGTAGCGCTCGGAGGGGTGCGGGCGGTCCGACTGGAGCAGTTCCTGCAACCGCAGGGCGACATCCGCAATGTCGGTGCAGACCGGGCCGGGCCACTCGGATGCCGGAAAGTAGACGCCGCGGGAATCCGAGTAGTCGGTCATATCCGGCGTGTAGAAAACGATCGGGCGACCGGTCGGCAGAAAGTCGAAGAAGATCGATGAATAATCGGTGACCAGGGCGGTCGACACGCCGAGAACCTGATTGGTCGGCACGTCGTTCGGCACCAGGAATCGGCGCAACTCCGGGTTCTCGCGCGTGTAGCGGTGCACCACCTGGTGGGTCTTCAGCAGCACGATGTAGCGCTCGCCGAGTCGCTCCTGCAACGCGTTCACCGCACCGATGAGTGATTCGATGTCGTCCTGCGGTGTGCTGAACGAGTCGCCCTTCCAGGTGGGTGCATAGAGCACGATGTCGCGACCGTTCAGGGAAAGGCCGGCATGTTCCAGTCGCTCCCGCACCGCCATGAACTGGTCTTGGTCGAGGAGCTGACGGTCGATGCGCGGGTAGCCCTCTTCGATGATGAGGCCTTCGAACACGTTGTTCAGCTTGTATGCGGACTCGTACATCTGCGTTGCCATGAAAGAGTTGGCGGCCAGCAAGTAGTCCGCGGAGACGAAGTTGCGCAGCGTGTTCGCGGCCTCGAGTGCGCCGCCCGGCATGTCGTAGCCCATCCGCTTCAGCGGCGTGCCGTGCCAGGTATTCAGGTACACCTGGCCGGGACGCTTACTGAACTCCGGCGGGAACGTCGCATTGTTGATCAGGAATTCGCTCGTCGCGAGTGCGCGGAAGTAAGCGGCCGACTGGTATTTGACGAACGTCACGTTCGGCACGTTCGCGAACTCGCGGACGGTCTGCTGATACTGCTTGAGGTCGGAGAGCGCCCAGATGTGTTGCAGTGATGCGAAGTCCGGTTGGCTCAGCAGCTGGCGGAAGATCGCTTCAGGGTTGCACAGCATCCCATTGCCGGCGAACGATTCGTACAGCACCGTGCCAACCCGGATCGGTTGAGCGCGCCAATAGGCGTGATGATCGAACTGGAACGCACGGCCACCCCTGCGGCCCAATCGGCGCACTCGCCGAGCGAATGCACTCATCTGTTGCCTCTCGTTGACTGTTACGAGGATAGCCGACGGCCGCCTGTTCAGTTTTGAAATAGCTGTGGACGAGTGTGCGTGCCAACGATTGCGTGGACCGTTCCGCTACCGCAAGGCCAGCGGCTTCGTCTGCACGGGAGAAAGCCAACGCACGACGATCACCGCAGTGATCGAACCCGCCGCCATGATCGCGGCGAGCACGACGATTTGAAAGCGGCCGGCCTCCAACGGTGACACGCCGCCGAAGATGGCGCCGACGAACGCACCGGGCAGGGTGACCAGCCCGGTCGTCTTCGTCTGATCCGTCGTTGGTATCAGCGCGTTGTACACGGCATTGCGGGCGATATCGTACGTGGCCTGTCGCGGAGTCGCCCCCAGCGCAAGCCAGCCTTCGACCTCGTCCCAGCGGTCACCGGTCGCCTCCATGAAGCGTCGGCCCGCCAGCGTGGCGATCGTCATTGCATTGCCGATGACGATGCCGCCGATCGCGAGCGTGTAACGCGCCGAGAATGCGATGGCACCGGTGGCGAAGATGATTGCGAGGCTCACGAGAATTCCGGTCGCCATTGCTGTCACCATCATTCCGGCATGCGCATACGACCAGCCGATGCGACGCGTCGCCGTGCCTGTCGCGACGCTGAACATCACCAGCAGGGCCAGTGACACCCAGACCATGCTCGAGATCACTCCGCTGAGCACCACACTGATGATCGCCAATTGCAGCGTGCCGCGGAGCACTGCTAGAGCGGGCGCCCAGTAGTGCGGAGCTCGGGAGATCCAGAGCACCACCGTCGCCAGAGCGATGAGGATGCCCACGCCCACGAGCGTCGGCAGTAGGTCAGCGGACCAGACCATTCTCAGAGGTTACTCTGCGACGGTGCCTGTCTGGCTCGGCCGGCCCGACCGGTCGTCTTCGAGGCGGTGCGGATGCCGTGCGTGCGCGTTCTGCTCACGTCCTGTCATCGCGACCACGACTACGATCGCGGCTGTGAGAACAAGAGCGACCCAGCCCGAACCGAGATCGAGCCCGCCGCGTGCGTGCGAGACGCCGAACCAGTCGGCAAAGGACGCCCCGAGCGGCCGGGTCAATACGTAGGCGATCCAAAACATGAGAACCGCGTCGGCGTGCAGGAACCGGAACGCAAGCCCGGGCAGCGCGATCGCGACAGCGAACAAGATCCCCGAGCCGAGATAGCCCCAGTGCAGCGTCACCGCGGTCAGGTCACCGACGGCGGTCCCGAGTGCGAACGTGACGAGGACCGCTGCCCAGTAGAACAGTTCGCGTCGGCGCGTGTAGATACTGTGGATCGAAAGGGTGTGCTCGAGTCGATACCAGAACGTGAAGATAGCAGCCAGCGCGATCGCGCAGATCAGCGCGGACAACCAATAGGGAATGCCGAAGCCGACATGAGCGACATCCGCCACCATGGTGCCGAAGACGCTGACGCCGACGATCGCAGCCCAATAGCGAACGCGACTGTAGCCCGGCACGAAGAACTGCAGCGCAAGCGTTATCGCGAACAGCAGGAAGCCGATCAGGACGCCGGGGACCGGGCCGATCGTGTGCACGAAGTAGTCGGAAGTTGCCTCACCCATGGCGGTCGACAGCACCTTGATCACCCAGAATGCAACGGTGACCTGGGCAACCTTGCTGACGAGCGCGCGGGCGCCGACCAGGGAGGTGGGCTGCGCGTTCACGTGTGCCAGATTTGCAGCGCGAATCCCAGACGCGACTAAGAAACGGCTGTAGCTGTGAGTGCTCGCAGGAACAGCACAAGGTACACAGCTGCGATGGCCAACGAGATCACGGCCTCGACGTACCACTGCCCACGGCCCCAGAGGCCGAGCACGGCGAGGTTCGTCACGGCCGCGGCCAGCAGCACGAGCCCGGTGCCTCCGAACACCGTCGTGCCAACGACAGGTACCAGCGTCTTCGGAAGGCGGGTGCGCGATGTGGCGTGTTGTTGTGTGGCGTGTTCGCGTGGGGCGTGTTCGTGTGGTGCGTGTTCGTGTCGGGCGCGCTGCGCCCGGACGCCGCGGCGGATGAGCCACGTGACACCCGCGACGATGCCGATCACCCCGAGCGCGAGAAGCGCACCACCGAGATAGAGCTGGAACGAGTCGGATGCGTTCTCCAACGTCGCCGCCTGCGCGCAGGTCCCTGCGGTCGGTTGAACGCTCAGCCAGTGCGCGCACTTTGCTGCGACGGTCGCAGTGCCGGCGGGCAGGCCGTAGACGAAACCGACGGACGTGACGGCGGCAAGCACCCGTGCGCCGACCGCGGCAAGCGCGACGGCGCAGAAGCCGATCGCGACCATCCGCACGGCCGACCCCGTCAACGCGGCCAACAGTGCACTCACGCGCACAGCGGCGCCGACTCCGTTTGCTGCGTGAGCGACCGTGCCGGCGGAGCCGAACCGCTCGAGCGCGCGCTGCTGCGCCGCTGCAGGGTCGAGCTCAGGATCGGAGGCGAGTTCGGCATCCGCTGCGTCGCGCAAGTGCGACTCGGCTTCTGTCAGCGTGCGACGAACAGAGGATGCTGGCCCGCGCAAACGGCCGAGCAGGTCATCAAGATAGGCGTCGATCGGGTCTGTGGTGGTTGGGTTTGGGGTGGTTGGGCCCGTGTTTGTTGGGCCTGTGCCGGTTGGGTTTGGACCGGTTGGATTTGTGTTGTGAGATTCGCCGCGTGACATCAGACACCCCCGAGCACGGCGTTCATGCCCGCCGAGAAGCGGTGCCACTCGGCGCGTTGCCCCTCGAGAGCGTGGGTACCGTCTGCGGTCAGGCGGTAGGTGCGACGGCGGCGACCCTCGCTCGAGTCCCAGGTGCTGGCGAGCAGCCCGAGTTTTTCGAGCCGATGCAGCGACGGGTACACAGTGCCCTCGGGCATATCGAACTCGCCGTTGCTGCGGCGCCGCAATTCCGCGATCACTTCGTACCCATGCGCATCACCGGACTGCAGAACGGTGAGGAGCAGGGTATCGAGATTGCCCTTGATTCGATCGTTGCTCATACCTAGGAATTCTATGTACTGCGAACCGCGTTGCGCAAGACCTGGGTTACCAAGATCTGAGTCGGCGTGACCTGAGCTGTGACCTGGCCGTTGCACAGCCGCTGGCGCTGTGGGCGCCGCCGAGAGCCCGGTGGTACCCTCTCGGCATGGAAGCGTACGAGCTGTGGACCTTGGCGCAGTTGCGACGGGCGCGAGATTTGATCGATCGCGACTACGCGCATCCGCTCGATGTTCCGACGATGGCGCGACGTGCGCTCATGTCGCCCGCCCACTTCTCACGGCAGTTCAAGGCGGCGTACGGCGAGACCCCCTACAGCTATCTCATGACCCGGCGAGTCGAGCGCGCGATGGCACTGCTGCGTGGCGGCATGTCCGTGACGGATGCCTGCATGGCAGTCGGTTGTACGTCTCTCGGATCGTTCAGTTCACGTTTCACCCAACTGGTCGGCCTGCCGCCGAGCACGTATCGGGCTGCCGAGCACACCGCCGTCGGAGCAATGCCGCCGTGTGTGGCTCAGGTGCGCACGCGCCCGGTGAGGGGCGGCGCCGACGGGAGGCGTGATAGCGCTGGGTGGCGTGATACCGCTGGCAAGGGTGATGCCGATTCGAGCAGGATTCGAGAAGCGGTCACCGTAACGGGTGCGTAGCGTTGCGACATGACGATTTCACTTCAGTATTGCAATATCACCGTCGCCGACGTGGACGAATCGCTCGCCTTCTACCGTGATCAGCTCGGCCTGGAGTTGCGCAACGACGTTCCATCTGGCTCGTACCGCTGGGTCACGCTCGGAGTACCCGGTCAGCCAGGTCTGGAGATTGTGCTTTCCGAACCGCATGCCGGTCGATCGCAGGCCGATGGTGACGCTATGCAGGAGCTGTTGGTAAAGGGCTCCCTGCCGTTTCTCGTGTTCAGTGTTGACGACCTCGATGCAACGTTCGAGCGGGTACGGGCATCCGGCGCCGAAGTTCTGCAGGAGCCGATCGATCAGCCGTGGGGCCCACGGGATGCAGCCTTCCGTGACCCGTCAGGGAACACCGTGCGCCTCAACCAGGCACCTGCAGCGTAGGTGGGTGGGCGCTGATCGACGAGTCGCCGGCACCCGCCGAGGAAGACATCACCGCACGCTTGCGCGCAGCCGGCTGCGTTTTTGCGGAGGAGGAAGCCCGCCTCCTGCTCGATGCGGATGTGACGCCGCTCGAACTCGAGGATATGGTCGCTCGCAGAGTTGCGGGCTTTCCGCTCGAGCACATCCTTGGTTGGGTGGAGTTCTGTGGTTTGCGGATCGAGGTGGGTCGCGGTGTCTTCGTGCCTCGTCGACGTACCGAGTTCTTGGTACGCGAGGCGGCGCGTTTGGCGCACCCTGGCGCAGTCGTGCTTGATCTGTGCTGTGGCTGCGGTGCTCTCGGTGTGGCGGTTGCTGTGTCGGTTGGTGGAGCGGTTGGTGGGTCGGTTGGTGGGTCGGTTGGTGGGTCAGTCGGTGGGTCCGTCGGTATGGTGGCTGCTGAATCGGGAGCTGGCATCGAACTCTATGCAGCGGACATCGAACCAGCTGCTGTCGAGTACACCCGGCGCAACTTTGCGCGGTTTGCGGGTGCTGGAGTTGGTGCTGGTGTTGGTGGTGGTGGTGGTGGTGGTGCGGCCGCCAGTCGCGTGTTTCAGGGTGACCTGTTCAATGCGCTACCCACTGCGCTAAGGGGTCGCATCGATATCGTGCTCTGCAACACGCCGTATGTGCCGACTGACGCCATCCGGTTGATGCCGCCCGAGGCGCGCCTTTACGAGCCGCGGGTGACGCTTGACGGCGGCGCCGACGGGCTGGATGTGCAGCGGCGGGTCGCGGCATCCGCTCGAGATTGGCTCGCACCGGGCGGGCAGCTGCTCGTCGAGGTGAGTGAGGAACAAGCGCCAGCGGCCCAGGAGTTGTTCCAGCGCAATGGTCTCACCACGCGCGTCGCGCACTCGAACGCGGTGGGAGCGACAGTGGTGATCGGGAGATCGCCCGTTCAGCGGGTGTCGATCCAACACGCGTACAGTGAAGGCGAGTGAGCACCAGAGCCTCAGGGACGTGGATCGACAATCGAAATACGAGTCATCAGCTATAACCTCCGCAAGAACCATGCCAGTGGTGAACTGGTTGCACTTGCGGAGCAATTTCGTGCGGACGTGATGTGTTTGCAAGAGTGCGATACGACCAGCATGCCGGAGGTTATCGGGCAGCTTCATCTGGCCGATTCGACCAAGAGAAACCGTCTTGGACTTGCCGTGTACTACAACCGCGAGCGCTTCAGAGCGGATGAGACCAAGGCCTTCGAGCTGAAGAAGTCGTTGCACGATCGCGTACTGACGCCGGCGCATGAGCGATTGATCGGGACCCGGCTTGTTGACAATGCCGATGGTCACGAGTTGATTGCAGCTTCGTTCCATGCGGCGCCTCTGACTGCGCTGAATTCGCTGAGGCGTAAACAGATCAGTGCTGCGTATGCGGAGTTGCGCACGCTTGGTGATGGATTGCCGACGCTGATGGTTGGTGACTACAACTATCCGATCTTCAAGAAGAACTTGACGGAGCATGTCGGGGAGTCGGGATATGACCTGTCGCTGAGCGATCGCCGCACATACACCCGTTACAAGATCTTCCGTGGTCATTATGACTTCGTTACGTCTGCGGGTATGGGCATTGGCAGTGTGGAGACACTGCCTCGCGGTGTGTCGGATCACAAGCCGATTCTGGTGTCTGCCGACTACAGCGTGTAGCTGTGTTGTGCTGAGCCAGGCTGAGTTGAGCCGAGCCGTGCCGTGCCGGGTGTGCTGTGTCGTGCCGTGCCGAGCTGAGCAGTGCTGCGGCGAGTTGAGTCGTGCAGTGCAGTGCTGCGGCGAGTTGAGCCGTGCTGAGCGGCACATTCAGCTTGCCTTGCTGGTGCCCTGCCACCAGGCGGCCTTGCGATGGAGTCTGATCGGTGCACGGGTGTCGCCGACCGGCGCGACAAGCCAGTAGACGGAGCCCTCCCGCCGGATCTTCCAATGCTGATTGTGCAGGAGCATATGGTGGAACCGGCACAAAAGTATCCCGTCAGCGATATCTGTTCGCCCATGATCCGCATGCCACTCGCGGATGTGGTGCGCCTCGGAATATGAGGGTGGTCGGTCACAGTCGGGATCCATGCACCCGCCGTCTCGGATCGCCATCGCGACTCTTTGTTTGGCGGTGAAAAGGCGCTGCTCGCGTCCGACATCCAGTGGGTATCCGTCTTCGTCGACGGTTATGGCGCGTGTGCCGGTGTCGCAGAGGAGCCGTTCGATCGTTTCGGCTGGAACCACCTCGCCGGTGTCTTCCAGGTGCCCAGTACCGACGAGGTTGCCCTCGCCGTCGCGCTTGTTGAGGTTCTCTTGGGTGATGACTACTCGCACACCGGGCTGGCGACTGCCGTATACGGCGGCCGGGTCGGCGAGGGCGCCGGTTCGCATCGCATCAATGAGTAGGTCGAAGACCAACTGCTCGTCTGTGCGCGGGTCGGTACGCAGTTTTTCAGCGCGCTCAGCTTCATCCTTGTCGATGAACCGCGGCCCACCGCGACGTGGTCGCATACCGGCGTCGATTATCGAGTCCAGCCACGCACCGGAGTCGTCGTCGAACTCCATCCACACTGTGCGAGCGCCCGTGCTGTTCGTACATACGCGAGCCTTTCGTGCTTCAAAGTGAGCCTGGGCGCGTTCGGTGACACCAATCTGGTCGAGGCGATCGCGCAGCCAGCGAGCTCGTTTTGCAAGTTCGTCTGCATTGACACCTGCCGCGTTCGCCAGGAGCTCTTCAGCTGCCTCGCGCAGTGCGTCGCTGTCGCAGCTGTCCGTCGGCTGACCGAGGCCGCGCAGGAGTGCAGATGCAGCGTTGGGTGTCAGACTGTGCTCTGAAAGCGCGCGCGTGATCGGATCGTGCCATGGCAGTTCCACTGCTGGTGCGATCGGACTCCGGCCTTGAGGCTCGGTCGTGCCGTCAGTTGGCCCATCGGGTGACCCCGGAGTCGGGCCCTCCGCACCTTCCGGGGGTAGGCCACCGCTCAAGCCGGCAGCCTCGTTTGCCCGGGTCGCGGCATCCGCCTCGGACATCGCCTCACCAAGCCGCACCTGCCTCCAAGCTTCGGCCTTCGTCGAACCTGTGATGGACTGCAAAACACCGGCTGTCGACCGTTGACCGTGGCGCGCAGCCAAGCCCTGATACCCAAGCTCGCGGTTGGAGCGCTCAGAGACGACGCCCGCGCCGGCGGCGATCACAAGGTCGAATTGTGCCCGGGCAGTTGCAGCATTTGCCAGCAACTCGAACAGACCGTCGTCATCGAGCCCCGAGAGTAGTCGGGGCAGCCCACTCGATGCTTCGGCGGCTTCCAACACAGCGAGAGAGTCAGACACCCTCAGGGCGTCTACTCGAATCTGCTGCGAAATCGGGGCCATGCCTCAGTTTAGCACAGAATAGAGGATATGTTCTATTTGCGTATAAGAAATGATTAGGACAATAGCATCTTTGTACTAATTAGGACGCTGATTGTCTCAGCCTCGGTGTAGCGTGTCAGCGAGCGGATCGGCATGACGCCGCTGGAAGGTGGTGGGATGTCGCGTACGGGATCTCCTTAATCCCTGCCTGGTAGCGGTTCGGCCTGGCTGGACCCGCGCCGGTTCTACGCGCACAGCAGCTACGCGCACAGCAGCTACGCGCACAGCGTCTACCCGCACAGCGTCTACCCGCACCGTATGCGCACTCGCGGCTTCCGCCGTCGCAATACTGCTCACCGTCAGCGGATGCGCCGCCTCGCCGCCCGCCGTGCGCGTCACACCGACTGTGACCGCGGCCGCCTGGCCTGCGATCGCTATGGCCGGGACAGGCCCGACCGACAAGGTGACCGCGACTCCAACGGGCGCCAAGTCGCTTCGCGTCGAATTCGTTTGCTCATTCGGCCTGTTCGACGTTTCGATGAACTCGGACACGTCACGGAGCGGGTCCTGTGGCGGCACCCGCTCATGGATTCTCCCGCTTCCTCTGGATGGAAGACTCGACCTCACGGTGACGGTGCCGGCCGACACCCGGTACGCGCTGTCTGCGACGTTCGGCGCCGAGAAATTCGCCCCCGATCCCGTGATCGCGGCCGAGTGCAAGACACTGTCCACGATCGACACGGCATTGATGGGTGCCGAGCAGGGATACACCCACGGCGACGTGACGGCAGCGCAGTGGACGGCGACCGTCACCAAGACGGTAGCGCAACTGAAGGAGCTGGCATCATCAGCCATCCGGAATCATCGGCACGCAGTTGCCCGCGTTGGTCACCTGGTACACGCGTGACGGGCTGAAGCCCGGCAACCCGCTCTATCTGACCGGGCCAGGCGACTTTGCTGTGGCTAACGAGTTGATCGGCCAGGTCTGTAGTGACAATGGGTCAACCCTCACAACCGACGCGCGCTACGGCGGTTAGCCTCCCGACAGTGTCCGTTTCGGACGAATGGGCCTCGTCTGCGACGCTCGCTCGTCCGAAACGGGCACTGTCACGGCAGAATCCGCTCGCCGTAGACCGACCTAGCTCACCGACACCCCGATCGTGTGCCAGCCGGTTGCGCCGTTCGGCGCAGGCGGTGCCTGCGCACTCGTCTGAACCTCGCCGTTTGCGTTGGTCGCACGCACCTGGATGGTGTGGTTGCCCGCGGTCGCATCCCACTCGAGCACCCACTGCCGCCAGGTGTCAGCCGAGGCGGCGTCGGCGAGGCGCGCTTGCTGCCACGGGCCGTTGTCGACCCGCACCTCGGCGTGCGAGATGCCGACATGCTGATCCCAGGCCACCCCCGCGATCGCCACCCGACCGGCATGCACGGTGGAGTTATCGGCCGGAGTGTCGATGCGTGAGGCGAGCTTGACCGGCCCCATCGCTGACCAGCCCTTGTCCGTCCAGTACCCGATCGCCTTCGAATACTGGGTGACGTTGAGGTGCACCACCCATTTCGTCGCCGAGACGTAGCCATACAGCCCGGGCACGACCATTCGTACCGGGAAACCGTGCTCGAGTGGCAGCGGCGCACCGTTCATGCCGACAGCGAGTAGCGCATCCCGTTTGTCGTCGGTGAGCGCAGACAGCGGTGTTCCCGCGGTCCATCCGTCTGCGCTGGTCGAGAGCACCATGTCGGCACCCGGCTTCGGCACGGCCCGGGCGAGCAACTCGCGCAACGGGTAGCCGAGCCAGGTTGCATTGCCCGCGAGGTTGCCACCGACCTCGTTGGACACGCAGGTCAATGTGGCGGTGTGCTCGGTGAGCGGCAGCGCCAGCAGCTGCGCGAACGAAAGCTCGACCACGTTCTCGACCATGCCGTCGATGCGCAGTTTCCAGGTGTTGGGGTCCACGGCGGGCACCTGCAACGCAGTGTCGACCCGATAGAACGCTCCGGCTGGGGTGATGAACGGGCTCAGTCCGGGCAGCTTCAGATCAGTGCCGGCCGGAATCGGGGCTGCCGCGAACGCAGCCCGCGGCAGCTTCAGCGTGTTGCGGATCGATGTGACGGCTGCGGTTCCCGCCGACAACAACTGCACGCCGATGCCGATCGCCACGGCCGCAGCCGCGCCCAACGCGACGAACCGCAGGAATGATCGGCGCGCCAGCTGAGGCTCAGAGCTCGGGACACGCCGCCGCTCAGCAGTCGCGTCGTGCCAGCGGCGCATCCGCAGAATCGATTGCTGCAGCACGATCACGCCGATGATGAAGCCGACAACCGTCGGAGCCGCCGACAGAACGGATGCGTTTGGGCGCGTCAACACCGCAAGCACGGCAACCGCGCCGATCACGGCGAGCAGAAGCACGCCGAACGGCGGGCGCCGGAACTCGAGGGCGCCGACCGCGACGGCCAACACCACGAGCAGCACGCCCAGGCAGATGAACAACACGGGCTTGTCCGAGCCGCCGAACACAGAGATGATCCACTCCCGGAACCACGCGGGCGTGAGGTCGACGATCCACGCGCCGACCGCGAAGAATGGGGTGCTCGACTGCCCGGAGATCAGTGCGGCCGCAACAGCGGCGACCTGCGTGGCGAGCCCGCTGAGAACACCGCAACCCGCCGCGATCCAGAACCACGAACCGCGGCTGAGCGAGCGCGCCGGCGGCGGGCTCGGACCGTCTTCTAGAGTGTCGTCGCCGGAGGCGCCGGAATGTTGCGGTGATGTCGTGGTTGACACCTCTACAGATTAGGCGCGCGGGCCGTGAGTGGGCGGAGAGTTGTCCGAACGTTCTGGGTTACGGCCGTATGCTGGTGCGGGGTTTGACGAGGAGCAGAAATCGTGAGTGATGTGAACGGCAGCAACCCGGCGCCCGGCTGGTATCCAGATCCGGCCGGCTCGCCGCAGCAACGCTGGTGGGATGGCACCCAATGGACCGGCTATCTGCAAACCCCGCCGTCTGCCGTACCACAGTCTGCCGCACCACAGCCTGCCGTGCCGCTGCCGGCGGCACCCCAACCGCCGCAATCGGTGTATTCGAACCCCTACTCAAGCGCCTACGCGGATGCCGCGCCGATCGCGCAACCGTACGCGACAGTGATGCCCATCACGCAGCCGGATCTCGGGCCAAACCCGAAGATCTACACGCCGTTCTTGTGGATCATCGTGTTGCTGCCGCTGTTGTCGACGATCTCGTTTGCGGCGATCGACATGAACAAATACGTGCACCTGAGCACATCGGCAAGCTCGCCGTCCGCGTCGCTCGCCATGATCGGCGACCCGCTCTATCTGTTGAACAGTCTGCTCGGTTGGGTGATTTACGGCGTGACCGTGTGGATGGCATACCTCGACTGGCACGCTCTCGGCCGCATCGGTGTCGTTCGCCCGTTCCACTGGGCCTGGGCGTTCCTGTCGGCCATCGTTTACGTGATCGGCCGATCCGTGGTCGTGCGTCGTCGAATCGGCAAAGGCCTATTGCCGATCTGGATTCTGATCGCCGTCTACGTGATCTACATCGTCGTCGGATTCATCAAGCTCACGTCATTCTTCAATGCGATCGTGAATCAGCTCGGCACCATCAACGGGGCAGGCTTGAGCTGAGCGCGGTCTCAGCGCAGCAGCCCATTCTCATAGGCGTGCGCGACCAACTGCACGCGCGAACTCAGCGACAGCTTCGCCAGGATACTGCGGATGTGGCTCTTCACCGTCGCCTCACTGATATAGGCGGTCTGGGCGATGTCCGCATTGCTCAGACCGCGAGCGGCCAGCAGGAACACTTCCTTCTCGCGTGCGGAGAGCACCGCGATCGACTCCGCGGCCGGCTCGCGACGCTGCCGCGACGTCTGCGCCCGGATGATGTCAGCCGTGTCGCTCGGAGCGATCACCGAGTGCCCGGCATAGACCGTGCGAATCGACGCCAGCACGAACTCGGGTGTCGTGTCCTTCATGATGAACCCGTCCGCGCCGGCATGGATCGCCCGCACGACCGCCTCATCGCGTTGGAACGTGGTCAGCATGATGATTTTCGGCGGTGCGTCGTCTTCGCCACCGTTGTTGCCGCGGCCGCCATCGCCACCGCCACGACCGCCGAGGATGCGCGCGGTCGCCTCGATTCCGTCCAGCAGCGGCATCCGGATGTCCATGAGCATGACATCGGGGCGCGCGTCACGTGCGAGAGCGATCGCGGCCTCTCCGTCGTAGGCGGCGCCGACGAACGTCAAGTCGGATTGCGATTCGATCAGCATCTGGATGCCCGAGCAGAACAATTGCTGGTCGTCGGCGATCGCGACGCGGATGCTGCTCATGCGTCGCTCGCGATCTGTCCAGCCGGAACTTCTTCGCCCAGCACTCCTTGAGCCGGCGCTGTTTCGGCCGGTGCTGTCTTGTGCAGGGTCGGCTCAGCGTCCCCAGCCGTCGGCACGAACGCCGTGACCAGCCAGCCGCCTGGCGCATCCTCGTCGACGCCGGCGGTCAGCCAGCCGCCGGCCAGGCGTGCCGTTCGCGCATTCCGTAGAGGCCGCGGCAGTGGCCGCGGCCAGGCGCGCTCGCCTCGGGGCGCGTGCGCGGGGTGCCGCTGGAGGCCACGGTCAGCGCGAGCCCGGGCCCGCGCCAGTCGAGCGTGATCCGTGCGGTCGGCTGCGCGCCGGCGTGCTTGAGCGCGTTCGTCAGGCTCTCCTGCGTGATCCGGTACACCGCGAGCTGCTGCGTCGACGAGAGCGCAACGGAGGAGAGCGCAGCGTCCTCACCGAACCGGTCGACGGTGATCGCGAGGCCGGCCCCGCGCATCCGCTCGATAAGGTCGTCCAGATTGTCGAGGGTCGGATTCGAGTGGCCGTCTGGATCATCGACGAGCGATTCGATCAGCATCCGTACCTCGGTCAACGAGGTGCGAGCGGATGCCGCGATGCGCTCGAGCGATTCGCTGATCGCTTCGGGGCGCTGCGGCCCGATGAAGCGTGCACCGTCGGCCTGCGCAATGATCACGGAGAGCGAATGCGCCATGATGTCGTGCACGTCTTGCGCGATGCGGTCGCGCTCGCTGGCGATGATGAGGTCGATCTCGGCCGAGTGGAGCTCATCGACGGTCTCATCGAGTTTCGCGTCTGCGGCCTGCTTGAGCCTGCTGGCGCGTAGGCCGAAGCCGATGAACCAGGCGCCAGCCGTGAGGATCAAGCCGACGATCAGAATTGCGATGAAGTTCTCGAAGACGTTCGAAATCCGTGCACCCTGCTCGCCTTGACCGGTCCATGAGCCCCAGCCGTAACCGTCCGAGAGCCCAGGGACGGCCATCAATACTGTGACGATCACGGTGTAACCGCCCATGATCGGCAACGTAAGCCAACGGATGCGCCCGCTTGCGTTTGCGCTCACCATCAGGCAGGTGAGGAGGACGGCGAAGTACACCGGCCAGGTTGTCGAGCTGTAACGGGTGGGGATGGCGACCAGTTGGATGGAGAGCACAACGCCGGGCAGCGCGACGGCCAGGCGAGGGTAATGCCGCGACACGGCGATGGACGCAGCGAGCAGGCCGAGTGTGAACGGAAAAGACGGCCATGGCCAGGCGCCGGAGCGGCCGGCCTCTGCCACGATCCAGAGCACGTAGAAGACGATCGCGACAGCCGGCTCGAGTGCTGGGCGCAACAGAACCAGTGCCCGTGCGGTGCCCCGCAAGGCCGGCGGAAGCTGGTCGCTCGCGTTCGGGAGCATCGCTTCGCTCGCTCGGCGGATTCGAGTGCCGAGATACCAGAAGCCAATAGTCGCGAGCCCGACACCGCCGGCGTAGATCGCTACGTCCGGCAGCAGTTCAGCCGTGGACAGGTGTTTTCCGTTGATCAAGCCATCAATGCCGGTCCCGCTGAAGCGCGGTAGCGCCAGGAGCGCGGTGACAGTGAAGGAGTACGCGACCAAAGCGACGGGCGCGACCATACGCATCCGCCCGATTGAATAGCATCCGATGAGCAAGGCGAAGACGAGCAACATGGGGTATGCGGACCAGCTGTTCAGGCTGAAGCGTGCGGGCCAGGCGACGAGCTGAACAGCCAGAAGCGCGCCGACCAAGACGAGCGAGGCCGTTGTTGCGACGCGGGAGAGCCCGATGGCGGCAGCGAAGCCGACCGCGATCAGCAACGCGTACGGCGTCGTGTAGACGAGCATGTCGGCGCGCATGGGGATGTAGCTCACGAACTGTGAGCTGAAGCCGACCGCCCAGATGATCAGCAGCGCAAGGCCGATCAATGGTTCGATGATCCAGCGCGGAATGCGCGATTCAGTGTGAATTGATTCCGGGTGCATCGATTCAGGGTGCATGCCCCAACGGTAGAGCGGATGGGCAGCGTCGACCGCAGGCTGCCGCGCAATTCCTCCCAAAGGATGACAACAGCCAACCCATGGGCGGACGACAGCGGCCGCATCGGCGACTTGGCTTGAGGCATGGACAATCAAACTGGTTTGGACTACCGCGCCGGCTCCGCGATCGATCCTGCAGCCGTGACTCTTCCCCCGACGCACGCCGTCGACTTGACGGCGACAACCCATTCGGACGTCGCGGTCCGCGAAAGTACGCTGATCGAGTAGCCTGCGAGCGCAGCTTCGCTCGCAGGCTTCCAGGCTCGCACGCGGGTGCCGTACTCAGGTTGGGGCGGCGGATTCGACGCCGTCGCGTCTTCGGGTGTCGGTTCAGCCTGAATACTGTCCCGAGTTGATCAGCCGTCAGCCGTCAAGTGCGACGCGTCGGCAGCGATAGCTACTCCTGAAGCGACAACGCAATAGTGCCGACGCCGAGTGCCGCGAGGATTCCGCTCGAGATGCGTTCGAGCGTGCGTGCGACCTTCGGCTGCTGCAACCAGCCCATCATCCTTGCCGCCGCGAACGCGATGATGGCCAGGTAGACGCCGCCGATCACCGACATCGTGGCTCCGAGCACGAGAGTCCAGCCGAACGTAGCCTGGTGTGCCGGCACGAACTGCGGAACGATCGCGAGGAAGAACAGGCCGACCTTCGGGTTCAGCAGCGTCGACACCAGCCCCGCAGTGAATGCCTGGGTGATACCCCCACTGCGCCGGGGCGCTGCGGCTGCGGCGAGCTCGTCGTGCGTAGCGTTCGCGTGAGCCTTGCGCGCCTTGAGGAACGTGCTGACGCCGAGGTACACCAGATACAGGCCGCCGACGATCTTCACGACACGGTAGAGCTCGGCTGATTGCTCGAGCAGCGAGGCGAGCCCGATAGCCACGAGCAGCGCCCACGCGAGCACGCCGACCGAAGAACCGATGCCGCTGGCAATTCCGGATGCGCGTCGGATCATGCTGAAGCGCAACGTCATGAAAGTATCGGGCCCTGGCGTCACGGCCAGCAGCACGCACAGTCCAGCGAACGCGGCAAACGAGGGAAAACTCACCGTAAAAGTGTACGTTCTTCTGTGGACTCCACCTCGACCCGGATCACAAGCGTCGCGCGACTACCATTGAACCCGTGACAACACGCGAAACCGGTACGCCACTGTCCGAGCGCAGCGCAGACGAGTTGCGCGGCATCCGTGCGGAATTCCAGCGCAATTACGATGCGCTCGCCGCCCGTGGACTGAAACTCGACTTGACTCGCGGAAAACCCTCGCCGGCACAGCTCGACTTGTCGAACGCGCTACTCGGGCTTCCGGGCGAGAGCGACTACCGCGATGCAGCGGGCACCGACTTGCGCAACTACGGCGGCGCGCAGGGCTTGCCCGAACTGCGCGCGATCTTCGCGAATGCCCTCCGGGTCCCCGTCGCCCAGCTGCTGGCACTCGGCAACTCGAGCCTCACGGTGATGCACGACACTGTCGCCCAGGCGCTGTTGCATGGCGTGCCTGACGGTGAGCGGCCGTGGGGCAAGGAAGACACTGTCAGCTTTCTCTGCCCTGTGCCGGGCTACGACCGGCACTTCACGATCACCGAGGTGTTCGGCATCCGGATGATCCCGGTTCCGTTGAACGACGACGGCCCTGATCTCGAGGCGGTTGCGCGACTGCTCGCGACCGATTCGTCGATCAAGGGCATGTGGTGCGTTCCGGTGTATGCGAACCCGACCGGCACGGTCTACAGCGAAGCCGTCGCGCGCGCGCTCGTTTCCTTGCCTGCAGCCGCCCCGGACTTCCGCCTGTTCTGGGACAACGCGTATGCCGTGCACCACCTCACGGATGATGTGCCGGCGCCCATCGACGTGCTCGCTCTCGCCGCCGAGGCCGGCAATCCGAATCGTCCGTTCGTCTTCGCATCCACGTCGAAGGTGACCTACCCCGGGTCCGGCGTCTCGTTCTTCGGCGCATCCGAGCAGAATGTTGCCTGGCTGCTGGAGCAGATGCGAGCGCAGTCGATCGGGCCGGACAAGGTCAACCAACTGCGGCACGTACGCCTGCTGCGCGATGAGGCGGGCCTGACCGCGCACATGCGCAAGCACCGCGAGTTGCTCGAGCCGAAGTTCGCCGCCGTCGCCGAGATCCTGACCGCTCGACTTGCGCCGTACGGTGCCGGCGACTGGACCGACCCGAAGGGCGGCTATTTCGTCAGCCTGATGGCGGCAGACGGATGCGCCGCGCGCGCGATCGAACTCGCCGCGCAGGCGGGCATCGCGGTGACGCCGGCCGGGTCGACGTATCCGCACCGGAAGGATCCGGCCGACGCCAACATCCGCATCGCGCCGACCTTCCCCACCCTGGACGAGCTGCGCGAGGCCGTCGACGGCCTGTGCACGTGCGTGCTGCTGGCCGAGGCGGAGGCGCTCACTATCTCTCCCTCCCACTGAGTTGCCGCAAATGACCCTTCCTGTGGCAACTCAGTGAGCCCGCGCCAGTGAGCCGTCGACCGTGAGGCCCCGCTCGAAGACGCTCAACCGCGGGCTCGCACTGCTGGTGGCGAGCACGTTCTTTATGGAGATCCTCGACGGCACCATCATTCAGACCGCCGCGCCGGTGATGGCCCAGGACTTCGGCGTGCGGGCCGTCGACATCAACCTCGCCATGACGTCGTATCTGTTGACCCTCGCTGTCGGCATTCCGGTGAGCGGATGGCTCGCCGACCGCTTCGGAGATCGGCGCATCTTCGCGATCGCGATCGTCATTTTCACAGTGGCGTCCGCACTGTGTGCGGCGAGTACGAACCTGCCGATGCTCTGCGCGATGCGAGTGCTGCAGGGCATCGGTGGCGCGATGATGGTGCCGGTCGGCCGTCTCGCCGTGTTGCGCACCGTGGAGAAGCGAGACCTGCTGGATGCGATGGCCTACCTCACCTGGCCGGCACTGATCGCCCCCGTGATCGCTCCTGGGCTCGGCGGCGTGCTCACCGATTTCGCCAGCTGGCATTGGATCTTCTTGATCAACATTCCGATCGGAATTGCCGCGTTCATCGTCGCCTTGCGCGTCGTTCCGGCGACCGCGGAGCGGGTTGTTCATGCGCTCGATTGGTCGGGCTTTCTGATGGTCGGCCTCAGCCTGGCCGCACTCGTGCTCGGTATGGACCTGGTCGGCGCGTCCCCGACCGATTGGCTGTCGGTGATCGTGCTTCTCGGCGTATTCCTCGCGGCCGGCGCGGCCGCGGTGATTCGAATTCGCCGGGCAGAGCATCCGCTTCTGGACTTTCGTGCGCTACGCATCCACACGTTCCGGGTCGGAAATGTCGGCGGCGGCATGTACCGGCTTCTGATCGGCGCGGCACCGTTTATGTTCACGCTGATGTTCCAGTCGGGGTTCGGCTGGAGTGCCACACGCGCAGGCGTGCTCGTGATGGCGATCTTCGTGGGCAATGTCGCGATCAAGCCGGCGACCAGTCCGCTGATCCGGCGCTTCGGCTTTCGGGCGGTCATTGCAGGCAGTTCACTGTGCGGTGCGCTCGTTTTCGCGGCCTGCGTGTTCATCGAACCGTCGATGTCGCTGGTGTGGATCGCGCTCGCCCTTGCGGCGAGCGGCGTGTTCCGTTCGATCGGCTTCAGCGGGTACAACTCGATCCAGTTCGCGGATGTGCCGCCGGAACTCACCTCCGGTGCGAACACACTCGCCTCGACAATGCAGCAGGTCGCGGTCGGCCTCGGCATAGCGGTCGCCGCATTGATCGTACGCGTGACGACGGCTGCTGCCGCGGTCGCCGATCCCGGTCGCATCGACCTCGGCTACCGCTGGTCATTCATCATCGTCGCGCTTGTCATGCTCTACCCGATGATCGAAGCACTGCGGATGCCCGCCCACGCGGGCGCGGAAGTCGCCGCCCGCTAGGCTGCGCTCGCCCGCTACTCGACCAACGGGGAGTGAGTACGGCTCACGACCAACGTCATCGCGAGAACAACCAGGCCAGGCCGACGCCGCCCGCCGCAGCGAGAACGGCGAGCACCAGCATCCCGAACGCATTGATGAGCGCAAGGAACCAGCGTCGCTCTTGGATGAACCGCGCGGTTTCGACGCTTGCTGTGCTGAACGTCGTGTACCCGCCGAGAAAACCGGTGCCGAGCACGAGACGCCAGCCGTCGGGTGTGCCGGCGAAGAGCACCAGACCGGTGAGAAGCCCGAGCAGGAGCGAACCGGAAACGTTGATGATCATCGTGCCCAGCGGCAGAACGGTGCGAAGTCGGCTGCGTAGTATCCCGTCCAGCATGAATCGTGCGATCGCTCCGACGCCGCCAGCAACGGCCAGCAACGCGATCACGATGCAGGCTCCGCGTGCCCGCCGCCACGTCGGACAGCCGCTCGGTGGTGCACGGCAGCGATCCACATTCCGAAGAACGCGGCCAGCAAGCCGGCGACAACGGTGATCAAGCCGTAGCCGATCGATTCCCAGATCCGACCGGCCCGCAGCAATTGCTCCGCCTCGACGGCGAGCGAACTGTAGGTGGTGAAACCGCCCATGATTCCGGTGCCGATCAGCAGGCGAAGCGTGCGCCGGCGTCCTTCATCGTGCCCCCGGCGTGCAAGCCCCTCCAACAGCATTCCGAGCAGAAACGCCCCGACCAGGTTGACTGTCAACGTCGGCCAGGGCAGTCCGAATGCCTCGGGGATGACAAGACTGATCAGATAGCGGGCCAGGGTTCCCGCTGCCCCGCCGACACCCACGAGAAAGACGTACCACGGCCGCAGAAAAAGTGGGCGCGCCTCTGGGGTACGTGACGCCGGTGGTTTCGGCCGGCTCACTCCTCCAACTCCCACGGTGCCGCCGTCGGATGCGGCTGCAGCGGGACCACGATGACGGGACGACCCTGCCTGTGCGCGAGTCGCACCGCAATCGAGCCGGTGAAGAACTCCTCGAGGCCGGCACGAACCCCCGGATGCCGCGTGCCGACAACGATCGCCCGCGCATCCAGCAACTCCGCCAGTCGGCCGAGCGCCTGAGCGGGATCGCCGGCAAGAGCAGAGAAGCGCACGGGCACGTCGGTGTCCGGGCCAGCGTCGGCGTCGGCGCCTGCGCCCGGGCCTGCGCCCGCGAGCGTATCGAGCACGTGGCGCACCATGGAAGGGTCGACCGTTTCATCGCGCAAGTCAGGCACCTCAGGGTCGAGAGGCATTGAAGCCACTGTGCCGTCCTCGCGCTCTTCGACCGGATAGCGGGCAGCATCCACGTGGGCGCAGACCAGCTCGACGCCGAGTTCGCGGGCGAACCGGGCGGCTTCCAACAGCACGTGCGGCGCCTCGTCCGGCGCGATCCCGACGATGATCGGACCCGTGGACGCGGCGACCGGGTGTTCGGGCTGACCTGTTGTCATGCCGTACCTGCCTTCTCACGACTGCATTCCTGGAACCGCATTCTGAGTTTATCAATCGGCTGCGCGTGATACGTTGCCACCGTGTCCCGTATCGTGGCGGTTGCCCCTGCCCTCCCGTTGCACCGCTATGCGCAGAGCGAGATCGTTGAGGCATTGCTGCCGTTCATCACGACCGATCCGGCCCGCCAGTCGCTGATGCGCCGGCTGCACGCATCGTGCCGAGTCGACACGCGCCACCTGGTCATGCCGCTCGAGGAATATATCGATCTCGGCCCGTTCCACGAGACCAACGAGTTGTTCACGTCGGCGGGAGCGGACCTCGCCGAGCGTGCGATTCGCAGCGCACTCGCGACATCCGGACTTGTCGCGACGGATGTCGACTTCCTGCTCTTCACGACGGTCACGGGCGTCGCAGCCCCGTCTCTTGACGCCGTGCTCGCAGCACGGCTCGGCATGCGGTCCGACCTCAAACGGCTGCCGTCGTTCGGGCTCGGCTGCGTGGCTGGGGCCGCCGGGATCGCGCGGGTGCACGATTATCTTCAGGGGCATCCGGATGACGTCGCCGTGCTGGTTTCCGTGGAACTCTGCTCGCTGACCGTGCAACGCGGCGATGATTCCATGGCAAACCTGGTGGCGAGCGGGCTCTTCGGTGACGGCGCAGCTGCCGTCGTGTTGGTCGGCGACGAGCGTGCTCGCAGCCTCGCGGTCACGGGGCCTGATGTGCTGGGCAGCCGCAGCGCCTTGTATCCGGGCACCGGCGACGTGCTCGGCTGGGACATCGGCGGCACGGGATTCAAGATCGTGCTCGGAGCAGGAGTGCCGAGTGTGATCGAGCACAGCTTCGCGGCCGACGCCGTTGAACTCGTGGCCGACCACAGCCTCGGCCTCTCCGACATCGGGGTGTGGATGGCGCACCCGGGCGGGCCCAAAGTGCTCGAGGCATTCGCGACGGCGCTCGAGCTGCCCGACGATGCCATGGCGCCGAGCTGGCGCACGATGGCGGCAGAGGGTAACCTGTCATCCGCTGCCGTTCTGCACGTGTTGGCGGACGTCATCGCCGGTGCTCCGGCAGCAGGAACGAACGGACTGCTGTTCGCGCTCGGCCCCGGGGTCACGGCCGAGTTGGTGCTGCTGCGCTGGCCTGACGACGCGCCGTCGCTGGTTGCCCTTCGAGACAGCCGCGAGCGGCTTCCTCAGGAGCCGGAGCACCGCGAGGCACGAGCAGTGCGTCTCGAAATCAAGACACCCGCATGATTTGGTACACCGCGCTGCTTCTGGCCACTGGCGTCGAACGGATCGCAGAACTGGCCGTCTCGACTCGCAATGCCCGTTGGTCATTTGCGCGTGGTGGTGTCGAGTACGGCAAACGGCATTTTCCGCCGATGGTCGCCCTGCACGTCGGCCTGTTGTTCGCCTGCTTCGCAGAGGCATGGTTCGGCGGTCGGCCGTTTCTGCCCTGGCTCGGCTGGCCGGCACTCGCGTTCGTCGTCGCAAGTCAAGGCCTGCGCTGGTGGTGCATCAGCGTGCTCGGCCCGCGCTGGAATACCCGCGTGATCGTCGTGCCCGACCTGCCGCTGGTCACGCGCGGCCCATATCGATGGTTGCGGCATCCGAACTATGTCGCGGTCGTCGTCGAAGGCATTGCCCTGCCGCTCGTGCACACGGCGTGGATCACGGCCATCGCATTCACAGTGCTGAACGCGATCCTGTTGCTGGCGGTACGCATCCCGTGTGAGGACCGGGCGTTGGGCATTACGCACACGGCCGGGGCATAGCGTGGGCACCCCGGATGCCGAGCTGCTCGTTGTCGGCGGAGGCCCGGTCGGCCTCGTCACGGCCATTCGCGCGCGCGCGTTCGGGCTCGACGTCGCGATCATCGAGCCGCGCGACACCCCTATCGACAAGGCCTGCGGGGAAGGCCTTATGCCCGGAGCCGTGCGCGCGCTCGACCTGCTCGGCGTGCGCCCCGACGGAATGGACTTTCGGGGCATCCGTTACGTGCAGGGGACGACACGTGCGGAGCACGTGTTCACCAACGGGCCGGGGCGCGGTGTGAGGCGCGTCGAACTGCATCGGGCGCTGACCCACCGGGCGGATGCGGTCGGCGTGCGCCACCTCACCGGTCGCGTCGAGCAGCTTGCTCAGGATGCACGCGGCGTCACCGTCGCAGGCGCGGGTCTGGATCCCGTGCGCGCCGACTGGCTGGTCGGCTGCGATGGGCTTCATTCGACGGTGCGGCAACTGGTCGGGCTGGCCGTAGCCCCGGAACCGCGCCGGCGCCGTCGCTTCGGGTTACGCAGGCACTTTCGCCTCGAACCGTGGAGCGAGTTCGTCGAGGTGCACTGGACCCGCGGCATCGAGGCCTACGTGACCCCTGTCGGGCCGCGCCTCGTCGGCGTCGCACTGCTCGGGCCAGCCGGCATCGACTTCGACGCCGCGCTCGCCGCGGTGCCCGGGCTCGGCGCACGGCTGACGACCGCCGAGCGGGACGGACCGGTGCGCGGAGCCGGCCCGCTGCGGCAGCGCACGATGGCGCGCACAGCGGGTCGCGTGCTCCTTGTCGGTGACGCGTCCGGATACGTCGACGCGCTCACCGGCGAAGGCCTCCGCGTCGGATTCGCGCAGGCGGATGCCGCGGTGCGCGCCATCCGCGCGGGTGATCTTCGCCGCTATGAACGGGAGTGGATGCACGTGACGCGTGACTTCCGACTGCTGACGTCCGGTTTGGTCGCCGGCGCGCGCTCGCCGTTGCGGGCAGCGATCGTGCCGGCATCGGCGGCTCTACCGCGCGTGTTCGGTGCCGTGGTCGAACGGCTCGCGCGCTAGGACGTTCGCGTTCGCGTTCGCCTCGAGCTCAACCCAGCAGCAGCTTGCGCAACTGGTCTGCGGAGTGCACGATCGCCATGGCGCCGCCGGCTTCTGCGGGGGAGCCGTAGCCCCACTCGACCAGAATGGTAGGGATACCGTTTGCCGCAGCGCCCTCGACGTCGTGCGAGCGATCGCCGACCAGCACGGTCTGCGACAGATCCACATCGAGCGCGCGGAGGCGCTCGAGAGCGTAGGCGACGACATCCGTCTTGCTGCTGCGCGATTCGTCTTCAGAGGCGCCGGCGATGACCTCGAAGCAGTCGGCGATGCCGAAGTGCTCGAGGATGCGCGTGGCGCGCGATTCCGGCTTGCTCGTCGCGACCGCGATCGGGATTCCGGCATCACGCAGGCTGCGCAGGAGTCCGACGACACCGGGGAAAACGGCATTGTCGTGCAGGTCGCGATCGACCGCGGCGTCGCGGTAGACGGTGAGCGCATTCAATGCTTCGAGTTCGCTCATTCCGGCGAAAGTGCGGAACGACTCGCGGAGCGGAGGGCCGACGTAGGCAAGCAGGCCGGCTTCATCTGGAACGGGTCGGCCGAGGGTCGTGAAGGTCTCTGCGAGGGACGACGTGATGCCCGGAGCGGAGTCGGTCAACGTGCCGTCCAGGTCGAAGAGAACACAGGTCCAGGTTCGGGTCAGGGTTGTATTCGGGGTAGTCATAACCTTCCAATACTACGTTTGTTCTTCTGAGTGCACGCCGAGCACCGCTTCGATGTGTGCTCGGGCGACTACCAGGCCGAACGGGCCCGGGTTGAATTGCACTGCCGCGATGTCAGGTGTTTGCACCAGTGCGAGTGCTTCCCGCGCTGGCAAGATCGTTGCTTGAACCATACTGCCTGGGGCACTCGCCCCGACGGCTTCCTCGAGTGCTTTCATCGAGGTGAACAGAGGCAGCACCCCGTGCCCCTCGCTGGAAACGAGCGTACGCACCTGCGGTCCGCTGTCATGCGTCGACCCGGTGATGTCGACCACGAGGCCACCTTTGAGCGCCGCGCTCAGAACGGCGGGCAGAGCGCTCTCGCTCTGAGTTGCGAAGACATCCTGGACGGCATGCTCCACACCGGTGTTGACATAGCCGTGCGGGAAGCGAGGCGGACGCTTCACGAGACAGTGCTCATCAAAACAGCCTCGAATCCGAGTCGTCGAGACCGCGCATCGCGTCGTAGTCGAGCACGAGACAGCGGATGCCGCGATCCTCGGCCAGTGTGCGCGCTTGCGGCTTGATCTCCTGCGCGGCGAACACGCCTGCGACCGGAGCGAGCAGCGGATCGCGGTTCATCAGCTCGAGGTATCGGGTGAGCTGTTCAACTCCGTCGATGTCCCCGCGGCGCTTGAGCTCGACGGCGACGGATCGCCCAGAACCGTCACGGGCCAGGATGTCGACGGGGCCGATCGCGGTCATGTACTCACGGCGCACAAGGGTGTGGCCTTCGCCCAGTAAGCCGATCTGCTCGGCGAGCAGCTTCTGGAGATGCGCCTCGACGCCGTCCTTGACGAGCCCGGGGTCTCGCCCGAGTTGATGGGCGGAATCGTGCAAGATCTCGTGGATTGAGACGATCAGCTTGTCCGAGGTTTTCGTGTTGGTGACGGTCCAGAGCTCGCAGATGCCCGCATTCGCTTGCGCGGCATCCGGATCGTCAACAGTCAGCGTGCACGGCGGGCTCATCCAGTTGAGCGGCTTGTAGGAGCCACCGTCGGAGTGCACCAGCAGGCTGCCGTCGGCCTTCACCATGAGCAGGCGCGTCGCGAGCGGCAGGTGCGCGCTCAGTCGGCCCGCGTAATCCACGGAGCACTTCGCAATTACCAGACGCACTTCTCGAGGCTAGCCCACGTGCGAATGATCCGGCGTATCCACGGTCGTCGCGGAGCGGCGACCGGAGCGCTCGCGCACCGCCGACGCGCACAGCCCGGAGGCCACCAGAAGCACGAAGATGACGAAGAGCGCGTTGAGGATGCCGAAGTGCTGACCCAAGAAGCCGATCAGCGGCGGTCCGACCAGGAACGCGCAATATCCGATCATCGCGACTGCGCTCACGCGGGCCGCTGCGTGCTTCGTGTCGTCTGCAGCCGCCGACATGCCGAGCGGGAAGCCGAGCGAGCAGCCGATACCCCACAACACGGTGCCGATGATGACCAGCCACAGGGGTCCGCCCAGGATAAACATGAGCAGACCGGCCACACCCATGGCGGCAGTGCTACGGATGGCCCAAACCCGTCCGACCCGGTCGACCAGTGGCCCGCCGACCACGCGCCCGACGGTCATCGCCGCCACGAAGACGCCGAACACGAGGGCACCGGTGGCGTTGTCTTGGTGGTGCCCGTCGACGGTGGCCAGGGCGATCCAGTCGTTTGCAGAGCCCTCCGTGAATGCCATGCCGAGCATGACTACGCCGATCATGATCAAGCGCCAGTCGCGCCAGACCGAGAGGTTGTCTGCGAGGCGGGCGCGCCATCCGAGTTTCTCGGCCGGGGTCTGATCGTCGCCCAGCTCGTGCACCCGCGGGACGAACCGGGTTGCGGCGAACGTCGCGGCCACTACGAGCGCGGCCATCCCGAACAGGTGCCACGCGACCGGAATGTCCAACCAGGCCGCAGCTGCACCAATTCCTGCCCCGAAAACGGTGCCCAGGCTGAAGCAGGCATGCATGAGCGGCATGATCGTCTTGCCGAGCTGCCTCTCGACCGTCGCCGCTTCGACGTTCATCATCACGTCGACGGCACCGTTGCCGAAACCGAGCAGGGCCAGTCCGACGGCGACGAGTGGGATGAGCGGCACGATCGTGGTGCCGATGCCGATCAGCACCATTCCGACCGCGACGAGACTCAGCCCGCCGAGGATGCCGCGACGCGCCCCGAGTCGAGCCAGGATCGGTGCAGAGACGAAGAGCCCGAGGATTGCTCCAACCGACAGGCAGAACAGCAGCAGGCCGACGCCCTCTGTCGTCAGGTGCAGATCGTCGCGGACTCCCGGGATGCGCGCAACCCAGCTGGCCAGAGCGAGCCCGCTCAAGACGAAGATGACGAACACGGCATTGCGCCAGACGCGCAGCTCGTGCAGCGTACGCGGCCGCGTCGGCGAGTCGGCGGGTGTGGTCATGAGAGGCAAGTCCAAGAGGGTTAGTGGCAGAATCGAATCGATTCGATAAGTCGTTGCGCCTAAGCTATCGAATCAGACGACCGCGGTCAAGACGAGCGGCTAAGACGAGCGGCCAAGACGATAGGAGAGTCGCGAGCATGACCGACCATGATGCCCGACCGACGCTTGCCGCCGTCGCCGCTCGCGCGGGAGTCTCCGCCTCGACAGCATCGCTAGCCTTCAGCGGTTCGGGCCCCGTGTCTGCGGCGACCCGCGAGCGCGTGCTCACTGTAGCCAAGGAAATGAACTACGGCGGGCCGGATCCGCGTGCGCGCTCGTTGCGGCGTGGGCGCTCGGGAATCGTCGGTGTGGTCATGGAGGAGCGTGTGAGCGAAGCCTTCCGTGACCCGATCCGCATCGCTATGCTCGACGGCCTGGCCGAGGAATTCGGTACCATCGACGCCGGCGTGCTCATCCTGGCCGAGGCCACGGAGGGAGAGGGCGCCGTGACCATCGCGGATGCGCCGATGGATGCCGTCGTGCTACTGGGCTGCAGCCCGCGCTACTCCGAATCGCTGGCCACACTGCGCTCGCGAGGGATTCCGATCGTCGCCATCGAGGGCGATCCCGGCGATGGGGTGCTCCAGATCACCCAAGACAACAGGGAAGCGACCCGGTTCGGTGTCGAGCATCTCCGAGACCTCGGGCACACGCGGGTCGCGATCGTCACGCTGCCGTTCGATCGGTGGCGCACGCGAGGGCCGATCACGCCGGAACGTATCGCCACGAGCACCGTGGCCACATCGCTCGAGCGGCTGGCCGGAGCGCGTGATGTGTTCCCGGATGCTCCCGGCGTCATCACGGCGGGAAGCCGGGTCGAGGAGGGGCTGCTGGCCGCGCGTGGCCTGTTGGATGTGCCGGTCGAGCAGCGGCCAACTGCGATCGTTGCGCAGAGCGATCTGCTCGCTGCAGGAGTCATTCGCGCCGCCGAGGAACTGGGCATCGTCGTGCCGGACGAGTTGAGCGTGCTCGGCTTCGACGGCGTGCGCGTCGACGGACTGTGGCCCTATGACCTCACGACGATGGTGCAGCCCGCGCAGGAGAAGGGGCGCGCCGCGGGACGCGCCGTCCTCATGCTGCTTGCCGGCGAGCATCCGGAACCGGTCGGCTTCACGACTATATTCCACCGCGGGAATACGACGGCGCCTCCGCCCCTTTCGGCGGCCGAATAGCGCGGTGGAGCTTTTGGCCCTGAGCGCAAGCCGAAGGGCGAGCACGCGTATCGAGACTCACGCGCGTAGGCTCTGCGCATGACCATCGATCTCGAAGCCCTCTACACGGACCTGCACCGCAATCCGGAGCTCTCCTATGCCGAACATCGAACCGCCGGAATCGTCGCCGACAACCTCACCGCCCTCGGTCTGACCGTCACAACAGGCATCGGCGGAACCGGCGTCGTCGGCGTGCTCGAGAACGGCCAAGGACCCACGGTGCTGCTGCGCGCCGACATGGACGGCCTCCCCGTCGAGGAAGCGACCGGGCTCGACTACGCGAGCAACGCGCGAGGCATCGACCCAGACGGCCACGACGTTCCGGTGATGCACGCCTGCGGGCACGACGTGCATGTCACCTGCCTGCTGGGCGCGGTTGAGCGGCTCAACGGCACGCGCTCCGAATGGTCCGGCACGCTTGTCGCGCTGTTCCAGCCGGCTGAGGAGCTCGGCAGCGGTGCACTCAAGATGCTTGCGGACGACCTGTACGACCGCGTGCCAAAGCCTGACATCGTGCTCGGCCAGCATGTGACGCCGTTTCCGGCAGGCATGCTCGGCGCGCACGAGGGGCCGGCGTTCGCCGCGACCAACAACGTCAACGTTCACCTGATCGGCCAGGGCGGCCATGGCTCGCGCCCGGAGACAACGGTCGACCCGATCGTCATGGCCGCTGCAACGGTGATGCGCCTGCAGGGCATCGTCGCACGTGAGGTCGCTTCGTCCGACTCCGCCGTGGTCACCGTCGGAACCCTGCACGCCGGCACAAAGGTCAACATCATCGGTCCGGATGCGACGCTCGGCATCAACGTGCGCAGCTACGACGCGCTGGTGCGCGACCACGTGCTTGCGGCGATCACGCGCATCGTCGAGGCGGAGGCCGCGGCATCCGGAGCGCTCCTCAAGCCCGAGATCACGCATACCGACGCGCTCGACGCGCTCGTCAACGATGCGGATGCGACGCAGCGCACGATGGCAGCGTTCCGCTCGCGTTTCGGCGACGAGCGTGTCGTCGACCCAGGCGCCGTCTCAGGCAGCGAAGACGTCGGTCAGCTCGCCACGGCCGCCGGAGTGCCGCTGGTCTA
>Ga0208357_1000255_pt1 | contig 44086 bp, 39 predicted proteins | sample NGESurdeep092012_6_FD_184487 | JGI IMG/M metagenome (GOLD analysis project Ga0208357, IMG submission 184487) | Arctic peat soil microbial communities from Barrow, Alaska - NGEE Surface sample F52-2 deep-092012 (SPAdes) | ecosystem: Environmental > Terrestrial > Soil > Wetlands > Peat ...
GGGCGGACTGCTCGCAGCGGTATGACCTGATAGCAGTTTGGATGTATCCAGTTCGGGTCCTCTGGCAGTCATGATCTTGGGCGTGTGACAGTCGTTGCAACCACCAAAGGTAGCCAGATATTCGCCGCGGCGCAGTTGCTCGTTTTTCACGCTAGACGACTGAGCCAGCGCGGCTGGGGTGATTAGGATTGCCCCGATCAAGAAATGAATGCCTTGTGTGGTGAGTCTTGGCTTCAAAGGAGTCCCCTTGGGTGAATTGGAAATGCTGCAGTTTGCCTTTTTTTGAATCATTTGCCTTTTCAGCGGATCGTATCATCCGTGAGGCTGTTTCGACTCGCGTCGGGTTGATGGTGTCGGTCGTTGGCGGGTTCCTCACAAGCAAGTCTGTTTTTTTATGCTCCCTCTGGCGTATTGGCAATCTCGGTCGACGCATATCGCACGAAGGCATGGCATTGGCTTTGCGCCTGCATAGGACTGAATATTTCGAAAAGGCCAAGCCTGCGTATGCGCGCCGCCAGCTTGAGCAGCATCCGGTCTTTCGTGATGAGCCAGTCGGCTTTCGCATCCCGTGCGAGTTCTAGAAACTTCTGATCGGTCGTGTCATGACAGCGTGGTAAGGCCTCAGATCGCGGTGAACCTGTGAAAACGCGGGCGAAGTGATCGAAGCGAACGAATGCCTGCTCGCGTTGAGTTGTACCGGAGCGCAGCGTCTCATAGGCGAGCACATGTGCCAATTCGGCGCGACAATCCAACCCAGTAATCAGTTCCGCTTGACCCGACTCGATCATTTGCGCCAGCACCCGAACGTGGGGATCCGCAAATACCAGCCAGTCAAGAATGACGTTAGTATCGAGAACCCAAAGCGGACGTCGATTCTCGGACGGGGCGCGTACAACGCTAGAATCGGTCATCTTGCCACTGAGGTTTGTTCATGATCAGCATTTCAAGCAATTTTGACTCGGGCGCAATCGACGTGGTTGATGCACGGGTAGCCGGCGCGATCGATTTGCGCATTCGCCACGATAGCAGCGCCAACTTCACGCAATGGTTCCACTTCCGTTTGGCCGGCGCTCGGGGCCAGCATATCGTAATTCGCTTTTTGAATGCGGGCGCATGTTCGTATCCGTTGGGATGGGAGAATTACCAGGCCGTGGCCTCCTACGATCGTGAGCACTGGTTTCGCGTACCGACGTCTTATATCGACGGAATTTTGCAACTCGAACATGTGTCCGAAGGTGATGTCATCCACTATGCCTATTTCGAGCCATATTCGAGTGAACGCCATTTGACCTTTTTGGCGCGCCTCCAAGCATGCGAGCAAGTTCGTTTGAACATACTGGGATCAACACTCGAAGGGCGCGACATCGATCTGGTGCGAATCGCGGGTGCGAACCCGACGGGGCACCCGGTCTGGATCATTGCCCGCCAACATCCTGGGGAGACGATGGCCGAATGGTTTGCCCAGGGTTTAATTGAGCGTCTCATTGACCCTACCGATCCGCTGGCCGTAAAGGCCATCCAATACGCGGATTTCTATATCGTGCCGAACATGAACCCCGATGGTTCGGCGCATGGAAATTTGCGCACCAACGCTGCAGGCTCCAACCTGAATCGCGAATGGCTCCTGCCATCGATGACGCGCAGCCCGGAGGTGTTCTGTGTCCGCCAAGCGATGGAAGCGAGCGGAGTGGAATTGTTTATCGATGCGCACGGTGACGAAGCGCTACCCTATGTCTTTGTGGCGGGCGCCGAAATGCTGCCGAGCTTTTCAGCGCAACAGCGGCTGGATCAGGCCAATTTCGTGAGCGAATTCAAGAAGGCGAGTCCGGATTTCCAGGATCGTATCGGATACCCGGTCGGACGATTCAGCGCAGATACCCTAAAGCTGGCTTCCAAGTGGGTGGGCGATCGTTTTGGTTGTCTCTCTCTTACCCTCGAGATGCCCTTTAAGGACAATGTCAATCTTCCCGACCCGCATTGCGGCTGGAGTGGTGCGCGCAGCTGCCAGCTGGGTCACGATATTCTCCAGCCCATCGTGAGCCATTTGGGGCGTCGCTTTGGGTGAACGCCCCCACTAAGCCGAAAATTCCATCGGGACGTGACAATCCGCGCTTGCAGGTTGGGATGAGTTGAACTACTGTGACGTGCAGGACTGGGCCGAGAGAGTGAAGGCCCGGACGCCGTAGCGCTTGTCCCCAAGCGAGCGTACGAACCCTCATCGCAACGATAGGAGTCTCATCATGGAAGCTCTTGTAATGGCGCGCCGCGGTGCTCTCGCGGCTGCATTGTTATTCGCCGTTAGTGTCACCGCGCAAGCCGAGACGGTGAAACTAGAGGGCACCCTCAGTCCTTCAAGTGAAGTTCCGGCCACGGACAGCCACGCGACGGGCAAGGTAAAAGCCACTTTTAACACCGAAACCAATATGCTCAAATGGACGGTCACGTATTCCGGGTTGACCGGTGCAGCCAAGGCGGCGCACTTTCATGGTCCTGCCGCCGCCGGGCAGAACGCCGGCGTTGTGGTGCCATTGACCGGTAGTCTGGCGAGCCCGATCAAGGGCGAAGCGACGATCACAGCAGCCCAGGCGGCCGATCTTCTGGCCGGAAAATGGTATGTGAATATCCACACTGCAGCCCATCCTCCCGGCGAGATCCGTGCGCAGGTCGAGCCTATGAAGTAGTTATCATCTGTGCATTGATAAATTGCAAACCTCTTGTCGCGGCACTCATATTCAAGAAGTCTCATGGCCACTCTTGCAGCCTGATCTGCGCAAGCAGATGTTCAAGACTTCAATCGCGCCGCGACAAGGAGATTTCGGGCGACCTGTACATGGGCGACGCCGGACGGGTTCGGATGATTTTGAAAAGCGATCCCGGTTTTACTGCAGATTTCGCCCGATGTTGACACGTTATACGTGGATGACCTAGGTCTTAGCGGCTATGCAGTTTCTCTTGCAGCCAAATCTTGATTAACGACTGATAGGGGACATCTCGGGTATTTGCGGCCGCTTTTATCGAATCAAGCATGTGCTGGGGCAGACGAAGCGAAATGGTCTTCGTGGTCGGTTTAAGGTTGGGCAGAACAATCTGATGCGCTTTCGACGGGACGGACATGAGGCTAGCGTCGCTGGAACTGCTGTGCGAGCGTGAATTCGTCGACTCGCCCCGGATAATCGATGCCTTGCCGCATGGCCCACGTCACGACTTGATGGTACATCGGGATGACGGGTGTTTCCTTCATCGCGACCGCCATCATCTCCTTCGCACTCGCTTCGCGTTTCTGCTCATCAAACATCTCGAAATCCCGATCGAGCATTGCGTCTAACACGGGGTTGCTGTAACGGCCAAAATTCCACGTGCCATAGCCTTTTTTCGGGTTGGGTGTAGCCAAATGGGCCTTGATGGTGTTATCGCCCAAGGATGATCCCCAGCCGATCAACGCAAAGCTGAAGTCTCCCGCTCTTGCCTTGGGGAGGTAGGTAATCCAAGGTTCTGTCACGACCTTGGTCGTGATGCCGACGTGTGCGAACATGCTCGCGACCGCCTGGGCCACTTTGGAATCGTTCACATAGCGATTATTCGGGGCATGCAGCGTCAACACGAAGCCGTCCGGATACCCTGCTTGCGCCAACAGTTTGCGCGAACGTTCCGGATCGTAGGCGGGAACGGGAATCGCATCATTGTGACCGAAGATTCCCGGAGATACGAGGTTCGATGCGGGAATGGCCAATCCCTCCATGATGCGCGAGACGATGGCCTCGCGATTGATCGCCAACGACAAGGCGAGTCGCACACGCACGTCTTTGAAGGGATTGGTGGCCAAGGGGCGACCCGACTTGTCTGTGACGTCGGGAGTCTGATTGCGCCACTGGTCCATGTGCCAGAACAGGGTGCGCCAGGAGACCTGCCGATCAATTTTGAACTTGGAGTTGTGCGAGAGCATGGCCACGTCCTGGGTGGGAACGTTCTCGATGACGTCGACATCCCCCGAAAGCAGAGCGGCAAGACGCGCAGCATCGTTCGTCATGAGCCGTAAAGTGACTTTTTCCCAGGCAGGTTTTGCGCCCCAGTAGGCATCGTTGCGCACCATTTCGATGCGATCCGACCTCGCAAAGCTGACGAATTTATAGGGCCCGGTGCCGATCGCGGCTCGACCACTGTCGAAGTCGGCGTTCGACGCGCCGCTGGCGGCCTTCTTCGAGACGATAAAAATGGAATTCAGATCATAGGGAAGGAGTACATACGGCGTCGCCGTCTTCAGGCGCACGGTATAGGGATCGACAATTTTCTTGCCGACAATCGCTTTGACGAACTGGGTGAAGGGGGCTGGGCTCCCGGTCAGGGTGTTGGGGCGCTCCAGCGAGAACACCACATCTTTCGCCGTGAAATCCGAGCCATCATGGAATTTGACCCCGTGACGCAGCTTGATTTCCCAAGTGAAGGGATCGATCGCGCGCCAGCTCGTTGCCAGGCCGGGGATGAGACGTCCATTGCGATCGGTCAGCGTGAGCGGGTCGAAGATATGGGTTGAGACCTCGACGTTGGGGCCCGAATTATTCCAATGGGGGTCAATCGAGGTGACGTCGGCGGACAAGCCGATACGTAAGGTGTCGGCCCAGACTGCGCTGGTACACGCCGCGGCGAGAACCGCAAAGACCACCAGGAGTTTTCTTAGAAGCGGCATGAATGAATCCCCACGAGAGAAGGGCTGATTGACCCTCCGGATACAGCGAGCGCAATTGCATCGGCGAGAAACGACGGCTTTAACTGGAACGGCCACGCAAGGTTTTGTCAGGTACGAAAAACGTCAGGATAATCGGCAGTAACGCGATGCACGCGGCGACCTCGAAGATGCGACGAAAAGCATGCACCGCGAGCTGCTCCAGGACAAGTCGCTGCGTTGAGTCGGGACCCGAGAGTGCGCTTTGGATCATGCCACGCAACAGTTCGCCACTGGTCGATGCCGTCCCTGTGCTGAGGGTGTTTGCCTGCAGTGTCGCCATCAACACCGAGCTCAAGAGTGAGATGCCAACAGCACCCCCCATGGATCGGAAGAATGCCGTCGTGGCGGTCGCGATGCCGATGTTTTGCGGGGGCACAGCGTTTTGCACGGCCACAAGTGAAGTCGGAAATTGCAGCCCGATGCCGAATCCTGCTGCGGCCATTGCCAACGCCGTCAGAATAATTCCATGCACATCGGCAAAAGCGATCGCCAAAAGTGCGACTGGCACGATGGCCGAGCCGGCCAGCTGGATCGGTCGGTAGCGACCGGACGAGAGCATGAGCCGGCCCGCGACAAATGCACCTCCAGGAATCATGAGCGATAGAGGAATCAGCCGCCATGCCGCAGTATCGGCGGTCGCGCCTGCGACAATCTGGAATCGCAGCGGCATGAGCACGGACAATCCGACCAGATTAAAGAAGGCCAGAAACAGAACCGCGCAGCACAGGGCTACAGCGGGAATGCGAAACAGTCGTAGGGGTACGATCGGCTCAGCCGCGTGGCCCTCCCAGAAAACGAATGCGACCAACAGCACTGCGGCAGCCGCGACCAACTCCATGTTTTGAGGAGAATTCCATGCGACTCCCTGACCTGCGCGGGTGATCGCAACGAGCAACGCCGTTAGACCTGTCGAGAGAAGCATGGCGCCGATGTAATCGATGGGTCGCCGCACCCCCGGTACCGGAAGCGCGGTCAGTGCTTTGCGCGAAACCAAAAACGCCGCGGCGCCCAGCGGTAGATTGATCCAGAAACACCAACGCCACGACAGATAGTGAGTGAGCAGGCCACCCACCACTGGGCCCGCCACACTTGAGACCGCGAACACGCCACTGATATGGCCCTGATAGCGTCCACGTTCGCGCAAAGGCACGACGTCGGCGATGATGGCCTGAGCAATCGAGATGAGACCTCCTCCCCCCAACCCCTGCAGCACACGAGCCCCGACCAGCTGAGGCATCGTTTGTGAGAGGGCGCATGCAAGAGATGCCAGGAGAAACATGGTGATCGCAACCAATAGCAGCAAGCGCCGTCCGAAGAGATCGCCCAGCTTCCCATAGATAGGGGCCGCGACCGTCGAAGCCACGAGATAGCTCGAGACCACCCACGCCAACAGTTCGAATCCATGGAGCTCTTGAGCCATTCGGGGCAGCGCCACCGAAACGATGGTCTGATCGAGTGCGCCGAGGAGAATGGCCAACATCAGGCCAATGATGATGGAGCGAACGGCAGCATCCGGCATGTATGCCGAGAGGTCGGCAGTCTCCACAGCCGCTGTGGCGCGCGGTGCAGGCGCAGCCGTCAATGCAGATGGGCCGCTGGCGGCTCGGCTTCTTCGGGCAGCTCGGCATGGACCAAATCGCCGCTGGGATCTGCGAACATCGGAGCGCCACAGTCTTCGCAGTATTCGAGCGGGAACAGTTGATCAAGCAGGATGACTTCGCCGACGTGGCATTCTCGCAGAAGGGTCGTGATCTGATCTTGCGCGCCCTGCGCTTCGGTGCCTTCTTCACGGCCATACAAGGGCCAGACGACCCCGTGGACGATGTCTGCATCATGCGGGCGGGCCAGCCCGATTCGGTATTCCTCGGGCTGTTCGTTTCCAAAGGGCGCCACAATTGCGCGGACCTGTTGCGCATCGAGGTTTAGTGCGGACTCGATGAACGCGAGCGCGGCCCGAATGCCGTAGGGTCGGATGGCGCGGTCCGACTCGCGACAGGAAACGTGATAGGCATCGGGGATAAGGACATCGATGACGCAACCCGTCAATAGAGACTGCAGCGTGGGTAACGCCTGGGCACGCCAACGCTCAAAAGCCTGCTCGCGGTTTTGTGCTTCACGGGGGGCCGCTTTAGGCTGCTCCTGCCACCGAAAAAGCGGTGCGCCGCTCTTGGCGACAAGTACCGCCAGGAGATAGCGCGTATCTGCCAGAAGAGGTGCCGTCTCCGGCAAATGGCGTTTCTTATCGGCAACCGGGGCCGCGCCCAACGCTCGACGCGCCAGGTTGTGGGTTAATTCCCGTGTCTCCGAGAAATGCCGCGGTAGCTGATCGAGGGAGTAGAGATACGGCGCGATGGCCATACGGGTATCGCTCGCTGCCACGTGCCCGTAAAGATGAGCCAGAAGCGTATCCGCGGCATCGTCGCGCAACGATCCCGAGTAGATCGCGTATTTCGATGAGGCCAGAACAGGCGCGGCGATCAGGAGTGCTTGATGTTCTCCTAGGTCGATGGATTCCGCATGTGCTTCAGCCAGCTCGATCAGGACGTCGTAGGCCCCTGGGAGCGTTGCGTACAGATAGTCGAGGGCGTTATCCAAAGCGACGTCCGTACCCAGGTCCAATAGTCGCGCGAGTTCCGCCCCCAGCTTATTTTCCCAATATCCGTCTTCGAGCATGCTGCCCGAAGCGCTCAGGCCTTGGGCCAGCGCGACCAGGCGTTCCGCATCGCGAGAAAGGCGGGGTAGGGAGGGTTTTTTGCGGGCGCGTTTCATGGGCGATTGCAAAATGGGGCGCAAGACTCGCTCGCGAACGGGGCCATTCTCTATGCAGCCAACAACTGGCGCAGTACGTAGGGCAGAATGCCGCCATTATTGTAATAGTCGACCTCGATCGGCGTGTCGATGCGCAGCAAGACGGCGACCCGCTCTTGTTTCCCGTCCGAACGCGTAATGATCAAAGTCACGTCCATTTGCGGCTTGATTGGCCCCGCGAGCTCGATGTCATAAACCTCGGTCCCATCAATGTTATGTGATAGTGCCGACTCATTACCTTTGAATTGCAGGGGCAATACGCCCATACCTACGAGGTTGGAGCGATGGATACGTTCGAAACTGCGCGCAATGACCGCCTTGACGCCCAGTAGTTGAGTGCCCTTGGCGGCCCAGTCGCGTGACGAGCCGGTACCATATTCTTCACCGCCGAAGACAATCGTGGGCACTCCCGCCGCAACGTATTTCATCGCAGCCTCATAGATGGAAAGTTCTGCGCCACCCGGCTGGTAGAGGGTGTAGCCACCCTCCAAGCGCGAGCCGTCGGATCTGGGGGGCACCATGAGGTTTTTGATGCGTACGTTGGCGAACGTCCCGCGCATCATCACTTCGTGGTTGCCGCGCCGCGCACCATAGCTGTTGAAATCGACCTTGGTCACATGGTGATCCACCAGATACTGTCCGGCCGGCGAGCTTTCCTTGATCGCGCCGGCGGGTGAAATATGGTCGGTCGTGAGTGAATCGCCAAAGATGCCGAGCGCGCGCGCGCCGTGGATGTTCGCGTTACTCACATGGGTCTCGAGTTCGAAATCGCTAAAGAACGGCGGCTCGGCGATATAGGTTGAAGTCGGCCAGTTGTATACCTGTCCCGAAGCGGACGGAACCTGGCTCCACAGATCGCCCTCGGTTGTCAGTTTGCCGTAGAGCGAACGGAAGGTCTTGGCGTCCATCGCACTTTTCAGCAACGCGTGCACTTCCTCACTGGTCGGCCAAATATCACCAATAAAAACAGCCCTTCCGTTTTTGTCCTTGCCCAGCGGTTCGGTCATGAGATCGACCAGTACCGTACCCGCAATCGCGTAAGCGACCACAAGCGGTGGGGAGGCGAGAAAATTCGCTTTGATGCTGGGGTGAATTCGCGCCTCAAAGTTGCGGTTGCCCGAAAGAACTGCGGCGCATACCAGGTCGTTTTCCAAGATGACTTGATTGAGTGCCGGCGTGAGATCGCCCGCGTTTCCAATGCAGGTGGTGCAACCATAGGCCGTGACGCCGAACCCCAGTTGCTCCAGATAGGGCAATAATCCGGTTTTGGTGAGGTATTCGGTGACGACGCGGCTGCCCGGCGCAAGAGAGGTCTTGATGTGTCCTGCGACATTTAGACCGCGCACGACCGCCTTTTTCGCGAGAAGGCCGGCGGCCAAAAGCACGCTGGGATTGGATGTATTGGTGCATGACGTAATGGCTGCAATCAAGATATCGCCGTTGCGCACCTTGACCTTGTCTGCGTTGATGTATTGGCGACGCAGGTCCTCTTTGGGTTTGTTAAAGCCATTGTCTCCGATTGGCTTGGAGAACAGGGTGGTGAACGTCTCCTTGACCGAACCGATCTCGATGCGATCCTGAGGGCGCTTGGGTCCAGCCACAGACGGAGCCACGCTGGCCAAATCAAGTTCGACTTCGGCGCTATAGTCGATCTGACCTTTTTTCGGGATTCCGAATAGACCCTGTGCCTTGAAGTACGCCTCGAGCGCAGAGATTTCCTCCGGAGTTCGGCCGGTGCCCTCGAAATAGGTGATGGTCTTTTCGTCAACTGGAAAAAATCCCATGGTCGCCCCATATTCGGGGGCCATGTTGCCGATGGTCGCGCGGTCCGGCACCGACAGGGATGCGGTGCCCTCTCCGAAAAATTCCACGAACTTACCCACGACCTTCGTCCGACGCAGCAGCTCCGTGACCGTCAGCACCAGATCGGTCGCTGTGACGCCCCCACGCAGTTTGCCTTTCAGATGCACGCCAACCACGTCGGGAGTCAGAAAGTATACCGGCTGGCCGAGCATGCCGGCTTCGGCTTCAATGCCCCCCACGCCCCAACCCACCACGCCAATACCATTGATCATCGTGGTGTGACTATCCGTGCCGACGAGCGTGTCGGGGTAATACACGCCGTTTTGCTGATGTACGCCGCGCGCGAGATATTCGAGATTGACCTGATGCACGATACCAATTCCCGGCGGTACGACCTTGAACGTGTCGAATGCCTGCATGCCCCACTTCATGAACTGATAGCGTTCCCGATTACGCTGAAATTCCAGTTTCATGTTCAGATCGAGTGCATCGGGACGCCGAAAGTAGTCGACTTGAACCGAGTGATCCACGACCAAATCAACCGGCACTAAGGGTTCTATTTTTTTTGGGTCATGCCCCATTCGGTGGGCTATGCCACGCATTGCGGCCAAGTCCGCCAACAGCGGTACGCCCGTAAAATCCTGCAAGAGAATGCGTGCGACGACAAATGGAATCTCGTCGGTGCGCACAGCACTGGGTTTCCACGCAGCGAGCTGTCGAACGTGGACCTCTGTCACCTTTTTGCCATCGCAATTGCGTAACACGGACTCGAGCACGATTCGGATCGAGACGGGCAGCCTGGAGAGATCCGATTTGAGCGCGCTGGCCAGCGCTGGCAGACTGTAGAACTGACCCGTCTTGTCGCCGATTTTGAAGGCTTTCAGCGTCTGTAGCGTGTCGCGAGTCATAAAAATTCCTTCCTAGGGTGCTGTACGAATCAATCGGATGATGTTGCGCCCCGCGCCGCAGACCCTATCCAAGTTTGCCCATGATAGGGTGCTCGGGCGAGCCATGCGCTAGGGATCATAGATTCTTAAGTAACGTACAAGTCGACGTACTGGTGAACAGGCATGGCCTCAAGCGTCGCTTGGTCAAATGACGCATCCTCGATGCGCTTTTTCTGCTTGGCGGCAAAGCGTCGGCTCAAATTCGTCTGGAATTTCACTTGCAGAAGTGGCATGCCCTCTTTTCGGCGTCGCTTGTGGCCGATGGGATATTCGACCACCACTTCTTTGAGCCGTTCACCATTTTTCAGTTCCACGGTCAGGCCGTTGGCGATCGAGCGTTTCTTTGGATCATGATAGTCCCGTGTGAAGCGGGAATCTTCCACACACACGATCTTCTCCCGCAACACGTCGATGCGCCGGTCGAATGCGACGGCGTCTTCGTAGTCCGCAGCAGTCAGGCGCCCGAAAATGAGCGGGATGGCAACCATATACTGAATACAGTGATCGCGGTCGGCAGGATTGCGCAAGGGCCCCTTCTTGTCGATGATTCGGATGCACGCTTCATGGGTGCGAATCGTCAGTTTTTTGATGTCCGCGGCCGTCTTGCCGTATGCCAACAGTTGTTCGTGCAGTGCCACGGCGGCTTCGACGGCGGTCTGTGAATGGAATTCCGCCGGAAACGAAATCTTAAAAAGAATGTTTTCCATGACGTAGCTACCGTACGGTCGCTGAAACTTGAAGGGTTTACCCTTGAATAGAACGTCGTAGAAGCCCCAGGTTTTGGCGGTGAGAGCGGTGGGATATCCCATCTCGCCGGTCTTGGCAATGAGCGCGAGCCGAACCCCACGGGCAGTCGCGTCGCCCGCAGCCCAACTCTTGCGGGAGCCGGTGTTGGGGGCGTGGCGATACGTCCGTAATGCGGCGCCATCGATCCAGGCGTGGGAGACCGCATTGATCATCTCGTCACGAGAGAGCCCCAACAAATGGCCGACCACGGCCGTCGTGGCAACCTTGACCAGTAGCACGTGATCCAGCCCCACCTTGTTAAACGAATTCTCGAGCGCCAGGCAGCCCTGGATTTCATGCGCCTTGATCATGCCCGTCAGTACGTCGCGCATGGTCAGAGGGGGGTGTCCCGCCGCCCGCGCATTGCGTGAAAGCCAATCTGCAGTGGCAAGTATGCCTCCCAAGTTATCGGAGGGATGGCCCCATTCGGATGCAAGCCAGGTGTCGTTAAAATCGAGCCAGCGGATCATTGCTCCGATATTGAATGCAGCCTGGACCGGATCGAGTTGGAATGACGTCCCAGGGACTTTTGCGCCATGGGGTACAACCGTCCCCGGCACGAGTGGTCCGAGGAGTTTGGTGCACGCGGGGTACTCCAGGGCTTCCAAGCCGCAGCCTAGGGTATCGAGCAGGCAATAGCGCGCGGTCTGATACGCCAGGGTGGACGATATGCGGTAATTTTGAACGTAGTCGACGATGTCAACGAGTACGGCATCGGGTTTTTGCCGAACGACGCGAAGAAACGCAGCCATGGGATATTAAGCGTCCGGTTTGCGAGAAGCGACACCAGCCGACGCCTCGCGCGCGCCTGAGTGTCGCTGTTGGATCGGGCATGGGCAACTTGCAAAGCGCCGTGGAGGCCATCGATCCGCAGGGCGCGTGCCCTGCACCGAAATCAGGCTGCGGCCCGGATGCGGGTCATCAATTCCGCTGCAACCTCTCCGCCGTGAATTTTGGCGATTGCCGTTCCCAGTTCGCCCTGCAGATCCAACAGTTCCTCTGCGTCGACGCACTTCTCGATCTTCAACTGCATAAAGTAACCCCGTAAGCCAAGGTAGTCGCGCACGATTTCGTTCATGATGTTGTAGAGCCGCTCGAAATGGCTTGGCTGTACAGCAGCCGTTGGTGATGCGACCGCTTTTTTCGATTGCGCAATGGGAGGTGCCGCGGGGTTTGGCTCGACTGCGGGCGGCGGCGCAGGTTCTGCCGTCGTCTGGAGCGATGGCGGCGGCGCGACGAGCTCGGGCTCGGGCTCGGGGGGAGGTGCCGCTTGAATCAGGCTGATAAAACCCAATTCCAGGATCTGTTCGAGCGCGTCCTGGGGCGTTTTGCCGCCAGCGAGCAGCTCGCGTAATTGCCCGACGGTACGATGCCCATCGACCAGCAACAGGGCATTGCGCAGGGCGCCCGAGAGGTGCTGCGCGCGGGTGCGCATTTCCTCGCGCCCGGCATCCGTTTTCGCATAGATCTCCCGATCGTCCATCCCTTGAGTCCTCCTCGTTTCCCGCAGCCTTTTTTTTGGTGTCGGGTATTGATTCCTCCGGCTGACGCTCTGCGGCGATTATGCGACGAAATGCCGATTCACGCGAATCCGAGACGTACCGCCCGCGGCCGAAGAATCCGCGCCGGAGACTGCTTGGTTCGGCCCAAGCTTTCCCGATGCGGCATTTTTCGTCGGCTTTTACGCGCCGACGGGACGGGCCGCGCGCCGGACTGGTCCTGGCACCCTCCGAAAATGTCCGGCAGGAGCACCCAGGAAAGGCATGGTATGAGGCCGGCATCATCGACGCTTGGCCAGGGGCACAAACTTCAGGTCTTCCGGCCCGATGTAATGGGCACTGGGCCGAATGATTTTATTATCGATCCGCTGTTCGATAATGTGCGCGGACCAGCCCGAGGTGCGCGCGATCACGAACAACGGCGTAAACATCGCCGTCGGCACGCCCAGCATGTGATAACTCACGGCTGAGAACCAATCGAGGTTGGGGAACATTTTCTTTGTGTCCCACAGGGTCTTTTCAAGTCGGTCGGCGATCTCGAACATCTGCATAGAGCCTTGGTCCCGAGAGAGTTCGCGGGCGACTTCCTTGATCGCTTTGTTGCGTGGATCTGAAACCGTATAAACAGGATGGCCAAAGCCGATCACCACTTCCTTGTTCTCGACGCGGCGCCGGATATCCGATTCGGCTTCATCAGCACTGCGATAGCGCTGCTGGATTTCAAACGCGGCCTCGTTCGCGCCGCCGTGCTTGGGTCCGCGCAATGCACCGATCGCACCGGTGACAGCCGAATAGATATCGGAACCGGTGCCGGCTATCACACGCGCCGTGAAGGTGGACGCGTTGAACTCATGCTCGGCATAGAGCACGAGAGAAGTGTGCATCGCTCGTACCCAGAGTTTGCTCGGCTCGCGCCCATGCAGCAGACGAAGAAAATGGCCGCCGATTGAATCGTCATCGGTTTCGACTTCAATGCGTCGGCCATTGTGGGAATAGTGGTACCAGTACAAAAGCATGGATCCGAACGACGCCATGAGATGATCCGCGATGTCGCGTGCACCGGGAATATTGTGATCGTCTTTCTCGGGCACGATGCAGCCCAGCACGGATGCGCCGGTTCGCATGACATCCATCGGGTGCGAGGATGCGGGTAACCATTCGAGGGCAGCCTTCAAGTTCGCTGGAAGACCTCGCAAGGATTTGAGCTTGGCCTTGTAGGCGGCCAGTTCGGCCACATTGGGCAGCTTCTCGTGGATCAATAAGTACGCGATTTCCTCGAATTCGCAGCTCGCGGCAATATCGAGGATGTCGTAGCCGCGATAGTGCAGGTCGTTGCCAGTGCGCCCCACCGTACAAAGGGCCGTGTTGCCGGCTACAACACCCGAGAGCGCAACCGATTTCTTCGGTTTGAGGGTGGTCAAAGGGGGCGGATTTTGTGCCACAAGATTCTCCTTTGAAGATACGTCAAATTCAAATGTTCGCTGTCGAATATGAAAAAGACGCATTTGCGTCGGCAAATTCCCGCGATGTGCAAGTCAGGTTCAGGCAGGGCACCCGTGGCAATTTGCACAGTGCTCACCTGTCTCGCGCGAACAATTCATCGAGCTTGCGCTCATAGTCGTAATATCCAATAGAACGATAGAGTTCATCGCGCGTTTGCATCGTGCCAAGGACTTCGCGTTGCGTGCCGTCACGCAATATCGCGCGGTAGACCGCATCTGCAGCCCGGTTCATCGCGCGAAACGCCGACAGTGGATAGAGAGCCATAGCCACGCCCGCTCGCGCCAATTCATCGAGAGTAAAAAGAGGTGTCGCGCCGAACTCGGTCAGATTGGCCAAAACCGGAACGGCCGCCGCGTCTGCGAATCTGCGATACATCGACAATTCGGTAACGGCCTCCGGGAAAATCATGTCGGCCCCTGCATCGACACATGCGACGGCTCTTTCAATCGCTGCATCCAAACCTTCGACCGCGAGCGCATCAGTGCGCGCCATAATGACAAATCCGGGGTCGGTGCGCGCATCGACGGCAGCCTTGACGCGATCGACCATCTCGCCCTTGGCGACGATTTCCTTGTTGGGTCGATGACCACACCGCTTGGCGCCGACCTGGTCCTCAATGTGCATACCGGCGGCCCCGAATTTGATCAGTGAACGCGTCGTGCGTGCCACATTGAACGCTGAGGGTCCGAAACCCGTGTCCGCGTCTACCAGCAGTGGCAGGTCACACACGTCTGTGATCCGCCGGACATCGACGAGAACATCTTCCAGACTGGAGATCCCCAGATCGGGCAGACCGAGTGAGCCGGCAGCCACGCCACCGCCAGACAAATAAATCGCACGAAAACCGGCGTGCCGTGCCAACAGAGCATGGTTAGCATTGACCGCACCCACCACTTGAAGCGGCTTCTCGCCGCCTAGGGCGCCGCGCAGCCGGTCACCCGCAGAATGTAGAGTCATGGTCAAGCTCGCTTCGGTCAGAAAAGGTCGGGCGCCCCTTGCGATCGCATATCGATGCGCGGGTTGCCCTATGAGAGGAGATGTTTGACCCCCTCGCGCTCCTCGAGAAGTTCCTTGAGTGTCAGGTCCATCTTCTCGCGGCTAAAAGCGTCGACTTCCAGATCTCGCACGCGTTCGTAGCGTCCGGCCGAGGTAATGACCGGCACTCCGTAGATGATGTCGGGGGGAATCCCATACGAGCCATCGGAGGGAACTCCCATGGTCACCCATCTGCCATTGGAACCCAACAGCCAGTCGTGGACATGATCGATTGCGGCATTCGCCGCAGACGCCGCGGAGGACAAGCCACGCGCATCGATCACCGCCGCCCCGCGCTTAGCGACTGTCGGAATAAAGATACTACGATTCCAATCCTCATCGTTGATCATGGCCTTCACACTCTCGGTGCCGATGGTCGCGAATCGATAGTCCGGATACATGGTTGTGGAGTGATTGCCCCACACCACGAGTTTTTCGATGGTGGACACTTCCCGTTTGGTCTTGGCGGCAATCTGAGAGCGCGCACGGTTGTGGTCCAAGCGCAGCATCGCGGTGAAATTGTGAGGCGCCAAATCAGGCGCCGACTTCATCGCGATGTAGGCGTTGGTGTTGGCAGGGTTACCGACGACGAGCACTTTGACATCTCGTTTCGCGACTTGATTGAGCGCCCGCCCTTGGACGGTGAAAATTTGCGCGTTGGCCGATAGCAAATCCTTGCGTTCCATGCCAGGACCGCGGGGCCGGGCTCCCACCAGGAGAGCGACGTCTGCATCTTTGAAAGCAACGAGCGGATCTGCGGTCGCGACGAAACCACGCAGGAGCGGAAAGGCACAGTCTTCCAGTTCCATGATGACGCCGCGCAATGCTTTCTGTGCTTTTTCGTCGGGGATTTCCAGCAATTGCAAAATAATCGGCTGATCGCGGCCGAGCAAATCGCCGTTGGCGATGCGGAACAGGAGCGCATAGCCAATTTGGCCGGCGGCGCCCGTGACGGCGACGCGCTTGGCAGGTAGGGTCATGATGGTCTCCAAAACACGGGCAGGTTGGGTGCGTTGCGAATCGAAGGGCGATAGGCCATTCAAAGCAGCATCGGGTCACCACCAATAGAGGAAGGAAGCGATATCCGACGCCAATTCTACCCGAGCACTGTTGCACAAACGTGTGGCAGTCTAGCGCCGGCCGCATTTCAGTGTCAATATATAACTTATAATATATATAAGATATAAGACTATGATCAAATGGACGATGAGACGGGATTGTGATGAAATGCTCACCATGGCGACGCATCCCCAGACGCCCCCGGCCATGACCGGTGCAGAGTCGCCGATCGGCAGCCTTCGGGCGCCGTCCGTGCCTACCGCATCGGTTGCGGCAACCTTCAGTCCGCTCTACCGGCAGATCAAGGCTCTCATAACCCAGAGCTTGGACCAGGGAGAGTGGAAGCCGGGCGAACTCATTCCGAGCGAGATGGAACTGGCTCTTCGCTATAAGGTGAGTCAGGGTACGGTGCGCAAGGCCATCGACGAACTTGCAGCTGAGAATCTCGTTGTGCGCCGACAGGGAAGGGGAACGTTCGTGGCGACGCACCATGAACCGCGCGCGCATTTTCGTTTTTTACGCCTGGTACCCGACGATGGTGACCCTAAATATCCGGAAAGTCGCTTTCTCGAATGCAAACGGATGCGAGCTCCGAGTGAGATCGCTCGGTTGCTCGACTTGAAGGCGGGCGACGCCGTCATCGTCGTTCGGCGTTTGCTCCTGTTTGAATCGGTCGCTACGGTACTCGATGAAATTTGGCTCAATGGATCGCTCTTTAAGGGGCTGACGGCCGAGCGGCTGGCGGACTATCGCGGACCGATGTATGGGCTTTTCGAGACCGAATTTGGCGTGCGCATGATCGAGGCCACCGAGAAATTACGGGCTGTTCCTGCGGATCCGACCACGGCTGAACTCCTGGGTGTGCCCGAGAACGCGCCGCTATTGAGTGTGGACCGCGTGTCGTTTACCTACGGCAGCCGACCGGTCGAGGTACGGCGCGGGTTGTATGTCACGACTCGGTATCACTACGAAAACGAACTTGGCTAAGACAGCAGAAAATGCTCGGCGCGCGCCTCGACTGCGGTGTCCATCAGACATCGTACAGAGGGCGGTTGGTCAGAATATTCGAAATAGGCGAAAATAGATCGCTTGCAGGAAAGGTTGTCCCCTCCCAAAGATGGCCGGTGTCCATCGGTTTTTCCCGGGCGTTACACGGTCCAGCCAAAGGAACGCTATGTCAGATTTGACCCGGGACGAGCGTCCCCTGCATCGCAATATCCATATCACTCAGATCATCCGGTATCGGATGCCGATGGCCGCGTTGGCCTCGATTCTGCACCGGATCAGCGGGGTGGGCCTTTTTCTGTGTTTGCCGCTGCTTTTGTACTTGTTCAAAGAGAGCGTCCTGTCCGAGCGCAGTTTTTCGAGTTTTCAGGCGATCACCGCCAATCCGATCGTCAAAATCGTTTTGTTGGGCGTCATCTGGGCCTATCTGCAACATTTCTGCTCCGGTATTCGACATCTTTTCATGGATGCTCTTTGGGGGATGAGCAAGGATGAGGGACGCAGGACGGCAGTCGCCGTGTTCGCCGTGAGCCTGCCTTTGACCTTTGTGTTTGGCTTGAAATTGTTCGGAGCGTTTTGATGGAGGCGCCCGCGGAAATCGGCTCGAAGCGCCTAGTTGTCGGCGCGCATTACGGACTTTTTGGCTGGATGGCGCAACGCGCGACGGCCGTCATCATGGCGGTTTACACGTGCATCTTGCTGGTCGCGTTTTTTTGCGCGAGCGAGTTCTCCTACGAGGGTTGGGCAGGTCTTTTTTCCCAAACCTGGATGAAGATCGCGACATTCTTGGCGCTGGCGAGTCTTTTCTATCATGCCTGGGTTGGAATACGCGATGTGTTGATGGATTACATCCATCACACGGGTCTGAAACTTCTGCTGCAGCTGTTGACGATCCTTTGGCTTTTGGGATGCACGGGCTACTCGCTGCTAATTCTCTGGAGCATCTGATTCATGGCTCAAAGGACGACATCCATCGCCAAGCGCCGGTTCGACGCGGTCATCGTAGGCGCGGGCGGGGCAGGCATGCGCGCCGCGCTTCAATTGTCCGAGGCTGGATTGGCCGTTGCTGTTCTCTCGAAGGTTTTTCCAACGCGCTCTCATACGGTCGCTGCGCAAGGAGGGATCGGCGCGGCGCTTGGCAATATGAGCGAGGACAGTTGGTACTGGCACATGTTCGACACTGTCAAAGGATCGGATTATCTGGGCGACCAAGACGCAATCGAATTCATGTGTCGCGAAGCGCCAAGGGTAGTCTACGAACTGGAGCACTTCGGTCTGCCATTTGACCGTAACGTTGACGGCACTATTTACCAGCGTCCTTTCGGCGGGCACTCGGCTAATTTTGGCGAAAAACCTGTAGCGCGAGCCTGTGCAGCCGCCGACCGTACCGGGCATGCGCTGCTGCACACGCTCTATCAACGCAACGTGCGCGCCAAGACCCAATTCTTCGTCGAATGGATGGCGCTTGATCTGATCCGTGACGCGGAAGGCGATGTAGTGGGCGTGGTCGCTCTGGAGATGGAGACGGGCGAGACCATGATCCTGGAAGGCAAAACGACACTTCTGGCAACGGGCGGCGCCGGCCGTATCTGGGCGGCATCAACGAACGCGTTTATCAACACGGGCGATGGCATGGGCATGGCCGCACGGGCCGGAATCCCGCTCGAGGACATGGAGTTCTGGCAATTTCATCCGACCGGTGTGGCCGGCGCGGGCGTTCTCATTACCGAAGGGGTGCGCGGTGAAGGCGGCATTCTCTTAAACGACCGCGGCGAGCGCTTCATGGAGCGGTATGCGCCGACACTCAAGGATCTTGCGCCACGAGACTTCGTCTCGCGCTCTATGGACCAGGAGATCAAGGAAGGGCGAGGCTGTGGCCCGCATAAAGACTACGTCTTTCTCAAGCTCGATCATTTGGGTGCCGACACGATCATGAGGCGCTTGCCCGCGATTCGGGAGATCGCGATCAAGTTTGCCAACGTGGATCCGATCAAGGAACCGATTCCCGTGGTTCCTACAATCCACTATCAGATGGGCGGTATTCCAACCAATTTTCATGGTCAGGTCGTCATTCCAAAAGACGGCGTGTCCGATAGTCCGGTGCGCGGTCTCTACGCGGTAGGGGAGTGCGCCTGTGTTTCGGTGCATGGGGCTAACCGTCTGGGTACAAACTCATTACTCGACCTGGTGGTCTTCGGACGCGCTGCCGGTAATCACATCGTCGATTTCCACTTGGAGAACCGCGACCATAAGCCGCTGCCGGCCGACGCCGGTGAACAGACGCTGTCCCGTTTGGCGCGCTTGGATGCACGCACTCGCGGAGAAAACACCCAGGAGGTCGCGACTGATATTCGCAAGAACATGCAGTCGCATTGCGGCGTGTTCCGCACCGAGAATCTACTTGCCGAAGGCGTGGAGAAGATCATGCAGTTGCAACAGCGGTGCGACAACGTGGCGATCAAAGACAAATCGGCAGTGTTCAATACGGCGCGTATCGAGGCGCTGGAGTTAGACAACCTGATCGAGACCGCGAAAGCAACCATCGTGTCGGCACTGGCCCGCGAAGAGTCGCGCGGCGCGCATGCCCGTGACGACTTTCCGGAACGCGATGACCACGAGTGGCTCAAGCACACCCTGTGGTATTCCGAAGGCAATCGCCTTGATTACAAGCCGGTCAGACTAAAACCGCTCACCGTAGATACGTTTCAGCCTAAAAAGCGCACTTTCTGATTCGAGGACCGGCCATGCCCCGTACCGTCAAATTTGAAATCTATCGTTTCGATCCGGATTCGGGCGAGCCGCCCTACATGCAACACATTGATGCGCTGCTGGAGGATTCGGACAAAATGCTGCTGGATGCGCTGGCCCGAATCAAGATGAGCATTGACGATTCCCTGTCGCTGCGCCGCTCGTGCCGCGAAGGCGTATGTGGCTCGGACGCGATGAATATCAACGGCAAAAACGGGCTGGCGTGCGTGACGAACCTGCGCGAGCTGACTGAGCCCATCGTGCTAAAACCGCTGCCCGGGTTGCCGGTCATCCGTGATCTGATCGTCGACATGTCGCAGTTCTACAAGCAATATCACTCAATCAAACCGTATCTCATCAATGACGCCCCGGCACCTGAACGCGAACGGTTGCAGTCACCCGAGGAGCGCGACGAGCTGAACGGACTGTATGAGTGCATCCTCTGCGCCTGTTGTTCGACGGCATGCCCAAGTTTTTGGTGGAATCCGGACAAGTTTGTCGGCCCGGCCGGCCTGTTGCAGGCCTATCGCTTCATAGCGGATAGTCGGGACCAGGCAACCAACGCGCGATTGGACGACCTTGACGATCCCTATCGTCTGTTTCGCTGCCGTACCATCATGAATTGCGTGGACGTTTGTCCCAAGAACCTCAATCCGGCGCTGGCGATTAACAAAATCAAGGAGCTCATGCTGCGCCGCGCGGTGTAGGCGGCATGACCCGATTATAAAATGGACCCTGAACGCATGAACCCGGCGCACCAGGCTGATCCCCTGCGCCGGGCGCGCTTGCGCTGGCGCGCTCGCCGAGGTTTGCTCGAGAACGACTTGATCCTTACTCGTTTTCTTGACCAGCACGAGTGCAGTCTGAGCGACGAAGATGTCGTTGCCCTTGACATTCTGCTGGAGCTGGCCGATGACGATCTCATGAATCTGCTCTTGGCGCGCAAAGAACTCGATCGCGCGTTCGACACGGCCCCGCTTCGGCGCCTGGTGGGGTGGCTGAGGGCGGCGTAAGGAATTCTTCTACAACTTGCAACTGGAACAAGGACGCAACATGACTCCTGGCAACTATAAAGCGACGCTCTCTTTCTCGAATGGTGCGAAAGGCATCGAGTTGCCTGTCTATCAGGGAAGCATCGGCCCGGATGTGTTCGATATTCGCACGCTATATAACGCGACCGGGGTATTCACTTACGACCCCGGATTTATGTCGACTGCCGCATGCAAATCGAGCATTACCTACATCGATGGAGACAAAGGTGAATTGTTATATCGGGGCTATCCGATCGAGCAGTTGGCACAGAAATGCGATTTTTTGGAGACGGCTTATCTGCTGTTGAACGGCCAGTTACCCAACCCGCAAGAGAAGGATCTCTTTGTTACCGCCGTCACGCATCACACCATGGTGCACGAACAGATGCAATTTTTCTATCGCGGCTTTCGTCGTGATGCGCATCCGATGTCGGTGCTGGTGGGTGTGGTTGGCGCGCTCTCATCGTTTTACCACGACTCGTTGGACATTAACGATCCGCATCACCGCGAAGTCTCGGCCATCCGGCTCATCGCCAAATTGCCTACGCTTGTGGCGATGGCCTATAAATACAACATCGGACAGCCCTTCATCTATCCGCGCAATGAACTGTCCTATGCCGCCAATTTCATGCATATGATGTTTGCTGCACCTGCCGAGAAATACGAGATCAACGATGTCATGGTCCGTGCTCTGGATCGTCTCCTCATCCTGCATGCGGACCATGAGCAGAACGCGTCGACCTCCACCGTCAGGCTGGCAGGATCCTCGGGTGCAAATCCGTTTGCCTGCATTGCCGCCGGCATGGCCTGCCTTTGGGGGCCGGCCCATGGCGGGGCCAACGAAGCGGCCCTGAATATGCTCTACGAGATTGAAAATGAAGGTGGAATTGCCAAGATCGGTGAATTTATCGGCCGCGTCAAAGACAAGACATCAAACGTAAAGCTCATGGGATTTGGCCATCGCGTCTACAAGAATTACGACCCGCGCGCCAAGCTGATGCGCGAAACCTGCCACGAAGTCCTCGAGAATTTGGGCGTGCAAGACGATCCACTATTCAAACTTGCCATGGCGCTCGAGAAAATTGCCCTGGAAGATGACTATTTCGTGTCTCGCAAGCTCTACCCCAATGTCGATTTCTATTCGGGTATTGTGCAAAAGGCGCTGGGAATCCCGGTTTCACTCTTTACCGGGATTTTCGCGCTGGCCCGCACCGTCGGCTGGATTGCGCAGTGGAACGAGATGATTTCTGACCCGGAGCAGAAAATCGGCCGGCCCAGGCAACTGTATGTCGGCAGCCCCAGGCGTGACGTGGTGGCGCTCGCAGAGCGTGGCTAGAAGGCCCGTTTTTCGATCCGCAAAATACAGAGGCAGCCCGCCTTGTCGTATCTACGGATGCCGATGCGATGCGAAAGTGCTATGCTCAAAGCCGACTCTTCTTAGTTGAGCGAGTGGCGCCGTCTACTCCCCATCTGATGGGCGTCCGCTAACCGGTCAAGCCGTGTCGCGGAAGGTTGAATCCTGCAAAGATCAACCGCATCGAATTCGAGTTGCTCGAAGAAAGGTGAATCATCATGATGCAACAGTATCAGCTGGATTCCTATTTGTTCGGCGGAAACGCGCCCTACGTTGAGGAACTCTACGAGTCCTATCTGGACAATCCCGGGTCGGTGCCCGAGCACTGGCGCGAATACTTCGATCAGATGCAGCATGTTCCTGCCGCAGACGGTTCGAATCTGCCAGATGTCGCGCACGCGCCCATCGTCTTGTCGTTCGCACAACGTGCCCGATCACATCAACTAACACCGCCGAATGCCGCGGCCGACGGGCTCGCGCGCAAACAGGTTTACGTCCAGCAGATTATCGCGGCGTATCGCTATTTGGGCTCGCGTTGGGCTAATTTGGATCCACTCAAGCGCCAGGAACGTCCGCAGATTCCCGAACTCGAGCCGGCGTTCTACGATCTGGCAGAGTCCGACATGGCTGCGATCTATCCGGCGCCCAATACCTATTTTGGCTTCGAGCAGGCTTCGCTGCGCGATATCGTCCAGGCGTTGCGTGAGACTTACTGCGGGTCGGTGGGCGCCGAGTTCATGTATATCAGTGATCCTGCGCAGAAGCGCTGGCTGCAAGAGCGGTTAGAGTCCACCCGCACGAACCCCCGTTTCTCAGCGGAGCAAAAGAAACACATTCTCGAGCGGTTGACGGCTGCCGAAGGTCTGGAGCGTTACCTCGCCACCCGTTATGTGGGTCAGAAGCGCTTTTCGTTGGAAGGGGGCGAGAGCTTTCTTGCCGCCATGGATGAAGTGATCCAGCGCGCCGGGGCGCAAGGTGTCCAGGAGATTGTCATCGGCATGGCGCACCGGGGCCGCTTAAACGTCGTGGTCAATACTCTGGGTAAGATGCCCAAGGATCTGTTTGCCGAATTTGAAGGCCAAGCAAGCGATGATCTGCAGGCCGGTGACGTGAAATACCACAAAGGGTTTTCAAGCGATGTCTCGACGCCGGGTGGGCCACTTCATCTGTCCCTCGCGTTCAATCCTTCGCATCTGGAGATCGTCGATCCGGTGGTGGAGGGTTCGGCCAAGGCGCGCATGGAGAGGCGCGGCGACAGCGATGGGTCTCAGGTTCTGCCTGTTCTGGTACACGGCGACGCCGCTTTCGCGGGTCAAGGCGTGGTGATGGAAACGCTGAACCTGGCCCAGACTCGGGGCTATGGCACGCATGGGACGGTTCACATCGTCATCAACAACCAGATCGGTTTTACGACGTCCGACCCACGCGACTCGCGCTCGACCCTGTATTGCACGGATGTCGTCAAACTGATCGAAGCGCCGGTCTTGCACGTCAATGGCGACGATGCCGAAGCGGTCGTATTGGCGACACAGATTGCGCTCGACTATCGACGCGAATTCAAGCGTGACGTCGTGGTCGATATCGTTTGCTTTCGCAAACTCGGGCATAACGAGCAGGATACGCCCGCATTGACTCAGCCTCTCATGTACAAGAAGATTGCGCAGCATCCGGGAACGCGCAAGCTATACGCCGACAAGCTCACCCTCCAGGGAATCATCACGGCCAACGAGGCCGACGCGTACGTCAAAGCTTATCGTGACGCGATGGACGAAGGGCATCTGACGGTCGACCCGGTGCTCTCGAATTTCAAAAGCAAGTACGCGGTCGACTGGATGCCGTTTCTAAATCGCAAGTGGACCGATGCAGCCGATACCGCTGTGCCACTGACGGAACTCACGCGTCTAGGACAGCGAATTACGACAGTACCTCCGAACTTCAAAGTGCACCCCTTGGTCGAGAAGGTGATCGCCGAGCGTGCAGCGATGGCCGAGGGCAAGCACCCACTCGACTGGGGCATGGGTGAGCATTTGGCGATCGCCTCCCTGGTCGCTTCGGGATACGGCGTGCGTTTGACCGGGCAGGATTCGGGTCGTGGGACGTTTAGTCACCGCCATGCGGTGTTGCATGACCAGAACCGCGAACGCTTCGATGCGGGGATCTATGTTCCCCTGGAGAACGTGGCGGACAACCAGGCGCGTTTCACCATCATTGACTCCGTCTTGTCCGAGGAGGCGGTGCTGGGATTCGAGTATGGGTTCTCAACTGCCGAGCCCAATACGCTGGTGATCTGGGAGGCGCAGTTCGGCGATTTCGCGAATGGTGCCCAGGTCGTTATCGATCAATTCATCAGTAGCGGCGAGGTGAAGTGGGGTCGCGCATCGGGTCTGACCTTGTTCCTGCCCCATGGCTACGAAGGTCAAGGACCGGAACATTCTTCAGCTCGGCTCGAGCGTTTTTTGCAATTGTGCGCGGACAACAACATCCAGGTGTGTCAACCGACGACCCCCGCGCAGATATTCCATTTGCTGCGACGTCAAATGATCCGCCTGTTTCGCAAACCCTTAGTCGTGTTTACGCCAAAATCTCTGTTACGCCACAAAGAGGCGGTATCGGAATTAAGTGAGCTTGCCCAAGGTGGGTTTCAAACGGTCATCGGCGAGACCGGTAAGATCGAGCCGAAAAAAGTCAAACGCGTCATTGCGTGCTCGGGAAAGATTTTCTACGATCTGCGCGCCGCGCGCGGCGAACGGGACGATGTGGCCATCATCCGGCTCGAGCAACTCTATCCATTCCCGCATAAGGCCTTCTCCCATGAACTTCGGAAGTATCCCAACGCAACCGATGTGATGTGGTGCCAGGATGAACCTCAAAATCAGGGGGCGTGGTTCCAGATCCAGCACAATCTCCTCGAGAATCTCGAAGAGACGCAAAAACTTGCATATTCAGGCCGCCCTGCCGCGGCATCACCGGCTGTTGGCTACTACGCCAAACACATCGAGCAACAAAAGGCGTTGATTCACGCGGCATTCGGTCGTACCAAAGGACTCGTCTTGACTCGGTAGACGCGCCAAGTCGTGACGCGTTCTGGCGCGTCGCGATAGAACGGTCCCACATCAATAAAGTCGGAGCTTTTCATGGCACTGGTTGAAGTCAAGGTCCCTCAGTTGTCCGAATCGGTCGCGCAAGCGAGCCTACTGCAATGGAAAAAGAAGGTCGGTGATCCAGTCGCCCGCGATGAGGTCTTGATCGAAGTCGAGACCGACAAGGTGGTGCTCGAAGTACCCGCCGCAGAAGCCGGCGTTTTGGTCGACATCGCGAAGGGTGATGGAAGCACGGTCAACTCCGGCGAAGTATTGGCGACGATCGATAGCGACCTGCGTGCCGTGGCCGCTTCCGTTGCGAGCCCTGCTGCGCAGGCGCCAGCGCCGAGCCAAATCATGGCGGCTCCAGCCGTGACAGCGGCCCCGCAGTCGAGCGCTCAGGGCGTGCCGATGCCCTCCGCAGCGAAAATTCTCGCGGATCGAAATTTGAGTGCGAAAGATGTTCCTGGAAGCGGGAAAGACGGCCGAATCACCAAGGCCGATGCGCTTGCAGCACCTGCCGCCACGGTGCGAAGTCAAGCCGTGCCGGCAAGTTTAGGCGCGCCCCGCTCCGCGCTGCCCGAAGTGAGGGCCAAGATAAGCCCCGAACAGCTTCTGGAAGGGCGCCCGGAACAGCGGGCGCCGATGTCACGCTTGCGTCAACGCATCGCCGAGCGCTTGCTTCAGTCGCAGGCCACGGCCGCAATCTTGACGACCTTCAACGAGGTCAACATGCAGCCGGTGATGGACCTGCGCAGTAAATACCGGGATCGGTTCGAAAAGGAACACGGTATCAAGCTGGGCTTCATGTCGTTTTTCGTCAAGGCCGCAGTTTACGCGCTCAAGAAATATCCCGTGGTCAATGCTTCGATGGATGGCACCGATATCGTCTACCATGGCTACTTCGATATTGGAATCGCCGTCAGTTCACCACGCGGGTTGGTCGTACCCATCCTGCGTAACGCGGACCAGATGACCTTTGCCGAGGTCGAGCGCGTGATTGCAGAATATGCGACCAAAGCCAAGGACGGTAAGCTTTCGATCGAGGAGCTCACCGGCGGCACTTTCTCGATTTCGAATGGTGGGACGTTTGGCTCGATGCTTTCGACGCCGATCATCAATCCTCCCCAGTCGGCCATTCTGGGCATACATGCCACCAAGGAGAGGCCGGTGGTCGAAAACGGCCAGATCGTAGCTCGCCCGATGAATTATCTGGCGATGTCCTACGATCACCGCCTCGTTGACGGACGGGAGGCCGTGCTCGCCTTGGTCGCAATCAAAGACGCGCTGGAGGACCCTGCACGTCTGTTGCTCGAACTCTAAGGATGGATGCCATGTCCGTTTCCGATGAAATTCGCAAGTTGGCCGAACTGCGCGACGCAGGAACGCTCTCCGAGGATGAATTCGAGCGGGCCAAAGCACGCATTCTCGACGCGACGCCCCCCAGCTCAGGTGGCTTTTCCGAGCTTCCCGTCAACGTCTTGCGGCGGTCCGTGACCGATCGCTGGATCGCTGGCGTCTGCGGTGGGCTTGCCGATTTCACCGGCGTCGAATCATGGATATGGCGTCTATTGTTCACCCTCGCTTTCCTGTTCGGCGGCTTTGGAATTTTGCCCTATCTGCTGCTATGGATCTTCGTACCCCGAGAGGCGTGAATTCGATCCAGCGCGGTGAATCTGAATGTCCGGAGATATTCCCTAAATCATGAATGAAAATTTCGACGTCGTCGTCATTGGCGGCGGGCCCGGTGGCTACGTCGCGGCCATCCGCGCGGCACAACTCGGTTTCTCGACCGCTTGCATCGATAATTGGAAAAATCCCCAAGGCGGACCCGCCTTGGGCGGGACCTGTACCAATGTGGGCTGCATTCCGTCCAAAGCACTCTTGCAGTCCTCGGAATTCTTCGAAGAAGCGGGCAATACCTTCAGCGATCACGGTATCGCCATTGGCGAACTCGGGCTTGATCTGGCGCGAATGCAGGCCCGTAAGGACAAGGTGGTGCAGCAAAATAACGAAGGTATTCTCTATCTTTTCAAGAAGCACAAGGTTCGGTTCTTTCATGGACAAGGCGCTTTTGTCGGGCGCAGGGATCAGGGTTATGAGATTCGGGTAACGGGGGAAAAAGAACAGTCGCTACTCGCGCGGCATGTGGTTATCGCTACGGGTTCGAGCCCGCGCGCACTGCCGTTGGCGCCCTTTGACGAACGGATGATTCTCTCCAACACCGGAGCGCTTTCGCTCAAAGAAGTTCCGAGAAAACTAGCATTGGTGGGCGCCGGAGTGATCGGTCTGGAGATGGGTAGTGTGTGGCGGCGACTCGGCGCACAAGTGACGGTTTTGGAGGCGCTGCCCAATTTTCTGGGTACGGTGGATCAACAGGTCGCCAACGAAGCACAAAAGGCTTTTGCCAAACAGGGTCTCGTCATCGAGCTTGGCGTGACCATCACCGCAGTGGAGGCGGCCGCAGCAGCAGTAACTGTCTCTTACACCGACGCAAGCGGACGGCCTCACAAAGAGGTGTTTGACCGGCTTATCGTCTCCATTGGCCGCGTTCCCAATACCCTAGGACTAAACGCACAAGCACTCGGCCTCGTCCTCGATGCGCGCGGTTTCGTCGAAGTCGATGAAATGTGCCGTACCAATGTTAAGGACGTGTGGGCCATCGGTGATGTGGTGCGTGGGCCGATGTTGGCGCACAAGGCGGAAGAGGAGGGCACTGCGGTGGCCGAGCGGATCGCCGGGCAGCATCCTCATGTGAACTTTAACACCGTCCCCTGGGTCATTTACACGGCTCCAGAAATCGCATGGGTTGGCCAATCCGAGGAATCGTTAAAGGCACAGGGGCGCGCTTATCGTAGCGGTACATTCCCATTTCTGGCAAACGGACGAGCCCGTGCCATGGGCGACACAGCCGGATTCGTGAAGGTCATTGCCGACGCTGCAAGCGACGAGGTCCTGGGGGTCCACATTGTGGGACCCATGGCCTCCGAACTGGTGGCCGAGGCTGTCATGGCGATGGAATTTCGTGCGTCCAGCGAGGATATTGCCCGGATCTGCCATGCTCACCCCACCCTGTCGGAAGCGACCAAGGAAGCTGCGTTAGCCGTGGATAAACGGTCTTTGAACTTCTAAGGATTTGCATGTCTTCGGCATTCGGCTGGAGGTCTATTGAATTCCGATCCTATCGATGAATGTTCGCGATATCCATGCCCAGGCCCTTTCACGCCACGGTTTTCGCGCGGACAAGGCGCAGCAGGCAGCGCTCGAGTGCTTGCAGACCCTCTGCGAGAACTTGGCGGCCATTCGTCGGACGCGACGGTCCGTGGTGGGTCGCTGGCTCTCACGCGCGTCCGCACCGCGAGGCGTTTACCTTTGGGGCGGTGTCGGCCGCGGCAAAAGCTTGCTCCTGGATAGTTTCTACGAAAGTGCGCCCGTCCGACGGAAGATTCGCATTCACTTCTTTGAATTTATGCGGGCCGTGCATCGCGAACTGGACGAACTCAAGGGGCGGCAGAATCCGCTGGACGAGGTGGCACGGCGAATTGCGCGGCGTTATCGGCTCATTTGCCTTGACGAATTTCACTTTTCGGACATTGCTGACGCGATGATCCTGTATCGCCTGCTCAAGAGAATGCTCGATCTGGGTACGGTGTTTGTGATGACTTCAAACCATCGTCCCCAGGATCTCTATCCGGACGGCCTGCATCGGGATCGAATTTTGCCGGCGATCGCGCTGATAGTTGAACGATTGGATGTTGTGCATGTCGACGCTGGTATTGATTACCGCGGTCGGATGCTCGAAGGCGTGCGCACCTATCTCTGCCCGACCACAGCGGCGACGCAACAGGTCTTAAACGCAACCTTCGATTTGATTGCACAGGGCCCCGATGGCGTGCCGCTGATGGTCATTGGGGGGCGACAAATCAAGGCAGTGCGCTGCGCGTCCGGCATCGTGTGGTTCGATTTTGCCACGCTGTGCGTGGACCCGCGGTCCTATTATGACTACCTCGAACTCGCCAGCCGATTTCCTACAATGGTGGTGTCGGACGTATGCCAGATGAATGCAGAAATGTCGTCCGAAGCCCGGCGCTTTACTTGGCTTGTCGATGTGCTCTATGACCACCGTGTGAAACTTCTTATGTCAGCCGAGGTGCTCCCAGAGGAGTTATATACAGGAGGAGTCTTGCAACAGGAATTTCAGCGCACCATCAGCCGGATCGTCGAAATGCAGTCGTCCAAATATCTGGGTTTGCCGTCGCGACCGATCCAGGGCCCCTTCGCAGACCCGGAGCGGCACGCGTCGGCAGGTACTTCGGCCGGACCGGGGGGCAATGAATGAGGGTTTTTGCGGCGGTATTGCTGGCGCTGTGCTGTATGGTTCGCCCCGACCCCGTCTGGAGTCAGTCCCTGCAGGACCGTTTCGCTCCAGGCTCGATAAATTCCGTTGACCGCGCAAACGCGGCGCTCGCGGCCGCCGCACAGGAACGCGCCAAGAGTGACGCTGACTTTGCGGCAGGAAAGCAGGCGTGTTATCAGAAATTCTTGGCGAATGCCTGTATCGATCAAATCAGTACCGGCCATCGGGCCCGAGAAGCGGAAATTCGAGCCGTTGAGGTGGAAGCAAAGCGGTTCAAGCGATATACCCATGACGCTGAAATCCAGGCTGAGCGCAGCAAGAAAACTCAAAATGCGGCCCAGCAAGCGCAGGCAGATGCCGCATTGCGTGAACAAAATCGTGCGGCCTTCGAGCAAAAACAGGCCGATGCGAAATCCGCCGCGCAAAAGAAACAGGCGCGTACGGCTGGAGACGCCGCCCGCGCGGCGGACTATCAGTCCAAGACCCAAAGTGCCGCACAGAAAAAGGCAAAAACCGATGCCCACGCCAATGTCGCGCTGACAAAAAGCGAACACGACGAGCGCGAGTGGGCAAAAAAACGGCAGGATGCAGCCGACAGGAAGGAACGCCTCGCCAAAAAGCATCAGGAGAAAGAAGCCGAGCGCGCCGCAAAGGCACAGGCGGAGGCAAAGAAAGACGCAGGCTTGCCGCCCGCTCCGGTGAGTAAGGTGCCGGACGTGCCGCCCTATTAGGATCGGCCGTATCTTTTTTTCGGAGCTGGATCCGGCGGATCGAGCCGCGCGATCGAGAGGGTGCAGTTGTCCCCGGTCCCGCGCGCACGTTCCCGTGTGAGCTGAATGAGGCGTTCGGATGCCGCCCGAGGGGCCGCCGTGCTCAATATGACGCCCAACTCCGCATCGCTGAAGTAGTGCCAAAGCCCATCGCTGCACAAAAGATAGATTTCGCCAGGGCTAATGTCCTGGGCGGAGCCGAACGTGATATCGGGAAGCCGGGCTGTTCCCAGGGCGCTGGTGAGCAGGTTGCTGAGCCGGTGCGATTGCGCTTCTTCGGGGCGGATCTTTTTCTCGGCGATGAGCTGCTCGACATACGAGTGATCGACGGTACGTTGCACCAATTCGGCCGCATTGAATCGGTACAGACGGCTGTCACCAACATGTGCCCAATCTGCGCGTTCCGGTTGAAGCACGAGGGCAACAAAGGTGCTGTGCGGTTCCTTTTCCGAGGAAAGAGCGGATAATTTAATGATTGTATGCGCTTCGTAGACGATCTGGGTCAAGAGAGCGTGGACCGATTCCACTGACGGGGAATATTCCTCGAAGAGTCCCTTGGCCGTGGTCATCACCTGCTGCGCTGCCATGGCGCCCCCGGTTTTGCCGCCCATGCCATCGGCGACGACAAACAAAGCGGCGCCGGGCATGCGGCGCGAGGTGAAGATGCCAACGCGATCCTGCTGCTCCATCCTGTCGCCGATGTGCTGTGCCGTGCAGGCAACCAGTTTGAATCGTGGGGGTGTCATCTAGATCAGGGTCGCCTTCGATACGTCTTTACAAAACGGACAAGCCTTTTATTATAACTGGGCTAACGGACCGAACACCGATGGATTCAGAATCGATCAGGCAAAGAATTGTCGAGCTCCAGGTGGAACACCGCGACCTTGACCAAATTATCGCGCGACTCGCCGCTGAAGCTACGCACGACGAACTTCAGTTGCGCCGCCTGAAAAAGCGCAAATTGCAGATCAAAGACGAGTTGGTTGTGCTTCAGATCCAACTGGTGCCCGATATTCCGGCCTGACGGGCGGTTCGGGCGGTTTGCGCTGACATGAGGGGAAATACTCAATCGTCATGCGACAATCCGGCATTGTCTTTGAGGTGTTCCATCGATACTGCTACGACTTCGCGTGCGGCGGCGCACGACCGCGTTCTGACAGAAATTTTTTCCGAGAATGGCCCACTGGCAGGTCAGGTGCAAGGCTATCGCAGCCGCGAAGGGCAACTTCAGATGGCTCAGGCTATCGCCGCGGCCATTGAGGGTCAATCGAGCCTGATCGCCGAAGCGGGCACGGGAACCGGCAAGACCTTCGCCTACTTGGTCCCGGCACTTCTTTGGGGTGGCAAGGTCATCGTCTCGACAGGCACAAAGACGCTGCAAGACCAGTTGTTCAGGAAGGACTTGCCGCGTGTTCGGGAAGCAATCTCGGCACCTGTCACGGTCGCCCTTTTGAAGGGGCGCGCCAACTATGTGTGTCACCACCACCTCGAGCGCACGCAATCCAATGGCAGGCTTTCGTCGCCGCAAGATGCGGTCCATCTGCGTTCCATCGTGCGCTTTTTGCAATCGACAAAGACCGGGGACCGCTCTGAGTTGTCCGACGTACCCGAGCAAGCTCCGATCTGGAGTCAGGTGACTTCGACGCGTGAGAACTGCCTTGGATCGGAGTGTCCGAATTATCGCGAATGCTTCGTGATGCAGGCGCGGCGCGAGGCCCAACAGGCGGACATCGTGGTGGTCAATCATCACCTCTTCTTCGCTGATCTGATGCTGCGCGACGAAGGCGTGACGGATTTGCTTCCGACTGCCAATACCGTGATTTTCGATGAAGCCCATCAATTGCCGGAGACTGCGTCCCTCTTTTTTGGGCAGACCGTTTCCACGGGTCAGATTCTGGATCTGACGCGCGACGTTCTCGTGGAGGGGCTGACGCATGCACGGGATGCCACCTCATGGGCCGAGATCGTCGGTCGAGTCGACCAGCGCGTACGCGAAATGCGTCTGGCGCTCCCGGCCGAGAGTGTACGGCAGCATGCCCGCCAGCTGACTCCGGATTGCGCGTTTTTTCCGGCGATCGAGGCACTGGTCGGGGAGCTCGACCTGTTGGCGGCACTCCTGGAGAGCCAGGCAGAGCGTGCAGAAGGCTTGGAACAGTGCGCCCAGCGCGCGCGCGGTTTGATCGAGGCTTTGCGCGGTTGGGTCAATGGCGATATGCCGGGAACGATCCTCTGGTTTGAGACCTACACACACAGTGTGCAACTGCATCGGACACCGTTGTCAGTGGCCGAAACTTTCACGCGCCAGCGCGCAGGTCAGCCACGGGCGTGGATTTTTACGTCAGCCACATTGGCTGTGAAGTCTGATTTCAGTCATTTTTGCGATCAGCTGGGACTGGACGATGCAGAAGCTGTGGCCTGGGCGAGTCCGTTCGACTATGGCAAGCAAGGCTTGCTCTACATTCCTGAAGGATTGCCGGATCCATTGCAGATGGGCTACACCCAGGCCGTCGTCGACGCGGCGCTGCCGGTCATGCGCGCGAGTGGAGGGCGGGCCTTTGTCCTGTGCACGACTTTACGCGCCGTGCGCGTTGCAGCAGAGCGTCTACGAGAGCAGTTGGGAGTCAATGGGCTGGAATTTCCGTTGCTTGTCCAAGGGGAAGGTAGCCGCAGCGAGCTATTGGAGCGCTTTCGCTCCTACGGCAACGCCATTTTGGTCGGAAGTCAGAGTTTTTGGGAGGGTATAGACGTTCGGGGGCGGGCTTTGTCGGTTGTCATCATCGACAAGCTTCCGTTCGCACCGCCCGATGACCCCGTGCTGGCCGCACGCTTGGACGCTTTGGCCCAAGCCGGTCGAAATCCATTCATGGAGTATCAGCTGCCGAGTGCCGTCATCGCCCTGAAGCAGGGAGCGGGCCGGCTGATCAGAGACGAGAGTGACCGCGGTGTTTTGATGTTGTGCGACCCACGACTGATCTCGAGGCCCTATGGACGCCGCATCTGGCAGAGCCTGCCGCCCTTTACGCGTACGCGCGATGTCGCCGATGTGATTCGATTCTTCGACCGCACCTAGGTCCTGGCCCGATCGCGTCTACCCGACAACACCTACCAGAACTTCCACCAGACCTTTTCCTTGGGCCCCAGTTGCGCCACGCCGTGTTTGGGATAATTCTCGAGGAGTACTCGCTTGGTGTCGTCGCGCAATTTCGGCATGTTGAGTTTGTCGTACGACTCGACCATGATCTCCAAGGCATCTTCCGTTGCGGGCGCCTGGGGATAGTCGAGAATCACCACTTTGGCGCGATCGATGGCCGCTACGTAGGCACCCCGCCGCAAGTAGTAGCTGGCCACATGTACCTCGTGTGACGCCATGGCATTGACCAGGTAGCGCATGCGAGCGAGTGAGTCCGGCACGTAACGGCTATTCGGAAAACGAACGGTCACTTCGCGAAACGCGTCGAACGATTCGCGCAGCGCCTTAGGGTCGCGTTCAGTCAAGTCTTGCTTGGAGAGAAATCCCAAGACACCCAAATCACCGTGGAATTTGACCAGCCCCTTGAGGTAGTAGACGTAGTCAATATTCGGATTGTTAGGGTATTGCTTGATGAAGCGGTCGCATGTCGCCAATGCTTGTTCAGGTTCCTCTTGTTTCCATTCCGCGTAGCACTCCTCCATCATAGCCTGCTGCGCGTATCGGCCGAACGGAAAGCGCGTTTGCAAGGACTGAAGATCCTTGGTCGCGGTCTGGTATCCACCTGAACTCATCTCATCTTGCGCATCGGAATATAATTTGTCGGCTGACCATCCTGCGGTCTTGTCTGCTTTCGGACCGGAGAAAACTCCGCATGCCGAGACCAGGACGAGCGCGACCATGGCCGTGCCAAGGAGCCTGCTTTTGCCAAGCGAACGCTTTAACCAACCAGCCATGCGCAGTCCCGGTATTCCAAAGGAAAGCGATTATAGCGCATGGCATGACGCCCTCTCAGACGAGGACGGCTTGGTGCGAGAGCCGCTGGACCGGCTCGAATTGGTCGTGGAAGAGGGCTCTGGCGGTGTGCGGCTCGACAAGTGGTTGGCGACGCGGCTGCCGCAATTTTCGCGTACTCGTCTAAAGCAGTGGATCGAAATGGGCGCGGTGCTTATCGAGGGCGAGATTCCCGTGGCGCGCCAAGGGGTGTGGCCACAGCAAAGAATCACCGTCGAGCCGCAACCATCGACCAGCGATGTCGTTGCCCAACCCGAGGCGATCCCGCTGGCGCTTTTGTTCGAAGACGACGACCTGTTGATTTTAAACAAGCCAGCTGGATTGGTTGTCCATCCAGCGGCGGGCAATTGGCAGGGAACATTGCTCAATGGCTTGCTCCATCACCGAGTCGCCCAAGGTGAGCTGCCGCGCGCCGGTATCGTACATCGGCTCGACAAAGACACTTCGGGTCTCATGGTCGTGGCCAAGACTGCCTATGCCCAACTCGATCTGGTACGCCAGTTGCAGGCCCGCTCCGTCAAGCGCGAGTACCTCGCGCTGGTGCATGGTGTGCCGCAGCTATCGGGCGTGATCGATCGGCCCATTGGCCGGCACGCGCGCGAGCGCACGAAAATGGCCGTTTATAAGAGCGAAACACCATCGACCAAGGCGGCGACCACTCACTACAAGGTACTCCAGCGCGTGGCAGCCGTGAAAGGGTGTCATGGACCAGGAGCCCTTCTATGTTGTCGCCTGGAGACCGGCCGCACGCACCAGATTAGGGTCCATCTCGAGTCCGAAGGTTTTCCAATCGTGGGCGACCCGATCTACCGAGGACGCAGGTTGCGCGACACTTTTGCGCGGCAGGCCCTGCACGCGTGGCGATTGGCGCTTATCCACCCTCGTTCTGGCGCAAGATTGCAATGGCGCGTTGCGCCCCCGGGTGATTTCCAGGAACTTCTGACTGCATGGGGATTCGCCCCGATGACCTATGAGGCCGCAGACGATGGGGCCTGAGATGACCGCTGACTGGATCGTGCCGGATTGGCCGCTCGCGGATCGGGTCGGCGCCTTCATTACGAGCCGCAATGGAGGCACCAGCACTGGCGTGTTCGCGGGAGCCGGGCGCCAGGGTGGCATGAATCTGGGCCTGTACTGCGGCGACGAAACGGACCGGGTCCTGGCGAATCGTGCATTGCTCTTGCACTGGCTGCCCGCCCGACCATGCTGGATGCGCCAAGTCCATGGCTGCCGTATCGTTGATGCCGCAGATCTCCAGCATGCGCCGACCGAGCCTGAGGCCGATGCGATGCTTGCGCGCAGCCGGCGCCTGGTGTGTACGGTTCAAGCGGCGGATTGCATGCCCGTGCTTTTGGCTGACGAAGCCGCGGAAGTGGTGGCCATTGCTCATGCCGGGTGGCGCGGGTTGGCGGCCGGTGTCATCGAGGCCACTATCGCGGCTATGGGACGACCGGCGGCTCGTCTCATGGCGTTTCTAGGGCCCGCGATCGGGCGCGACGCCTTCGAAGTGGGATCCGACGTCAAGGCGGCGTTTACCGCGCAGGACTCGATAGCCGAGACCGCGTTTCATGCGCACGGCGGCGAAAAATGGCTCGCCGATCTGGAGGGTCTCGTGCGCATGCGGCTCAATCGAGCAGGCGTGGCCAGGGTGTTCGGCGGTGGCCGTTGCACGGTCAGCGAGTCCGATCATTTCTATTCCTACAGACGCGACAGGGTTACGGGGCGCATGGCTGCCTTCATCTGGCTCACGTAACCGATAGGCCTGTGCGGTAGCGCTGCAACGCATCGGAATTCATCGAGGCTGGACACCACACCGAGTCAATTGGAGTATAAAGTGGAAGATGGCGATGATGAGTTCGCCCGAAGAGACATTCAATGGCTGTCGCACCTTCACGGATTGGTCCTGGACGAAAGACTCGAGGCGGCACGCCAAGCAAGAAGGCCGCCAGCGTGTTGCGCGCAACGCAAGTCCTGCGGAGTACTCCACATCCGGCAAAAAAGATGGCGACTGCGCTTTCGCCGCGTACCGTCCGGTCGCGTAAGGCTGCGCCGCCGCCAAGTACCAAGGCTAACGACGCCAGCCCGGCAAAAACACCCGACGCGAGCTATCAGCTTGACCCTGCGCGCGTACTCGAGTTGCAAAGCGACTATGTACATTCGATTTCGCTGCTGTGGCGCGACATGCTGGAGGGCAAAAATCCCGCCTTGTCCGGGGACAAGCGCTTTCGCGGCGACGCCTGGACCGGGCTACATGCGTATCTGGCCGAAATCTATATCTTGAATTCACGTCTGATGGTTCAGCTGGCCGAGAGCGTGCAGGCGGACGCCAAGACGCAATCGAAGATCCGCTTCGCCGTGCAGCAATGGGTTGATGCGATGTCGCCGGCCAATTATTTTGCGACCAACCCCGAGGCGCAGCAGCGTGTCATTGAGACCGGCGGCGAAAGCTTGGGGGCTGGCCTCACCAATATCCTCTCGGATCTCCAAAAAGGGCGCATCTCCCAGACGGACGAATCGGCCTTCGAGATCGGACGCAACGTCGCCGTGACCGAGGGCAGTGTCGTCTTTCAAAACGACATTTTTCAATTGATCCAATACCGCCCTCAGACCAAGACGGTCTACGAGCGACCCTTGTTGATCGTGCCACCTTGCATCAACAAGTTCTACATTCTCGATTTGCAACCGGAAAATTCCTTCGTGCGCCACACCGTAGCCCAAGGTCATACGGTATTTTTGATCTCGTGGCGCAATCCTACGCCAGCGCAAGCAGGGTTTACCTGGGATGATTACGTCGAAGAAGGCACGATCCGTGCTATTCGCGTTGTGCAGGACATATCGCGCCAAGCGCGCTTGAACCTGTTAGGTTTTTGCGTGGGCGGCACGCTCCTCGGCACGGCATTGGCGGTCCTGGAAGCTCGTGGCCAGAAAGTCGCGCAATCCCTTACGCTTCTGACGACATTGCTCGATTTCTCTGACGCGGGCGTGTTGAGTGTTTTGGTCGATGAGGCGCAGGTTCAGATGCGCGAACGCACGATCGGGGGTGTGGCCGCCGATGGCACCTGCAATGGTCAGGTGGGTTTGATGCCCGGACGTGATCTGGCGGCCTCGTTCTCGTTTCTTCGGCCTAATGATCTGGTGTGGAATTACGTCGTGAGCAATTATCTGAAGGGCAATGCGCCGGTGCCGTTTGACTTGTTGTATTGGAACGCCGATAGCACCAATCTGCCGGGCCCATTCTTCGCATGGTATCTACGCAATACCTATCTCGAAAATCGATTGAAGGTTCCGTCGCTGGTCCAGGTGTGTGGCGTGCCGGTCGATTTGTCGCGTATCGATGTCCCCACCTATATCTATGCCTCACGCGACGACCATATCGTGCCATGGCCGTCGGCTTACGCGAGTACGCAACTGCTGGGAGGCCCTGTTCGGTTCGTGCTTGGCGCTTCAGGACATATCGCTGGCGTCGTCAATCCGCCTTTGAAAGGCAAGCGCAGTCATTGGGTATCCGAGTCCCTGCAGGGCCGTTTTCCAGCTGATGCGAGGTCATGGCTCGATACTGCCCATGAGGTCTCCGGTAGCTGGTGGCCCGACTGGTTCCATTGGCTGGCAGGTTTTGGCGGGAGCCCGATGAGGCCACCGCGAGCTGCGGGCAACAAACATTATCGGGCGATTGAGGCTGCACCCGGTGCCTACGTGCGGGCGCGTGCCGCATGAAATGCGAGTTTTAACCTGATTGGAATCTATCATGACTGAAGTGGTCATCGTCGCCGCGGCCCGAACGGCCGTTGGAAAATTTGGAGGCTCATTAGCCAAAATCGCTGCACCCGAGCTGGGTGCTCACGTGATCAGGGCTGTTATGGAGCGGGCCCACATCAAGCCGGAACAGGTTTCAGAAGTCATCATGGGCCAGGTTTTGACAGCCGGGGCCGGTCAAAATCCAGCGCGTCAAGCCGCCCTAAAAGCGGGTTTGCCGAATTCGGTGCCGGCCATGACGATCAACGTGGTCTGTGGCAGCGGCTTAAAGGCGGTAATGCTGGCCGCACAGGCGATTGCCAACGGTGATGCTGAAATCGTCGTCGCGGGCGGGCAAGAGAACATGAGCGCAGCGCCCCATGTATTGCCGGGTTCGCGCGATGGATTCCGCATGGGCGACGCCAAGTTGGTCGACAGCATGATCGTCGACGGCTTGTGGGACGTCTACAACCAGTATCACATGGGAGTCACGGCCGAGAACGTCGCGCGTGAATTCCATATCACTCGCGAGGCGCAGGACGAGTTCGCGTTGGCGTCGCAACAAAAGGCAGCGGCTGCGCAAAAAGCTGGAAAGTTCAAAGACGAGATCGCTCCTCTGGCGCTTCTTCAACGCAAAGGCGAGCCAATTTGGTTTGCGACGGACGAGTTTATCCGACCGCAAACTCAAGGAGAGGCGTTGGCCGCGCTAAAGCCGGCTTTTTCCAAGGACGGCACTGTGACTGCTGCCAATGCGTCGGGCCTGAATGATGGTGCAGCTGCTGTTCTCGTTATGTCTGCGGACAAGGCGCGTGATCTTGGGCTCGTGCCGTTGGCTACGATCAGGTCGTTTGCGACGACGGCACTGGACCCGAAAATTATGGGCATGGGTCCCGTTTTGGCCTCGCGTCGCGCCCTCGAGAGGGCAAAATGGGATGCGAAGCAGGTGGACCTTCTGGAGATCAACGAAGCGTTCGCGGCGCAAGCTTGCGCGGTGAACAATGAAATGGGGTGGGATACGAACAAGATCAACGTCAATGGCGGTGCCATTGCCATCGGACATCCGATTGGCGCTTCCGGCGCGCGCATTCTGGTGACGCTGCTCTACGAGATGGTCCGCCAGAACGCAAAGAGAGGATTGGCTTCTCTTTGCGTTGGAGGCGGCATGGGAGTGGCGCTTACCGTCGAACGCTAGCCACTCGACCGCACGTAATGGCGCAGCGACGTGGCTTCGGTGTACCACCGATCGGTCAAACCATGGTGGGTAGGCAAAGGAGAAATCGATGACTCAGCGTGTGGCGTATGTGACGGGTGGCATGGGGGGCATCGGTACGGCAATCTGCCAGACCTTGCACAAAGAAGGACATCGCGTGATCGCCGGGTGTGGCCCGTCGCGTGATTTCGAGAAGTGGCTCGCCGAGCAGCGCTCGCTCGGATACGCATTTTCCGCTTCGGTAGGCAATGTTGGCGACTGGGATTCGACCGTCGCAGCGTTTCAGAAAGCGAAAGCCGAATTCGGGCCGATCGACATACTCGTGAATAACGCGGGCATTACGCGTGATGGCGTATTTCGCAAAATGGGTAAGGAGGATTGGGACGCAGTCATTGACACCAATCTGAACTGCCTTTTTAACGTGACCAAACAGGTTATCGAGGATATGGTTGCACGCGGCTGGGGGCGAATCGTCAATATCAGTTCAGTTAACGGGCAGAAGGGGCAGTTCGGGCAGGTGAATTATTCGACCGCGAAGGCGGGGATCCATGGCTTCACGATGGCACTTGCCCAAGAAGTGGCTGCCAAAGGTGTTACGGTCAACACAGTCTCTCCCGGATATATCGGGACGGAGATGGTGCGTTCCATCCGCGCAGACGTCCTCGAGAAGATTATCGCCACGATTCCCGTCAAACGCCTGGGGACGCCCGAGGAGATCGGGTCGATCGTGGCATGGATTTCGTCGGAGACAGGTGGCTACGCCACCGGTTCCGATTTTTCGTTAAATGGCGGTCTGCATATGGGTTAGGCGGCCCAACGCGCGGCCAGGGAGACGCCTCGGCTGCGGCCATCTTGCGCTGCAATGAGCGTTTCTCCCTACGTCAAGGGAAATTTTATACTGTAAGATCAGAGAATTAGGGGATAAGTGTCGCGCAATGTCTGTTGCGATGCACCTTTAACTGCTTGATACGAGACGCTATGGCCGATTCTTCCCGACTTATCAAAAAATATCCAAACCGTCGTCTCTATGATACGCAGACGAGCACCTACATTACGTTGGCGGACGTGAAGCAGCTGGTGTTAAACGAGGAGGAGTTTCACGTCGTTGATGCCAAAAGTCATGAGGACCTCACACGCAGCATTCTGTTGCAGATCATTCTTGATGAAGAGGCCGGTGGCGTCCCGATGTTTTCTTCGCAGATGCTGGCTCATATCATCCGGTTCTACGGCAATGCAATGCAGGGCATGATGGGCACTTACCTGGAGAAGAATATCCAGGCCTTCATCGATATCCAGGCCAAACTGCAGGAGCAATCCAAAGCGTTCTATGACGGCAAAGGATTCGGCCCCGAAATGTGGACGCAATTCATCAATGGGCAGGCGCCCATGATCCAGACCATGATGGGCAATTACATCGAACAGAGCAAAAATCTGTTTATGCAAATGCAAGAGCAAATGCAGAATCAGACGCACTCGGTATTCGGCAATTTCCCCTTTCCGCCCACCGGCGACAAACCGAAGCGATAGCCTGCGATACAATAGCGGGCAAGGGCGGGATGTGCATTCCGCCCTTCGCATTTCCGGGACGCCCTTCATGAATTCTACTGTTACCACCCCCTGCGTGGGTTTCGTCTCGCTGGGTTGTCCGAAGGCGCTCGTCGACTCCGAACAGATCCTGACCCGGCTGAAGGCCGAAGGTTACGAGACCGCCTCACGCTACGAGGGAGCCGATCTCGTGATCGTGAACACATGCGGCTTCATCGACGCCGCGGTCGAGGAATCTTTGGACGCGATCGGCGAGGCTCTGTCCGAAAATGGCAGAGTGATCGTCACCGGGTGTTTGGGTGCAAAAAAAGACGCGACTGGCGCGGGCTTGATCACGAAGGTCCATCCCAAAGTGTTGGCGGTAACCGGGCCGCATTCGGCGTCCGAGGTCATGGCCGCCGTCCACCTCCACCTTCCCCGACCGCACGATCCTTTCTCCGATTTAGTTCCACCGCAGGGTATAAAGCTCACACCGAACCATTACGCTTACCTGAAGATCTCAGAAGGGTGCAATCATCGCTGCAGTTTTTGCATCATTCCTTCGATGCGGGGTGACCTGGTTTCGCGACCGATCGGCGATGTGATTCGTGAGGCCGAAAATCTGGTTAAGGCGGGCGTGAAGGAGATTCTTGTCATTTCCCAGGATACGAGTGCGTATGGTGTGGACGTGAAGTACCGCACGGATTTCGTCAATGGGCGTCCGGTACGCACGCGAATGACCGAATTGGTCCAGGAATTGGCTGCCCTTGGGGTCTGGGTGCGCCTGCATTACGTCTATCCATATCCCCACGTTGACGAGATCGTGCCGTTGATGGCGCAAGGCAAGGTTCTGCCTTATCTCGACGTGCCGTTCCAGCACGCGCATCCCGAGGTACTCAAGCGTATGCGCCGTCCGGCATTCGCTGAAAAGAACCTGGAGCGCATCCAGGCTTGGCGGGCGATCTGTCCTGAAATCACAATCCGGTCAACGTTCATTGCCGGTTTTCCAGGTGAAACGGAAGCGCAATTCGAAACATTGCTTGATTTTCTGCGAGAAGCGGAACTCGATCGGGTTGGCTGCTTCGCTTATTCACCCGTCGAGGGCGCGGCGGCCAACGCGCTCGACGGCGCTTTGCCGACGGAAGTCCGCGAAGAGCGGCGCACCCGCTTCATGAAAGTCCAGGAGAAAATCAGCGCGCGCCGTATACAGCGTCATGTCGGCAGCGTGCGGCAGGTGATTGTTGATGAAGTCAGCGCGACAGGCGCTGTCGCACGCTCCGCGTCGGACGCGCCCGAAATCGACGGGAATGTCTTTCTCCAACCCCCATCAACAGTCAGTCAGAAGCAGCGTTGGCGCGAACAGGTGCGCGTGGGCCGCTTCGTATCCGTGCGAATCACCCGGGCAGATACCCATGATCTTTGGGGTGATCTGGCGTAGTCCTAAGCAGGGGCGCGAAGCCCGGTATCTTTAGTGGTGAATTGCGAGCCATCGATCTCTTGAGTGATCAGTAGGCGTACCCATTTCCGTTTTGGCGATGAGCGTCGTTGACGTCATCAAAGCATTCGCATACTACGTTGGGTAGGCAGATCAGACGCGCGCAATGCGTGAAAAATGGATTTCATATCGAATCCGTATGCGCGCGTCAGAACCCATTCCGTTTCGAGCACGACGGTCTTGGATAAATATACCGCTTCGTGGGCGAACAGATCTCTGGCTTTCTTCGAATGAGTAGCATCATCTCCGGTGAGCAACCGTACGACGATGTTAGTATCGACCGCGAGCACGACGTTCCTTCGCTTCGAGTGTAATAGCCTCATCCATTTGCTCTAGAGACACCGCCGGACCAGAAAATGCGAGGCAGCCGGCCACGTTTTCCAGGACGGATGCCGGCACCCGCTTAAGTGGTTTCAGCAAAACTCCCTTGGGTGTGTCCTCGACAGAGAATTCTGTGACAGGGATCCACCTGTGATTTTCCCGCACCGATTTCGGAAGAATGACCTGACCTTTCGACGATAGGGTTGTCTTTTCCATACTTAAGGGTCCTTTGCACGTCCGCATGTAAGATTAAGTAAGATTAAAATATCCGAGCGATGCGCCGCAGCTGTCTAGCGCGCAATTTGCACAACCGACGTCGGCTCTAGGCAATTTCCCCACGCCGAGACCGCAAGGCGGTCGATTCGATAGCTGTTTCATTACCAGAAGATCGACATCGCCAGTGGCGAAGAATGATCTTGAGTATTGATCGCCACGGTCGCTTCCCCATGGAAAGGGTTGGGCCATACGGTTACGTTCAATGTACGAGACATGTCGACATTCTATGGGGTCTGACGATGACGTCGTCGAGTTCAAGCCGCGATACGGCAACATGACATAATGTTCGCTCATAAGCGCGATTAAGCAGAGGGAGGGATGCGAATGATGCGCGAGGTTGTCGTGGTGGCCGGCGTACGTACAGCCATCGGGACCTTTGGAGGAAGCCTCAAGGCCTTTGCGCCCACCTACTTGGGGGCGCGAATCGTTGGTGAGGCCCTGAAACGCGCACACCTAGACGGTGACGACGTGGGCCATGTCGTGTTCGGACATGTTATTAATACAGAACCCCGCGACATGTACTTGGCACGGGCAGTCGCCATCGAAGGCGGGGTCACGCAGGGTGCTTCGGCAATGACTGTGAACCGCCTTTGTGGCAGTGGCTTGCAGGCGATTCTTTCGGTGGCGCAGACGATTCTTTTGGGGGATGCGGAGATTGGCATCGGGGGTGGCGCGGAATGCATGTCGCGCGCGCCTTACCTATCAGACGGCCTGCGCTGGGGTACTCGCATGGGGGAAATTGGTCTGCAGGACATGATGCTTGGTGCCTTGCATGACCCGTTTTCCAAGGTCCATATGGGCGTGACAGCCGAAAACGTCGCCGCCAAGTACGATATCACCCGTCAGGATCAGGATGAGCTTGCCTTGCAGAGTCATAAGCGCGCTTCGGCAGCCATCAGAGAAGGCCGTTTCAACTCGCAGATTCTGCCTCTAGAGGTGCGGTCAAACAAAGGTGCGGCGCAATTCGTTACGGACGAACACGTGCGGCACGACGTGACTTTGGCCGATCTGGCCAGTTTACGTCCCGTTTTTGCCAAG
>Ga0208357_1000256_pt1 | contig 44026 bp, 41 predicted proteins | sample NGESurdeep092012_6_FD_184487 | JGI IMG/M metagenome (GOLD analysis project Ga0208357, IMG submission 184487) | Arctic peat soil microbial communities from Barrow, Alaska - NGEE Surface sample F52-2 deep-092012 (SPAdes) | ecosystem: Environmental > Terrestrial > Soil > Wetlands > Peat ...
AAGAAGGCTATGAAATTTCAATATTGAATTGTAACTTTGCAAATGTTCTAAAGATTTGAGAAACTTAACAAATCATTTGTAACAATTCCCCGATAAAAATTGTCTAATCACTATTAATTATATATAAAAATGAGGCAACTTAAAATTGCTACGCAGATTACCAATCGTGATTCACAAGCGGTTGAAAAATATCTGCAGGAAATTTCTAAAATTGGGATGATTACTCCGGAAGAGGAAACTATTTTAGCACAGAAAATCAAAATGGGCGACCAGAGAGCCTTAGAGCGTCTCACAACGGCCAATCTACGTTTCGTAGTTTCAGTTGCAAAGCAGTACCAACACCAGGGGTTATCATTGAGTGATCTTATCAACGAGGGCAACCTCGGCTTAATTAAAGCGGCACAACGCTTTGATGAAACAAAAGGTTTCAAATTTATTTCTTATGCTGTGTGGTGGATTCGCCAATCTATACTACAAGCGTTGGCAGAGCAGGGCAGATTAGTCCGCTTGCCACAAAACAAAATTGGCACTTACAACAAAGCGAATAAAGCCTACATGGCTTTTGAGCAGGAACATGAAAGAGAACCATCTACCGAAGAGCTTTCAGAAATTCTTGAGATGAGCGAAACTGAGATCAACAACATTTTCCAAAGCAATACCAGGCATACTTCTTTGGATGCACCGGTACATGAAGCAGAAGATGTTGCCATGGGCGATCTTTTAAAAGGCGGTGGCGAAACTGATGAAGATGTAATGCACGATTCATTGAAAAATGAAATCCGTCGTGTGTTGAAATCTCTTAGTCCGCGTGAAGCTGAGATCGTAAATGCCTATTTTGGCCTTGATGGCGAAAATGGTGTTACCATTGAACAAATCGGGCAGAAATATGATTTGACAAAAGAACGTATTCGCCAGATCAAAGAAAGAGCTATCAAACGTCTTCAAAAAGCACGATACAGCAGTGCACTTAAAGCTTATTTGGGCTAGATTTTAAGACAAATTTTTTAAAAGCCGCTCTTTTGGGAGCGGCTTTTTTATTAAAAGAGAATTGAGGTAGTACCGAGTTTAACGATTGAAAACCGGGGGTAAATTTCCCTCATTAACTTTTACAGAATCTTCTTTTTGATATTTTTTAAATTTGTGATGCAATACAGTATCTGCATTGCTGGGCGTGCCATTTTCCACATCATTTACGGTCCATACGTCTTGTACTTCGCATGCCGAAAAAACAGTAGCTAACAAAAAGGAAACGAAACAGATTTTAAGTAATTTCATTTAGTTTATTTTAATAGTTTTAATTTGAACATTTCGTATTGAATATTCCTTTATCAAATTTTTGAAAAAAATAAAATTCTTTCCAGAAAAATTAATTACAGAAATATCGAAAGCCTTAATCCCAAAGCACTAAAATTTCCGCCGCCGGCGTAGCCATCATATTTTAAAGTTAGATCCAGGGGCTTCTCGTTTCTGCTCCTGAAATTATAACCTATCTGGGGAGAATAAGCAAAAGTAGTTGCACTAATGCCACTAACACTGTTTATCCCAACACCGATTTGCACTCCGGCATGAAAATTATGAGCTAAATAAGCATTACCTCCCACTGTAACAGGAATAGCTGTGTACGCTTTATTTTTTGTATTACTACCTGTAGATCTGCCGGAATAACTTACAATACCAACATGAAAAATTCCGCTCAGATTTTCACGAAAAAAGTGTTCCACCTCTGCACTTGCACCAATACCCAGTCCAAAACCTTTATTATCAGGATCAATTTTATAAGGATTATAAGTTGCAATTCCCAATTCGGGTCCGATACTGAATCTCGTTTTACCTTCTCTTTGTGCCGTCGCTACAGAACTAATTGTAAATGCGATAGCCGTAAGCAGTAAGATCTTCTTCATATTTTATATTCATTTAGTTTAGGCAAAAATAAGTTGGTAATAAATGTAAGCCAAAATTAAATTCGGTAGAAGTTGAAGCTTTAAAGTTATGAATCTGCCGAAACGCTTTCTTCAGCAGACTGAATGATTGTTTAATTTGAAAATTCACTTTCACAGCGATTGAGTAACATCATTTTCAATAAATATGGAACATAACCGGATCATTTATTTTGCTCAAAAATTTCTTATCGTTTTGCACGTGCGTTTTAGATTCCTAAATTGGTTAATTTTGAAAATATTAGAAAATATTATTTAATAGAAAATATGGAGACAAAGACAGAACATGTTCAGTGTTTAATTATTGGTTCAGGGCCTGCGGGATATACGGCGGCCATCTATGCAGCACGAGCTAACCTGAAACCGGTTTTATACCAGGGAATCCAGCCCGGAGGGCAGCTTACCATCACTACGGAAGTTGAAAATTATCCGGGTTATCCTGGCGGAATTCAGGGACCGGACATGATGGTAGATTTTGAAAAGCAGGCAAAAAGAATGGGAACAGACATACGTTATGGTATGGCTACTGAAGTAGATTTTTCAGGGTCACCATTAAAGGTTATGATAGATGAGGAAATATGGATTAGTGCCGACTCTGTTATTTTAGCCACAGGAGCCACTGCTAAATGGCTGGGCCTGGAAAGCGAAAAAAGATTGAATGGCTATGGAGTGAGTGCCTGTGCGGTATGCGATGGATTTTTCTTTAAAGGAAAAGAAGTTTGTATAGTGGGAGCCGGCGATACTGCCGCAGAAGAAGCATTGTACCTGAGTAAAGTTTGTAGTTTTGTCCACATGTTTGTAAGAAGAGATGCAATGCGTGCAAGCAAAATAATGCAGCAAAGAGTATTAGAAACAAAAAACATAAAAGTGTATTGGAATACTGAGGTAGAGGAAATAGTAGGAGAAGAAAAAACACAAGCGGTAAAAATATTAAATAAAAAAACAGGGGAGAAGAAGACGATCCCGGTAAGTGCCTATTTTGTAGCTATTGGACATCAACCCAATTCAGAAATATTTAAAGGCTGGCTCGATATGGATGAAACCGGGTATATTAAAACATTACCCGGAAGTACCAAAACAAATATTGAAGGCGTATTTGCTGCGGGCGACCTACAGGATAAAATTTACAGGCAGGCGGTAACCGCAGCAGGATCTGGATGTATGGCAGCGCTTGATGCAGAAAGATACCTGGGCATAATGGAACATTCCATTTCATCAGAACATAATTCTTAATTCCCAATTCTTAATTCCTAATTCTTTATGGTTACCGTTCAATTGCATCATCTTTTATTCATTGCTTATCACGGAATATTTGAAGAAGAAAAAATTTTAGGGAATGAATATATCGTGGATGCATCAATGGAATTTCATGAAAAAGAGGATGTGATTTCACATATTAATGACACCGTTAATTATTCCATTGTGTATGAAATTATAAAAAAGCGAATGAGCATTCCTACTCAACTTCTTGAAACAGTAGTAATGGAAACAGGCGCTGAAATTCACCGGGAATTTCCTTATCTCAAATCAATTTCTATTTCTATTAAAAAATTACATCCGCCGGTAGAAGGAATGCAAGGTTCAGCCGCTGTTAGCTGGCATAAGGAATTTTAGAAATGTATTATTATTGGATTATTGATTCCTAAATTATTTAATCGCAGTAAACTAATACTGATTATACATCCGTAATAGTATCCAATTACATTGAACTAAACGGCTGTTCTATTCCCGATTTTTTCGGGACAGGCTGGCATTATACCACAAACTTTTTGGACACTATTGAAATTATAAAAGGTATAACAAATACTATTGATTCCTTTTCTCTATATATCCCGATAATTCGGGTGTTTCAGATATTTTGTACTTTTTAATGAGTAATATTTAAACGGAAAATTACCTCCTGCTTACCGTTTATATAATTTAATTGTGAATAATGTTTTGAGAATTTTCTCTGTTCTCTAAATATATATCTTTGACAATCTTTATAATTATTTTACCTAAAAACTAAAATTATTTTTCCATGAACAAATTCAGATTTCTCTTCATTTTTTCTTTTGTGTTTGTAACGTCGTTTTCGTATGCGCAAACTGAAAAATCAGTTTATGATCATCATGATCTTTTTAATCCCAATTTTTATCCTCCTTCGGTAAATGAATATCGGGCTTCAGATGGAGAGCCGGGTCCAAAATACTGGACCAACAGAGCCAGTTATAAAATTGATGCTACCCTGGATGCCGTAAAAGATGCTATTACCGGAAGTGTAATAATTTATTATACCAATAACAGCCCGGAAGAATTACCTTACTTATGGCTTTATTTGGACCAAAATCTTTTCAATCCCGGTTCACGTGGGCAAGCAAAAGCCCCGGCAACAAGAAAAAGCCGCTACACAAATGTAGGTACTGTGTTTGATGGAGGATTTAATATAAAATCTGTAAAGCTTGTATCAACAGAAAAAGGAAAAACAACTTCTTCAGATGTTAAAAATTTAATTTCTGATACAAGGATGCAAATCAGGCTTCCTAAAGAACTTGCACATGGCGCTACTGTTGAAATTAAAATTGATTATTCCTACCTGATTCCAAAAGACGGAAGTGACCGTACAGGCGTACTCGAAACCCAAAACGGAAAAATATATGCTATTGCACAGTGGTATCCAAGAATGTGCGTATATGATGATTTAGAAGGATGGAATACATTACCTTATCTCGGGGCAGGTGAATTTTATTTAGATTATGGAGATTATGATTATTCCATTACTGCACCTGCAAACATGATAGTAGTAGGTTCTGGAGATCTTCAAAATCCAAAAGATGTATTGACTACCACAGAAATAAAAAGATTGGACGAAGCAAGAAAAAGTGACAATACAGTTATGATACGCACTGCGGACGAAGTAACCCAACCTTCTTCACGCCCACAAAAAGGAGACATCACGTGGCATTTCAAAATAAAGGATGCAAGAGATGTTTCATGGGCGGCTTCCACAGCTTTTATATGGGACGCAGCGAGAATTAATTTCCCTTCCGGCCGAAAAGGCCTTGCACAAAGCGTGTATCCTGTAGAAGCCGCAGGCAACAATGCATGGGGAAGATCAACGGAATATATAAAAGGGGCACTGGAAGGATACTCAAGAAGATGGTTTGAATATCCATATAATAATGCAACTAATGTAGCATGCAATATCAATGGAATGGAATATCCCAGTATTGTATTTTGTAATTCAAAATCAAAAGGAGCAGGCCTTTGGGGTGTTACGGATCATGAATTTGGCCACACCTGGTTTCCGATGGTTGTAGGTAGTAATGAAAGAAAATATGGTTGGATGGATGAAGGATTTAATACATTTATGAATGGAATTTCTACCAAGGACTTTAATAATGGAGAATATGTACGCAAACAAAGTAACGAAAGTAGAATGTACACTTATATGTATAATAAAAACAGTGAAACTGTGATGAGTGAACCTGATGCAATAAAAGAAGCCAATATTGGAATTGCATTATATTTTAAACCCGGCTATGCGCTTGACCTTTTGAGAAATGAAATTCTCGGGCCGGAAAGATTTGATTATGCTTTCAGAATGTATATTAAAAGATGGGCTTACAAACATCCAACTCCATGGGATTTTTTCAGAACAATGGAGAATGTGGGTGGTGAAGATCTGGAATGGTTTTGGAAGGGAATGTTCATTTATAATTACAAACTCGATCAGGCTATTACTGATGTGAAATATGTGGATGATGATTCTACCAAAGGTGCATTGGTAACGATAGTAAATCTGGATAAAATGGCAATGCCTGTCTATTTGCAATATGTAACTGAAAGTGGCAAAACCGGTATGCTAAAAATTCCTGTTGAAGTGTGGCAAAATGGAGATACATGGATCCAGAAATTAAATACCCAGGAAAAATTGAAATCAGTTACTATAGATCCTGATCACGTTTTCCCAGACATTGATGAGAATAACAATACCTGGACAAATCCTAATCCATAATAGTTTTAGAGCTATTTAGATAAATAATTTTGAACATTTCCAGATTCAACAGAGTATCCAGTTTTACAAAACCAATCGCATTTTTAATGCGGTTGGCTTTTTTCATTTATACCTAATGAAAACCACTATTGCTCCCCGCTAAAAAACAATTGAACCATTTATCAATTAATCAATACTTTTGCACCCTTTTATGAAACCTGTCAGCAAAATATTTCCATTATTGGCGGAGCCGAAAAACATAGTGATTACTTTTCACCAAAAGCCAGATGCGGACGCTATGGGTTCCGGATTGGGTTTGTATAATTTTCTAATTCAATTTGGCCATACTGTAACTGTGATTTCTCCCACCAATTGGGCAGCATTTTTAAGCTGGATGCCGGGTGCAAAAAAAGTACTGGATTTTGAAATGCAAAATGAAAAATCATTGAAAGCGCTGAATGAAGCTCAATGGCTTTTTTGCGTTGATTTTAATGTTCTGAACCGTACAAGGAATATGGAGCCGGTGATCAATAAATTAAAGTGTACTAAAATATTAATAGATCATCATCAACAACCGCAAACGGAAGTTTTTGATTATGGAATAAGCGATACTGATAAAAGCTCTACCGCAGAAATGGTTTATGATTTGATCAGAGATAGCGGGCATTCCGGGAAAATAAATAAGGATGTTGCCGAATGCCTTTATGCCGGTGTAATGACGGATACAGGTTCATTTCGTTTTAATTCTACTTCTGCTGATGTTCATAGAATGGTGGCCAACTTAAAAGAAACAGGATTCAATCATAGCCAGGTGCATGAAAATTTGTTTGATAATTTTTTGGAAGGAAGATTTCGTTTTTTTGGGAATACCCTTTTGAATCGCATGGAAATTTTTTATGAATATAATACCGCGTTGATTGCCATACCTCAAAATGATCTGATCAAATATAATGTAAAAACGGGCGATACTGAAGGCCTGGTCAATTTCCCCTTAAGTATTAAAGGAATTAAATTAGCTGCAGTTATCATAGATAGGGGAGATGAAAGAAAAAGTTCTTTCAGAAGTAAAGGGGGATTTGATGTAAATACTTTTGCCAGGAAATATTTTAATGGCGGAGGTCATTTTAATGCAGCCGGCGGGAAAAATGCAGAACCTTTAGAAGAAGTAGTAAAAAGATTTAAAAAAGCTATCACAGAAAATAAAGAACAATTAACAACTTAACAATTATAAAAAAAACAAAACATGAACAAATCACTTTGCCTGGCAGCCATGGTAATACTTATCCTGGCTTCGGGATGTAATGAACAAAGATTTAAAAAAGACAAAGACGGAACAGAATATAAAATTATCCGGGCTTCAAATGGTAAGCTGGCCGTAGCAGGAGATTATATGGAAATCAATACTATGCAAAAATATAAGGATAGCGTTCTTTATAGCAGTGTGGATTACAGTTCTCCGCGTTTTATTCCTTATGATACTGTTCAAATGCCTCCCTATTTCAAAGAAGTACACGAAGGCGATAGTCTTATTATTCGTCAATCAACAGATTCGATTTTAAAACATGGTCCGGGTGCGCCCTGGATGCAAAGAGGAGAATACATTACTCAGAGTTTTAAAATAGTAAAATTATTTTCTACAAAAGCAGCGGCGGACAGTGCTGCCAAACCCTTTGAAGCAGCAGCAAAAATAATCACTGCAAAGAAAGCGGTAGAAGCTATAGAAAAGGATATATCTTCTGACCCGGCATTGGTAAGTAAAGACGATGCAGAAATTAAAGATTATATGGCTAAAAATAATCTTAACGGAACAAAAACAAAGTGGGGAACTTATGTAGTATTAGATTCTGCCGGTAGCGGTCCAGATATTACTCAAAATGACGTAGCCGTTGTAAACTACACAGGGCGTACATTTGACGACAGTACTTTTGATTCTAATACTAAAAAGGAATTCAATCATGTAGAACCTTTATATATTGATATGAGCCAATACAATGTTATACCAGGATGGATAGACGGATTAAAATTAATGAAGAAAGGAAGCAAAGGGAAATTGATTATACCTTCATACCTGGGGTACGGCGCAAGTGGGCGTCCTCCAAAAATAGCTCCCAATTCAAATCTTGTATTTGATATTCAAGTTACTGATGTGGTAGGCCAACAACAATATCAGCAGGAAATGAGGAAGCAACAAATGCAGATGCAAATGCAACGCGAAATGATGCAGGAACAAATGCAACAACGTCAGAAGGAATTGCAGCAGAAAGCAACTCCTCCAAACGGAAAATAATTCTTATAAAAAGTATAATTAAACACCGGGTCTCAAAAAAGATCCGGCGTTTTTGTTTTTATGTTTTGTTAAATGCTGAAGCTATTTGATTTGTGCAATTCGTTTTCAATAGTTATGTCCTCTATTGTATATGATGTATTTCTGTGGGAAGTTAAATTGGAGAGATTTGGTATGAATGGGAATAGAATTTGTGAACATCCTACGGGAAATAGTTTTAATACCGATTATACATCCGTATTAGTCCAATTGAATTAAACGTCTGTTATATTCCCGATTTTTTCGGGACAGGCTGGCATTATACCAAAAACATTTTGGATACGATAGAAATTATAAAAGGTATAAAATATATCAATTATGAAATAAAATTTTAAATTAAAAATCTTTTAAATTAATAAATCTAAACTCTAATAAAATGAAAAAGAAAATAAATAGTCAATACTTTTTATTGACAACAATAGCAATTAGAAAATTTCAGGTAAACAAAAAAAGTGGCCATCAGTCGTATTTCTTGAAAAAAGTGATTTCATTAGGTTCTTTGATTCTCCTGATAGCCATTTCATCTTTTGCAAATCCCGGTACTCATAAATTGACCACAAACAAAAAAAATGTCGAAAAAAGAATGATAAAAACTGAAGTAAATATTTCTCCGTTAACTATGGATCAGTTTGAAATCAATTAAATTTCGTTTACGCTTTGCAGTAGGCCTGCAATAATGTAATCGTTTCTTTTGCTTCTTTTACATCATGTACCCGAAGAATCGAAACGCCATTAAGTAATGCAATAGTATTTAAAACTGTAGTCCCGTTTAAAGAATCTTCTACTGCTATTCCCAATGTTTTATAAATAGTTGATTTTCTTGAAATACCTGCCATAATTGGTTTTTCAAGCATTTTGAAAGTTTCCAGATTTTTTAATAACAAGAAATTCTGTGCAAAATGTTTCCCAAATCCAAATCCCGGATCAATAATAACATCGTTAATTCCTGCATGTTTGCATTCATAAATTTTTTGAATAAAAAAATCAAGCACTTCTTTAGTTATGTCTTCATAATTGATATCTTTTTGCATGGTTTCAGGAACTCCTTTCATATGCATGCAGATATATGGAACATTAAGCAATGCTACAGTTGATATCATATCTTTATCCATTTCACCACAACTGATGTCATTGATGATTGCAGCTCCGGAGTTTATGCATTCTTTGGCCACCTGCGACTGATAAGTGTCAACCGAAATAATTAATTCGGGGTATTTATTAATCAACATTTCAATTGCCGGTAATAATTTCCTCAATTCTTCATCGGGAGAAATACGGTTGCTCCCGGGCCGCGTGCTTTGTGCGCCTATGTCTAAAATATCTGCTCCCTCCCGAATCATTTGTGTCGCTTTTTTCTCTATAGCAGCCGTATTTCGCACTCTGCTTTCCGGGTAAAATGAATCTTCTGTGATATTCAGAATACCCATTATTAAAGGCTTGTTAATAAAAAGTAATTTTCCTTTGCAATTCAATGAAAACATTGTGTTTTTAAGTTTAAATTTGGCAATAATTATGAAGCAAGTTAACGAAGTTAATACCGATCTGCAATACGATAAAGCAGTAAATAAATGCAGGGAAATTTTTCTAAAGAAAACAAAAGATTATGGTACCTCCTGGCGAGTTTATCGCACTATTTCCATCGCAGACCAAATCTATATTAAAGCAAAACGTATCCGAAACATACAGGAAAAAAAAGTTCAAAAAATTGATGATGATATTAAAGGAGAATTTAAAGGAATTTTAAATTATGCAGTAATAGGTTTAATCCAATTGGATCTTAATGAAAGTGATCCCGGTAACGATAGTGAAGAGGAATTGGGGCTGAATGATGTACTGAAATTGTATGATGAAAAAACTCAAAGTGCAAAGGATCTTATGCAAAATAAAAATCATGACTATGGCGAAGCGTGGCGTGAAATGAGCCAGGAGAGTTTTGCAGATCTTATTTTGGCAAAGATCCTCCGTATAAAGCAGATCATTCAAAATGATGGAAAAACTTTGATGAGCGAAGGGGTAGATGCTAATTTTTATGATATTTTAAATTATGCAGCTTTTGCTTTGATACACTTAGATTAAATTGAATTATTTTTTAAAATTAGGACAATGAAAGTTTTAGTAAAAATTTCACGCATTATTGTTGGGTTTCTTTTTATATTTTCAGGACTTGTAAAAGCAAATGACCCGCATGGGCTTTCCTATAAAATGCAGGAATTTTTTGAAGTATGGTCTGCTGATGCTTCGCTTACAAATTTCATGCATTGGATCAGTAATTACGCTCTTCCTTTTTCTATAATTATGATTACGCTGGAGATCGTGGTGGGAGTGGGGATTCTGCTGGGTATATGGAAAAATTTTTTCACGACGCTGCTTTTAATATTGATCATCTTCTTTGGATTTTTAACCGGCTATGCGGCGCTGTCAGGTAAAATAGCTACCTGTGGCTGTTTTGGCGATTGTATTCCATTATCTTCCATGGAATCTTTTATAAAAGACCTGGTTTTATTAGCGCTGGTGCTTGTCCTGTTTTTTGGCCGAAAATATATTGTTTCGATTTTTACTCCTGGTATCAATATTTTACTTTTAATTATTTCCTGCGGACTGGTATTATTTTACCAATGGCATGTAATGCACCACCTGCCTACTGTTGATTGCCTTCCCTTTAAAAAAGGAGGAAACATTTTGGAATTGAGAAAAATGCCTGCTAATGCTGTTCCGGATAAAAAAGATTATAAGTTTGTGTATGAAAAAGATGGAAAGAATCAGAATTTCACGATTGCCGATCTTCCGGATTCCACCTGGAAATTCGTAAGTCGCGAAGACTTTATAGTACAAAAAGGGAAAAATAATGAGCCTCCAATAAAAGATTTTTATCTCACTACCTTTTCGGGAAATGACACCACTGAAGCGGTACTTAGTTTAGATGCCAGTTACTATTTATTCTTTGTAAAAAAATTTACGAATACAGATAGCTGGCTTGATAATTTTACTAATATATATGATTATGCAAAGAAAAATAACCGGTTAATTTATATTGTCACTCCTGAAAACGTCCAGGCTAATACTTTTTTCAATACCCGTAATAATTTTGGTGTTCCGGTTTTTAGCCTGGATGCTACTGCTTTTAAAACCGCAGCGCGCACCGATCCTGAAATATATTTGATGCAAGGATCGATAATAAAAGACAAATGGGGATGGGCAGATTTTGCAGAGGTTATGAAGAAATAAATAGAATTACATTTTAATTATTTAAAATGGTTAATCAAAATAATCAATGTTTCAGCTCCTTATAAAGAAATTGGCTTATGGTGTGCTAGTGTTGGCCGGGGTGGTAGTGGTAGTATTTTTTATTTTCCAGGCATTTGGCGATCCTGCGAGAATGGTTTTGGGTCAAACGGGTGATCAAAAGACGATGGAAAATATTCGTAAAGAATTGTACCTCGATCAACCAAAATGGAAACAGTTTATTTTTTATGTAAATGACATTTCGCCCATTAGCATAGATACCAAAGAAGAAATAAATGAAAAAGGATTGCGTGGTTTTTTTGTTGGCGGACATGAAAAGATAGGAATAAAAATTCCGTATCTCCGGAGAAGTTATCAAACCAAGAAACAGGTAACGGAAGTTTTGATGGAAGCATTGCCCGGAACTATTATGCTTGCATGTGCAGCCATGTTTTTTGCCATTATTGTTGGAATATTTTTGGGCATTCTTGCCGCAGTAAAACAAAATACCTGGATGGACACTTCCTCAGTATTTGCAAGTGTAATCGGTATTTCAGCGCCTTCTTTTTTTATGGCCATCATGATTGCCTATATATTCGGCCTTGTATTGCACGACTATACCGGTTTATCACTTACGGGAAGTTGGTACAATATTGACCAGGTTACAGGCAAGCGATATTTGACGTTGAAGAACTTAATTTTACCGGCACTCACGCTTGGCATCAGACCATTGTCTATTATCACTCAGTTGACAAGAAGCTCGATGCTCGATACCCTGAACCAGGATTTTATCAGAACGGCGTATGCAAAAGGATTGAGTAAAAGAAAAGTGGTTTTAAACCATGCATTGAGAAATGCTATAAACCCGGTATTGACAGCTATTACAGGATGGTTTGCTGAATTATTAGCCGGCGCTTTTTTTGTCGAATATATTTTTGGATGGAAAGGAATTGGGAAAGTAACGGTTGATGCTTTGGAGAAGTTAGATTACCCTGTTGTGATGGGATCGGTACTTTTTGCCGCCACAATTTTTGTGCTGATGAATATTTTTGCAGATATCCTTTATGGAATTATTGATCCCAGGGTGAAAATGAATTCCTAATTCATAAAGGGGAATAAAATTCTCCTAAATAAAATTCCATTTTAATTAGAATATATAGTCCAATTTAATTCTGTTTTTTTTTCTAAGAATAAGTTCCTTTGCTTTTTGAATTCGGATCTTCTCCTTCTCCTTTTTCTCCTCTATCATAATTGATTTATACTCAGAAAAAGATTTTGAAATTTTATTGGTAACATATTTCCATGTCAGTTCCGGAACAATTATGTTAGGTAAAGGAGTAGTTTCTGCTTCTCTAAAACGAAGCATATTATCGAAAACCATTCTAATATCGTGGGTTGGATATTTCTCCTTGTAATAGCCAACCATATCCCGCAGGGTAAAATGGTCTAAAATAACTGCAATATCATAAAAATCTTTTCTTTCTAATCTTACCAAACTCTCAAACTTAAAAACAGCAATATCTTCTACGGAACAGATTCTTATTCCATCTATAACATCGGGCGACCTTATAAATGACGTGCCAAAATAATAACAATCAATTTTTATCTTATTAATTTCTCTTGAGAAGCCGTGACGTTCTTTTAGCAACAATAATGACTCCGGGAAAAGAGATTCAAGGCTCCTGTCGATTTCATCTACATCGAACGATCTATGTGTAAACAGGTCAATATCTATAGAAATACGATGTCCGTATCTCAGAGCCAGCGCAGTGCCACCTACTAACACAAAATCGTGCAAATCATCAATTTGCATTAGTTCATTCAGTACGTTTTTTAATTTATCTGAAACTGTTTGGTATTGTAACATGCAAAATCCTCCGGTTGTTTATTAAAGAAAGCGCTGGCAAGATATACTGTAGCCTTGCGTAAAGAAGGCGCTTTCAGAATTGAGTTTTTAACATTATCTTCCCCGTAATATAAAACGAGATCCAAAATCTCATCCCATGTACCACGATCAAATACACGGCGAATAATAAAGTCCTTATTTTTTTCGAACGATAATTCAGATATATTAACATCCCAGAATAGAGAAGTACGGAAAGGGATACTATGTGTTAATGGATATTTCATTTATAACTAAGTTAGGAAATAACTTTCAACATTAAACCCCGAACTTTCAACCTTCAACTTCCTGCTACTTTATCACCACCTCTTTTATCACCTTCTCACCCAGCGCTTCATTCACTCTTTCTATGATTTTTGCTTTCTGATAAATTAATTCATTTTTCAAAGGAGCCACATTTGTATAAATGAATAAGGTAGAATTGATAATTTCAATTTTGTCGGTATAATTTGCTATGGTTTTACCCATTATTTTTTCCCAGGCATCCTTTACTTGTAAAGCCTGAACGCCGTTCTTGAGTTTACTTTTTTTTATGAATTCTTTTAATGCATCACCGATTGAAACTTCCATTTTGTAAAGGTATATTTTTAAGCTGGCTAAATAGTTTAATTGTTAAATTGTAAAATTGCTAAATTGTTTTACTTTAAACTCTAAATTCGTTAACTCCTACACTAATTCTATCAACTGTACTGCATTTCCAAACTGCGAAAGAGCATCATGTAAACGGTCTGCATGGGTATCTGTAATAAAAATCTGGCTAATATTTTCTTTACATACATATTTCAATAAATTTTTTATTCTTTTTTCATCTAACTTTTCAAATACATCATCTAATAATAAAAACGGAGCTGCATCTTTCACTTTTTTTAAAATTTCAAACTCTGCCAGCTTGCAGGCAAATAATAAACTTTTCCTTTGCCCTTGTGAAGCAATGGTTTTAAAGACATTTTCATGCAGCAAAAAAATAAGATCATCTTTATGAATACCAACGTTGGTTCTCTGCGTAAGCCTGTCTTTTTGCCGTGTGGCAATTAATAATTCTGCAAAATTATTTTCATTCTGAAGACTGTTGTATTCAAGGGTGACCACTTCGTTATTTCCTGAAATATTTTTATAAAATTGTTGAATCAATGGAAATAATTGCTGAGAAAATTCCAGCCTGGTGCGATGAATATAATTTCCCGGGGAAATTAATTGCTGATCGAATGTTTCCAAAAGTGCAAAATCAAACCGGCTTTTGAATGCTTCATTTTTTAAAAAACTATTTCTCTGCGCTAATACTTTATTGTAAATAATAAGTTGTTGCAAATATTCTGCATCCACCTGGCTGATAAGCGTATCTATGAATTTTCTTCTTTCTTCACTTCCACCCGTTATCATTTCGATATCATCCGGAGCAATTATTACGCAGGGGAATTTACCAATATGATGAGAAAATTTTTCATAGGCAATGTCATCTAAATAAAATTCTTTTTTTTGAGAAGCGCGGTAAATACAAACGATTTTTTGTGATTTACTTTTCCCGGTTTCATTTTCCAAATCTCCTTCCAGCCTGAATCCTTCTTCTCCAAAATGAATATTTAAAGTATCGTTTTTAGTAAAATAACTTTTGGTGAAACAAAGATAATTAATGGCATCAAGCAGGTTGGTTTTACCCTTTCCATTGAGGCCGCAAATACCAATGATCCTTTCTGTAAAATCAAAAGTCTGTGTTTGATAATTTTTATATCCCGTTAATTTTATTTTTGTAAAGAGCATTGAAAGTCGGTTGTCTGTTGCCAGTCGTCATCTTTTTATTCGTTGTCCTACATCATTCTACGTAAATAATTTATCTGCCCAAGATGATAATTTAAGTGAGCTAGTAAATAAACAAGCATATTTTGAGTGGAAAAAACTTCTTCCCTTATTTTTATTGGAAAATCCTTTTGTAAATCTGCGGGGGATAATTTTGGTAAAGTATTTTTAATGATTTCTTTCACCTGATTGATGCCTGAAATGATTTGAACACCTGGAATATTTTTTAATGAAAATTCCCCATCGCGGTTACGTACATAATCTGTGTTTCCAAGGGTTTTCCCAATAAAATGGTTCAGGTTTCCTGTTATGTGCAATGCCAGGTTACCCGCAGAATTAGTAATTCCTTCTTTTGTTTCCCATAAGGATTTTTCGTCCTTAAATAAGGAAATTTCTGTTGCTAATTTAGTAAGATCATTTTCAAAAAGATTTATAATATCCATTTTTTTTATTTTAAAAATTTAATACAGAAAACCATTCGAAATAGAGTTTAAGGGTTTCATTTGAGACGATTTTCCATTTATAACTTTGATAGGGGTAGTATCATTCGTAAACTGATCATATACATTTGTCGGGGCCTTTTTTTCCTTTTCCATTAAAGCCCGGAATGCATATAATCTTACCACTGCATTTTTGTTATTGGTCGCCAGATCAATTAATTCTTCCGGAGAAGCGGTATTAAGTAAATCCTTATAAAGAGATTCCTGTTCAGAAACTACTTTATTATTACTCATAAACGGACTGGCATCATATACATTGGATTTAGCAATCTTCTTTATTATTTTTTTTAAAGGGTTCTCATTTGTCGTTTTATTTATAGAGAAATTATGATAGCTATGGCAAATGGAGTGCGCTATTGCATGATGAAAGCAACAACTTATTAATATCAGAATAAAGTATTTTTTCATAATTCACAACGATTTTTTAAAGGTAATTTTTTTTGAGCAAAAAGATGTTTCAAAAAATTCAAATAATGTTTCAAAAAGTTAAGAAATATTTTTTGTAAAAATAATACATTTGGATAGGGTGGACCCGTGGATATATTTTTTTTCTAAAGATAAATATTCGTTAACGGTATCATTATTATATTTGTAGTTATGACAATTGAATTACTTAAAGATTTGAGAGACCGTTTGATGGTTTTGAGGAGGTTTCTTTGACGTGGAAAACCGCGAACAAAAAATAAAGAACGATAAGCAAATATCTCTTTCTCCCGGTTTTTGGGACGACAGCAAAAGGGCTACTACTATTTTAAAATCCATAAAATTGGATGAGTATTGGTTGAATCTTTACACCAATGTAAAAACAAAAGTGGAAGATTTTTCTGTACTTTTTGATTTTTGGAAAGAAGGGGAAGCCAATGAAGAAGAGGTAAAAGAGGCTTATGACAGCGCTTTGAAAGCTACTGAAGAGGCCGAGTTTAAGAGTACCTTAAACAAACCGGAGGACGAAATGCCTGCAATCCTCCAAATCAATAGTGGCGCTGGTGGCACAGAAAGCCAGGACTGGGCCGAAATGCTTTTGCGGATGTACAGGATGTATGGTGAAAAGCAAGGCTGGAGTGTGACTGAACTTGATTACCAGGCTGGAGATGGTGCAGGCATAAAGAGCGCTACATTGCAATTTGATGGCCCCTTTGCTTTTGGATTTTTAAAAGCAGAAAGCGGTGTTCACCGGCTTGTGCGTATTTCTCCCTTCGACAGTAATGCGCGCAGGCACACAAGTTTTGCAAGTGTGTATGTTTATCCTTTGATTGATGATTCGATTGAAATTAAAATAAGTCCGGCTGATGTAGAATGGGCTTTTTTCAGGAGTGGTGGTAGTGGCGGGCAAAACGTAAATAAGGTAGAAACCGCTGTGAGACTGACACACAAGCCATCGGGAATAATTGTAGAATGCCAGCAGGCGCGTACCCAGGGAGAAAACCGTGAAAAGGCCATGGCCATGCTGAAAAGTCGTTTGTATGAAGAAGAGATGCGTAAACGCCAGGAAAAATTAGACATCAACAATTCTTCCAAGAAAAAAATAGAGTGGGGAAGCCAGATACGCAGTTATGTGTTTCATCCCTATAAGATGATCAAGGATCATCGAACAGACTATGAAGTGGGCAATATAGGTCCCGTAATGGATGGGGAATTAGATGGATTTATAAAAGCATATTTAATGCAGATGGTTTAATTAGTTGAGGTGATAATTAGCTGATGAGCCAATTTGAAAATTTGATAATTAGTTAATGTTGACAGTAAAGAAACAAATAATGTGAATTCTGCTTTTAGGAATAAAAAATATTATAATTGGTAAAAGTAAGAATACGCTGCTAATAATCTACTTAGTTAACCTTTACAGTAAACCAATAAATAATGTGAATTTTGATTTAAGTAGTAAAAAATATGAAAATAGTAGAATAGTAAATAACTTTAAAAATTATTCCCTTGAAATATAATAATCGAACCATTTGACCATTTAACAATTCAATAATAAAAATAATTCAACATGCCTTCCATTCTAATAATTGATGATGAAAAAGCAATAAGGAAAACCCTGACAGAGATTTTGGGTTTTGAGGGTTATAAGATTGATGAAGCCGCCGATGGGGAAGAAGGGCTAAAAAAATTCAGAGAAAAGAATTACGACCTTGTTCTTTGTGATATTAAAATGCCAAAATTAGATGGTATTGAATTTCTTGAAAAAGCAAAAGAAATCAATTATGAGACTCCCATAATTATTATCAGTGGACATGGCAATATTGAAACCGCTGTGGAAGCAGTAAAAAAAGGAGCTTATGATTATATTTCCAAACCACCCGATCTTAACCGTATGCTGATCACATTGCGAAACGCAATGGACAAAACGACATTGGTCGCTGAAACAAAAGTACTGAAGCGAAAGGTGGGCAAGGTTCAGGAAATTATTGGTGAATCAGCGCCTATAAAAAAAATAAAGGATACCATAGATAAAATTGCACCAACTGAGGCCCGCGTTTTGATCACTGGAGAAAACGGAGCCGGAAAGGAATTAGTGGCAAGATGGATACACGAAAAAAGCGCCCGTTCTTCAGGCGCTATGGTAGAAGTAAATTGTGCAGCTATACCAGGTGAATTAATTGAAAGTGAATTATTCGGTCATGAAAAAGGGAGTTTCACTTCTGCCGTAAAGCAACGCATCGGTAAATTTGAACAGGCAAGCGGTGGCACTTTATTCCTTGATGAAATAGGTGATATGAGCCTGAGTGCACAGGCTAAAGTATTACGTGCTTTACAGGAAGGAAAAATTACAAGAGTAGGGGCTGACCGGGATATTAATGTAGATGTAAGGGTGATAGCTGCTACCAATAAAGATCTTTTAAAAGAAGTGGAATATAAAAATTTCAGGCTTGACTTGTATCACAGGCTTGGAGTAATTATTTTGCATGTGCCTACTTTAAACGAACGTAGCTCAGATATTCCTTTGCTGGTGGATCGTTTTTTAGAAGACATTGCAACGGATTATGGTCAACCTAAAAAAGCAATTGAAAAAAAAGCGGTTGATCTTTTACAAAAGTATAAATGGACAGGTAATGTACGTGAACTTAGAAATGTAGTGGAAAGATTAATTATTCTTTCCAATAAGATTATTACTGCCGAAGATGTTGAGAATTATGTATTGCCAAAAAAATAAAATGATATTCATTGCCCATATTATTAACCGTATTCATTTTTAGATATGAAACACATTTACTGTATAAGTGGTTTCGGAGCGGATGAACGGGTATTTGAAAAACTCAATTTTGGTGAGAATGAGGTGCATTTTATTCCCTGGAAGATTCCGGAAAAACATGAAACCATTTTTTCTTACGCAAAAAGAATGAGTGAAGACATTATGTATCCTAATCCCATTTTGGTGGGTTTGTCTTTTGGCGGTATGATGAGTATTGAGATTTCAAAAATTATTCCTGTAGAAAAAGTTATCTTACTTTCCAGTGTCAGTACCTGCCACGAATTACCTTTGTTTATGAAAATAACGGGCAAATTACATTTGAACAGGCTAATCGCTATGAAGCCATATTCCATTTTGGAACCATTAGAAAATTATAATCTAGGTGTTAACACTCCTGAACAAAAAAAATTAACGAAAGAATATCGCAAAAATCTTAATCTTCAATATAGTAACTGGGCAATAGACCAGGTGGTTAATTGGAAAAATGAAGAAATTCCTTCAAAAGTGGTTCATATTCATGGAACCAATGATCATATTTTTCCTATACGATACATCAAAAACCCGGATTACATCATTAAAGGCGGAGGGCATTTAATCTCAATGAATAATTCAGAAGAGATAAATGAAATTTTGAAAGACGAATTATGAATAGTGAATGGTCAAACGCAAGGCAACAAACAAACAACCGCCTGGCTTTCATTCGGTCAGGAATATTCAATTTTTCATTCCTGGTTTCTTTCGTAAAATTTTATCCTATAAACCATTTGATAAAAAACGCAGTTGTTATGTTAAACTAATGGTAACTATTTTTATTCAGTTTTTCATTAAGAACTTTTATATGCTACTTTTGTTTGCATTTAAAAAAATTAGCTCATGAGCGGAGTTTTACTTTTATTTATTATCTTATCTATTGCAGTTCTTATAGGGTTATACGGTATGTTTAAAAAAGCGGGGATTGCTCCCTGGAAAGGATTAATTCCATTGTATAATACCTGGTACATGGTAGAAAAGATGGAACTTAAAAAGATATGGTTTTTCCTTCAACTCATTCCTATTGCAGGCCAGTTTATAACCATCTGGATAAATATAAAATTCGTTGAGCATTTTGGCCGTTTCGGACTAGGGCATCATTTTCTCACTGTCTTTTTCCCTTTTATTTATTTTCCTTATCTCGGCTATTCTGACCAGGAAAGATATGCCGGTGTTGCAGTGGTAAAAAATTATAAAAAAGGCGCCATACGGGAATGGATAGACGCAGCAGTATTTGCAATAGTAGCGGCTACATTGATCCGCACTTTTGTTTTTGAAGCCTACACGATTCCTACACCTTCAATGGAGAAAACGTTATTGGTAAATGATTTTTTATTCGTAAATAAATTTGCATATGGCCCGCGTATCCCAGAAACACCGCTGGCATTACCTTTTATGTCGCACACGATCCCTGGAACTAATATGAAATCTTATGTAACGTGGATTGAGATTCCATATACACGCTGGTTTCCGGAACCCGTGAAAAGAGAAGATGTTGTGGTTTTTAATTTTCCTGTAAATGACACTCTTATTGATGATGCCCAACATGGATCCCAGATAACTTATTACCAGGAAATACAGCAAAGAATGATGACAGATCATGTGTCTGAAGCGGAAGCAAGAAAAAGAGTACAGGATCAATATGGGGATCTCATCATTACACGCCCGGTGGATAAAAGAGAATTTTTTATAAAAAGATGCGTAGGTATTGCGGGCGATACCCTTCAAATAAAAAACAGGATTGTTTATATTAACGGAGTGGCGGAGCCATTGCCGGAACATCACGAATTTAATTATCTCGTAACTACCTCAGGCCCTCTTGACCCGGATCAACTGAATAATGTGGGCATACAGGATAATCCTGAGGATGTTGACAGGAACCAGGTTCAAATGTTAAATACTAATTCTTATATTATAGGAATGAGTGATGATGAAAAGTTGCAACTCAAAATGTTTCCGGGAGTAAAAGACATTCAACCTGCTCCTTTGAATGATTATGATAAAGGTATCTACTTATTTCCTTATGAAGCAGATAACGGCTGGACTGTGGATGATTATGGCCCCATGTGGATACCTAAAAAAGGTGCAACTATTCCATTGAACCCTGAAAATATGAGGAGATATCAGCGTTGTATAGTTACATATGAAGGCAACAAACTGGAGCAAAAAGAAGGACAATATTTTATCAACGATAAGCCGGTAACCACTTATACTTTTAAAATGAATTACTACTGGATGATGGGAGATAACCGGCACAACTCGCTTGACAGTCGCTACTGGGGCTTTGTTCCCGAAGACCATGTAGTTGGGAAAGCTTCGTTGATCTGGTTTAGTTATGGAACTAATGGTATCAGGTGGAGCAGGATATTTCAAAAGATTAAGTAAAAAGCAATAATTAGTGAATTCTAAGAATTTACTAATTGCATCGAATTTTTACCATGTAAAAGCTCAAAAGATTCTTTCAGTTTTGCTTTTTGCATTATCATTAAATGAGTAATATCGGAAGGCACATATACATCGGGAGAAAGCGCTTCTTTGTAAGCCTTTATAACAGCATCTTCCAAATATTCACAAAATTCGGAAATGAATAAACTGTGAGTTTTTGAAACTGAAGACTTTATGTCTTTCCAAAATTTATAAATTTTACCTGACCTTGTAGAACCCTTCCAATTTACTTTATGCGTTTTATTTTTTATTTCATTTATTAGTTCTTTTTTGAACTGAATGCTCTGTGCAATCATTCTTTGAAAAAGGGATAAGTATTCCGGTGTTTGAATGGTTTTGATAACCTTTTCATATTCTTCAATGCGGTCATTGTTTATTAATATGAGATCATTTAATGCTTCTATAAGTTTTTCATCGCCAATCATAGTGTGATTGTTTTAATGGATTTTTTTAATAGAATAAATATCATGTATCATGCCAGATTTATTCTCAGGCAAAGATAACCCCCTAAATAATTTTACCATCATTAAGTTCTGATAATCAGAAATTTATGACAGAAATCAAACAATTATCAGGTATTTAATTCAAGGATATCGAAGCTTATGTCACCGTTTTGCAAAAAAATAATGATGGAACTTAAGAATTGAATACAAACCTGCGAACGAATAACTTTCATCTTTCCTGCCATCCACTCAAATGATAATTGTATTCATGGGTGCTAACGGAATGCATGCTGAGTTCGAATTTATATAGTTTGATTTATATTTAGATTATGAAATCTTTATTTTTTTTGTTAGTTTTTACTTTCTTTGTTTGCAAAGAATCAAATGCACAGGATCAAAATGATAAATCACCCACATTCATTTATTTTAAAATCGGTAAAGGACCTCATTGGATCAAAAATCAATTGGATTCTTTTATTCTTTTAAGAACTACGAAAAGGTTTAAACTCATTCCGAAAATTACAGGTGTTGAACAAAAAGGTGATACTTTATTTTATAAAATCATTTTTGCAGGTGATTATGCGCCTTTGGATAAAAATAATAATAGAATAGCCGGGCAACCACTTCCTGATTTTAATTTAAAAGATATAAACGGCAATTCGGTAAGTCTCAAAGATTTGAAAGGAAGACCAATTGTAATTAATTTTTGGTTTGCTTCTTGTCTTCCCTGTGTAGCGGAAATGACGGCATTAAATGAGCTAAAAGAAAAATACATTAATTCAGACGTTGTATTTTTATCTATAACTTTTGAAACAAGGAGTACAGTTTTGCACTTTTTAAAACAACATCAATTTAATTTTACGCCTATTTCTGATGCTAAAGATTATTGTGATATGATGACACAATTGTATCCACTTACTTTATTTGTAGATAAACAGGGAATCATTAAATCGGCAGAACATTTAATGCCGCCTTTGTTTAATTATGAAACTACCAAACGGATAGATGAGCTTGATCCCAGTGGATTTGAAAAAAATATAGATGCTATAGAATAATTTATGTTTCAATAATACATATATGTTAAGCCACAGCAAATAAACAAATATTGCAGATTCTCATTTCTTAATTTCTCAATGAATTCTATCACCGCGAACTTCCATGCTTTGCATCAGACCTGTTTCGTAAGCAATCCATTCTTTCCATCTTTTTCTGACTTTTTCTTTAGGTAAATAAGTATCTGCCAGGTTAATAAATAAGGTATAGTGACCGGCTTCACTTTCCATAAATTTCCTGTAAAATTGTTTCATGTAATCATCTTCCAGTCCTTCACTTAATCTCTTGAAACGTTCGCAGCTTCTTGCTTCTATCAATGCCATCGTTAAAAGGTGATCCAAAAATCTCTCTTCAGGGCTGCCCCCTTTTTTCTGAAATTCAAGGAGTTTATTTACGTACACATCCTTGCGCTGCAGGCCTAATGGTAAATTGCGTTTGTTCATCTCCGTTAATACTTGTCTGAAATGGCCCCATTCTTCAGTAACTATTGGCGCGAGGTCATTTACCAGTTTTTCTTTGTCATTGTATTTGGTAATAAGTGTGATGCAACTCGTTGCGGCTTTTTGTTCGCACCATGCATGATCGGTTAAAATTTCTTCCAGAGAAATAGCAGCAAGGTCAACCCATCGCGGATCAGTTACTAATTGTAATCCCAGGATATTTTTAGTGTCTTGTGATAAAGTTTCCATTTTTCAAAAATAATTTAATTAGCTGATGTGCCAATTAGCTATTTACTAATTAGCATATCGGCACATTATTTCATCACCTAATTGGCTAATTTTGTTTTCATGAATGATAATTTTCTCGACAAAAAATTGCAGGGAAGAACTGATGCCAATGCATTACGTTCCTTACTTTTAAATAAAAATAAAATAGATTTTTGCAGCAACGATTATTTGGGTATTGTAAAAAATAAGATCATCGAAAAATCAATTTCTTCCGATCTTTCTCACGGAAGCACTGGCTCACGGCTTCTTTCAGGAAATTATACATTAATAGAAGAAACAGAAAAGCAGATTGCAGAATTTCATGACGCGGAGGCAGGCCTCATTTTTAATTCAGGATACGATGCCAATACAGGATTGCTGAGTTCGGTACCGCAAAAAAATGATACCATTATTTATGACCAGCTTAGCCATGCTTCTTTGCGTGATGGAATTCGCTTATCCTTTGCTACTTCATTTTCTTTTTTGCATAATGATTTATCAGATCTTGAGAAAAAATTATCCTCTGCAGATCATCATCAGCAAACATTTGTAGTTACTGAAAGTGTTTTTTCTATGGATGGAGATTTTGCTCTGCTGGACAAAATAATATCCCTGTGTGAAAAATATAATGCTGCATTAATTGTTGATGAAGCGCACGCTACTGGAGTAGTAGGAGAAAGAGGAGAGGGGCTTGTGCAGAAATTAAAACTGCAAAAAAGATGTTTTGCACGTATCCATACTTTTGGAAAAGCCTGTGGAACTCATGGTGCAATTATTTTAGGTTCACTAAAACTTAAAAAATATTTGATCAACTTTTGTCGTCCCTTTATTTTTAGCACAGCTCTGCCGCCGACAACCGTTGAGGCTATTTCAATTTCTTACAAAACATTTCCAGGAATGGAAAAAGAAAGAAACCATATTAAGGAATTGATAAGAATCTTTAAAAATTTTGATTTAAAATATAAAAAATTGGCCAGTGATACTCCTATTCAAATTATAATTATACCCGGAAATGAAGAAGTGAAAAACGTGGCGAAAACTTTAGAGGAAAATAATTTTGATATTCGGCCAATTCTTTATCCCTCTGTTCCGAAAGGGCAGGAGAGATTGAGAATTGTGATACATTCATTTAATAGTGTGCATGACGTGGAAAAGATAGTGAAACTTTTAATGAATCAATAGTATAAATAAAAGATCCATTGCACTTTCGTATGTAATGGATCATATTTTGATAACAACTGTTAGAAAAGTTGTCAGATATTACAGCATGCAGTAAACAAATAAATATCCAGGATTCTTATTTTTCTCAATCTTACTATCAGTAACACAATTAGAATCTACTTCTTTACTAATCATTGAATCCAATACATACTTATTTTGAATGTACCAATTTAGCTTTTGGCAATTTCTTTTTGTCAGATTGGATACGTGCTGTGCCTAATGGTTTGTCTTTTGCAAATTCTATAAGAACAGGCGCAGCCACAAATATAGAAGAATAGGTTCCTGTAACAACACCTATCAACATACAAAAAGAAAATCCGCGGGTTACCTCGCCGCCAAATATAAACAAAGCAAGCAAAGTAATGAATACTGTTGCAGAGGTCATTATTGTCCTGCTCAAAGTATCATTGATGGCCTTATTGATGATAGCTCCTTTATCTGCACCTTTCATATTATGGCTATCTTCCCTGATTCTATCAAACACAATTACAGTATCATTCATCGAGAATCCGACGACCGTAAGAATGGCTGCAATGAAATGCTGGTCAATTTCCAGAGGAAAATTCACTATATTTTTAAAGAAAGAGAAAACTATTAACGCCACAAAAACATCATGCAGCAATGAAATGATGGTACCCACTGAATACCGCCAATCGCGGAAACGGAGAAAAATATAAACGATAATGGCAATAATTGCAAAGATTACCGCTTTGATAGCGCCATTTTCAAGATCCTTGGAAATAACAGGTTGCACTAATTGCGAACTTTGAATATAATTTTTGGCAAAGTCACTTTCAGAAAGTGCTGGAGGTAATTGAGATTTTAAACCCTGGTATAACCTGACCTCTACAGCGCTGTCAGCGTTGTTTACACCTTTAAGATATGATGTGGTAATGTTGATGTGCTCATTATCGTTCACTGTTTTTATTACAGGGAAATCACCTTCAAAAGCAAGATGCAATGGATTTCTAATAGAATCAATATTTACGTTATGGCTAAACTGAACGGTATAGCTTCTTCCTCCTTTGAATTCAACACCTTTTTCAAAACCATTGAAAAAGGAGCCAACTCCAAAAATTAGCACGACCACTGAAATACCATAGGCTACTTTTCGATATTCGATAAATTTATAGCTGGCGTGTTGAAATATCTTTTTAGAGAATTTGGTAAAGTAAATAAAATGTCTGTCTTTTTTTGACATCCATAAATCCGTAACAAGCCTTGATATTAAAATGCCACAAAAAAGTGAAAGGGAAATACCCAACATTTGTGTTGTAGCAAAACCAAGCACTGGCCCCAAACCAAAATAAAATAAAATAGCGGCAGTTAAAAATACAGTAACGTGTGCGTCTATAACAGGCGCATAGGATCTTATGTAACCATCGTGTACCGCCTGGTGATGGCTTTTTCCACGTGCAAGTTCTTCTTTTATCCTTTCAAAAATAATTACGTTGGTATCGACTGCCATACCAATTGTTAACACAAGACCTGCGATACCTGCAGCTGTTAATGTAGCGCCTAAGGCACTTAAAATTCCTATAGTAAATAACAGGTTTAATATTAAAGCGATATTGGCTATCCATCCCGCGGTATTATAGTAAACCAACATTAAAATGAAAATGATAAGAAACGAAATAATGAAGGCCAGCATACCCCCATGTATAGCAGCCTGGCCGAGCGTAGGCCCTACAATTTGCTCCTGAACTATTTTTGCAGGCGCATCTATTTTACCAATTCTTAAAATGCTTGCCAGATCCTGTGCCTCTTGTACTGTAAAATTTCCACTTATTTCTGAATTTCCACCTTCAATAGGGCCATTTACATTTGGCGCACTATACACTATATTATCCAAAACAATGGCAATTGGCTTTCCTACATTATCAGTAGTAAGTTTGCCCCAAATACGGCTACCGGTGGGAGTCATGGTCATTTTGATGGCAGGCCGCCCATGTTCATCATAATCAGCTCTTGAATCTTCAACTCCTTCTCCTTCCAATTTTGCTTTGTCAGTCCCGGGAATCGTTTTTATTGCATATAATTCAAAATATCTTTGACCTGTTTTATCATTCTTTTCTTCAAGTCCATATAAAAATTTAATGTTGGGCGGAAAATTATTCCTTACAATATCCATATTAAGATATTGGTTTGCCAATGAAGTATCTTTTGCCTCTACATTTGCAATTGCAGGATCATAACTAGTTTTCCCATCTTGCCCTTGTTGTGGCCCTATAAAGTGTATCACACTTGTCAGAGGATGCTCATTTGCCAATAATTTTGCAGAATCAGCTGATGAATTTTTTAAAGAATCTGCATGAATACCGCTTAAATAATCAGCCAGCGCTTTGTCCGCATCATCAACATTTTTTCCAATATCTCCTATATTGTAAACTTCCCAGAATTGAAGATGTGCAGAAGCCTGCAATAAGTTTCTTACTCTTTCAGGATTTTGAACACCTGCTAATTCAATATTGATGATTCCTTTATTTGCATCAAGGTTGATAGATGGAGAGGCCACACCAAACTGGTCTATACGTTTTAGAAGTACTTTGTAGGTTTGATTGATAGCTGTTTTGGATGTAGCGGTAAGATCATTTAAAACGGTTTGATCATTATCCTTAAAATTTATTGTTTTCCCGGCACCGGCAAATATTTCTGCAAGATTTACTCCCGGATTCTGCTGTTTAAAAACCTGGCCGAATAAAGTAATGTAATCAAGATTGCTGGTTACTTTCTCAGCGTTGGCAGTTTCAAGCGCTTTTAATAAGCGGGGATCCTTCGGATTATTACTTAGAGATTTTAATAAACCATCAAGGCTTACATTTAGAGTAACAGCCATACCACCCTGAAGATCAAGGCCAAGACTTAGTTCGTTTTCTTTACTTTTTTGATAGGTAGTTCCTAATACGGGATAAATTTTATCATCCCTGGTACTATCCAGATAATGGGCAAATGTTTTTTGAACAAGTTGATCTTTTGCGTCACCTGATATGCCGGGATGACTCCGGTTAACGAATTGAATTGCCTTAGCTTTCATTTCATTCTCGTGAGTATTAACCACCCAAGTAAAAGAAAGTTGATAAACGGAGATGAGTATAAGCATTATGGCAAAGAACCACACCAAACCTTTCAGTTTCATATCTTAATATAATTTTTTAGAAGTTTGCAAAGATAGGGGATTGAAGTGAAATTTTTTAGAGGATTTTAATGCCCATAATTTGCCTTATAAAAAAAGCTAAATAATGCGCATGTTTTATGACTTTATTTATGGTATTTGAAGTGAAATTTGATTGTTGAACAATCAATATTGAATGTTTCATTTTTGAGCAATGTATCAATGATGTACTTTTGCGCAGATTTAAAAATAATTTACATGCAACTTTCTTCAATTTTAAACAGATTTAACGAACCTGAAACCCTCAAAATGGCTAAGCTGGGCCGTGAATTAAGAGCTAAAGGAATTAACATAATTGACCTCAGCTTAGGCGAACCGGATTTTAATACCCCCCAACATATTAAAGACGCAGCAAAAAAGGCAATTGATGACAACTGGAGCCATTACACCCCGGTGTCAGGATATGCCGATCTGAAAGAAGCTATTTGTAAGAAATTGCAAAGAGATAACGGTCTTGAATATACGCCCCAGCAAATAGTAGTAAGTACCGGTGCCAAGCAATGTATTGCCAACACTATGTTGAGCATTCTTGATGATGATGATGAAATAATCATACCTACTCCTTATTGGGTTTCTTATTCAGAGATTGCAAGATTTGCAAGAGCGCGGGTTGTTTTTGTGCATTCAACACCCGAAACAGGATTCAAAATAACTCCGTCACAATTGGAAAATGCGATTACAGATAAAACAAAACTCTTTATTTTTTCTACTCCTTGCAATCCTACCGGAGCTACTTATACAAAAAATGAACTGGAAGCGCTTGCTAAAGTATTTGAAAAAAATCCTCATGTTTTTATTATCAGTGATGAAATTTATGAATATATTAATTATTCTCATGAAACAGGAATGTATGAAAGTATTGCACAATTTGATTCTATAAAAGAAAGAGTAATTATTATAAACGGATTAAGCAAAGGATTTGCAATGACAGGCTGGAGATTGGGTTATATAGCTGCCCATCCTGATATAGCAAAGGCATGTGAAAAGATACAGGGACAGTTTACAAGTGGGACAAATTCAATAACTCAACGCGCGGCTATCACTGCACTGGAATCCCCGTTAACAGCTACTTACGAAATGGTAAAAGAATTTAAACGCCGCAAAGAAAGGGTAGCTGATTTATTGAAAGAACTTCCGCATTTAAAATGTATAGAACCGCAGGGCGCTTTTTATATTTTTCCTGATGTAAGATATTATTTTGGAAAAAAACAAGGTGAAGAAGTGATACATAATTCAAGTGAACTTTGCATGTATCTTCTTAATAGCGCTCACATTTCCACTGTTTCCGGCGATGCTTTTGGCCAGCCAGGATATATAAGAATATCATTTGCCAATAGTATGGAAAATATAGAAGAAGGTTTTAAGAGGATCAAGATGGGCCTGGAAAAATTATCTTAAAATAATTATCTTTTTGTATTATAAAATAATTAAATAAAAGACTTATGAAACGTTTTTTGGCAATACTATTTTTAGTGATCATTTTATTTGGCGCATGGTATTTGTTTTTTAAAAAAGATAAAAAAGTAGCGATACCTGGGCCTGAGCCAATTGCTGTAAAAAAGCATTCAGAAGGATTTAATAAAAATGTTGCCAATATGATGAACGCTTATTTCAATATGAAAGATGCTTTTGTAGAGGCAGATACGGTGGCTGTAAAACAACAGGCCGGGAAATTTATTTCTTCCGTTGATAGCATGAATTTAGATGATCTGAAAAAAGGGGATTCCTTAAGCTACATTTCCGCGCAGCAAAATATAAGTGATATTATAGCTAACACAAAACCAATTACTGAAGAAAATGATCTTACTGAAATGCGTCATGATTTCAGTATGGTTTCTGAAAATTTGTATCCTTTTTTGAAAACAATAGGATATGAAGGAAATAAAATCTTCTGGCAAAATTGCCCTATGGCATTTGGTGAAGACAAGCCGGCAAACTGGTTGAGCAGTACATCTGAAGTTGACAATCCCTATCTCGGCAAAAAAGATCCTCAATATAATTCAGCAATGCTTCATTGCGGAGAAAATATGGATTCTATTTATTTAAAATAATCTGGAATAATTATTGAATATTGAATATTTATTTGTTTACTGTTGAGGTTAAATTGTTGAATTGTTATTGCGAGATCTCTAAATTCACCATTCACCTTTGCACCCTTCCAGACGCATCTCCTTTCATTAATCCTTTTACTTCACTGAGTGTTGCATGATTAAGGTCGCCGGGTATGGTATGTTTCAATGCTGATGCCGCTACACCAAATTCTGCTGCATCTTGTAATTCCATTCCTGAAACAAGACCATAAATAAATCCGCTTGCAAAAGAATCGCCGCTGCCTACACGATCTACTATTCGTACCTGGTATTCTTTGGTATGATAAAATTTGTTGCCATTATACACCAATGCGCTCCATCCATTATCAGATGCGCTGTAGCTTTCGCGTAAAGTGGATGCGATATATTTAAATCCAAACTTTTCCTTCATTTGCTGAAACACATCTTTATAACCTTTAAGGTTTAATTCTCCTTTGGTAACATCGGTCCCTTTACTTTTAAAGCCTAAAGTAGTTTCGGCGTCCTCTTCGTTGCCAATACATACATCTACATATTGGCAAAGCCTTGTCATTATTTCTTTTGCTTTTTCTTTACTCCATAATTTTTTTCTATAATTAAGATCAATACTTGTTGTGATTCCTTTTGCTCTTGCAGCTTTTAAGGCAGATTCAGTAAGTGCTGCTGCCTTATCGCTCAATGCAGGAGTAATGCCGGTAGTATGAAACCATGAAGCGCCATCAAATATTTTATCAAAATCAAAGTCAGAAATATCTGCTTCTGAAATAGAAGCATCAGCACGATCGTAAATGACCTGGGAGGCGCGCATGGAAGCACCGGTTTCTAAAAAATAAATTCCTAATCTTTTTCCACCCTTCACTATAAACTCGGTATTTACACCAAAACGGCGCAAATGATTAATGGCTGATTGCCCGATTGCATTATCCGGAACTTTAGATACGAAAACCCCCTGTAGTCCATAATTACAAAGTGCTGCAGCTACATTAGCTTCGCCACCACCATAGGTTGCATCAAAACTATCTGCCTGTACAAATCTTTTAAAATCCGGCGTAGATAAACGAAGCATAACTTCTCCAAGGGTAACTACTTTTTTTGTCATGATCTTTTTATGGTTTAATTAAAATGAATTTAATTTTATGAAAGTTATCTTTCAAATCTCTTTCTTATTTAGATAATGAACAAAAATTTCATCAACAATTATTAAAAAAAATACGATAACGATTGCGTAAAATAATATTCCCTGTTAAAATTAAATCCAATAACATTGTCTAATTAAAACAATACCATTTTCATTTAAAAATATTTGCCATGAGTTTAAAAACCAATTTATTAAAATTAATTCCTGAGCAGGGAATTTTACCTCTATATTTCTATAAGGACACAGAAGTAAGCCTGCAGGTATTACACGCATTGTATCGCGCAGGAATAAGAACAGTCGAATACACTAACCGCGGTGAAGCAGCGTTACAAAATTTTAAAAAAATGCGTGAAGTTTGTGATTCAGAATTGAAAGGAATGTATCTCGGAATCGGTACTATTAAGAATGGTGAAATGGCTCAAACTTTTATTGACGCAGGAGCCGATTTTATAATTTGCCCTGGCCTAATAGAAGATGTTGTAAAAGTAGCTGATAAAAATAATATGCTTTGGGTTCCGGGCTGTATGACTCCTACAGAAATAATTCGTGCTGAGACTTTAGGAGCGAAATTGATTAAGCTTTTTCCTGGCAATATTTTAGGCCCGGGATTTATGAGTGCCATAAAAACCTTATTTCCTGATCTTTTATTTATGCCCACTGGCGGAGTGGACCTGGATAAAGAAAATATTGCAGGCTGGCTTAAAGCCGGTGTTTGCGCCGTAGGAATGGGAAGTAAACTTATTAGCACCCAATTGTTGGAACAAAAAAATTATTCTAAAATTGAAGAGCTTACAAAAGAAGCGTTGAATATTTTGAAATCTCTTAAATAAAATTTCTATAAAAAAGTGAAACGCCACACTGCGTCTTTCGGATAGGAAATAAACAAAATTCTGATTTCAAACTAATTTTATTCTTACATCATAAATCAGATCCTTGATTTCTACAATTTTAAAATCCTTGCTCTTTATTCGGTCCGTGTTTAAAATAAAATTGTATTCCTCTGTAATCACTGATGAAGGAATTTTAATGATTGATTTTTTAGAGTTACGTAATAAATGAGTACCAAACTTTTTGGTAGAAAATGGGGCTGGCGTTTCTTTCCAGTTTCCTGGGAGTGATGCTTCAGTAATTGAATCTATTTCATCAGAAGGGATGTCAATAGTGGTAATACTCAATGCACGTGGGATATCCTCAATATTTATATTTACAGTATATTCCAACAGTGCCAGGGCTCTGCTTTCGGAAGTGTAAAGGCATGCAATAGATTTATGGTTCCACCGGCCTCCATATATTTTGGCGCCTTCACCGGATAAGTCATCTGCATGTTTGATTTTTCCTACTCTGTAAACTAACATTAATATCTATAAAATGATTAGGAATAAATGCCATAGTCAATTCTTCCGATAAGATTTTTTACTTCTTCGCGGCCAAATTGATTATCAATTAAATCATACGGAACCTGGCCGCCCAATGCTTTATTAGGCTTTGCCATCCATTGATTGAAACGATTTTCATTTTCAAATACTTCAAATCCATAAGAATACAGATCGGCCATTCCTAATATTTTTTCACTTAAACCGGAATTGAATTTCTCGCCTTTTTTTTTATTTATTAATGTAGCACGTGTAACAGACAAAGCTTTGGCAAGCATGGTATAATCCAAATCTGCCTTGCTTTTCAAAAGTTCTAAATCTTTTTTACTTACTCCGTCACGCACGATATGCATTTTTTCAAATGCAGTTAATTGGCTTTCCGGTTTTTGAGAAGCATTTGCAAGAATTACCTCAAATTGAAAATGGCTGTATGGGTATTTTATTGCAGGCTCACCTACCATGCTTGCATTGTTGTCTTCTTCTTCTGTGGGATATGGTATAGGAGTAGTTTGATTTTTCTTTTTTGCCATGATATAAAATTTTAAAATACTTAGTACAAATTTATACTAATTTCCCTGAATAATCAAATATTTTTTCAATTTTTTGTGGCTTTTAATTTTTCTATATTACCTTCAACCTCTTTAAAAAAAATGAAGCAAAGAGCCTCCCATAATATTCCCTTATCATTTGCAGTAATTTCCATTACTACTACGTCTATCATTACAACCCGCTAAGGGTTGTATATTTCCATATTATCCACTGGGCTTTTTAGCTTACTCTACCTCCGGGTAAAATTTAAAATTTCATTTTACTAATCAATAAAATATGCGTGTATTAAAATTTGGCGGCTCGTCTGTAGCTAATGCTGAAAATATAAATAAGATAGTTTCTATCCTTAAGGATCAGTTGGAAAAAGAAAAATTAGTAGTAGTGGTCTCTGCCCTAGGCGGTACCACTGATGCGCTGCTAAGCGGGGTAACATTGGCTTCCAAAGGAGACATCCTTTACAAAGAAGAATTACGGAAAATCGAAAACCGTCATTTGGAAATAGTAAAACAACTGATACCTGTGGCAACGCAAAGCAGGGTGCTCAGTATGGTAAAACAACATTGCAATGAGATAGAAGACATTTGTAATGGAGTATTTTTATTGCAGGAACTAACTTCACGGACAAGAGACAGGATAATGAGTTATGGAGAATTATTATCCTCTCAAATTATTTCAGCAAAGTTTCAATCTGTTGGCTTTGAAAATAGATGGATAGATGCAAGAAAGATTATAACCACTAATTCCCATTATGAAAATGCGGTAGTGGATTTTGAATTAACCAACCAACAAATAGAAGATTATTTTTCTGCTTCAAATGAATCATTCTTTATTGTACCAGGTTTTATAGCTTCCGACAAAAGTGGTATTACTACTACATTAGGAAGAGGCGGTTCCGATTATACCGCTTCCATCATTGCTGCTGCCTTAAACGCGAGTGCCCTGGAAATATGGACTGATGTAAGTGGAATGATGACCGCGGATCCACGACTTGTTTCTACCGCTAAAATAATCCCTCATTTACTATATCGCGAAGCAATGGAGCTATCCCATTTTGGAGCTAAAGTGGTTTATCCGCCAACCATACAGCCGGTAATGCGAAAAAATATTCCTGTTTGGGTGAAGAGTACTTTTGATCCCGGTCATCATGGTACTTTAATAGAAAATACTTCCATAAAAAGCAGTAGTAGTGTACGTGGCATATCAAGTATTAATAAAATTGCTTTACTAAGCCTGGAAGGAAGTGGAATGGCTGGTATCCCCGGTTTTTCAAAAAGATTATTTGAAACTTTGGCCAACCAGGAGATCAATGTGATCCTGATCACGCAAAGTTCTTCAGAACATTCAATTTGTGTCGGTATTGAAGAAGCATTTGCTGCGACTGCTAAACGTGCTGTGGACGAGGCTTTCGCTGATGAAATTGAAAGATTGAAAGTAGAGCCTTTAATTGTAGAAAAAGATTTAGCGATAATAGCTTTGGTAGGCGATAAAATGAAAAGCCATCCTGGTATCAGTGGAAAAATGTTCAGCGCTTTAGGAAAAAATGGGGTGAATGTAAGAGCCATTTCGCAGGGATCATCTGAAAGAAATATTTCTGCAGTAATTTCTGCAAACGATGTAAAGAAAGCAGTGAATGTATTGCACGAAGAATTTTTTGAAACCTCTTATAAGCAGGTGAATTTATTTGTGGCTGGTGTGGGAAATGTAGGCTCACGCTTGTTATCTCAATTATTGCAACAACAACATTATCTTCAAAAAAATCTGCGTCTAACCATTAGGGTTGTGGGCATTGCTAATAGTAAAAAAATGCTATTCAATGAAAAAGGGATTGATTTAAAAAACTGGAAAGAACTTCTTCAAAACGGTGATAAAATGAATCTTTCTGAATTTGTAAATATGATTCAAACAAAGAATTTGCGCAATTCGGTTTTTGTGGATGTAACAGCGAATGAAAGTGTTGCCAGTCACTATGCAGCTATATTGCAAAAAAGTGTTTCTATCGTTGCATGCAATAAGATTGCTGCTTCTTCCTCATTTGATTATTATGAAAAATTGAAGAGTTTTGCACGCGAATTTAATGTACATTTTTTATTTGAAACCAATGTGGGCGCCGGATTACCAGTTATTGGTACTTTGAATGATTTGTTATTGAGCGGCGATAAAATCAATAAAATAGAAGCGGTATTGAGTGGTACATTAAATTTTGTTTTCAATAATTATAATGGCACAAAAAGCTTTGCAAAAGTAGTAAAGCAGGCGCAGGAGGAAGGTTATACTGAACCCGACCCGAGATTGGATCTTGGTGGAGTAGATGTTGTTAGGAAAATAATGATACTTGCACGCGAATGCGGTGAAAAATTTGAGATGGAAGATATTGTTAATAATGCATTTATGCCACCTCAATGTATGAAAGGCTCTGTTGATGATTTTTACGCTTGCATGGAGAAAGAAGAAGCGCACTATAAAGCTATTTTTGAACAGGCTCATAAAGCGGGAAATAAATTGAAATTCGTTGCTTCTTACGAAAACGGAAAAGCAAAAGTAGGTTTGCAACAGATAGATTCAACGCATGATTTTTATCATCTTTATGGTAAAGACAATGTGGTTTTATTTTATACAAACCGTTATACCGGACAGCCGCTGGTAGTAAAAGGTGCAGGTGCAGGTGCAGAGGTAACTGCATCAGGAGTATTTGCCGATATAATTCGTGCAGTAAGAATTTAAAAAAGAAAAGAAATGAAAGAAATAAAAATTATCGCTCCTGCTACCATTGCTAATATTGTTTGCGGCTTTGATATTTTGGGTATGGCATTGAAAGATCCTTTTGATGAAATGACTTTATCATTGTGTGATGAACCGGGAATTTATATCCGGCATACAGATGAATACAACTTGCCGGAAGCTCCTGAAAAAAATGTTGCAGGCGCATCTTTGCAGGCATTGATGGATGAATATAAAAAACCAATTGGTTTTAATCTCACTGTCCATAAAAACATAAAACCCGGTAGCGGCCTTGGTTCCAGCGCTGCCAGCTCGGCAGGAGCTGTAGTGGCAGCTAATTATTTATTAGGAAATATATTTTCAAACGAGGATTTGGTGCGCTTTGCAATGAATGGTGAAAAAATTGCCGGCGGAGTAAAACATGCTGACAATGTATCACCTTGTATCTATGGAGGTGTTACATTGATTCGTTCTATTTTTCCTTTGGATATAATACCGTTAAATGCTCCTGATTTATTTATCACAATAGTACATCCGCAAATAGAAGTACGCACATCTGATTCAAGGCAAATTTTGAGGAAAGAAGTGCAATTAAAAGACGCTATAAAGCAATGGGGAAATATTGGTGGATTGATAACAGGATTTATGAAGAATGATTTTGGATTAATCGGCCGCTCGCTGGAGGATGTAATTGTAGAGCCCGTACGAAGTATCCTTATTCCGGGTTTTGATGAAATGAAACTGAAATGTAAAGAAGCCGGAGCTTTGGGAGGTGGCATTGCCGGCTCCGGGCCTTCTGTTTTTATGATGAGCAAAGAAGAATCAACTGCAAAAAAAGTAGAAGAAATAATGAAAGGAATTTACGAAAAAATAGGAGTTGATTATAAAACTTATGTTACAGGTATAAATCCTGAAGGCGTAAAAATTATTGAATCTTAGAAATCGCCTCGCCCCAACCCCTCTCTGAAGGAGAGGGACACGCTCTGAAAAGCATTTGTATTTAACTCGTGAAAATTCATGTAATTCGTGACAACAAAAACAATCCGTGATAATCGCCGCCTGAATGATGCAGTCGGGCAGGCGTGTAATCCGTGACAAAAAAAATCGTATGAAATATTTTAGCTTAAATAAAAATGCTCCCATTGTTGATTTTAAAGAAGCAACCATCCGTGGTTTAGCTCCTGATAAAGGTTTGTATTTTCCTGAAAGCATTCCAAAGTATGACAATAATTTTTTTGCGGAAATTAATAATTACACTGACGAAGAAATTGCCTTTAAAATTATACAAACATACATTGGGGATGTAATTCCTGAAGATGAATTAAAAAGAATTGTGACTGAAACAATCAACTTTGAAATTCCTTTGATAAAAGTGAATGAAACTATTTCTTCTTTAGAATTATTTCACGGGCCTACACTGGCTTTTAAAGATATCGGTGCACGGTTTATGAGTCGTTGCCTGGGATATTTTGTAAAGAATAATAATAAGAAAGTCACTGTACTGGTAGCTACTTCAGGCGATACCGGCGGAGCTGTGGCCAATGGTTTTTATAATGTAGATGGGGTAGAGGTAGTTATTCTTTATCCATCGGGAAAAGTGAGTAATGTGCAGGAAAAGCAATTGGTTACTTTAGGAAATAATATTCATGCTCTCGAAATAAACGGAACTTTTGATGATTGCCAGCAGATGGTGAAGCAAGCGTTTTCAGTTGATTATTTGAATGAAAAATTATTTCTTACTTCTGCTAATTCGATAAACGTAGCACGATGGCTGCCACAACAATTTTATTATTTTTTCGCATGGAAACAATGGAATGATAAAAGGAATCCGCCGGTGGTAAGTGTACCAAGTGGAAATTTTGGAAACATCTGTGCAGGCCTTTTGGCGCATATTTCAGGATTGCCGGTGCGTCATTTTATCGCTGCATGCAATGCAAATAAAGTAGTTCCTGAATTTTTACAAACACAAAATTATCAGCCTAAAAAAGCAATAGCCACTATTTCAAATGCAATGGATGTAGGTGATCCAAGCAATTTTATAAGAATACTTGAATTGTTTCATCATCAATTCACTGATTTAAAAAATACATTAAGCAGTTACAGTATTTCAGATGAGCAAACAAAGCATACGATTAAAGAAGTTTATGAAAAAGAAAATTATTTATTAGATCCGCATGGAGCTGTGGCCTATACTGCCTTACAAGATTATCAGAAAAAATATCCTGAACAAAAAGGATATATTTTGGAAACGGCACATCCGGTAAAGTTTTTTGAAGTGGTAGAGCCGGTAATCCAACAAAAAGTTTCTATACCGGAAAGTGTTCAAGGTATTTTACATAAAGAAAAGAATAGCATATTGATGAAAGCTGATTTTGAAAAGTTGAAAGAATATTTGTTAGAGAAATAAAATAGGGAATAAAAAATAGATAAGGTTCACAATAAAGAATTAAATTTCATTTCAGAGAGTAGTTTCAGCAAACAAACCCCGCCTGACTGCATCTTTCAGGCAGGAAACAATCCGAATTCTAATTTTAGTGTTTCATCGCCATTTATAAGATTCAACTATAGTATCACATATCAATTTACAAAACTGGTTTTCCATTACGCCTAACTTCTTCTTTAACCTGCTTTTATCCAAACCTCTTATCTGATCTACCATTGCCTGCACTTTCTTACCTTGAAAAACACAATTCACGCGGGTAGGATAACTACGAATGGTAGTTGTAAGTGGCACAACAGTTATTGTATTTAGATGAATATTGACCGGCTCCGGAGAAACAATTAAACACGGTCTTGTCTTCTTAATTTCACTTCCTTTTGTTGGGTCTAATTCTATTAGCCACACATCAAAACGGTTAATTTTTTTTACCATTCCCATTCTGCATCGTCTGTTTTATTTGCAATACCTTCAAAAACATCTTTTTCCGGTTTTTCCCCCGCCGCAATTGCTTTCGCAAAAAGCGCATCCCATTCTTTTAATGGTGGGACAGGCTCTTCTATGTCTGGCCGAACGATAAGACCTTCTTTGGTAGGGTGGAGGATCACTTTTTCTCCAAGTCCTTTAAGGAATTCTTTTGGGATCCTGATGCCTTTAGAATTACCTACTTTTATTATGCTGGTATGATAAATGTTTTGCATAGTACAAAGATAATAAAGTGTAATTACAAATGTAACCACATTTATAATAACACTTTACAAAGAATTTAGTAATGCAATCAGGTATAATCCTGGATTGTAACGATTTATTAAGGAAACAAGCGGGTTATCTAAAATAGCCTATCTTGTTTTTCAAAGTGTTTAATGAATTTTTAAAACTGAAAAAAGTACAATGAATAGAAAGCTGTTTGGGTTTATAGTGTTTATAATAGCTGGTTTATGCTTGCTTTGTTCATTTGTCAATATGGATACTTTTTCCAAAAAAACAGAAAAAAATAGCAATCATCTCAAAATTGTAAATATCATCAATTTTATTCGATTACTTGAACCCAGGGATCCTAAGATTACTGAAGATGTTCTTTATCAGACGGTGGTGAAGCAAGTGGAGATGATGAAAAAATATAAACTACCGGGCACTTTCTTATTACAATATGATGCTTTACTTGATCCCCGTTATCAGAAGCTCCTGAAAGGATTACCCAGGGATAAATTTGAAATAGGTGCCTGGTGGGAGATTCCTCAACCCTTAGTGGAAAATGCGGGTCTGAAATGGCGTGGAGATTCTCCATGGGATCTCCGTGCCGATGTGGATTTCGCTACTGGTTATACGCCTGAGGAGAGGGATCAGCTTGTTGATGTATATATGAGAGATTTTAAAAAAATATTTGGTTACTATCCTAAATCAGTTGCATCCTGGTTCATTGATGCACATACCTTAAATTATCTTTCTAAAAAATATAAGATCGTTGCTTCAGCTAATTGCAAAGATCAGTATGGCACAGATGGATATACCCTTTGGGGTGGTTATTGGAACCAGGCTTATTATCCGAGTTTGAAAAATGCATATATGCCGGCTCAAAACGAAAAAAATCAGATACCTGTTCCCATTTTTCGCATGCTGGGAAGTGATCCGGTAAGACAATATGATGAAGGTATTGGTACGCACCGGCAAGGTGTTATCACCCTTGAACCTGTTTATAAATTTGGTGGAGGAGATTCCGTGTGGGTTCACTGGTATTTTAAGCAATTCGTTGAAGGTGAAAGTATGCAGTACGCTTATGTTCAGGTAGGGCAGGAGAATTCTTTTACCTGGGATGCAATGTCTAAGGGATTTGAAATTCAATTGTCATTAATTGCAAGGTTAAGAGATGAAAAGAAAATAAAGGTTGAAACACTTGCTGCATCTGGTAAATGGTTCCGTGAACATTTTAAAATTACGCCTGCTACTTCCGTTACTGTAAATGAGGATATCGATGGAAGCAACAGTAAAACGGTATGGTTCGATAGCCGGTTTTATCGTTTGAATTTGTTGTGGGAAAATGGTTCTTTGCGCTTTAGGGATATTCACTTATTTGATGAGGATTTTGCTTCCGAATTTTTGACTAAGAAATCAACTTCCAATCAATGTTCTTTTTTTACACTCCCGTTTGTAGATGGACATGTATGGAGTTCATCGGAGAAGATTGCAGGTTTGAGATTCAAAACTATAGTAGATGGGACAGAAATATTATTAAACGGCGATAATCCTATTATTAATAGTACCATATCCGGGGGATTGGATATTTCATGGCCGCTGAAAAATTCGAATGATACTTTGCAAATGCATATTGATGAAAGAAAAATAGAGATGGTAATGTTGGGAAAACCTATTAATTGGTTTTTAGATTTATCAACTTCTTCAGATGCGAAATTACCTTTTAAAAAAATTGGTGCAAGCCGGATTGATTGTGAATTTCAGGGGATGAAATATTCCATTTCTGCAGGTAAAGGTTTTTTCTCAAAGCCTTCTGACAGCGTAGCTTTTAGAATGACCCCTGCTGAAAATAAGTTGATTTTGAATTTAGCAAGAACAAACAATGGAAAGAATTAATTCTGGAAAAGCTCTCTTTGAGTTTGTATATTTTTTTGTAAAAAATCTTTTTTGTCTTCGGGGCTTAGTGGCAATAATTTAAACAGGCCGAAGGCAGAGTTTTCTCTCTGTGGTTCTCTGAGCCTTCTCTGTTTAATTCTATGTAATATTTTTCTTACACAGAGAGAAGAGCCGGGAATCACAGAGTTGCACAGAGTTTTTTTCTATGGTTGTTTGTGCTTGTGAGAAAAAATTCCTTTGCGAAGCAAAAGAAAAAATACAGTTTGCAAACATAGTCACAAAGACTCAAAGAGGAAATATGAATCTTCATTATTAGTCCTTTTACTCTTATACATTTATGATTTCTGTCAAATAATTATATCGTTGTTATTATCTTTAATGGTAAAAAAATCTACCCCAATGTTTTTAAAAAAGAGAAGCTTAATTTTTGTATTCCTTATTCTTATATCTAATTGTTGCATGGCTTCTGGTAACAGTAAAGGAACCCCGCCTGACCGTGTCATTCGGGCAGGGCATAAGAGCGTTTTACAAATAAATGCGGACAAAATTGTCCATATCAGTAATCCAACAATTTCTTTGATTTTGGATTATAATAAGAAGGCATCTATTACTTCGATGATTGTCAATGGCCAAAAGGTGATAAGTAGCGCTGATGGCATTTTTACTTCTGTGAATGTGGGCGGAGTGGTTTATTCTTCTTTGCATTTGAAAGGAACACCTGTTTTATCCAGGTCCGGAAACACTTTTAATATTGACGGAATTAGCTATGGGAACAAAGATTTTACTATTCGGGAAAACTGGATATTTACAGTGACAAATCAATCCATCAAATGGAATATTGAAAGAAGCATTTCCAAACCGCTGCAAATAGAAGAAGAAGCTATTCCGGTTTTTAATTTTGATAATATTCATACATGGGAAGGCGCTTACCAGGGCTATGGTGGCCTTGCGTGGTTTTATCTTTTTAATGAAAAATTATGCACTTATGGAGTCCATACTACTTCTTCCAGTTTTTGGAATAGCAAGACAGGTAATGGATTAAACATTTCAGTTAATGCTCCTGGAGCTAAAGTGGCTATGAAATATTCACGAAGTATGGATGATAAGTTAGCCTATTCTATTACTGTTTCAAAAAAAGAAATGTTACCACGCTATGATAGTGGTACTAATAGAAGAAGGTATATCAGGAACAAAACAGATGTGTGGGATTCCTTTACACTTGCAAGGGGCAAACACAATCAGTCAGTAACCCTGAGCTATTTCGATTTTAATAAAAAATATGGACGGGGAAAATTCAAAGGAATTAACGGGTCGCAGGTAAGCGATGTTCTTAATACGATTGCACGTATTGGAGTCATTGATTCACTTCATTTTGGTGGAAATAGCTGGCATACACCTTATGGCCCCATTTGTCTCCACGAACAATATATTGCTCAATTAGGTTTGGGTATTGATGATACTGTATACCTGGATGGCTATAAAAGTTGTCTTTCTTTTTATTGTTCTCATGCCATAAAACCTGATGGACGGGTTTTTGCAAGGTGGGCTTACACGAATGAGGATATGATGCCTGGGCAGGGAAATGCTGATGGTTTTTATGAAGCGCAATGGGGAATCCTGGTGGATTCCAACCCGGATTTAGTTTCTAATATTTCAGAACTTTATGATTTGACCGGAGATAAGACGTGGGTGAAAAGCCTTCAACCTTCTTGTGAGAAAGCATTGGATTGGATTCTTAAAAGGGACAGCAATAATAACGGTCTTGTTGAAATGATGACAGACAGCCATCTTCAGAAAAGTGGCAGTGATTGGATTGATATTATCTGGGCCTCTTATGAAAATGCTCTTGTCAATGCCAAACTTTATCACGCCTTAATTAAATGGGCTGATATTGAACGCCAACTGGATAACAATACGAAAGCAGACTATTACGAAAATTTTGCGGCTAAGCTGAAAATCAGCTTTAATAAATCAACAAAAGATGGTGGTTTTTGGGATGAAGAAAATAAATGTTACGATTACTGGATTGATAAAGATAAATCGGTTCATGGCCGTAATATGGTGACACCTGTAAACTTTATGGCCATAGCTTATGGTATTTGTGATAATGACGCAAGGCGCAAAATGATATTAGATACCATCGAATCGCAGATGGTAAAAGAAAATCTTTTCTTCTGGCCTTTGTGCATGACTTCTTATGCGCCAGGTGAAGGCAATGATTGGCAATTTCCTTTTCCTGCTTATGAAAACGGAGATATCTTCTTATCCTGGGGATCTGTTGCTGTGAAAGCTTATGCTGAATATAAACCCGGGCTTGCTCTTAAATATGTGAAGAATGTGTTGAATCAATACAGTAAGGATGGGCTGGCTTTTCAGCGTTATGGAAGAATTAAGCAAGATGGTTTAGGTGATGATATATTGTCCGGAAACAGTTTGGCCATTGTTGGGTTGTACCAGGCGATATACGGAATCAATCCTTTGTACAATCGTTTTTATCTTAACCCACATATTACACCGGAACTTTATGGCACTGAGTTAAATTACCAATTCAGAAATGAAAAGCTAACCATTGGTCTTGATAGCAGCAGTTATTCAGTATCTGATAAAATGTTCAAAATAATATGCGCAAAGGATTTTGGTTATTTTGCTACAAAAAATAAACTGTTTTATTTTAATGGAAAGGATCCAAATGCTTCCTTAGAAATTACATCAGACAAACGACTTGTTATAAACATAAAAAATTGGGAAAGTAAAAGTATGGATTGGGTGCAAACAGTTCCTGAACTTTCTTCAAAACCGCTTATTTATGAAGTTCATCAATTAAAACCAAATGTTGAATATTCATTTACCGTTAATGGTAAATCTGTTAAAAAAATCAAAAGCGATTTTAAAGGAAATTTGATAATTAGCCATATTATTTCAAACACTAACGAAAGAATAACGATTAAATGTGGAGATTAAATGTATCCACTCAAATAGCTTACGAATGGAATAAAGGATTTGAACCGGCAAGCGGGTTGGATTGCTCTTAGTTTTTAAGTTGCTAAAGATAATTTTAAAAAAGAAAAAGCCTGCAAATATTTGATTTTGCAGGCTTTCTTCACTTTATTTTTCCTTGAACGATTGGTTTCAGCGGAGAGTTAGGGATTCGAACCCCAGGAGGTGTGACCCTCAACGGTTTTCAAGACCGCCGCATTAGACCGCTCTGCCAACTCTCCGGCGCAAATGTAA
>Ga0208357_1000257_pt1 | contig 43943 bp, 43 predicted proteins | sample NGESurdeep092012_6_FD_184487 | JGI IMG/M metagenome (GOLD analysis project Ga0208357, IMG submission 184487) | Arctic peat soil microbial communities from Barrow, Alaska - NGEE Surface sample F52-2 deep-092012 (SPAdes) | ecosystem: Environmental > Terrestrial > Soil > Wetlands > Peat ...
GCGGCCGGGCCCTTGCCGGCTTACGCTCTTCAAAGCAGGTATCCAACGGGCTCCGGCCGCTTCTCCACGCTACCGCGGAGCTCAACCTTCATACAGGTACCCATCGTGCCGATGGAGACATGGACCCCGACTTTCGTCGGGGTGGGGTGACTAATTTTCGTCGTGCCTTCGCATTTCAAATTGGGCTTACTCGATCTCGACCTTCTGGCCTTCCAGCACTTGGTAGATTTCGGCGCCTTGGTCGAGGAACTCCTTCGACTTTTCCGCCATGCCCGATTGGGCGTACTCGCGGACCTCTTGCGAGATTTTCATTGAGCAGAATTTCGGCCCGCACATCGAGCAGAAATGCGCGAGCTTGGCGCCATCGGCCGGCAGGGTCTGGTCGTGGAATTTCTCCGCGGTCTCGGGATCGAGCGCGAGATTGAACTGGTCCTTCCAGCGGAAATCGAAGCGGGCGCGCGACACGGCATTGTCGCGGGTTTGCGCGCCGGGGTGGCCCTTCGCCAGATCGGCGGCGTGCGCCGCGATCTTGTAGGTGATGACCCCGACCTTCACATCGTCGCGATCGGGCAGGCCGAGATGTTCCTTGGGCGTGACGTAGCACAGCATCGCGGTGCCGAACCAGCCGATCATCGCCGCGCCAATGGCCGAGGTGATGTGGTCATAGCCCGGCGCGATGTCGGTCGCGAGCGGCCCCAGCGTATAGAACGGCGCCTCGTCGCAATGCTTCAATTGCAGGTCCATGTTCTCTTTGACCTTGTGCATCGGCACATGGCCCGGACCCTCGATCATCACCTGGACATCGTGCTTCCACGCGATCTTGGTAAGCTCACCGAGCGTCTTCAACTCGGCGAATTGCGCCTCGTCGTTGGCGTCGGCGATGGAGCCGGGACGCAGCCCGTCGCCCAGTGAGAAGCTGACATCGTAGGCGCGCATGATCGCACAGATTTCCTCGAAATTGGTGTAGAGGAAATTCTCCTTGTGATGCGCGAGGCACCATTTCGCCAGGATCGAGCCGCCGCGCGACACGATGCCGGTGACCCGCTTCGCCGTCATTGGGATGAAGGGCAGGCGCACCCCGGCATGGATGGTGAAATAATCGACGCCCTGCTCGCATTGCTCGATCAGCGTATCGCGGTAGACCGCCCAATCGAGGTCCTCGGCCTTGCCGCCGACCTTCTCCAGCGCCTGATAGATCGGCACCGTGCCGATGGGCACGGGCGAATTGCGGATGATCCATTCGCGGATGGTGTGGATGTTCTTGCCGGTCGATAAATCCATCACCGTGTCGGCGCCCCAGCGGATCGCCCAGACCAGTTTCTCCACTTCCTCGGCGACCGAGGAGGTGACGATGGAATTGCCGATATTGGCGTTGATCTTCACCAGGAAATTGCGGCCGATGATCATCGGCTCGCTCTCGGGGTGGTTGATGTTGTTGGGGATGATGGCGCGGCCGCGCGCGATCTCGTCGCGCACGAATTCGGGCGTCACGAAATCCGGGATCGACGCGCCGAAATCCTGGCCGTCGCGCGGCTCGGCCAGCGCCTTCTCCCGCCCGAGATTTTCGCGGATCGCGATATATTCCATCTCCGGCGTGACGATGCCGGCGCGGGCATAGGCGAGCTGCGTCACCGCCGCATTGCCCTTGGCGCGCAGCGGCCGGCGGCGCCCGCGGTCGAACAGCGGCACGTCGCTGATCTCGCCGGGGCGCAGGCCATTATCCTCGGGCCGGACGGAGCGCGGCGCCTTTTCCGCGACATCGCCGCGCGCCGCGATCCAGGGCGCCCGCAGCGGCGCCAGGCCCATGCGGATATCGGTGCGGACCGCCGGGTCGGTATAGGGGCCGGACGGGTCGTAGACCCGGACCGGCGGCTCCTTCGCCGACGGGGTCAGGTCGATCTCGCGCATCGCCACGCGGAGGTCGGGAAAACGCGTGCCGGGTATGGCGATCTTGCGCGAGGCCGGCAGCGCGCCGGTGGAGACACGGAATTCCTGGGTGAATGAGCCTTCGGGCATGAGACCTCCTAGGGTCAGCGGGCCCGGCACACAGAAAGGAGGGGCGTGCGGTGTTCCTTTCCCTACGCCGGTACGATCCGGATCAGGTTCGAAGGGTTGTCGCGCGGCGCGTTGGCCCAGCGGCGTCTCAGCCCCTTGCCGGGGCACCCCTTGGAAACAGGACCATCTTTCGGCACGCGCCGCCCGGCGTCAAGCCGCTCCGTTCGAGGGGCTGGTTTGACGGGGAGACCGGTGACGCGTTATTGGTCGGGCGCAACAGCCGCGAGAATCATCGATGAAGGGCGCCGAGCGTAAGGCCGCGATCGCGGCGTATAAGGAAAAGAAGACCGTCGCCGGCATCTTTGCCGTGCGCTGCGCGGCGTCGGGCCAGATCTGGGTTGGCAAGGCACCCGATCTTAGCACCATGCAAAACCGCATCTGGTTCACCCTGCGCCAGGGCAACCATCCCGATGCCGGGCTGCAACGGGCCTGGAACGGCCATGGCGCGGATAATTTTGCCTATGAGGAAGTCGAGGCGCTGGCGGAAGAAGAGACGGGCTATCTGCGCGAGGCCGCGCTGAAGTCGCGCCTCGCCCATTGGCAAGCCGCCCTCGGCGCCGCGATTATCTAGACCCGCGCGGCTTCGCGCGTCGCCGGTCCCGCCTTGCGGGGCTTGGCGCGGCGCTGGCCCTGGCGCAGGGCGACGCCTTCGGCATGCATCAAATCGCGGCATTTGAGGAGGAAATCGAGGATCAATTCGAGTTGATTGTCGCTATAGGATGCCCACATCGCGGTCATCGAGCGATGCAGCGGCTCGAACAATTGCGGCACTGTCTTTTCGACGCAGGCGGTCGGACGGACGATGACCTTGCGCCGGTCGCTGGCGTCGCGGTCGCGCAATACCAGGCCGGCGCGCTCCAGCCGGTCGATCACCCCGGTGATGGCGCCGCTGGTAAGGCCGGTGGCGCCGGCGAGTTCGCCCGCGGTCACCCCGCCCGCCGCCGCGCCGCGCGCGAGGTTGAGGCATTCGAGATCGCTGGAATTGATGGCGAGATGTTCGGCGATCGCTTGGCTGATCACCAGGTTTTGCGCGCTGATCGTCCGGGTGGCGTCTTCCATGGCCGCCATGATTTCGGCGCGCTTAATGGACAGCCTCGACACCAGACATTCTCCCTTGGCGTTTTGGTATCTTATTCGCTAAGATATTAAACGATTGAACGATCCTACGGGATAAGGGGCGTGCCTGTCGAGCGCGGCGTTGGCTTTCATTGATCCGCGAATCACTTTGACGGCGCGACGCGGGCCGTGAGAGTTTCCGGGTCGTTTTCGGGGATGGCCCGGAACATCCGCGGCGCTGAATTCGGTTCATATACGGGATGGCAGGGGAATGAGCAGCAAGGGTATCACCGAGGCATTGCCGCGCGCGGCCGGGCGGCCGCGCAAGCCGCGCACCCGGGGCCGGCTGATTTTCCGCCTGGTGCTGGTGATCGTGCTGATGGCGGTGGTCGGCTTCGGTCTCTATTCCTTTCAGGCGTTCAAGGTGAAGATGATCGGCGGCTTCATCGCCAAGATGGCGCCGCCGCCGGCGCCGGTCGCCGCGGTGGCCGCGAAGTCACAGACCATGCCGCGCTATCTCGAGGGGATCGGCACGGTGATCGCGGTGCATCAGGTCACGCTATCGCCCGAGGTCGCGGGCCGCGTGACCCAGATCCTGTTCACCGCCGGCCAGACCGTTAAGGCCGGCGATCCGCTGCTGCAGATCTATGACGGGCCGGAGCGCGCCGATCTCGCCAATTTCCAGGCGCAGGAGCGGCTGGCGCAGGTCAATCTCGGCCGCGCCCGGGTGCTGGCGTCGAAGGAGTACGGCTCCAAGCAGTCGCAGGACCAGGCGCAACTGGCGCTCGACCAGGCCCATGCCGGCATCGCCCGGACCCAGGCGGTGATCGGCCAGAAGCAGGTGCGGGCACCGTTCGCCGGCGAGATCGGCATCCGTCAGGTCAATCTCGGCCAGTATCTCAACCCCGGCAACCCGATCGCGACGCTGACCAATCTCGACACCATGTTCGTCGATTTCACCCTGCCGGAGCAGGCCAGCGGCGAGATCAAAATCGGCCAGGCGGTCGATATCGCCACCGACGCCTTCCCCGGCAGGGCCTTCGTCGGCAAGCTCACCACCATCGAGCCGCAAGTCGATCCGCAGACCCGCGCCATCAAGCTGGAAGCGACCATTCCCAACCAGGACCATGCGCTACGCCCCGGCATGTTCGCCAACGCGCGGGTGGTCCTGCCGTCGCAGCCCGATGTCGTGACGGTGCCGGAAACCGCCGTTGAGTACACGCCCTATGGCACCTCGGTCTTCATCATCAAGGAGATCGGCAAGGACGATAAGGGCGCGCCGAAATACATTGCTTCGCAAAGCTTCGTCACGCTGGGCGAGCGCCGCAACGGCGATGTCGCGGTGAAGTCCGGACTGCGGGCTGGGCAATTGGTCGCCAGTTCCGGCCAGTTGAAGATCATCAACAATGCCCCGGTGCGGCTGTCGTCGGAGGGTCCGCTGAAGCAACCCGCCGTTCCGCCCCGCGACTAAGCCGCGCCGAGCACAAACCATGCGTTTCACCGATCTCTTCATTCGCCGGCCGGTCCTGTCGATCGTGGTCAGCCTGATGATCCTGCTGCTGGGTCTGCGGGCGCTCTACGGCCTGCCGATCCGGCAGTACCCGCAGATGGACAATACGGTGATCACCATCACCACCATCTATCCCGGCGCCTCCGCCGAGGTGATGCAGGGCTTCATCACCCAGCCGATCGAGCAGGCGGTATCGGCTGCCGAGGGCATCGACTATGTGACCTCGACCTCGACGCTCGGCACCAGCATCATCTCGGTCAATGTCCGGCTGAATTACGCTCCCGGCACCGCCATGACCGATGTCATGGCGAAGACCAACCAGGTCCGCTATCTGCTGCCGAAAGAGGCATTCGATCCGATCATCGTCAAGACCACGGGCCAGACCACCGCGGTGATGTATCTGAATTTCTCGTCGTCGCAGCTCAGCGCGGCGGCGGTGGCGGATTATCTGGCGCGCAATGTTCAGCCGCTGCTGGCGACCATCGATGGCGTCGCCTCGGCCGATATTCTGGGCGGTCAAACCTATGCCATGCGCCTGTGGCTCGACCCGACGCGGATGGCCGCGCGCGGCGTCACGGCCCTGGATGTCGCGGGCGCGCTGCTCGCCAATAATTATCAATCGGCGCCCGGCCAGACCAAGGGCTATTTCACCATCGCCAACGTCGTCGCCAACACCGACCTCAAATCGGTGGACGAATTCAAGAACATGGTGGTGCGGGCGCAGAACGGCGCGCTGGTGCGGCTGAAGGACGTGGCCGATGTCGATCTCGGCCCGCAAAGCACCAATGTCTCGGTACTGATGAACGGCAACCGCTCGGTCTTCATCGGCATCAGCGCGACGCCGACCGGCAATCCCTTAAACGTCGTCAACGATGTGCGCGCCATCCTGCCGCAGATCGAGCGCGGCCTGCCGCCGACGGTCAGCATGGCGGTGGCCTATGATTCCACCAAGTTCATCCGCTCGTCGATTTCCGAGGTCGAGCACACACTGGGCCTGGCGGTGATCATCGTCATCATCGTCATCTTCCTGTTCCTCGGCACCTTCCGCGCGGTGCTGATTCCGGTGGTGACGATGCCGCTGTCGCTGATCGGCGTCGGCATCATCATGGCGGCGATGGGATTCAGCTTCAACCTGCTGACCCTCTTGGCGATGGTGCTGGCCATCGGCCTCGTCGTCGATGACGCCATCGTGGTGGTGGAGAATGTCTATCGCCACATCGAGGGTGGCGAGACGCCGTTCCGCGCCGCCATCATCGGCGCGCGCGAAATCGTCGGGCCGGTGATCGCGATGACCATCACGCTGGCCGCGGTCTATACGCCGATCGGCTTCCTGACCGGCCTCACCGGCTCGCTGTTCCGCGAATTCGCCTTCACCCTGGCGGGATCGGTGGTGATCTCCGGCGTGATCGCGCTGACCCTGTCGCCGATGATGGCGTCGCGCTTCCTGACCTCGACCTCGCAGGAGGGCTGGTTCGCCCGCCAGGTCGATCGCTTCTTCTCCGCCGTCACGCGCGCCTATTCGCGGCGCCTCGCCGGCACCCTCGACTATCGCTCGGTGGTGGTGGTGTTCGCCATCGGCATCTTTTTGATTCTCGCCTACCTCTATACCCATGTGCAGAAGGAATTGGCGCCGCAGGAAGATCAGGGCGTGCTGTTCACCCTGGGCAAGGGGCCGCAATACGCCAATCTCGACTACACCGAGGCGTTCGGTCAGGACATTCAGAAGATCTACAAATCCTTTCCGGAAACCGACGCGACCTTCATGATCAACGGCTTCCAGGGGCTCAACAGCAGCTTCTCGGCGATGGTGATGAAGCCGTGGGAGGACCGCACGCGCTCCACCAAGACGCTATCGCCGCTGGTGCAGGCGAAGCTCAACGACATCGTGGGCGAGCGCGCCAGCGCCTTCAGCCCGCCGGCGCTGCCGGGGGCCTTTGGCGGCCTGCCGTTTCAATTCGTGGTCAGCGCGGCGGCGCCCTCCGACACGATCTACAAGCTGATGCAGGAAATCCGGGCGCGGGCGTTCCGCAGCCACAAATTCATCTTCGTCGATACCGACCTCGCCTATAACCAGCCGGTGGTCGAGCTCAATGTCGATCGCGCCAAGGCCAGCGATCTCGGCATCAACATGCAGGCGATCGGCCAGACGCTGGCGCTGATGGTCGGCGGCAACTACGTCAATCAGTTCGATTTCAGCGGCCGCGCCTATCAGGTGATTCCGCAGGTGCCGCGTGGCGACCGCCTCAATTCCGAACTCCTCGGCAAGTATTTTATCCGCACCTCCAGCGGCGGTCTGGTGCCGCTATCGACGGTGGTCTCGTTCAAGACGCGCACCGATCCCAATGCGTTCTATCATTACGACCAGCTCAATTCCTCGACCCTGTCGGGCGTGCCGTTTCCCGGCGTCAGCATGGGCGAGGCGGTGGCCTATATTCAGCAGGTCGCGAACGAGGTGCTGCCGGCCGGCTTCCATCAATCCTTCCTCGGCGAGGCGCGCCAGTATGTCGAGGAAGGCAATCAGCTGACGGTCACGTTCGTCTTCGCGCTGGTCATCATCTATCTGGTGCTGGCGGCGCAGTTCGAAAGTCTGCGCGACCCGCTGGTGATCCTGATCTCGGTGCCGCTGTCGATCTGCGGCGCGCTCGTGCCGCTGTTCATCGGTCTCGCCTCGCTGAACATCTACACCCAGGTCGGCCTCGTGACCCTCATCGGCCTCATCAGCAAGCATGGCATCCTGATGACCGATTTCGCCAACCAGCTTCAGCGCCATGCCGGCCTCGACAAGCGGCAGGCGATCGAACGCGCGGCGGCGGTGCGGCTGCGCCCGATCCTGATGACCACCGCCGCCATGGTGGTGGGCCTGTTCCCGCTGCTGACGGCGACCGGCGCCGGCGCCGCCAGCCGGTTCAGCATCGGCATCGTGATCGTGGCCGGCATGACCATCGGCACGCTGTTCACCCTCTTCGTGCTGCCGACGGTCTATACCTTCCTGGCCCGCGACCATCGCGAGGCCGCGGAGGTAGACCGCGCGCAGGAAGCCGCGCTGGCGGCTGAGTAGGGGCGAAAACAAAACGACCCCCGGCGTGAGCCGAGGGCCGTTATGTCGCGGACCCGAAAACCTGCCCGAAAACCTGATCGACGCGAAATCAGCCGGCCTTCGGCGCCATCGATTTCGTGCTGTCCTTATGCATCTTGCTCTTCTTGGCAATATGCTTGCGATGCTTCTTCGCCTTGTGGGCGGATTTCTTGTGGACCTTGTGCTTGGTGGCCGACTTCATGGTCTTGTCGGACTTCATGTTCTTGTCGGACGACATGCTCTTGGTGGTGTGGTCGGCCTGCGCGTCCGCCGCCGATGCCGCCATGGGCAGGGTCGACGCGGCGACGAACGACAGAAGTGCAAACGCAGTCAGCAACGCCTTCATTACCAGCTCCTGATGAAAAGAGATTGTTCCCCCGGAAAGTCTTAAAAACATCCGAACCCCGGTCGATTCGAAACCACTGTCATTCTATCATGCGGCGTATCGGGCGGCGCCCATTTTCATGCCGAGTCGCGCAAGAAATCGCGCCGTCCGGTCACCCGGCGCCGCGCCGCACCGTCGATGCATCCTGGCCGAACAGGATTCTGCGCGCGTCGGGATGGGTCGGCGACGTGTTCTGGAACTCTTTGGCCCTTTCATAGGCGCGCACCGTCGCCGGGCGAGCCTTGATGGCATCCTGCCAGCGTTTCAGATGCGTGAAATCCTCGATTTTCTGGCCCATGCGCTCATAGGCGGTGGTCCAGGGATAGGACGCCATGTCGGCGATCGAATAGGCGCCGGCGACGAACTCGCGGTCGGCCAGCCGGTGATCCAGCACCGCGAACAGGCGCCCCGTCTCCTTGACATAGCGCTCAATCGCATAGGGCAGCTTTTCCGGCGCGTAATGCGCGAAATGGTTGTTTTGTCCGGCCATCGGCCCCAGGCCGCCCATCTGCCAAAACAGCCATTGCAGCACTTCGGCCCGGCCGCGCAAATCGGCCGGAATGAACTTCCCGGTCTTCTCCGCGAGATAAAGCAGGATGGCGCCGGATTCAAAGACGCCAACCGGCGCGCCGCCGCCGGCGGGCTCCGTGTCGATGATCGCGGGCATGCGATTGTTGGGCGAGAAAGCGAGGAACTCGGGCTTGAATTGGTCGCCCTTGCCGATATTCACCGCGTGAAGCTCATAGGGCACGCCGGCCTCTTCAAGGAAGAGGGTGACCTTATGGCCGTTGGGCGTCGGCCAGTAAAAGAGCTTGATCATGGCATGCCTCGCGGGGTTCGGAAGGGCGCTGAGATGACCCGCAGATTATGGCCGCGCCTTGGCGGAAACAAGGGCATCGCCGAGCGTGGCGACCAGCCCCCGCATCATGCCTTCGGGGTCGGGCGCGCGCATCGCGGCGCCCATGATCGCGACCCCGGCGGCGCCGGCCGCCAGGCATTCGGCGGCATTGGTCTCGTCCACCCCGCCCAGCGCCAGGATCGGAATCGGCAGGGTCTTGGCGATCTCGGAGAGGGTGCGCAGGCCCAGATGCGGGCCGTAATCGGGCTTCGAAGCGCTAGGGAAGATCGGGCTCAGCGTGACATAGTCGGCGCCCAGCGCGATGGCGTGCTGGACCTCGTTGCGGTCGTGCGTGGAAATGCCGATCAGCGCGTTGGCGCCGAGATAGGCGCGCGCGGCGTTGATCGAGCCATGGCGCGGCAGGTGCACCCCGGCGGCGCCGGTGGTCATCGCCGCCTCGAAATCGGCATGGACCGTGACCGTGGCGCCCGCGCGCTCGCCGAGATTGACCAGCCGATAGAGCATATTCACCCGCTCGCTGCGCCCTAAATCCGGCTCGCGCAGGCTGAGCCAGCGGCAGCCGCCGGCGAACAGCGCCGCCGCGACCTGCGGCACCGGCCGCTCCGCCGTCTGCTTACGGTCGGTAATCACCAGCAGCGGCGGCTGCGGCAGCCCCCTCATCGCATCATCCGCCGATCAGGCCGAGTTCGGGGCTGGACGGGTCGGCATGGGTGCGCTTCGGGATGCGGCCGGCGATCCGGGCATCGCGCCCGGCGCCGATCGCCGCCCGCATCGCGCCCGCCATCCGCGCCGGATCGCGCGCCTTGGCGATGGCGGTATTCAGCAAGACGCCGTCGCAGCCGAGCTCCATCGCCAGCGCCGCGTCGGAGGCCGTGCCGATGCCGGCGTCGAGGATCACCGGCACCGAGCTGGTGGCGACGATGCGCGCGATGGCATAGGGGTTGCAGATGCCGAGGCCCGAGCCGATCGGCGAGCCGAGCGGCATCACCGCCGCGGCGCCGAGATCGGCCAGCTTGCGGCAGGTCACCGGATCGTCATTGCAATAGGGTAGAACTGTAAAACCTTCGCCCACCAGCTCCTCGGTCGCGCGTAAGAGTTGCTCCACGTCAGGATAAAGCGTTTCGCGGTCGCCGATAAGTTCTAGCTTGAGGAGATCGGTCCCCAGCGCTTCGCGCGCGAGATGGGCGGTCAGCACCGCATCCTTGACGGTTGAACAGCCGGCGGTATTAGGCAACAGCGTGTACTGGCTACCCACCAGATCGACCAGACTGCCGGCATACGCCTCAAGGCTGATGCGCCGGATCGCCACCGTCACCAGCGCCGGCCCTGCCGCCGCGAGCGAATCGAGCAGCACCTGCTGATTGGGATAGCCGCCGGACCCCATTAGCAGGCGGGACGGATAGGCGATTCCGGCGATGGTCAGTTGATCCGCGGCGCCGGGGGAGGCAGTGGTGGGTCCCTCGACTATGCCCTTCGGGCCCGCTCGGGATGAGGAAATTTCTTTGGATGCCATCGAAAATCTCTCCTCACCCTGAGCTGGCGCGGAGCGCCAAGTCGAAGGGCGCGCGATGCCGGTGCAGCCTCATTTTCCTATCCACCCCCGAACGGACGCACGATTTCGACCTCGTCGCCCGGCGACAGTATTGTCTCATCCCAGTGCCGCGCCGGCACTACCGTGCCATTGAGCGCGACCGCCAGTCCGCGCCGGCTGGCGATGCCGCGCGCCGCGATCAGCGCCGCGACGGTGCCGCCGGGAAACGGCTCGGCCTCGCCGTTGACGCGGATCGGCGCGCTCATGCCGGCGCTATCGCGGTGAAGCGGCCGGCGCCGAACGGCCGGATCGCCGGCGCCAGCTCGCCGGTCAGGATGTGGTCCGCGACGGCGCGCGCGGTGACCGGCGTCAGCAGGATGCCGTTGCGGTGATGGCCGGTGGCGTGGATCAGCCCCTCGACACCGCTGGGTCCCAGAATCGGCGCGTCGTCGCGCGAGCCGGGCCGGAACCCGACCCACTGTTCCGCGATCGGCAAATCCTCGATGCCCGGCACCGCGCGCCAGGCGCCATCGAGCAGCGCCAGCATGCCGCCGGCGGTGAGACGCGGATCGAAGCCGCGCTCTTCCACCGTGCCGCCGACGATCAGCTTGCCGTCGGCGCGCGGCACCAGATAGGCCTTCGCCGCCCACAGCACATGCCGTACCAGCGGCGCCGCCGGGTCCATCGACACCGCCAGCATCTGGCCCTTCACCGGCCGCACCATCGGCCGCGCGGCGGCGGGCAGGCCGGCGATCTCGCCCGACCAGGCGCCGGCCGCCAGCACCACCGTCTCGGCGGTGTGGACGCGGTCGCCGATGCGCAGGCCGGTGACCCGGCCATGGGCGATCTCGACGGCGTCGATCCGGGTCTCCTCATGCAGGGTGCCGCCGGCCACGGCGAAGGCCCGCGCCAGCGCCGCGACCACCAGCCGGTTATCGACCTGATGATCCTCCGGGCTGAGGATCGCGCCGGCGAGATGCGGCGTCAGATGCGGCTCGCGCCGGCGCGCCTCGGCGGCGCTGAGCCATTCCAGCGCGATGCCGAGCGAGCGCTGAAAATCATAGGTGAATTTGAGCCGCCCGACATCATCGCGGGTCAAAGCGAGCATCAGCGTGCCCTCTTGCCGCAGGCCGACCGGCAGGCCGGTGGCGCGCTCCAGCTCGGCGGCGAAATCGGGCCACATCAACTGGCTTTCGCGGTTGAGCGCGTAGAGGGCCTCTTCTCCCGGCTCGGCTTCGAGGCCGGCCGCCAGCATCCCCGCGGCGGCCCAGCTCGCGCCGTGCCCGGCCGCCCCGCGCTCGAACAGATCGACGGCGCAGCCCGCCTGGGCGAGGCGCCAGCCGATGCCGAGGCCGATAACGCCGCCGCCGATGATAGCGATGTGTCGCGTCGGTGTGGGGATGGACTTGACGATGGCGGGCTCCCTTCGCTGGCATGACCCAGACAGGTTCCGTGGGTATGTTCTCAGCCGGCTACGCGCCGGCACCCCAGCCGTTTCGCCAATTTGGCCATAGCCCGCCGCCGCCGCAAGTCTTTTATGCGACCCGGCCGGACACGGGGACCATCACGCTTTCGCCAGCGACGCCAATTCACCGCAAGGCCACCGGTTCGGTGGACGTCGTCAGTGAATCGTCGTGCCGCCGCCTTGCGGCCGATGTTGGCCGGCGGCGTCCCGGACCGACAGGGCGGCGGCCGCGATCAGGGTTCCCGCCATCGCCAGGCCGGCATCCCACAGGCTTTGCGCCAGGCGGTCGAGTTCGTCGGCATTGCGTACTAGATTCTCGGATATATCGATCTTCAATGCTTTTACTCTTCAGCCTCTGTCGGCGTCGTTGCCGAAAGTTTACCCTGTTGATTAATATGGCGGGGCGGCGCGATCCAGGGTTGGTGTCGAGAACGCCAAAGGTGGGGGGATGACGGAACAATTTCAGCATCGGCTGGAAGCGGCGCTGCGACGGCGCCTCTTTCCGAACTCGCCGCTGCATCTAAAGCAGCTCGCAGGCGCGGTCGGCCGCTCAGAAAACACGGTGGCGCGCTGGTGGCGCGGCGAGACCCGCATCGCGGCGGCCGATGTGGATGGTCTCGCGGCGTTCTTCGCCCGCCGGGGCGATCGGAATTTCCTGGCGGAATTGTTTGACGATAGCCTGCCCGCGGCCAAGGCCGGTTCCGATTTCGAGGAGACGGTGCTGGCGCTGGTGCGCACCGCCTTCGCCCAATTATCGGATGACCCGGTGTGGCGGGATGCGCATCTGTGGTTCACCGCCGAGGGCATCGTGGCGGCGGCGACCGAGGGGCATGCCGATTACGCGGCGCGGGCGCTGCGGCTGCTGCCAGGTGCCGAGGACGGCGTCATTCGGGCGTTGCGCGATTTCGGCTGGATCGCGCTGACGGTGCGGCCGGGGGGCGGGCTGGTGCTGCGCCATGACGGGCGCAAGCTGGCGCCCCTCGCGGCGGAGCGGCTGGGCGAATGGCTGGCGCAGCGCGGCGACCGCGATTCGCCGGCGCGGCGCGCCATCCATCTCGAGGGCCGGTGGTTCGAGGTCATGCACGAAAATAACGCGCGGGCGATCGCGGCGATCAAAAGGCTTGCCGTCATCGCGATCCGCCCGCGTGAGCGCTGGACGGTTAAGCGATTATCGCTCGACGCGGTGGCCGACCCGCGCCTGAGCGCGCTGCTGCGCCTGCACGGCGCGGCGCCCGGCGACATCGTCCATGGCGCCGCCGAGCTCGGCGCCTTCACCACCAGCAGCGTCCTTCGGGTCGATGGCGGGGACGTGATTTCGCTGCACGCGCCGACCGCGTTCGGCCTCGACTATCACGCGATCGAGGGGCGTAACGTGCTGGCGCGTCCCGATACTGATTACGGGCTGATGATCCGGGAGCGCGTTTTGCTAACCTGGCGCGAGGGCCCGCTCTATCACGAACTCAGCGGGTCGATCGGCAACCGGTATGTGCGCTATCTCTGTCTCGGCCTACCCGAGGCCGGACCCGGAGGCCGAGTGCTGACCTCGTCGGTGCTGCTGGACGACCGGCCCGCCGTTACAGCAGACCCGCCTTCCGCGCCAGCTCCTTGAGCGGCGCCTCGGGCCGGGCGCCGTAATGCGAGATCGCCTCGGCGGCGGCGAGGCTGCCGAGCTTGCCAGAGGTGGCGAGGTCCTTGCCGTTGGTCAGACCATAGAGGAACCCGGCCGCGTATAGGTCGCCGGCGCCGGTCGAATCGAGCACGCGGTCCGGCGTCGCGGCGGCGATGCGGTGTTCGCGGTCGCGCGTCACGATCACCGAGCCTTGCTCGCTGCGGGTCAGCGCCGCGATCTCGGTCTGGCCGCGTACATGGTTCACCGCCATCTCGAAATCATTGACCTGATAGAGCGAGCAGATTTCCGATTCGTTGGCGAACAGGATATCGACATGGTTCGCCACCAGCTCGCGGAACTCGTCGCGATAGCGATCGACGCAGAACGGATCGGACAGCGACAGACTGACCTTGCGCCCGGCATCGTGGGCGATCTTCGCCGCCTTGCGGAACGCCTCCTTGGCGCGCGGCGGGTCGAAGAGATAGCCTTCGAGATAGGTCACTTGGGCGGCGGCGATCAGCGCCGGATCGATATCCTCCGGCCCCAATTCGACGCAGGCGCCGAGGTAGGTGTTCATGGTGCGCTGGGCGTCGGGCGTTACCAGGATGAGACAGCGCGCCGTGGCGGGGCCGCTGGTCAGGGGCGTCGTATCGAACCGCACGCCGAGCTTGCGCAGATCGTGCGCGAACACATCGCCCAGCTTGTCGTTGCGCACCTTGCCGATATAGGCGCCACTGCCTCCCAGCGACGCGATGCCGGCCATGGTATTGCCACACGAGCCACCCGACGCCTCGACGCCGCTGCCCATGGCGCGATAGAGCGCGTCGGCGCGCGCCTCGTCGATCAGCGCCATCGTGCCCTTATGGAGATCGTGCTTCGATAGGAATCGATCGTCACTCGGCACCAGCACGTCGACAATGGCATTGCCGATGCCGACGACATCGAGGGTTTGCGTCGCCATGTATTATTTTCCCGGCTCGTTCGATGGAAGTCGGCGGAGTATAAGGGGCTTTCCGCCCCGGGCAAGCCGCGTTCCGCCACCGATGCGTCCATGATCGCCGCCTTCTTTCTCGCGCTATCCGACCTCTTCGAGCCGAATCAGCGGCGCGTACTGCTGCTCAGCCTGGTGGGCGCGCTGGCGCTGTTGGTCGGGCTGTGGCTGGGCGCGACCCTATTATTGCAATTGGTTCATTTCACCGGCCTCGGCTGGGTCGATCGCGCGATCGGCGTGTTGGGCAGCGTCGGCGCGGTGTTCCTCGCCTGGATTCTTTTTCCGGCGATGAGCGCGATTCTCATGGGGTTCTTCCTCGAAAGCATCGCGCGCGCGGTGGAGCGGCGCCACTATCCCGGCCTGCCGATGCCGCGTCATCAATCGATCGGCGAGATTCTCGCCATATCCTTGCGGCTGGGGCTGCTCGCCATCGTCATCAACCTCATCGCGCTGCCATTTTATTTTTGGCCGGCGATAAATCTCTTGGTCTATTACGGACTCAATGGCTATCTTGTCGCCAAGGAATATTTCATCCTGATTGCGCTGCGCCGGCTCAATGTTGTGGCGGCAAACGCGATGTGGCGGCAGTACCGATTGCGGTTGGTGTTGTCGGGGGTGGTGATTGCCTTTCTGCTCACGCTGCCGGTGATCGATCTGGTGGCGCCGGTGTGGGCGGTGGCCCTGATGCTCCATCTGTTTCAGGGTCTGCGCGCCCGGCCGGCCGCCACCCTTGGATCACGATCGGGACCACGATCGGGATACGGCCAGACGTAAGCCGCAAGCATGACGAACGCGATCATCGAAACAGTAACATCGTGGCTGGCAAGCTTGATTGCCAAACTTGACGGGTGAGGACATGGCGATATTCAGCCGTACCAAGAAACCAGGCGATGACGGGGACAATTCGGTGCTGGACCAGGATTCGGAGCTCGACCTTCCGGTGAAGCCGGCCTCGCGCCCCAGCGGCGGCGGTGCCGTTCCGACACGGATCGCGGCGGTGCCGCCGGTCGGCCCGAGCGAAAAGACATCCGAACCGCGCAGCGCCAATGCGCGCACCGCCGCTGAAATCAAGGCAATGGAGGGTAAAGCCGTGGCTGACATGACGCGTCCATCGGACATGGCACGCAAGCTGGTCGAGGCGCCGCCGCCCGCCAAGGTGGAGCCGGAATTGCGGCGTCTGACGGTCGGCCGCGAGATTTCGCTGCAAGGCGACATCACCCATTGTGACCAGCTGGTGGTCGAGGGCAGCGTCACCGCCAACGTGACCTGCCAGGAAGTCGCGATCATGGAGAGCGGCGTGCTGAAGGGCGTCGTCGAGATTGGCCATGTCGAGGTGCGCGGCCTGTTCGAGGGCACGCTGAACGTCACCGGGCGGCTGTTGATCCGCTCCACCGGGCGGGTCGTTGGCAAGGTGCATTATGGCCAGATCGAGATCGAGATCGGCGGGCAGATTTCCGGCGAAATCGAAAGCCAGCCCACGGCGAAGGGCGCCGCCAAGAACGGCGCCGCCGTCGCGCCGGCCGGCATCCTGTAGCGCCGTCGCTCATCCCGCGATGGCGTGAGAGTGGACGATTGTTGAGGCGTTATCGCGGCATGACGAGGCATCGGACCAAGCTCCTGCTCCTGGGGGCGCTCTTGACGCTGGCCGGGTGCGATTCCGGGGTCAAGCTCGGGGCGGATTTCAATGCGCCCTTCGCCACCGAAGCGACGACGCCGGCCGCCGCTTCAGCCGCCGCCGATCCAAAGGCGGCGGCGCCCGCCGCGCCGGAGACCACCGCTGCCGTGCCGCCGCGCCTCACCAAGTTCCATAATATGAGCGCGCCCGAAGTCGAGGCGCTGGTCGGCGAGCCGGACTTTCGCCGGGTCGAGCCGCCGGCCGAACTGTGGCAATATCGCACCCCCCAATGCGTGGTCGATCTCTATCTCTATGGCCAGGGCGACGCGATGCATGTTGTGCATGAGGATGCACGCGGCCGCAACCCGGCCGCCACGGGCGATGCGTGCGGCGACGGCGCCCAGGTGCTGCGGAACCACCGCCCCGCCGGCTGATTGCTGGCTAGGTGTTTAGTCCCGGCATTTGATGGACCGGACTCAAATATTTCAATATATTACGTCCCCAAATAATACGTCTTCACCAGCGTGCTGTTGCGCAGCTCGTCCGGGGTGCGGCCCTCGAACGCGATTTGGCCGTGGACCAGGACGTAGCCGCGATCGGCGATGCGCACCGCCTGGTGAAAATTCTGTTCGGCCATCAGCACCGAGAGGTGATAGCGCTGCTTCACCAGGGCGATGGTGTCGATCATGCGGCTAACCAGGATCGGCGCGAGGCCGACCGACGGCTCGTCGATCAACAGGATGCGCGGCGCCGACATCAGCGCGCGGGCCAGCGCCAGCATCTGCTGTTCGCCGCCGCTCATGCTGCCGGCGAACTGGCGGTGGCGCTGCTTCAAGGCCGGAAAGGCGTCGTAGCAATCGGCCATGCGGTCCGTCCGCTGGGCGCGCGCGGCGCGGCGATAGGCGCCCAGCAGCAGATTTTCCTCGACCGTCAGCTTGGGGAAGAGCCGCCGGCCTTCGGGCACCAGCGCCATGCCGAGATCGGCGATCGCCTCGGTGCGGCGTCCCGTCAACAGGGTGCGCTGCCCGTCCTCTTCGAGATAGATCGCGCCGGCGCGCGCCCGCACCAGTCCCATGATCGCGCCGATCAGCGTGCTCTTCCCGTTGCCGCTGGTGCCGAGCAGCGCCACCGTCTCGCCCGGCTCGAGGCGCAGCGAGACATTCTCGAGGACACGCACCGCGCCATAGCCGGCGCTCAACCCGTCGACGATCAGCCTAGGCGCCGAGATAGGCACGCTCGACCTCCGCATCGCGCAGGATCGCCTCGGGCGGGCCGTCGGCGATCTTGCGGCCAGCGTCGAGCACGATGATGCGCTGAGAGAAGCGCATCACCGCGCGCATGATGTGCTCGATCATCAAAATGGTGATGCCGTCTTCGTTGAGCTGAAGCAGCAGCACCAGCATCTCGTCGATTTCGGCATGCGACAGGCCGGCCATCGCTTCGTCGCAAATGACCAGGCGCGGTTGCGCCGCCAGCGCCCGCGCCAGCTCCAGCTTGCGCAGCTCGATCTGGGTCAGCGCGCCGGGGAGGGAATCGGCCTTGGCGCCGAGGCCGAGCCGGTCGAGCAGGGCGCGCGGATCGGGGGCATCGCCACGCGCGGCATAGTCGCGCGGAATGGCGAGATTCTGCGCCAGGGTCATGGTGCGGAACGGGCGGGGCAATTGAAAGCTGCGCGCGATGCCGGCGCGCGCGCGGCGATGGGCCGGCAGATGAGTCACGTCATCGCCCGCGAAGAAGATGCGGCCGCTTTCCGGGCGCAGCAGGCCGGAGATGCAATTGGTCAGCGTGCTCTTGCCGGCGCCGTTCGGCCCGATCACGCCCAGCCGTTCGCCCTCGCGCACCTCGATCGATACATCGTTCAACGCGACGAAGCCGCCGAAGCGCTTGGTTATATGCTCGACGCGGAGCAAGGGTTCGCTCATGCGCCCCTCCGGATCAGCTTGCGCACCAGCCCGACGATGCCGTCGGGCGCGAAGATCACGAAGCCGATCAGCAGCAACCCGACGATCAGCAGATTCCAGATCGACGAGATCGTCACCGTCGCGATCTGCTGGGCGCCGCCCAGCAGCACCGCGCCGAGGATCGGCCCGATCCAGCTCGTGGTGCCGCCGATCATCGGCATCGCGATGGCGTTGACGGCGATCGCGAGGCTGAACGCCGATCCTGGCTCCAGATGGCTGACATAATAGGGAAAGGGCGCGCCCGCGACACCCATCAGCGCGCCCGACAGCGTCGCCGCGAACAGCTTCAGCCGCAGCGTCGGCACCCCAGCGCTTTCGGCGGCCTGTTCATCGTCGCGAATGGCGGCGAGGCCGCGACCCAGCCGCGAATGCTGGATGAACCGCGCCAGCACCGCCGCGCCGACCGCCAGCACCAACATGGCGAAGAACAGCGCGCGCGCGTAATTGACGAAGCCCGCGACATGGCGCGGATGCAGCACATAGATGCCGCGCGAGCCGCCGACATAATCCCAATTGTTGACGATGGTCTCCAGCACCACGGCCAGCGCCAGCGTCGCGATGGCGAAGTAAATCCCCTTCACTCGCAAGGTCAGATAGCCGGCGATCAGGCCGATCGCGCCGGCGACCAGGCCGCCGCCCACGATCATCACCGGCAACGGCGCGCCCAGCCATTCATGGAGAATCGCCGCTGTGTAGGCGCCGGCGGCATAAAACCCCGCCGAGCCGAAATTCACATAGCCGGCATAGCCGCCGAGGATGTTCCACGCCGTCGCGATCACGACATATTGCAGGACGATGTACGCGGCATAGAAATAATAATCATTGGCGACATACGCGGTCGCGCCATAGCCGGCGATCAGGATCGCGACGGAAGCCGCGACGAAAGCGAGGCTGCCCCGGCGCAATTATCGGCCCAACAAACCGGCGGGCCGCACCACCAGCGTGATCAGCAGCGCGCCGAACGCGACGGCGGGCGCCCAGGACGGGCCATAGAAGGTCGCGGTGATGCTCTCGGCGATGCCGAGCGCCATCGCCGCCAGCAGCGTGCCCATGATACTGCCGAGCCCGCCCAGCACCGCGATGGCGAAGACCCGGCCGATATAGTCGCGGCCCATCGACGGCTCGACCGGCGCGATGGTCACCAGCAGCGCGCCGCCGATGCTGGCGGTGGCGATCGCGAGGCCGAAGGCGATCTCCTTCACCCGCACCGGGTCGGCCGCCATCAGCCGCAGCGCCACCGCATCCTGCGACACCGCCTTGATGGCGCGGCCGAGAAAGGTGCGGGCGAGGAGAAGCTGCAAGGCGGCGAACATCGCCAGCGACACCAGGAACGGCAGCAGCATTCGCAGCGGCACGGCGACGGGCCCATAGCCGACCATGGTTTCGAGATAGGGCAAATTGACGCCGCGATAATCGACTCCGAACAGCAGGATCAGCGCGACCTCGGTCAGGAACAGCACGCCGAAGAAAAAGGCGAGGCCGCGCAGCCCGGCATCGCCGCGCCGCTCGAAGCTGACATGATAGACGCGGAAGATCGCCGCGCCCGCGACGAAGAACACCGGCGCGGCCAGCACTCCCGCCACCATCGGATCGATGCCCCATTGCGCGTTGAGGAACCAGGCGGCGAAGGCGCCGAGCATGATGAAGCCGGGATGCGCGATGTTGACGATGTCGAGAAAGCCGAACGCGATCGACAGGCCAAGCGTGACGGCGGCATAGAAGCCGCCGAGCAGCAGCCCGGTCACGATCGCGTTCAACAGCAGGTCGGCCATGGGGCGACTTATTTCAGGCGGTAATAGCGCACGAACAAGAGATGCGGATGCCGCTCCGCGATGCCGAAAAAGACGAAGCGCGACAGCCAGTCATAGCGTCCGACCGGCGCCTCGAACACGGTATAGGTGCGGAAATAATACTCGTTGGGATCGACGATCTCGGCATTGGCGGCGACCCGCGCCATCACCTCGGCCGGGCCATAGCGATAGCCGGTATTGCGCACATTGATGAAGACCCCGTCATCGGTCTCGAAGGTATAGCGCGCATCGATGGTGCCGATGCCGTCGGGCCGCACCAGCGGCCATTCGGTGCCGCCCGGCACCACGCGGCCCTTCAGCCCGTTCGGTCCCTCGAAATCGCCGCCGGTGACCGTGATCATCAGGCGCTGGCCGGTGCCGCCGAGATCGCCCAGCACCATGCGCGGCGCGGTCAGGACGCGCGTCTGCATGACATACTCGAATTGCGGCAGCATCTCTTGCAGCTTCTTGGGCTGCAAATTGGGGTCGAGCGTTTCGCCGGCCATGGTTCCTCCCGGTTCCGTCTTATAGCGAATCAGAATTCGTCGGTCGCGTCGAATATGCGCGCGAAGCGGACCTGCCGCCCGAACCGCGCCGGATGGCCGCGCCGCCGCGCCACCAGATAGCACAGGCGCGCATGGCGCCACACCGCGAGATCGGTGCGGCTGTTGCCGACATAGTCGAAGGCGCCGAAGCGCGCGGCGAGTGCCGCCGCCTTGCGCGGTCCGGTCAGGCTGATGGCGCCGTCGCTCGCCAGGATGTCGTCGAAGAGGCCGAGATGCCGCGCCACCGCGGCAACCACGCGGCGGTCGGCGCCCGAGGCGATGACGAGGGTGCGGCCGCGATCCTGTTCCGCGCGCAGCCACGCCAGCAGGCCCTGATGATAGACTAGGCTGGCCGGGTCGAACCGGGTGCGCCGTGCGATCTGGTCCTTGAGATGGCCGCGCCCGCGCAGGCTCCACAGCGCCAGCGGTGGCACCAGCCAGGGCCGGCTCAGCGCCAGCCGGCAACCGGCGCGAATCATGGTGTCGCCGCGCGCCAGCGTGCCGTCGAGATCGACACAGAGAACCGGCTCGGGCGTATCCTCGACCATGCCGGCGCGCGATCGCTACTCGCCGAAATCGGCGAGTTCCGTGTCGCGGGCCCGGTGGTGCGGCGCCAGATCCTGCCAGCGCGCGCCGGGCGCCAGATCGGTATCGGGGACGCCGGCGATGCGCGCCATCGCCGGCAGGCGTGGCGGCTCCGTCCCGGCCGCCATGTCGCGCGCCATCGTCATCAGCAGGCGGCGCGTATACATCACCGCGGCGTCGGCGGGCACCAGATGCTCGCGGGTGCGGTCGAAGATCGGCCCCATCGACAGCGACACCGCGGCGTCTTCCTGTTCCAGCCCGCCGAAGCCGCCCCAGCGCTCCTTCATGGTCGTGCGATCCTGGCCGAAGCGGTTCTCCCAATTGCCGCGCCACTTGAAGTCGCGTTCGGAATAGAGGTTCGGGTCGCCGATCCCGCTGAGCGAGCGGTGATGCGTGCGCTCGTACGGAACCGCCCCATGCACGATGATGTAGGTGGAGGTGTGCTCGTCGTCGAGCGGCACTTCGAACAGCGTCGCGACCCGCGCCTGGGCGGGAATGACCCGCGTCGATGGCAGGACGAAGGGCACGATCCGCACGCTCGGCACGCCGTTCGGTCCCGTGCGGATGGCGGCGTAGTGGAAGCCGAAATCGGTGGTCTCGATCGCCAGCGTCGGGGCGTTGTCGTCAACCGCGAGCGCGCCTGGGTTCAGCGCGTCGGTATTGCGCGTCACGTTGTTGGTATGCCATCCGGGCCGGGCCTGGTCGGAATGCAGAATGCCGACATGCGAGCTGTCCATGCCGCCTTCGAGCAACTGAAGATAGTTGCAGTTGAGGTCGATGCGCTCGATGTTGCGATGCGTCGCCGGTGCCGCCATGAAGCCGAAATCAGGCAGCGATGGTATCGTCGCGCGCGGTCCGAAATACCCCCAGATCAGGCCGCCGCGTTCCTCGACCGGATAAACGGGGGCGCGAAATTTTGTCCGATAGTCCGGGTTCGGATAGTTCGGCGAATCGAGCAGCCGCCCCTCCACATCGAATTTCCAGCCATGATAGATGCAGCGGATGCCGCCTTGCTCGACCCGCCCCAGCGCCAGCGACGCGCCGCGATGCGGACATTGCTCGTCGAGCAGGCCCAGCCGGCCCTCGGTATCGCGGAACAGCACATAACTCTCGCCGCAAAAGCGCACCCGCGCCGGATCGCTGTCCGGACGATCGACCTGGCTGGCGAGTGCGATCGGCGTCCAATAACGGCGGAATACTTGGCCCATCGGCGTCTCCGGTCCGACCCGGGTCAACAGCTCGTTTTCGTCTTTCCGCATCGTGTCCGCTCCCGATTATTGCCCTGCGCGATTCCGACCCGAAGAATAGTCGGGCCGCGCCGGGTTTGCCTCATATTTTGCGGCTCATGCGTCCTCCTTCTCGCCCCGCGCCACGATGCGGATGAAATCGTCGGGCAGTGGCCGTTGCAGGCGCAGCGCCCGCTCCGTCGGCGCGGTCAGCCACCAATCGATCGCGTCGGGCGAGATCAGGATCACCGGCATCGCCTTGGCGTGAACCGGCGCGACGGTGGCGTTGGGCGTCGTGGTCAGAAAGGCGAACAGATCATGCGTGCCGGTCGTAGGGTCGGCCTTGGTGCCGCGCGTGCCTTGCCAGCGGCACCACAGGCCGGCGAAGCAAAAAAGCGGGCGTCTCTCGTCCCGCGCGAACCAGGTCCAGATCTTCTTGCCGGTGACGGGATCGGGCCGGTCGGTCGGCTCGCAAAAGCTGGTGGCGGGCACGACGCAGCGCTGCGGCGGCGCCAGCCATTCGCGCCAGTGCGGCGACGCCGGATTGCGGATATTGGTGACGCCGCGATCGATCCCGCCCGTCCGATAGGCGGCCGGCGTCGGCATGCCCCAGCGCATCGTCACCAACTCGCGCGTGCCATCCGCGCCGATGCGCGCCACCGGCGCTTCCTGGTCGGGAAAGATGCTCGGCATCAGCGGCAGATTGCCCAGCCGATCGCGCACCGCCCCCGTCAGGCCGCGCAGCTCCGCCTGGCTGGACTTCAGACTGTAGAGATTGCACATGTCAGATTGCACATTTCCGCATCCTTGAGCCCACGTCTGCCTCCTTGAACCGGCGCCGCGCAACGGCGATGTTGTGTACGCGATCCTTCCGTCGCGCGGAGATGTTATTCCATGCTGCCGATCTCGATACTCGATCTCGCCCCGGTGGTGGAGGGCGCGACGCCCGCCGACGCGCTGCGCCGCTCGCTCGATCTGGCGCGGCACGCCGACCAGTGGGGCTATAACCGGTTCTGGGTGGCGGAACATCACAATATGAGCGGCATCGCCTCGGCCGCGACCTCGGTGGTAATCGGCTATATCGCCGGCGGCACCCCGCGCATCCGCGTCGGCGCGGGCGGTATCATGCTGCCGAACCATTCGCCCTTGGTGATCGCCGAGCAGTTCGGCACGCTCGAAACGCTCTATCCCGGCCGCATCGATCTGGGTCTCGGCCGCGCGCCGGGCACCGATCAGCGTACCTGGCAGGCCATGCGCCGTGACCCCAGCGCCTCCGAGCGTTTCCCCCAGGACGTGCTGGAGCTGCAAGTGCTGCTCGGCCCGTCCCAACCCGGACAGGCCTATCATGCGACGCCGGGCACCGACACCAACGTGCCGCTGTGGATTCTGGGGTCGAGTCTCTTCGGCGCCCAGCTCGCGGCGATGCTGGGGCTGCCTTACGCCTTCGCCTCGCATTTCGCGCCCGACGCGCTGATGCCGGCGCTGGAGGTTTATCGCGCGCGCTTCCAGCCGTCGGAGCGGTGGCCGCGCCCTTACGCGATGGTCGGATGCGGCGTGATCGCGGCGCCGACCGACGCGGAAGCGCGCCATCTCTTCACCTCGGTGCAACAGCGCATCATCGGCATGGTTCGCGGCGCGCGCGGCCTGACGCAGCCGCCGGTCGACGATATCGATCGCCTTTGGACGCAGCCGGAGAAGGCGCACGCCGAACGCATGCTGGCCTGCTCGTTCGTCGGCTCGGCCGAGACGGTCCGGCGCGGCCTCCAGGAATTTGTCGCGCGGACCGGCGCCGACGAACTCATGGTCACATGCGGGGTCTACGACCATGACGCCAAGCTGCGCTCTTACGAAATGCTGGCGACGCAGATCGCGCCGTCGCTCGTCAAGGAACCGACGTTCGCCTAGAGTGCGATCCGCCCCGACGGAAGCACTCTTGCTTCCGTCCGGCCGGAGAAATCGCACTCTAATCATTAAATCAGAGGCGGATTCACGCCTGATGGAATCGCGAACGCGATTCCATCAAAGGCGATCCGGCTCTGAGGAGCGGTCTCACATTTTTTTATCGATCAGCCCCGCCACGAGATCGATGATGTCGAAAATCTTGAATGGCTTGCGGATGAAAAGCGCGTAGCCGGAGCAGCGCTCGGCCACCGCGGCCTCCGGCAGCGAACTCATCACGGCGATGGGAACGTCCTTGAGCACGGCATCCGTCGCCAGCGCCTTGATCAGGGCCGCGCCATCCATGGTCGGCATCATGAAATCGGTGAGGATCAGGTCGGGGCGCTCCTCGCCGGCGCGTTCCAGCGCTTGGCGGCCATTGCTGGCGACGAGCACGCGATAACCCTCGTCCTCAAGCACGTCCTTGAGGAAATTGGCGATCCCGAACTCGTCCTCCACGATCAGCACGAGGGGCATGCTCAGATCTTCGGCAATGTTCCGTCGGCGGGTGCGGTGCCGAAGGACAAGCTCGACAGGATTGTCTCGGCGCTTTCCGGGTTGTCGTGAATCTCGACCCCCCGGCTGGTGATGGCGAACTGGTGAACCGACGGATTGAAGTCGCTGTCTCTGACCTTGACGATCGAGATCAGGCGGTAGAGCCGCGTGCGCAGCTCGACATAGCGAAGCAGGAGCATGTTGTCCGCGAGACTCGCCAGATCGTCCATGGGCACATGGATGGCCAGCCCCAATATGTCGGGAATTTCCAGCGAGTAGCAGGCGGTGACGCCGAGCACGCGCAACTCGTTGGAGAGCGCCGTGAAGAACAGGCCCATGCGGGAGGGATCGATGGCGACGTTCTTGAAGCCAGTGAGGCCGTCGATGAACAGCCGCTTGACCTTGCGCCGGTGAATGATCTCCAGCAGGCGCCCGCCATAGGCATCGAGCATGTCGCCCGTGGGCGCTTGCCAGAGCAGTTCGACGATGCCGCTATCCAAGAGCGCCGGCAACCCCGGGGATATGGCGTTGGCCTTCGCCTTGAGGCGATTGGCGGATTCGTGAAAGCCGAACATCAAGCCCGGTTCCGCTTCCGACGAGCGCGACAGGAATTGCAGGCCCAGCGTGGTCTTGCCGATGCCCGACGGGCCCATCATCATGGTGGTCGAGCCGACCGGAACACCGCCGCCGAGCAAGGTATCGAGCCGGCCATTGCCGCTCGAAATGCGCCCGAACACACGCTCGTCCGCGCGGCTCGGTTCGGCGAGCAGCGCCTCGATCCGCGGATGGACGGCAACACCGTCCCCCGTAATCTCGTAGGAGTGCGCGCCCCGGAGGAAGCCGCTGCCCCGGAACTTGCGCACCTCCAGGCTGCTTTCGGTACGCGAGCCGCTGAAATGGTCGCTCAGCTTGATGAGACCGTCGACCATGGTCTGCTCGGGCGACATCGTATCGCCGGCGCTCGTGGTCAGGAACATCGTGCAGTCGGTGGCCAGCGCGACTTCCTGGAGATCGTGCACGAATTCCTTGAAGGCGAGGTCGCTATCGGACGAGGTCTGCACCGTGATGAGGCCATCGATGACCAGCATGGTGCTGCGGCGGTGCTGAATTTCGCGACGGAGCAGGTCGATCAGCCCCTTGAGGCCGCCCTCGCGCAGTTCGCGGAAGGCGCTGAGATAAGTCATCTGATCCGGAATGCGGGCTTCGTCGAAGAAGGACATTTCGCGCAGATTGCCGATCATGCGGGCATGGTTTTCGGCAAGCAGCGTGACGAACAGGCCACGGCCGCCGCCAATGGCATGGTGGAAGCAGATCTGGTTGGTAAGAATGGTCTTGCCCGCGCCGGGAGGTCCCTGGATGATATACATGCCGCCCTGGAAAAACCCCCCGCGCAGGATCGTATCGAGTCCCGCGATGCCGCTCGGTACTCGTTTGAATCCCGTCTCTCCTTCCAACGACGCTGTGCTCATAAGTGTTCCTTCGAAGATTGCAACGGCAGCATCGCACGGAAAATCGACCCCGCCCCAGGTGAGCTCGTTACCTCTATTTCGCCGCCCATGGCCTCGATGAACTGCCTCACGATCCACAGGCCGACACCGAAGCCGCCGGTGCGCTCGTCCGCCCGCACCGCGCGCTCGAACCGTTCGAAAATCCGCGCCTGGTCGGCGGGCGAGATGCCGGCCCCGCCATCCTGGACCCGGATGAAGGCGATGCCGCGCCGCGGATCGGCGCCGACAGTGACCAGAACCGGCGTTCCGGCTCCGTACTTAATGGCGTTCGATACCAGATTCTCGAGAATTTCCTCAAGCGCGAGGCGGTCGCCAAGGACAATGAGGCTGTCGCCGGGAAGCTCCATCGTCAATTCGCAACCGGCATGCGCGGCAACCAGGCGAAAGCCGTCGGCGACCTCGCGCGCGATTCCGCACAGATCGACCGGCCCCCGGTCGAACTGCAACTTGCCGCTCGTGAGCCGCGAGACATCGAGGAGCATGGTCGCGCGCTTGACATATTGGCCGATCAGCCCCTCGATCTGCGCCAGGTCATGCTCCGCCTTCTCCTGGGGAAAGGCGCTGTTGTTGGCCATCATTCGGCGCAACAATTGCACCCGGCCCAGAAGCGGCGTCATCGGATTGCGCAATTCATGGCCGGCGACCGCCAGAAGCGCATCGCGCGCCGCGACCGCCTCCCGCAAATGTTCATTCTCCTGGGCCAATTCGTCCAGGCGGCGGCACAGCTCATCGTGCTGAATCGCATCGGCGCCCCGTTCCGTCGACGAGTGTGTCCGCGCCAAAGCCAAGCTTGGTGGCGCCGAGGGCGCGGCAACGTATGTGGGGGCGTCTGGCTCAGCCACTCATGTCACACGAAGCGATTTCCATCCCGTATAGCACATCTGTCGGCGCTTCGCGCACGGTCCACTGGCGGTGAAGCCGCCATGGCAGCCAATCGCGTTTGGCCGGCCAAAATCGGCTCATATCGGTTTCGGGTCAATGACCGGCATCCGCGCGCCCTCGATGGCTGGTTTTGGAATTCCTTGGCGCAAGACGAACCGGTAGTATCGGCAAGCGATGCCTTGCCGCCATGGAAAGAACGATAAATGCATATCGAATTCGGCGCCGTCGATCATCTCGACCAACAATCGGACCGGCCGGTCCATGAGACATTCGATGCCCGGCTGAAGCTGATCGAGGCCTATGACCAGGCGGGTTTCTACGCCTACCACCTGACCGAGCATCATTTCACGCCGCTCGGCATGTCGCCGTCGCCCAACGTGTTCCTGGCGGCGGCCTCACGCGTCACCACCCGGTTGCGGCTCGCGACGCTGGTCTATGTCATGACCGCGTACCACCCGCTGCGGCTCGCGGAAGAGATCTGCATGCTCGACCAGCTCAGCCACGGGCGCCTCGAAATCGGCACCGGGCGTGGCATCTCGCCGTTCGAGATCGGCTATTTCGGCGTCGACCATCTGGTTAGCCGCGCCGTCTATCGCGAGGCGTGGGACATTGTCAGCCAGGCGCTGACCGGCGACACCGTCAATTTCGAGGGCAAATATTTCCAGTGCCACGACGTGCCGTTCGTGATGAAACCGGTGCAGCGGCCGATGCCGCCCTTGTGGCTGGCGCCCGGCAATGCCGAGGGCGTCGCCGCCGCGGCGCGCGCCAATATCTCCTGCGCCTTCAATCGGCCGGCCGAGATCACCAAGCCGTGGACCGACCTCTATAAGAAGGTCTGGACCGAGACCCATGGCGACAGCGGCAAGCCCATGCCGAAACTGGCGGTCGGCGCGCATCTTTATCTCGACGCCAATGGCGAGCGTGCGAAGGCCCGCGCCCAGTTCGGCTATGAGGGCTGGTACAAGAGCTTCGTCCATTTGTGGCGGAAATTCGTGCCGATGGTGCCGACCCAGGACGTGCCGGGTGTCGGGCGTCAGCGCCTCCTGATGGCCGGCACGCCGGCGACGGTGCGCGAGCAGATCGAGAAGCTGGTCGGCGATTGCGGCTGCAATTATTTTCTGGCGCGCTTCGCCTATGGCGATCTGCCGTATGAGGAAAGCGCCGCCTCGCTCGGCCTGTTCGTCGATGCGGTGATGCCGCATTTCACCGATCGCGCGGCGCGGCGGGCGGGCTGATGCGGCTCGCGCGCTTCGACGATAACCGGCTCGGCCTCGTCGACGGCGACAGCGTGCGCGATGTCAGCGCGGTGCTGGCGGACCTGCCGGCATTGCGCTGGCCGGTGCCGCTGGGCGACCAATTGATCGCGGCGCTGCCGGCGATGCGGGAAAAAATTCAAGGCACGGCGGGGCCGGCCAAGCCGCTGACGTCGGTGAAACTGCTGAGCCCGGTGGCGAACCCTTCCAAGATCATCGGCGCGCCGATCAACTACGCCGATCATGTCGCGGAGTCGAAACAGGATCAGGCCATCGCCTATGGCCGCAAGCTCAACCATATCGGCGAATTCGGCCTGTTTCAAAAGGCGACCAGCTCGCTGGTCGGGGCGGGCGAAGGCGTGGCGCTGCGCTTTGTCGAAAAACGCAACGATCATGAGATGGAATTGGCGGTGGTGATCGGCCGCGCCGGTACGCGCATTCCCGAGGCGCGGGCGCTCGATCATGTCGCGGGCTATTGCATCGGCCTCGATATGACGGTACGCGGGCCGGAAGTGCCGACCTTTCGCAAATCCATCGATAGCTATTGCGTGCTCGGTCCCGCCTTGGTGATGGCGGACGAAATCGCCGACCCGAACGATCTCGATTTCTGGCTCAGCCTCAATGGCGAGATGCGCCAGAAATCCAACACCCGATATCTCGTCTATAACGTCCAGAAGCTGATTTCCTGGGCGTCCGACTATTACACGCTTTATCCCGGCGACGTGATCATGACCGGCACGCCGCAAGGCGTCGGCCCGGTCGCCCCGGGCGATGTGATGGATTGTGAAATATCCGGCATCGGACGGATGCAGGTGAGGGTGCGCGCCGCCTAAAAACAAAAAGGCCGCCCAGTGGCGGCCTTTTTACCGATCGGCGCGGAGGCGCCTTACTTCTTGACGGCGAAGGTCTTCAATTCCTCGAAACCCTCGGTGAAGCGGCGGTTGAGCACGCCGAACGCCTGTTCGTTGGTCTTGGCGATCAGCTCGGCCAGTTCACGCGTCGCCGATAGCGCCTTTTCATAGGACGCCTTGGCCAGCTCGGCGTTCTTGGCGATCTTCTCCTCGGGGGCGCCCGGGGCGGTCAAATCGCGCAGCGCCGTCGAGGCTTCCTCGATCGCCGCGCTGACGATCTCGACCTGGCGCTTGGCCAGCGCCTGGATGCCCTCGACCGCGAATTGATTGGCCTGGGTGAAGGCTTCGAGATTCTTGCGCTGAGCGGCGAGAATGCTGTCGACATCGAAGCCGGGAAAGGAAAAGCCGGCAAACGCCTTGCCGACGTCCAAATCGAAATAGCTCTTACCGTTGTTCATGATCGTTCCTTAGGTTTCCTGGGGGCGGTTTGCCGGTATCTGGTGTGTGCTGTTTATGCTGCACTGCACAATAACCGGAATATGGAGGAACCAAGGACTTCGGTCAAGGGCCGCGCCAAAAATATTGCAGCGCGATAACGATACTAGGCGGCGGTGCCCTCGGCGGCGGCGCTGAACGCCCTGGCCTTCAGACGGCGATCCAGCGCCGCCATGGTCTTCGCAAGATCGTCGCTGTCATCGTCGAGAAAGGTCCGGAATACAGCAGCATAGGTCCCGGTCAGCGCCAGGCAGCGGGCGTGGCCGCGCCAGCCGGCGGCGGAAATACCGGCGGCCTCCAGCATCCACGCCATGGCATTGAGGGTGGTGGGCACCCCCAGAATGGCGGCCGGATCGCCGATGCTGCCCCGGAGAATCGCCTTGATCGCCGCGCGATGGGGCCGCAGCGTGTCAAAACGCCGCATGAACAGCTCGAACAGCCGCTCGCGCGGGGAGCCTTCGGGCTCGGCGCCGGCGAGGACGGTTTCATTGATATGGCGGGTCACGCCGGCCAGGAGGCATGCCTTGTTGCGATAGACAGCATAGGCCTCGCCCAGCGACAGGCCGGCCTCGCGCGCGATCTCGCCCATCCCGACATCGCGCCAGCCCTTGGTCGCCGCCAGCTCCAGCGCGGCCGCGATCAGGCGCGTCTTGGGGTCTTGGGTGCGGACGGGCGGGGCGGGGGGCGATGGTTCGGCCGATTTTCGCGCGCGTGGCATGGCTGCTCCTTGCTGGTCGCTCCCGTCGAAAATAGGAACTTTCCCGCCGCCGCGCCAGGGCCGCTGCTTTCGTGCCGCCAAGGTGCGTGCTAGCGTCCCGCGAACAAATCCGAGGGACGCCATGACTTCGCCCGCGAGCAACAACGCCGCCTTTCCCAGCGCCGATCAAGCCGGCGAGGGCCGCAACGAACCCAATGCCGCCGACCGGCTGCTCAACGCGCTGCACCAGCACGGCATCGATTATTTCTTCGCCAATGCGGGCACCGATTTCGCCTCGATCATCGAGGGCTTCGCCCGCGCGTTCGAGACCGGCGCCCCGGTGCCGAAGCCGATGGCGGTGCCGCACGAAAATGCGGCGGTCGCGATGGCCCATGGCTATTACATGATCACCGGCCGGCCGCAGGCGGTGATGGTCCATACCAGCGTCGGCACCGCCAACACGATCAATGCCCTGATCGATGCCGCTCGCGACAATGTCCCATTGATCCTGATGGCGGGGCGCACGCCGCTGACTGAGCACAATATCCCCGGCGCGCGCAGCGCCTATATCCACTGGGCGCAGGAAATGTTCGACCAGGCCGGCATGCTGCGCGAAGTGGTGAAATGGGATTACGAGCTGCGTCTGCCCGAGCAGGTCGAGGAAGTGGTCGCGCGCGCCTATGAGATCGCGATGACCGAGCCGCGCGGCCCGGTTTACCTGTCGCTGCCGCGCGAGGTGCTGGCCGCGGCGGCGGCGCAGATCGCGGCCTCGCCGCCGCGCGCGGTGCCGGCGGCGCCCCATCCCAATCCCGCGTCGGTCGCCATGCTGGCCGACTGGCTCCAGCAGGCCGAGCATCCGCTGATCATCACCACGGCCGCCGGCCGCCATCCCGCCACGGTCGAGATTCTCGGCCGCTTCGCCGAGCGCTTCGCCGTGCCGGTGGTGAACAGCGTGCCGCGCTATGTCAATCTGCCCCATTCGCACCCGATGAATTTGGGGACTCAGGTCATGCCCCTGCTCGAGCAGGCGGATCTGGTGATCGTGCTTGACGCCGAAGTGCCCTGGGTCCCGGCGCGCGAGCAGCCGGCGCCTGGCGCGCGAATTGTCCAGATCGGCGTCGACCCCAGCTTCGCGCGCTATCCGATCCGCAGCTTTCCGTGCGATCTGTCGATCATGGCGGAGCCTGGCGCGGCGTTGGAGGCGATCGAGGCCGAACTGGCGCCGCGCCTTCCCGTCGATGACAAACGCCTTGCCGCCCGGCGCCGCCAATTGACCGAGCGGTCGGCCGCGCTACGGCAGCGCTGGACCGAGGAATCGTCGAAGGCTGGGAAGGCCGGGACCATCGACTATGTCTGGTTCACCCGCTGCATCGCCGAGGCGGCGGGTCCCGACGCCATCATCGTCAACGAATATCCATTTCGTCTGGAACATGGAAAGCGCGAAAAGCCGGGTACCTTCTTCGCCGTCAGCCCGGCGGGCGGGCTGGGCTGGGGGTTCGGCGCGGCGATCGGCGCCAAGCTCGCGGTGAAGGACCGGCTGGTGATCGCGACCCTGGGCGACGGCTCCTATATGTTCGCCAACCCCACCGCCTGTCATTGGACGGCGCACGCGCAGAACCTGCCGGTGCTGACGGTGATCTACAATAATTCGATCTGGAACGCGGTGAAGATGTCGACGCTGGGCATTTACGGCTCGGGTGCCGCGGCGCGCGCCCAGGGCAAGATTCTCGCCGACCTCTCGCCCAGCCCGCAATTCGAGAAGCTGGTCGAGGCGTCGGGCGGCGTCGGCTTCCGCGTCGATGCCGCCGCCGATCTGCCCGGCGTGCTGAAACGCGCGATCGAGGTGGTAACCAAGGAAAAGCGCCAGGCGCTGGTCAACGTCATCGCCGGCAACGCACCGCGTGACCCGCCGCCGCGTAAATGATTTGACGCATGACGTAACAGATAATATTCTATTGTCTGACATCGATAGCGGGCCGATAACGGATGATCCGGTCATTCCGAGACCGAGATACCCTTGCTTTTTATGAAGGGAAGCGGGTTCGGAGATTTGACGGGTTTCGCGATCAGGCAACGAGGCGCCTGCAAATGCTGGACGATGCGACGGCGCTTCGCGATCTTGCTGGCGTTCCCGGCAACCGCGTCGAAGCCTTAAGCGGTAATCGACGCGATCAGTTCAGCATTCGGATCAATGCCCAGTGGCGCGTGTGCTTCCGCTGGGGTTCCGACGGTCCCTATGACGTCGAGATCGTCGACTATCATTGAGGAGTTGGATGCGGTGGCAAAAAACGGCATGAATCCCATCAGCCCCGGGGAAATCCTTCGGCGGGATGTATTGGAAGAGCTGGAGATTTCGGCGAATGCGTTGGCGCGCGCGCTGGACGTTCCGGCAAACCGCATCACCGCGATTCTCAATGGCACACGCGCGGTAACGGCGGATACGGCGCTGCGCCTAGGCCGCTATCTCGGTACGACGCCGCAATTCTGGCTGAACTTGCAGTCCTCCTATGAATTGCGCAAAGCCGAGTTGGCGGTCGGATCGAGCATCAGCCGCACTGTCAAACCACGCGCGGCATAACCCGCCTATCGCAAATAGGCGGTGAAGTCGTTGCGGATTTCGTGGTCGAGGGTCGGCGCCAGCTGCTCGATGAGCTGCATCGTCAGATCGTACATCATGCCGTCGCGCTGGACCGGCGCGGTACTGCGCAGCACGGTCTGAAAGCGGGTCGCGATACCGCGCACGGTGGCGACGGCATGACCGCTCGGGTCGAGAATATCGAGCCGCACTTCGGCGATGGCGTCATAGCGCTGTGATTGCTGGTCGGTGGCGGCGGCGGCAAGCGAGCTGTCATTCTGCGCGAGCTTCGTTTCGGTGATGTGCGCGCGCTGGATGGTGACGCGCAGGCGGTTGGGGCCGCCGGTCGCGACCAGCCGGTCGCGCACCCAGGCGCGGATCGCGCGCGCAGGCGCCAGCGGCACCAGATGCTCGACCCGCGGCGGCGCCAGCGTCGGCGGATCGCGATTGACGATCTCGATCTCGCCGACCGCCAGTTGAAACGGCGGCTGGCTGGTGAAACGCGGCTCGGGGAAGGCGCCGCGCACCGGTTGCGCGACGCCGGCCGATAGCGGCGCGGCGATGAATAGGACGGCAACGGCCGACAGCCAAACGCGACGCATCATCGAACGATCTCCAGGCAAGGTCAGCGCCTGCACTTGGCGCGGGTGGCGCCGTTTTCAAGCATCGGATGTTGCGCGGCGCGAATTCCGCTAAGATAGTGTGGATTGCGTGACTTCGTGGGAGACGGGCATGTTCATCCGCAATGCATGGTATATCGCGGCTTGGGGCGACGAGCTGACCGACAAGCCGCTGGCGCGCCGGATTTGCGACGAAGCGATCGTGCTGTTCCGCGACCAGGGCGGCACCGCCGCCGCCATCGCCGACCGATGCTGCCATCGCGGCACGCCCTTGTCGCTGGGCGAGGTGACGGCACAGGGTCTCCAATGCGGCTACCATGGGCTGGTGTTCGACGGCGCAGGCAAATGCGTCCACATTCCCGGCCAGGACACCATCCCCGCCAAGGCGGCGGTGCCGTCCTATCCCCTGGTCGAGCGCGATCATTTCCTGTGGATTTGGATGGGCGAGGCGGCGCAGGCCGATCCGTCGCGCATTCCCGATGCCGCCTACCATAACGACCCGCAATGGCCGGAGCGGCATGGCCGCCTCGCCATCGCCGGCAGCTATCTGCTGATGGTCGATAATCTGATGGATTTGACCCATCTCGGCTATGTCCACCGCCGCACCATCGGCGGCAACCCCGCCCAGCATGTCGATGCCAAGATGGAGACGGTGCCGACCCAGGACGGGCTGCGCTTCACTCGCTGGATGCTGAATTCGCCGCCGCCGCCGACTTATGTCCGCGCCTATGGCTTCAAGGACACGGTCGACCGCTGGCAGGAATTCGAATGGGTGGCGCCGTCCAACATCCTGCAATGGACCGGCGCCAAGGATGCCGGCACCGGCGCCTATGAGGGCAATCGCGCGGGCGGCTTTCAGTTCAAGGTGTTCCACGGCCTGACGCCGGAGACCGCGACGAGCTGTCATTATTATTTCGCCACCGCGAATCACTGGGCGCCGGAGAATGACGCGGCATCGGACCAGTTCTTCCGCGAAAGCCGCGACACCTTTCTCGAGGATAAGCATGTCGTCGAACAGCAGCAGGCGCGCCTCGACGAATTCGGCGAGGATTGGCTGGTCGATATCGTCTCCGACGCGACCCGCATCCGCATGCGCCGGTTCTTGAACCAGATGCTGGAAAGCGAGCAACGCCTCGCGGCCGAATAATATCTCGGGAGGAAAACCATGTTCATTCGCAACGCCTGGTACATTGCCGCCTGGGGCGACGAGCTGAGCGACAAGCCGCTGGCGCGGCGCATCCTCGACGAGCCGGTGGTGCTGTTCCGCGACAAGGCGGGCAAGGCGGCCGCGATCGCCGATCGCTGTTGCCATCGCGGCACGCCGCTTTCCCTCGGCGAGGTGGTCGAGACCGGGCTGCAATGCGGCTATCACGGGCTGGTGTTCGATGGCGCCGGCAAATGCGTCCACATCCCCGGCCAGGACACGATTCCCGCCAAGGCGTTCGTCCCGGCCTATCCGCTGGTGGAGCGCGACGGCTTCCTGTGGATTTGGATGGGCGAAGCGGCGAAGGCCGACCCGGCGCGCATCCTCGATATCGCCTATCACAATGACCCCGAGCATTGGGGGCACCGTCATGCCGTCATTCCGATCGCCGGCAATTACATGCTGATGGTCGATAATCTGATGGACCTGACGCATCTGGGCTATGTTCATCGCCGCACGGTCGGCGGCAATCCATCCGCCCATGTCGATGCCAAGATGGAGACCGCGCGCACCCAGAACGGCGTGCGCTTCACCCGCTGGATGCTCAATTCGGTGCCGCCGCCAACCTATGTCGCGGCCTTCGGCTTCAAGGGCACGGTCGATCGCTGGCAGGATTTCGAATGGGTGGCGCCGTCCAGCGTGCTGCAATGGACTGGCGCCAAGGATGCCGGGCAGGGCGCCTATGAGGGCAATCGCGACGGCGGCTTCCAGTTCAAGATTTTCCACGGCCTGACGCCGGAGACCGCGACGAGCTGCCGCTATTATTGGGCCTCGGCCATCGGCTTCAAGCCGCAAGACGCGAAGGCCAATGACGATTTCGCCGCCGCCCTGGCGCTGACCTTCGACGAGGATAAGGCCATCGTCGAGGAACAGCAGCGCCGCCTCGACGAATTCGGCGAGGAATGGCTGACCAACATTGTGTCGGACGGCACGCGGGTGCAGATGCGCCGCATGTTCGACGACCTGCTGGCCAACGAACAGCGGTTGGCGGCGGAGTAAGGGCCCGCTATTCCGCCAGTGCCTTGCGGTCCTCGTCGTTGAAGAGGTAGGTGGCGTTGCAGAATTCGCAGGTGACGCTGATCTGGCCGTCGATGCTCATCTCGTCGAGCTCGCCGTCGGGCAGCGCCCGCAGCACCCGTTCCACCCGCTCGCGCGAGCAGCGGCATTGCGGGACCAGGGGGCGCATCGGGTGTACACGCACGCCCGGCTCATGGAAGATGCGATAGAGAAGAAGTGCCGGCGCCAGCGTCGGATCGGTCAGCTCGGCATCGCCGCACGAACTCATCAGGATGACGGCATTGCGCCACACCTCGTCGCTGTCCTCGAGCATGGCTTCCTCGTCGGGAATCCGCTCGATCATCAGCGCGCCGCCATGCCAATGGCCATCGGCCTCGCGCTCGACCGCGACTTTCATCCCCGCTTCGATCTGTTCCGACTGGCGGAAATAATGGTGCGCGCAATCGGCCAGCGTGGCGCCGACCAATTCCACCAAGCCCTGGTAACGCTCGGTATCCTCGCCCTGATCGACGGTGAAGGCGAGATAGCCGGCGCCAAGCAAGGTCGGCACCGGCGCCAGCGTCAAGGGCGCCTGGGCGAGGCGCTCCGCATCGTACTGGGCATAGCCGCGGACATGGCCCGCCGCCGTGACATCGGCGACCAGCAGGCGCACTGGCCCGTCGCCCTTGGTTTGCAGCGTGAAGATACCGTCATATTTCAGGGCGCGCGCCAGCGCCGCCGCCAGCACGATCGCTTGGCCCAGCATCCGCGCCACCGGCTCAGGATACGCGTGCTGGCCCAGCACGCGGTCGAGCAGCGGCCCCAACCGCACCAGCCGTCCGCGCAGCCGCGTCTCACCGACGGCGAAGGGCAGAACGAGATCGTTAGGGATGAGTTGATGCGGCATTGCTCTCACATTCTCGATGAAAAATCGCTTTGGCCGGGCTTGACCCGGCCACCCACGAATTTTGTTTTTCAGGATAACCTTATTCGTGGGTGCGCGGGCCACCCCCGGATCACGGTCCGGGGGCGCGCAAAGCGACCGTTTATATGGGTATTCTCTCTACCCTAAACACCACGCCAAAATTCCCTTTTGGGCGTGGAGGCGGTTTTCCGCCTCGTCCCAGACCGCCGATTGCGGCCCGTCGATCACCCCGGCGGTGACCTCGATGCCGCGCTTCGCCGGCAGGCAGTGGAGGAAGATGGCCGAAGGCTTGGCCTTGGCCATCAGCCGCTCATCGACGCGGAACGGCGCCAGCAGATTGTGCCGCGCGTCGGCATTGTCGTTGCCCATCGACACCCAGGTATCGGTGACGACGCAATCGGCGCCGGTCGCCGCCGCGCCGGGATCATCGGTGATGCTGACCTTGCCGCCTTCGCGCGATGCCCAGTCGAGCACCCGCTTCGGCGGGCGCAGGCCCTCGGGGCAGGCGACGCGCAGAGTGAAATCGAACTTCACCGCGGCGTGAATCCAGCTATTGGCGACATTGTTGCCGTCACCGCTCCACGCCACGATCTTGTCCTTCACCGGGCCGCCGCGCTCCTCCAGCGTCATCAGATCGGCCATGATCTGGCACGGATGGCTCTGATCGGTCAGGCCGTTGATCACTGGCACGTCGGCATGCGCCGCCAGCTCGTCGAGATGGGCGACCCGGCCGGTGCGGATCATGATGGCATCGACATAGCGCGACATGACGCGCGCGGTATCGGCCATGGTCTCGCCGCGCCCGACCTGGCTGCTCTTCTCATCCATCACCACGACGTCGCCGCCCAGCTCCTTCATCGCCACCTCGAACGACATGCGGGTGCGGGTCGAGGGCTTCTCGAACAGCATGGCGAGAAACTTGCCGGCGGCCGGGCGGCCGTTGACGCGGCCCGCCTTATAGGCAGCGCCGAGATCGAGGATGCGGCGCAACTCCGCCGCATCCAGCCGGTCGAGATCGAGGAAATGCCGGGGCGCGCTCAATGCGGGGCGTGCCCCCAATCGCGGGCGACCGCGTCGATGATGGCGACGCCGTCGTCGAGTTGCGCCTCGGTGATGTTGAGCGGCGGCATCAGCCGCAGCACATTCTCGCCCGCGCCCACCGCCAGGAGGCCGGCCGCGCGCAGCCGCGTCACCATCTCGGTGTTCGGCACCACGCATTTAAGGCCGATCAACAGGCCGCGGCCACGCGTCTCGGCGAAGATCGTGGGATGGGCCTTGACCAGCCGGTCGAGCTTGGTCCGGAACGCCCGGCCCATGCGGTTCACATGATCGAAAAAGCCCGGCTCCGTCATGATGTCGATGACCTCTTCGGCCACCGCCATCGCCAAGGGATTGCCGCCGAAGGTCGAGCCGTGGGTCCCGGCGACCATGCCGGCCGCCGCCTTCTCGGTGGCGAGGCAGGCGCCGACCGGAAAGCCGCCGCCCAGCGCCTTGGCGGTCGCCAGCACATCGGGCTCGGCGCCCGCCTCCCATTGATGGGCGAACAGCTTGCCGGTGCGGCCCATGCCGCTCTGCACCTCGTCATAGATCAGCATCAGGCCGAACTCGTCGCAGAGCTGGCGCAGGCCCTTGAGATAGCCCTCCGGCGGGGTCGTCAGCCCGCCTTCGCCTTGCACCGGCTCGACCAGCACGGCGGCGGTCTCGGCCGTCACCGCGGCGCGCATCTCGTTGAGATTGCCGAACGCCACATGATCATAGCCCTCGGCGGGCGGGCCGAAGCCGGCGAGGTATTTCTCATTCCCCGCCGCCGCCAGCATCGCCATGGTGCGGCCGTGGAACGAGCCGCCGCAGGCGATGACGCGGTATTTCTCGGGATGGCCGCTCGCCGCCTGGTATTTGCGCGCGACCTTGACCGCGGCCTCGACCGCCTCGGTGCCGGAATTGCAGAAGAACACCGTGTCGGCGAAGGAATGGTCGATCAGCTTTTGCGCGACGCGCTTCTGGCCCTCGACCTCGAACAAATTGGAGCAATGCCACAGACGCTGCGCCTGGTCGGTCAGCGCCTTGATCAGGCGCGGATTGGCATGGCCCAGCGAGACCACGGCGACGCCCGAGGTGAAGTCGAGATATTTCCGGCCATCGGCGGAAAAGAGATAGGGGCCCTCGCCCCGCTCAAAGCTGACGGGAGCCCGAGCATAGGACGGCAAAACGATTGGCATCACGGAAGTTACTCCTGCACGAAAAATAAGGATTAGCGCACGCCCGCGCGCCCACGAACGCAACCGACTAGCGTCGTCGCTCGTATCCTCGTCGCCGGTCCGACCGGCTGATTTCGTGCATCATTGCTTCTGGCCCTCGAAGAAGCGGCGCAGTATGGGGATGGCGGCCTCAAGTGTCAATGTGAGGGTCGTCGCGGTATCATGGCGGTATCACGAGGGTATCATCCTGCCCCTATGGGCGCTCATTCAGGGCGTTTTTCGGTCATCGGAAGGGTCTGTTTCGGCCCGTCGCCGCGCCGATAGACGCGCAACCGGCAGGTGCCAGCCATATCTGATCGCCATGAAGCGAAGGCAGAAGCACAGGATCGCTCCGGCCACGGCCGAGACGCGATAGGACAGGTCGAGCACGTCACCGATGACGACGATGGAGGCGCCGGCCAAGGCCGCGACGGCATAAAGGTCCGACCGCAAGATCTGCGGAATCTCGGCCAGAAGAATGTCGCGCGTCATGCCGCCGCCGATGCCGGTCAACATGCCCAGAAGGGCGGCCATCACCGGGTTGAGCCCGAACTCGATCGCCTTCTGCGCGCCGGCGACGGCGAAGAGCGATAGTCCCGCCGCGTCGAACAGAAGCACGGGGCTGCGCAGCCGGTCGACGCCGGCATACCAGAAGAAGGTGATGAGCCCGGCCAGGACCGAAACCAGCAAATAAAGCCCATCGGTGAGGGCAGCCGGCGGCACCGCGCCGATCAACAAATCGCGAGTAATTCCGCCAAAATTTCCGGCCACGAAGGACAGGACGAGAATGCCGAAAATGTCGAGCCGGCGATTGACCGCCGCCACGGCGCCGCTGATGGCAAAGACAAAGGTCCCGGCCAGATCCAGAACATGCACGAAGGTTTCAGCGGCGATCATCTCGGCCCGACCCCGGTAAGCTTAACGCATCGAGCCGAAAGCATGAAGCGGCACTCGAATGTCAGCTCTCAGCCCGCGCCGAGCCATGCCAGCGCGCCGGCAACCAAAGGATTTAGCGCGCGCCCGCGCGCTCACGAACGCAACCGACTAGCGTCGTCGCTCATATCCTCGTCGCCGGTCCGACCGGCTGATTTTGTGCATCATTGCTTCTGGCCCTCGAAGAAGCAGCGCAATGTGGGGACGGTGGCCCGGGTGTCAATGTGGGGTCGCGGTATCAGAGGGCCGGTAAGTCCGTTTGAATTTCAGCTTTTGACCCAAGACCGTCATAGCGGGTCATACCGATTGGTGGCCGCGCCGCGCCCATGCCGGCCATTGAGGCGCTACCATTGGCTTCTCCCAAAGCAGACGCCGCAGCCCGCGAATTCGTCGACCGACATGGGTAGGAAGCGGTCATTCGTGGCCCGCGAGTCGTAAGATCGCTTCACGCCGAGAGCTGACGTTGCAATACATCCAGAAAGCTTGCGGCCGCATGGGTCGAGTTCTATTAGTGATCGCCCTGCCCCCGGACACCGGAAAGGGATATGGCGAACGAAAAGCTCACGCCTTCCGCGTTCATGCGCCAGCTTCGACCCGAAAATTATTCGGACACGACCGAGCGCACCTCCTACCTGCTCGACGCGGCCGTTTTCAGCCACCACCTCGACACGATCACCTCGCGCAACCAGACTCACGACTTCGAAATCTTCTGCCGCAAGCTCTGCGAACGGGCCATCTGCCGAAACCTGCGGCCACAGACCGGCCCCGATGGCGGCGGCGACAGCAAAGCCGACTCGGAGACGATTCCCGTCTCGGATGAGATCATGGCCCTCACCTATGTCGGCGAGCCGAACGCCGGCAACGAGAAGTGGGCTTTCGCTTTCAGCGCCAAAGAGAGATGGCTGGCCAAGGCCCGCAGCGACGTCGACGGAATCGCAAAGACGGAGCGCGACTATAAGCGCATCATCTTTGTCACAAGCCGGTACGCGAAGGCGAAGGCCCGCGCCGCGCTTGAAGACGAGCTGACCAAAAAGCACGGGATTGAGGTCACGATCCATGATCGTTCGTGGATCATACAGCAGGTCATCGAATTCGACCGCAAAGACCTGGCCTACAACTACCTCCATGTAGGACAGGAGGTGGCCGACGCGAGCCGGCTTGGTCCCGCCGACTACTCCCGCAGCCGGCAACTGGAAGCGATCGAGAAGTCGTTTTCGGACCCCGACAGCTTTTCGGGGATGGAGCGCCAAGGCGTTACGGAGTCAATTCTCGCCGCCAAGCTTTCCCGTTCGCTTGAGCGCCCGCGTCCGGAGACCGACGGGCGCTTCCAGCGGGCGATCCGTCTTGGTGATGCGAATGGGACCTACCGGCAGAAGCTTGAGGCCCGCTACGAAGCCCTCTGGACCGCCGTTTGGTGGTTTGATGACTACAACGAACTGAATTCCAGCTATGACGCCTTCGAGGCGTTGGCGATCGACAGCGATCACGCGATTAATCTGGAGTTCCTCTCCAACCTCCTTCAGATGCTCTACAATACCGTGATTCACAGTGATTTCACGCGCGAGCAATGCAATCTCGACGGGCGCGCTGATCGGCTCAAAACCCGGCTTGAAGCTGTCGCTGCGAATAAGGACCGCCCGAACAACGCGCTCTGGGCTCGCACGCTATTGCTCCTGGGCCGCCTCAACGCGGCCATGCTGGCGGGCGACCGCGATGCGATCCCGCCAATTTGGCCGGAGTTCTCCAAAATTCTGGCGCAAGCCCGCGGCCTCGGCGAATTTGAAGCAACCCGCCTCGTTAACCTGATCGAGGCGGTTGGAAACGCGGCTGGCAATGACCCGGTCTACAACGTCCTGATCGAAGAAGTCGCGGACTTCATCAGCGAACGCACCGGCGAGGCCGAAGGCGCGCTGGTGCTTCTCAAGCGCGCCCAGAAGCTCGACTTCGACAACCACTTCGAAATGATCCGGCTACTCGGCAAAGCGGCGCGTCAGCTCACCAAGAAGGAGTATGCTGAGAAGCTTATCGAGGCATTGCAGCTGTTGAGCTTGGCCTACCGTAGCGCCGGCCTGCTCTGGGCCTCACGCGCCACTTGCGTTTTCGCGGCGGCGTCCATCGCCATCGAAGGCGAGGCGGATAGCCAGATCGATGTTGCGATCGTCCCGACGATCGAATTCATGGCCCGGACGGCGCTTGAGTTGCGCCATCTCCCAGACTTTCTCGAAGCCATCCAACTGCTCAACGGGTGCCTGAAGGCCTTGCCGCTCACCGAGGAGTCAGAGGAACTCCTCAAGGACCGGCTCCTGACTTTCGACATGTCGCTCGGGAGCTACTTCCTCAACTTCAAGCCCGACGAACTACGTCAGGTCGAAGGCCTTCCCGACGTGCTGGAAGCACTCGGTCTCTTCACAGCGCGCTTCGCGCTGCTCTACGCCCTTGGCTACGAGAATCAGCTTCGCACCGACGGATCACTACCGTCCGGGGAGTCCGGCGAGGCCGTGCAGGAGGTGGTCAAGAGGCTCGCCAGCCAGCCGGTCACGGATGACGTTCGCGGTCCCTTGATCACCAACCGGCCGGGGCACCACCGCTTGCAATCGATGGTCATGGGAATGACGGTCGAGGTGGCGTTTGAGGGAACAACGACCGCGACCCTCGTCGCCGAAGCTGTCCTTGCGTCCATCGAGGCCTGCTTCGCTACCGCCTTTGAACTCAGAATTCACCCTCACACCGAGCGCTATGAGATTGTCTTTGTGGAAGATGCCGCGGCGGCGGCGCCGTCGTTTGAGATCGATCCGCTGAAACCAACGGCGAAGCTCGTGTGGCCGAAGGACCTGCGGCTCACTTCATTTGAACGGTCCGCTGACATGATCCGCTTTCTCACGGAAGCTTCCCTGCTCACGATGGCTGCCAGCTGCGTTTGGCATGGCGGCAAGGAACTGGTCGAGCGCCTTGCCGGCGACCAGGCTGTTTTTGACCGCGTGACGATGATTTCGATCACCGCGAACAGCTATCATCGCCTGTTCAACCGCGATCTGTCCTCTCTCGATGACCGGTCCGAACTCATTCAGACGACTTACCCGCTTCGCGATGACCGGCCGACAATTGTCCGCGAAAAGGTCGATGATCCGGACGAGGACAACGAACAGGCCGGGCCGAAGATGGAGACCTGGTGGAAGAGCGGCAATCACCGCGACATCCAGATGCACTCGGTGATCGATTACAATCTCTGGAACGCGGCTGGATGGAAGGGGACACTCTACGCCAGCTATGGGCCACAAGCGCCGCCGGTCGTCGGTTTGCTGTTCGCGGATCGCGAGGCAGCTCGCTCGATCTTCGAGCGCTGGCGCGAGCGCTTCGGAGATGTCGACCGCAAGGATAAGATCTATCTGTCTATCGTCCGGGACGTGTCCGACGCGCATCCAGCCCACTACAACGTGCTGATCACCTCGATCCTCGATCAGTCGGAAGCCCGCAAGCCCGGAGGGGCGATGGTACTTTCGCGGTTCCATCGCATGCAACCCGACACCGACACGAATCTCCGCCGCTTTCTTGCCGACTACGAGAAGGCGGGCGTCTATCTCCTTATGCCGGCGGTCATAGAGGGTGGGAAGCCGCAGCTCCTTTCCGACGTCGCGATCCTGAAGCGGAACCTCGCCGTAAAATCGGCAAGGGACGTGGGCCTCCATGACGTCGAACAATGCTGCCTCGGCCAGAAGGCCGATGAGCATTTTGCGAAGTCTGACGTCGAGCCGTCGGTTGTCCCCTCATAGAGGCGTGCATGACGCCCCGGCCGCGCAGCGCAATTGAGTTTCACCTGAGTTGGACAGTCCGAAGGCCGACCTTCCAAACGTTTCCTCAGAGGCAAAAGTCGACGACCACAATGTCGAAGTGATTGGACTGAACGGGGGCAAGAGCTGAAAGCGGTGAGCGATGCTGACGTCCGCTTGGGGGTCGAAAGCGATCTGGATGCTTATCGGCCTAGAGTCTGATCCATCTAGATTGAAGCGTATCCGGAGTTTCTGAGGTAGTTGGCGCATTCTTGGGATGAGAAGGCGTTGAGCAGGGTTCCGATGCG